>Ga0209056_10009207_pt1 | contig 10097 bp, 7 predicted proteins | sample GraSoiAngelo_114_FD_185876 | JGI IMG/M metagenome (GOLD analysis project Ga0209056, IMG submission 185876) | Grasslands soil microbial communities from the Angelo Coastal Reserve, California, USA - 14_0903_13_40cm (SPAdes) (version 2) | ecosystem: Environmental > Terrestrial > Soil > Grasslands ...
ATCATTGAAAGCTCTCCTCGATTTTTTTCTATTTGATTAATTCGTCTACGAGTTGCGTGATCGGACCCCGATCCCACACTGCGGGTCCCCATAGGTGAATATATTTCATATCCTTCCGCCGCTGCATCCACATTGGCAGATTTTCTTTTGGAATATCTTCACGCAATGAATTTTGGCCCGGCTCGCCCGGTAGGGTCTTTTGTACAGCCATCTGTCCCTCGCGAGATAGAAACCAGTTGATCAGCACTTTGGCCGCATTGGGATGCGGCGCCCGGTTCATAATGGAAATCATCGTACCGCCGGCTTCAAGCGCTGCTCCCTCCTTGAACACATGAGCATCAAACACACCCACATGTAATCCTTGCTTTTGCGCTTCATCGATGTCATCGGCCTTGGAGGTGATAGTGAGAGGAAACTTGCCCGACGCCACCCAATCGATCTGCAGCCGCTCGCGCGGGTCCCGCACCAAGGTGACGCCGCCGACCGTGAGGAGCTTTCTTAGATAATCGGGTCCTAGCTGCGGATTGTGATAGAGGAAAAGTAACGGGCTTCCACCCCCGGGATCTTTTGGATCCCTGACCGTGGTTTTTCCCTTCCATTTAGGATCGAGGAGATCCCAAAAAGAGTTGATCGCTTTGGGATCGACGAGCTTTGTATTGTATCCTAGCAACCTTAACGGGTTGGCGGCGTAGATAAAGATGTACTGATTTTCGCTATCGTTATAGTGATGCCGGCCCTCGAACCATTTAGAGGGATCACTCACTTCCGGCAAAATCAAGGCAGAGTTTACGGGATCCAACGCTTTCGACTTATAGAGCGAAGTCAAAGTTCCGCCGCCGAGTCTCACAATATCGGCGAGAAATTTTCCCGCTCTTCTCTCGGCCATGAGTCGCTGTAAGATTTGCGCCGCGCTGCCTGGAACCACCGAGATTTTGATTTTGGGAAATTTTTTCTGGAATGCCTGCCATTCCGAATCGTGCGCAATCTTATAGACGACCAACTGCCCTTCCTGCTCGGCCGCCTTGACCGTGCGCTCCCATTCGGCTTCCCAGACTTCAGCCGCGAGCGACGCCTGTGGTAACGAAAAAAGGTGAAGGGCAAGAGGGAATAGCGCCTGGATCAAGATCGTTTTACCGATCATGAGAGTTTCCTCTCTGGCGTACACTCGCGGCGCTTTCGACCTCTCGCCTGTAAACGTGGCCGCGAGGGAAGGAAAAAAGAAAGAGAGACCTCGACGAACCAGTCTTCTAGCGCGTGAGGTCGCGGAGTGCAAGCGCCGGCGAATTCAATCCTAACTGGCGACTTTGGCTTGTGGCTTTTCCGTGCAAAGCGGGTGGTACGAACCCATTTGACACGTGGCGCCGGCTTTTTTCATCGCCGCTTCGAAGTCGCGGTGCACGGACGGATCTTCGTCCTCGAATTCGATCTGCCCGCCCCCCTGCTTCACGCTGGTGTAGGTCGAACCTTCGCTGTCTTGCACTCTCATGAAGCGAAAGCGCCAGCTACCCCAGCGGAGCGCCAGATAGCGCGCCGGTTTTGCGCCGGCGTTCAAATGCTGATGAAACCACTGGTCCGGCGGCACCACGACGCTCCCCGGCTTCCAGTCCACGCGCTGCATCTCCTGGCCCTGCGGCCAGAGAATGGAGTACCCCTGGCCGCTGAGAATAATCACGTGAGCCCCGGGCCCGTGGCGGTGGGCTTTTTTGTAGGTCCCCACCGGAAACTCCGAGATGTGCGCCGCCATGGTTTGCTTGGCGAGATCGAATTTCATGTTGGTGCTGCCTTTGCCGCGCTCGCTGTAATCGGCGAGCTTGATATTGTGGGTATCAGCTACGAAATTCGTCGTCATGAAAAATCGGCCCGTCACTTCTCCCTTGCCACTGAAGTAACCCTCGGTATTCGGATCGAACCGATCGAGAAACGCGTAATCATTTTCGAAAACGAAATCGACGTTATGGAAGAGGTTGATCATGAAGCAGGAGTTCGTCACAGCAAAATAGCGGGCCGGCTCGCTGCCGCTCGCGTTAAAGTGTTGATACCAGGCATTGAGTGGAATCGCGAAAAGACTTCCCGGCCCCCACTCAAAGGTATGTTTCTTGCCGTCTTTCTGCCAGACGGTCGTCGCGCCGTAACCCTTGCTCACGTAAACCATCTCCTCGTAGAGGTGTTTCTGCGGTTTTAGCTTCCCGCCGGGAGCAATCTCGCAGATGTATGCGTCGTTGACTCCGCCGGTTCCGTCGAGAACGACGAATGCCGCGTTGCCGCCTTTCAGGTCCCACGGCACCAGCTCTACCGCATTGACGTCCTCAACAAAGAATCCGCGAATAACGGGTATCTTTTGTGCGGCTTGCCATTCCCGGTAGGTGTCGATGCGCTCGGGCTTAAGATCTACAGGCTGCTGTCGAGTCTCCGCCATTGGATGTCCCTCCTAAAGACTTCATCTCAAACTTTGTTGGTCCCGACTGCAAAATGGTGAAAAACTTTCTTGCAGGCTGCTCAAAAAGCTCTCGGATGCGAGGCGCGCGACAAATCGATCCTTCGGTTTTGCTCAGGACAGGCTCCAGCGGAGGCGTACTCGGCCAGTACGTTGGAGCGAGGCGATTGAGCGCAACGAAGCATATGAGGCTTTTTCAGCGGCCTGCTATGCAACTTTTTGCCGCTCGGAGCCGTAGAGACCGATCCGTTCATTGATGACGTCAAATTCGATGATCCTGTTTTTATTGGGATCGCGAATTATCCCCAGCGGCTCGCCGCCGTGACGGACGATGGAGATCTGCTCGTGCAATAACTTTCTAAAGCTGATGATTCCTTCGTCGCCCACGCCGAGATGCTCCTGGGTCCGATCGGTAATCCCCCCCTGCGTTTCCCAAGCCATGGCGTCCTGCACCAACACATGCTCGAGGCGATACTCGCCTTTTTCGTCTCTGATGGGAAAATATTCCCACGGCGCTTCGCCGTCTGCGGGCGAAAAATCGGTCTCAGTGGGCGTGAAATAAACGACGTAGATTTGCGTGTGCGTGTCGTCCACCGGCGCGCGGATCTGCAAGTTGTGGCGTAACAGGCCATCGGTTTTTATCGTACGAAAAACATGCCGCAGTGTGTTTGGAAAAACCAGCGGATGTTGGTCGATCTGTGCACTGTCACCGGGTTTTTTCCCCGGCGTAGTGCGTCTCTTCATGATGCCGAATTCAAACGGGAGGAATTCATGCTCTTCCTCGTACCGCTCCACAGCGCCGACTAGGTGCGCGGTGTCGCCGTGCAGCCAGTAGAGGTGCGATGGGTCGACCGAATTTTCCATCGGCTGGAGCCAGTTGCAGCGATAAATCTCGTGTTTTTCGATCCAACGCTTGCCGTTCTCCCAGGCGAGCACATCCCAACGCGGTAGTAGCGGCGCAGGCTCGGGACCTAAATAGGCAAACAGGAGCCCGCCCAGTTTCTCCACCGGATACGCTGTGTGTTGGATCTTATCTTTATAAGCTCGCTCTGGCGGCTCGGCGGGCTGCTCGAGACATTTCCCGCGGGCATCGTATTTCCAACCGTGGTAGGGGCAGCGGATGCCCTCATCGTCCACGCGACCGAAGGCGAGCGATGCCGACCGATGCGGACAGCGTTCTCCGACGAGGCCGTACCGTCCTTTTTTGTCGCGGTAGACGACAAGTTCTTCGCCGAGAATTTTGACCGCCCTGATGGCCTTCTCATCAGTTAATTCACCGGCCGCAGCCACAGGGTGCCAGTAGCGGCGCAAAAGCTCTCCCGCAGGAGTGCCTCGGCCGACGCGGGTCAGTGTTTCATTCTCTTCGCGAGTGAGCATGGTGCCTCCTATTTCTTTGCTTCGGTCGCCTGCATGATTTCTTTGGCCAAATCAAAGATCGGTTTCATGTCTCCGTATTCCGGTTTGACGACGTCGAAATACTTGACCCCAGGTTGCATTCGCGCGTCCGGCGGCAGATCGTCTTTCGGAATATCGATGCGCCGCGACCCTGCAGGATCGTCCGGATCGCCCAGCTTTTGCAAAGCGATTTGTCCTTTGCGCGAGAGAAACCAGTTGATGAACACTTTGGCCGCGTTCGGGTGCGGCGCGTGATTGAGCATCCCCATTGAGCCGCCGCCGGCTGAAAAGCTCGAACCTTCTTTCCACCTGTTGGTGTCAAAGTCCTCCACCGGCAGACCCTGGTTTTTGGCTCTCATGGAATCTTTGCAGCCCATACACATGGCAAATTTTCCTTGCGCCAGCCAATCGGTCATCTGGCGGAAATTCTTGGCGTAGGTGATATCCATGCCGCCGAAAAATTTCTTCATGTAATCAGGACCGATCTCGGGACTGTAATAAAAAAACTGCATCGTCGCGCCCAACCCGGTGTCTCGTGGATCGAGCGAGACGATTTTGCCTTTCCACTTGGGATTGACGACGTCCCAATAGGATTTGAACTCTTTCGGGTTGACCAGATTGGTGTTGTACGCCAGCTGCGCGTTGCTTGGACTGGCAAGAAAAGCGAAGATATATTTGCCTTCAGGATCGGCGTAGCGGTGTTCGTTCCCGTACCATTTGGATGTGTCCACGACCTCGGGAAGAATGAGCGCGGGTTTAATCGGATCGAGCGCTTTACCTTTATAGAGCGTGTTGTAGAGGCTGTTGGTCCCGCCGCTGTAAACGTCGGCGATAAACTTTCCAGCCCGGCGCTCCGACATGATGCGCGCCGTCATTTCATTGCCTCTTCCGGTGACCGATACGACGTTGATGCCGGGAAAGTCTCGTTTAAAATCGCGCAGCAGCGGCTCGTAGCGATAAATATAGACGTTGACTTGCCCTTCTTTCTTGGCTTCGGCAAGGGTCTTTTCCCACTCTTTTGTCCAATCCGTTTGTGCGGCGCCCGGGCGAGCAGCAGCCAGGAGAAACAGTGAAACACTGGCTGCTATAAAGAACCGCGAGACTGTGGAGGGATGTCTCATTAAAAATATTCCACCTTGGAAACGGACGGCAGACAACCCTGTTTGCCTGAAGAATATTTCCTCAAGGCCGGGCTATTGTCAACCGTCTTATCCCACGATCCGATCATGAAAAACGGGCCGGTATACGCCTCTTGTCATTTGTAAATCTCATCGATGAAACCCGAGTCGTCCAGCTCACGAAGATAGTGAAGATCCCACAGCGCCATTGGACTCTGCTCTTCGGTCTCGGGATCTTTCATGCAACACAGTCTGTAAGCATTGGCGACTCCCTCATGATCCGGATAGGGTTTGGGCAATAGCTTCGCCACGCTCCTGTAATTGACGTTCTTACATTCCGGCACGCGTTGGCGCAGCCCTTCGAGAATCTTCTCCGTCTCTCCCCGTCGCGTGCGGGCGAAATGAATCCCCATCACCTGAGCTTTCACCAGCCGCTCACCTAACCGATCTTTTTTCTGAAGCGTAGTCAAGGTCGACGTCAACGTCGGCCCATTGATCATAGGAAGTCGATAGAGAGAAAGCACATGCAAGCCGGCCTGCTCGAACTTCTCCGTGCCGCCGGTCACAAAGATTGCGTCCACTTTGCCGGATTTCAGCGCGTCCATCTGCTTCGCTTTGAACTCGTCGTTGGACTCCGACAACTCTACCCACTCGACTTCGTCGAGCTTTAACCCGCCGCGCATAACATACAGCATGTGATTGCCGCGCGGGTGATGATAGCCGCCGATGGAATCCACCAAGGTGGTATCGCCGATCCGTTTCCCGCGGAGATCCGAAACCTCTTTGATCGGGAAGCGAGCCACCAGCTTGTCGTTGACGCTGTTGGACGGTGACGTGAGACTTACAATTGGCTTGCCACGGCGAACCAATAAGTAGGGCGAAATATGATTGCCGGATACGAAATCGACGCTGCCCTCGAACAGCGCCTTCTCGGCAGCGGACGAACTGTCACAGAACTCGAAGCTGACTTTCAGTCCGACTTTCTCCCAGCTTCCCGCCTTGTCCATGACCTCCCAGATGGGAAGATGAGAATGAGATCTATAAAATCCACGAATCTCTAATGGTTCATATTCAGCCATGTCTTTCTCCTTCCTAAATTCCCTCGCCCTTTAGATAGTTCACCGCGGAGACGCTGAGGACGCGGAGGGAAGAGTTTGAAATGAAAAAATCTCTGCGTACCCTGGGCCTCTGCGGTGGATTCCGCTTCTCCAACCTTTGCTTGCGGCTTTGCCGCGTTGGGCGCTTCGTGGTTAATCCTTACTGCTACTTCAAAATTTCCTGCAACAACTTCTGCACCGGGTCAGGATCGAGAAAACCAACGACGCTGTACTTTCGTCCCTCCACGCGCCGCCCATCGGGCAATACATCTTCTTTGGGAATATCGATGCGCATCGAATCGGAAGCCTCGACTTCTTTTTTATTCATCACGTTCTGCCACACTGTCTGGCCTTGGCGCGACAGATACCAATTGATGAAAACTTTGGCCGCATTGGGATGAGGCGCGCGATTGATGAGCGCGAGCACGCTGCTGCCGCCGCCGCCAATGGATCCACCTTCATTGAGCCGATCAGGCGCGATCTCATCGACAGGCAGGCCCTGCTGGCTTGCCTTGTCGATGTCCCTGCAAAGCAAACACAACGGGAATTTGCCTGTCGCTAACCAGTTGGTGCCTTGGCGCCGGTCTCGGAAGAGCGTGATATCAGTTTCAGTGTAGAGCCGCCGGACAAATTCCGGTCCCAGTCCGGCCTTGTGATAGAGGATTAATACGGGCGTGGGCGGAACCGCGCCGCGCGGGTCCATACTCAGGAGCTTCCCTTTCCATTTGGCCGTCAGCAGATCCCAGTAAGATTTAATTGAGCTAGCCGCTATCATCTTGGTGTTGTAGGAGAGACCCGTGCTGATGATCGTTCCTTCGAACATGAAGATGAACTGATTCTCCGGGTCCGCATACCAGTGTTTCCCGCCGTACCACTTCGACAGATCAGTGACTTCGGGAAGGATGAAGGCAGGCGTGATGGGATCCAGCGCTTTGCCGAGGTAAAGCATGCGCGGACCGTTGGGGCCGCTGGCCATGAGGTCGGTCAGATATTTGTCAGCGCGTCTTTCGGCGATAATGCGCGCCATCAGATCGCCCCCACGACCGGTCACGGTCACCACTTTGATGAAAGGAAATTCTTTGTTGAAGGCCGCAAGGATATCTTGGTGAGTGATCTCTTGCCCGCCGTAAAGTGAAAGCTGTCCATCTTTTTTCGCCGCTTCGATCGTCTTCTGCCACTCGAGTTGCCAACGCGGGGTTTCGGCGGCGGCTACAATGGATGCGACTGTCAAAACAACTTGGGCGACAAACACTTGCAACGAATTGGCCGATTTCATCATTATAATCGTCTCCCCCCTCGACGGGGGAGAATCAAAGAGGGGGTGCATGCGGCTTGGAGCATATTGCAACCCGCGCCGCAGTTTTCACCCCCATCTCAATCTTCCCCCGTCGAGGGGGAAGAAGTTTAGAATAGTGCTTCGCCAAAAAAGAAGGGTTTCCGCCATCATTGAATTGTTGGCTTACTTTCTCCGCTGCTCCATTACCTCTTTCACGAACTTGCGAATCGGCTCTTGGTCCATCCACTCGGCGCGCTCGACGAACGGATAGCGGTTCAGGTCCGCCTGCGGCCTACGGTTTCCCCGCGGCACTTTTTCTTTAGGGATATCGATCCGTAAAGAATCCGGACCGTCATTGCCCTGGGTAAAAATTCTTTGATACGCGATCTGCCCCTCGCGCGAAAGCAACCAGTTCAGCGCGAGTTTGGCGGCGTTGGGGTGCGGCGCCTTGTTGATTACGGCCACACCGCCGGATCCCGCAGCGATATACGCTCCCTCCTTCAAATGGTCAGGCTCGAACCAGCTCACGGGCAATCCCTGCATCTGCATCACGTCCAAATCCATGCGCGAGACCGGCGCGAAAATCGAAATTGCAAATTTCCCTCCCGCCAACCAATCCCCCATCTGACGCGTATCGCTGCTGATGACGAGATCTGTCTCCGTGAGAATCCGCTTGATAAACTCCCGCCCGAGGCTCTTGTGATAAAAGAAAAAACGCATGGCATCCCCCGAGCCCCCAAGATTAGGATCGTAGGCGACGATCTTACCCTTCCACTTGGGGTTGAGCAGGTCCCAGTAAGATTTGATTTCAGCAGGGTTGACGAGCTTGCTGTTGTAGCCGACAACGATCCGAGTTTCGCCGTTAATATTTAGCAAGTACTGGTTTTCCGGATCGACGTAATGATGTTTTCCCTGCCACCATTTCGAGACGTCGGCAACCTCCGGAAGGACCAGAAGCGGCGGGATCGGATCAAGCGCCTTGGCCTTGTAGAAGACGTTGTAGCCCGTGGTCTGGCCGTTGACGTAGAGATCGGCCAGGTACTTTTCCGCGCGCCGCTCCGACATCAATCTCTTGGCCACGTCGGCGCCACGACCAAAAACACCCGTGACTCTGATTTCGGGATACTTCTTATGAAACTCCGCGTAGAGCGTTTCAAAATCGGCGCTGCCATAGAGCACGATCTGCCCTTCTTTTTTCGCCGCCTCAACTGTTTTGTCCCAATCCGCTTTCCAGGCTTCAGGCTGACCGGCCATCGCAGCACTGAATCCGAACAACAGTAGCATAGCGATGACGTAAAGCAGACTCCGACGCAAAACAAAGATCGAATCATTCTTCATCCAGCACTCCAACACTCCATTACTCCAATTCTCTCACTCCGTTCTTCCATTACTCCAGCTTGAGAACCTCTTTCCACTTCTCATACGTCTTCCTCCGCACCTCTTCCGGAAAATAACAGGTTTTGGCGTATTGATCTTTCCAATGGTATGGCTGGCACGCGTTGATGACCGCGACGGAATTGGTGAAGTTTCGCTGTGCTCGCGCATCCGGCGTGATTCTCGGATCGAGCGGCGTGCTCCACGCCTCGGTGATGACGTTGATGGCCGTGGCCGGATCGCAGCGCGTCGCCAATGCCCAAAGGACCTGGTCGATATCCGAAGGATCGATATCATCATCTACAATGATGACGAAACGGCGGTGATAACCATAGGTGGAACCCAACATCGCCATGGCGGTTCGCTTCGCATGCCCGCCGTACTTTTGCTTGATGGAAATCGCGGTAATATACCGGGTCGTATACTCCCATACGCCTTGGACATCTGTGACTCCGGCTTTCTCCAGAGCCAACCACACGTTGGCCGCGCTAAGCGGCACGGACTTTCCTGATATGCCGGGCGGCGAGCCGAAGATAATCGGATCGTTGCGATGCATGATGGTTTTCACCTTGACCACCGGCTCATTTCGTGTGCCTGACGCGTAATACCCCGTCCATTCACCAAATGGTCCTTCTTGCTTGCTCTCCACCTGCGGCGGAAGAATGAATCCCTCGATGGCCAACTCAGACGCGACCGGGATCGGTAGGCCGGTTTCTTCGCCTCGCACGACTTGAACGGGTTCATCGCGAAGCCAACCTGCAATCTCCAGCTCGGAAACACCCCACGGCTCGTACCAGCTACCGACCTTCGTTAGGACAGGATCTTGACCAAAGCTGATGGCCACAGGGCAACCTTTGCCATTTGACCAATACTTTTCGCGAATCAGCCGCCCATGTTTGCCGGGCGAGATCCAAATCCCGAGCGTGTCGCGATCATGAATGCAGACGCGGTAGGTTCCCACATTGGTCCATTTTTCGTCCGGGTCCTCCATAATGACCAGGCAGCCGGTGCCGATGTAACGACCGCCGTCGTGCTCATGCCAACGCGGCGTGGGAAATTTGAGCATGTTAATATTGTTGCCGCTTTCGACGTTCTCAGTCACCGGTCCATTCGAAACCTCAACCGGCTTGAGAGGACGATAGGACCCTAACTTTTCTTTCCATGCGCGGATCATGTCCATACCGTTCAAGGTCGGGTCTAACCCGAACGCCAAACCGGTAGTCGCCGCCGAGCTCACGGCGTTAACGATGACACGAAAACCCTTCGGGTACCCTTTGATGTTGTCGAAGAGCACTACCTTCGGTTTCGTCGCTCGCGCCGCAACTTCGGTGATGGCGCCGATTTCCAAATCCCAGTCAGCGTCGTTGACGCGTCGCAACTCGCCCAATCGATCAACGGCGGCA
>Ga0209056_10009208_pt1 | contig 10097 bp, 6 predicted proteins | sample GraSoiAngelo_114_FD_185876 | JGI IMG/M metagenome (GOLD analysis project Ga0209056, IMG submission 185876) | Grasslands soil microbial communities from the Angelo Coastal Reserve, California, USA - 14_0903_13_40cm (SPAdes) (version 2) | ecosystem: Environmental > Terrestrial > Soil > Grasslands ...
CGCTGCCCCACGACCGCCATGTACGGCACCTTGTGGGTCTCGGCGTCCCGGATCTTGTAGTTCAAGGTCTCCGAGCGCTCGTCGAGGTGCGAGCGAATCCCGGCCTGGCGCAGCTTCTCGTGCACCCCGCGCGCGGCATCGAGCTGGGCATCAGCGATCGGCAGCACCCGCACCTGCACCGGTGAGAGCCACAGCGGGAACGCTCCGGCGAAGTGCTCGATCAAGAAGCCGACGAAGCGTTCGAGCGTGCCGAAGATCGCCCGATGCATCATCACGGTGCGGTGCGGCTTGTTGTCGGCGCCGGTGTACTCGAGCTTGAAGCGCTCCGGCAGCTCGTAGTCGAGCTGGATCGTGGCGCCCTGCCACTCGCGACCGATCGCGTCGTTGAACTTGATGTCGATCTTCGGCCCGTAGAATGCGCCGCCGCCCGCGTCCACGCGGTAGGTGAGGCCTCTGCGCTTGAGCGCGCCTTCGAGCGCCTTTTCGGCGACGTCCCACATCGCGTCGGTGCCCAGCTTCTTGTCCGGCCGGGTCGCGAAGTCGAGCCGATAGGTCAGCCCGAACGTCTTGCGCATCACCAGCTCGACGATGTCGAGCAGATTGAAGATCTCCTCTTCGATCTGATCCTCGCGCAGGAAGATGTGCGCGTCGTCCATCGACAGCCCGCGCACGCGCAGCATACCGTGCAGCGTGCCCGAGCGCTCGTTGCGGTACACGTTCGCGATCTCGGCAAGGCGAATCGGGAGATCGCGATAGCTGCGCTGCTGGCTCGCGTACACGAGGATGTGCAAGGGGCAGTTCATCGGCTTGACGCGATAGCGCACGTCCTCCGACTCGCCCTCGCCCGCCGCCATCGCGGGAAACTGATTCGCGGCATAGAGCGGCAGGTGGCCCGAGCGCAGAAACAGCTGCTCGCGGGTCACGTTGGGCGTGTACACGAGCTGGTAGCCGCGCTCCAGGACGATGTCCTCGATGAAGCGCCGCAGCTCGAAGTTCAGGATCGCACCGTTGGGATGCCAGAGAATCAGCCCCGGCCCGACGTCTTCCTGAATCGAATAGAGGTCGAGCTGCTTGCCGATGACGCGGTGATCGCGCTTGCGCGCCTCTTCGAGACGGCGGACATAGCCCTCGAGATCGTCCTTGCTGAACCACGCGGTCCCGTAGATGCGCTGCAGCATCTGGCGCCGCTCATCGCCGCGCCAGTACGCGCCCGCGGCATGCAGCAGCTTGAAATGCTTGATCCGCCCGGTGCTCGGCACGTGCGGTCCGCGGCACAGATCGACGAATGGGCCGTCGGTGTAGACGGAGATGATCTCATCTTCTTTCAGATCATCGATTCTCTCCAACTTGAGCGGATCATCCTTGAAGCGCCGTTTTGCTTCTACCCTGCTTACCTCTTCACGCGCGAAGGGATAATCAGCCTTCACAACCTCCACCATCTTTTTCTCGATCGCCTCCAAATCCTCCGGCGCGAAGGGCCGTCCGATATCGAAATCGTAGTAGAACCCATCCTCGATCGGCGGGCCGAAACCGATCTGGGCGTGGGGAAAGAGCTGACGAACCGCCGTCGCCAGCACGTGCGCCGAAGAGTGGCGCAGTACGTCCAGGGCCTGCGGGTCCTTGTCGGTGAGGATCGAGACCTTCACGCCGTCGGGCAGCGGGCGTTGCAGGTCGCGCACCTCGCCGTTGACGCGGATGGCGAGCGCGGCTTTGGCGAGCCCGGGGCCGACCGCCTTGGCCAAATCGGCGCCCGTCGCGCCCGCCGGCAGGGCTTTCTTGCTCCCATCCGGCAGGACGACCTGAATCTCGGAAGGGGGCATGTCTAAGGAGTCGACGTCGTTGCGGTGCCGGCCGGGGTGGTGCCCATCGGCGGCGTCTTCAATCCGAACCGAAAGTAGAGTCCCACGGAAAACAGAATTACGCCCGCGAGCAACACCCACCGCACGACCCGGCCGGGCGGCAGTGTCTCAACGGATGGCGCGGCTTTGGGAAATGTCATTGGACGATATTCTAGTGGCCGCTTCTATATTAAGGAATGCCATACGATCCGCGGCCCGTAGAACCCGCCATCTACAAGCGCTGGCTCGAGGCGGGCGTCTTCCAGCCGACGCCGGACGGCGAGCCGTATGTCATCGTCATCCCGCCGCCCAACGTGACAGCCGTGCTGCACATGGGCCACGGCCTCGACAACGTCACACAGGACGTGCTGATCCGCTTCGAGCGGATGCGTGGCCGCGCGGCGCTGTGGCTGCCGGGGACCGACCACGCCGGGATCGCGACGCAGAACGTGGTCGAAAAGCTGGTTATCGAGAAAGGCACGACGCGCTTCGAGATGGGGCGGGAGGCCTTTTTGCGCTGCGTGGCGGAATTCGTGAAGCAGACGGGCCGCACCATCCTCGAGCAGCTCAAAGTGATCGGCAGCTCCTGCGATTGGACGCGCACGCGTTTCACGCTCGATCCGGAATACTCGCGCGCGGTGCGCGAAGTGTTCGTGCGGCTGTGGGAGCAGCAGCTGATCTATCGCGGCCACCGGGTGATCCACTGGTGCCCCCACTGCCTCACTGCCCTCTCAGATGAAGAGGCCGAGCACCACGAGACCAATGGGAACCTGTACTACATCGAGTATCCCCTCGTGGATCGGTCGGGGTTCATTACCGTCGCCACGACTCGGCCGGAAACGATGTTGGGCGACACGGCGGTCGCGGTAAACCCCGATGACCCCCGCGGCAAGCCGTACATCGGCAGGAAGGTCCTGCTCCCGATCGCCAACGTGGAGATCCCGGTCATCGCCGACGACAGCGTCGATAAGGAGTTCGGGACTGGGTTCGTCAAGGTGACGCCGGCGCATGATGCCAGTGACTTTGAAATTGGAGTCCGTCACGGCCTCGAAATGCCGCTGATCATGCGGGAAGATGGAACGCTTGGTGAGGATGGCGGTCAAAAGACAACTGCGGCGGTCAAAGACAACGGCGGCGGTCGCGACCGCCCGACCGCCCGACGCGTCCCGCCAGACCTAGTCGGGGTCGATCGGTTCAAGGCGCGCAAGAAGATCCTCGAGCGCCTCGAAGCGACCGCCCTGTTAGTAAAAACCGAGCCTCACCGCCACTCCGTCCGCCGCTGCTACCGCTGCGACACGGTGGTCGAGCCGCGGCTCTCCGATCAGTGGTTCGTGAAGATGAAGCCGCTCGCCGAGCGCGTGATGCAGGGGTACGCGAAACACGAGTTCACGATCGTGCCCGATCGCTGGCGCGCGACGTTCGAGAACTGGATGAACAACATCCGGGACTGGAACATCTCGCGGCAGTTGTGGTGGGGGCACCGGATTCCGGTGTTCACCTGCGCCAACAAGCACCAATGGGCCGATCGCCAGGATCCGAAGCAATGCCCCACGTGCGGCGCGGCAGTCGAGCAGGATCCGGACGTGCTCGACACCTGGTTCTCGTCCTGGCTCTGGCCGTTCGCGACCCTCGGCTGGCCCGAAGACACGCCCGACTTGCGGCGCTTCTATCCCGGTCACACCCTGGTGACGGGCCCCGACATTCTGTTTTTCTGGGTCGCCCGGATGCTGATGTCCGGCTACCACTTCATGGGCAAGAAGCCGTTCAGCACCGTGTTCCTGCACGGCATCGTGCGCGACACCAAGCATCGCAAGATGTCGAAGTCGCTCGGCAACGGCATCGATCCGCTCGTCGTGGTCGAGAAGTTCGGCGCCGACGCACTGCGCTGGACCTGCATCGCAAACACGGCGCTGGGCCAGGACCTGATGCTCGATCCCGACGACCTCGAGACGACGTTCGCGCCGGGCCGCAATTTCGCGAACAAGCTGTGGAACATCGGGCAGTTCGTCCTGACGCAATTGCCGAAGACCGTGCCCGCGATCGACGCCGTCGATCGCCGCTCGCTCACGCTCGCGGACCGCTGGATCCTGTCGCGCGCGCAGGCCACTATCCGTGAGGCGACGACATCGCTGGAGCAGTTCCGGCTCGATGAAGCCGCCAAGCGCTGCTTCGAGTTCGCCTGGAATGAGCTGGCGGACTGGTATGTCGAGGCCGTCAAGCCGCGGATGACCGGTGCACAAGCGCTGACGCCACAGGCGGTGCTGGCGTACTGTCTCGACCTCTCGCTGCGGCTGCTCCACCCCGTCGTCCCTTTCATTACTGAGGAGCTGTGGCAGAAGCTGCCGGGCCGAAAGGCGAACGAGCTGCTGGCGACGGCGCAGTGGCCTGCGCCGAGGCCGGAGCTCGAGGATCCGCGGGCCGATCAGGAGTTTGCCCGCGTGAAGACGGTCATCGACCAGATTCGCTCGATTCGGGCGGAGTACCGCGTATCCCCCAAGACCAAACTGCGGGCGACGATCGTGGCGCGCGGCAACGACCGCGCCGCGGCATTCGACGGCGAACGCGACACGATCGTGCGGCTGGCCCAGCTCGAGAGCCTCACATTGGACGGTGCGCCGCAGGGCGTCGGGGCACACGCCGTGTTCGGCGACGGCAGCGAAGTCGTGGTCGCGCTGGAGGGCACGATTGACGTGCAGCAGGAATGCCGCCGGCTGAGTGACGAGCTGGGCCGGCTGGATCAGCAGTTGAAGGGTCTGGCCGCCCGGCTTACCAATGAGAGCTTCGTCTCGCGCGCGCCGCGGGACGTTGTGGCCAAGGAGCGCGAAAAGGAAAAGGCATGGCGCGACCAGCGCGACGTCCTGGCCGGCAAGCTCAAGTCACTGGGCTGCTCCTAGCCCTGTCGCTCGCGTGCGCGAGTGTGGGCACCCCGCCCGGCGGGCCGCCCGACAAAGAGCCTCCCAAAATTGTCCACGTGAAGCCCGAATCGGGCGCCGTCGTCCCCAATCTGAGTGGCGACGCGGTGATCCAGTTCGATGAGGTGATTGAGGAAATGGCCGGTGGTGGAGGATCGGGCGGTGGCGGAGGTCTCGATCGGCTGGTTCTGCTCTCGCCGGTGGCTGGTGCGGTGAAAGTGAATTGGCATCGCAGCAGCGTCAGCATCAAGCCGAAAGAAGGATGGAAGCGGCGTGTCTACCGGCTCGAGATTCTGCCCGGCTTTCAGGACCTCCGCAACAATCGGACCGACTCCACCAAGCGGGTGCTGTTCTCGACCGGTCCGGAGATCGGGCACGCGCGGATCGGCGGGATAGCGTTGAAGTGGATCGATCAGACGGTTCTGCAGCGCGCGCTGATCGAGGCGGTACCGCTGCCGGATAGCGTCGGGTACTTGACCATGGCCGACTCGGGCGGCCAGTTCAATCTCCAGAACCTGCAACCGGGGCGCTACATCGTCTATGCGACGGCGGACGAAAACAACGATCGGCGCCGCGGCCTGCGCGAGGCGTATGACTCCGTCGTCGTGACGCTCGACTCGAGCAGCAACGTCGCGCTCTTCACGTTCCCGCACGATACGGTTCCGCCCCGGCCGCGCACCGCGACCTCCATCGATTCCGTTTCGATACGCCTCGAGTTCAGCCAGGCGCTCAACCCCACCGCGTCGCTCGATACGACGCATGTGCATGTGCTCGCGCTGCCCGATTCGACGCCGGTACCAATCGACAAGATTCTCACGCAACGTCAGTTCGATTCGCTGGCCACCGCCGCGCGACAGAAGGCGGAGTCTGCTGCGGCCGTGGCGCGCGACACCACCCGCCGCCCGCCGCCACCTCCACCTCCACCTCCGCAAGCGGCACCGACTCAGCCCGCTCGCGGAGCCGCGCTCCGTGCGCAGGCCAGGCCGTCGGTGGACACGGCGCTGGTGCGCCAGCTGCTCGCGCAGCGTCCCATTCCTTCCGATAAGCTTGTGATCACGCTGGTGCATGCCCTGAAGCACGAGGCGCGCTACGTCGTGCGGGTTACGGGCGCGACGAACCTGACCGGGAAAAAGGGCGACGGCGACGTAGGCTTCACCGTGCCGAAACCGGCCGCCCCGGACTCGACGCGCCGCACGCCGTCTCGTCCTCCACAACCTCCACCAACCTCCAAACCTCCTTCATGACCGTCGATCCTCGTCGGCAGTTGCCATCTATCGATGCCCTCCTGGCGGCTCCAGGCCTCACCTCGCTGCTCGCCGCGCATCCGCGCGCGCTCGTCGTGAAGGCGGCGCGGGCGACGGTCGATGCCGCGCGTGTGAACGGTGGCGCGGCGCCGGCCGAGGGGTGGGATGCGGCGGTACGCGCCGCCGTCCGGCGGCTCGCCGTGCCGTCGCTCGCGCCGGTGATCAATGCGACGGGCGTCGTGCTGCACACCAACCTCGGCCGCGCCCCGCTCGCGCACGCGGCGATCGCCGCGATCACGCGCGTCGCCCAGGGCTACTCCGCTCTCGAGTACGATATCGGCCGCGGGACGCGTGGCTCGCGGCACGCGCACTGCCGCGATCTGCTAGTTGAACTCACCGGCGCGGCCGACGGCCTCGTCGTGAACAACGCCGCCGGTGCGGTGCTGCTGGCGCTCAGCGCGCTCGCGCGGGGCGGCGACGCGATCGTGTCGCGCGGCGAGCTGGTCGAGATCGGCGGCTCGTTCCGGATCCCGGACATAATGGCTCGGTCAGGTGCCAAGCTTGTGGAGGTGGGAACCACCAATCGCACGCATCCGAACGATTACGATCGCGCCCTGACTCCCGACTCCCGAATCCTGCTCAAGGTCCACCGTTCCAACTTTCAGGTTACAGGCTTCACGGCCGACGTGGCCGTCGTTGAGCTGGCCGAGATGGCGCACGCTCGCGGTATATCCTGCGTCTACGATTTGGGCAGCGGGCTGCTGATGAATCTTTCCCGCTGGGGACTGAGCGGCGAGCCAACCGTTCCGGAGGCGGTCGCCACCGGCGCCGATCTCGTCGCCTTCAGCGGCGACAAATTGCTCGGCGGGCCGCAGGCCGGCATTCTCGTCGGCAGCGAGGCCGCGATCGCCGCCTGCCGTGCCGACCCCATCGCGCGAACGGTGCGCGCCGACAAGCTCACACTGGCCGCGCTCGAGGCGACGCTCGCCCTCTATCGCGATCCTGACCTGGCCATTCACGAGATCCCCGTGCTGAACATGCTGACCGAGAATGAGGAGAGCATCCGGGCACGCGCCGAGCGGCTCGGCGGCCAGTTGATCGAGGGAGACTCGGAGGTCGGCGGCGGCTCGTTCCCCGGCACCAAGCTCCGGACCTGGCTCGCGGGATTCCCCGACGAGACGCTCGCTGAGCGGCTGCGCGCCAACGATCCGCCGATCATCGCGCGCGTCGCGGGGAGCCGGGTACTGCTCGATGCCCGCACGATCTTTCCCGAGCAAGTCGAGACTGTGATCGCGGCGCTGCGTGGCTAACCGCGCCGTCTTCCTCGACCGCGACGGCACGATCGTCGAGGATCCAGGGTTTCTGCACGAGCCGGAGAAGGTCAAGCTGCTGCCAGGCGCCGCCGAGGCGATTCGGCGCCTCAATACCGTGGATTACCGCGTTGTCGTCGTCACCAATCAATCGGGAATCGCGCGTGGCCGCTACACGGTCGACGACTACGAGGCTGTGCAACGGCGGCTCGGCGAATTGCTCGCCGCGCATGGAGCACGCATCGATGGCGCGTACTTCTGCCCGCATCACCCGCAGCTCAGCGGTCCCTGCGACTGCCGCAAGCCCGGCCTCAAGCTGTTTCGCGAAGCTGCGCAGGCGTTCGACATCGACTTCTCGCGATCCTGGTGGGTCGGCGACCGGCTGTCCGATGTGCAGCCGGCACGTCTGCTGGGCGGCCAGGGAATTCTCGTCACCACGGGGGAGGGCAATCTGCATCAAGGTCAGGCGCGCGCGCTCGGTGTGATGGTCGTCGCTGACTTGGCGAGGGCAGTCGAGGAGATTCTGGCCGTGTGATTGTTTTCAGGCTTCCCGTTCTACAGATTAGCGCACCCCGCCCTAAGAAGGAGTCGCGCATGCGCGGACGCATCCTGACACCTTTTGCCGCCCTCGCGGTTGTTGCTCTGCCCCTCAGCTCCCAGAAGCCGACCCGCCCCGCCCCCGCCCCCGCCCCCGGTCCCGCCGCCATCGACATCCCGACGGCTCGGAAAGCCGTCGTGACGATTCAGGCACTCGATGCGAACGGCCAGCTGATGGCGAGCGGCACCGGCTTCTTCGTTACGGGGGGGTTCGTGGTCACCGCGGCGCATGTGCTCGAGGATGCGGCCGGCTGTCGCATCGAGCTGAGCGACGGCCAACAGCAGCGCTGTTCGGTGGCTGCCGCCGATAGCGCCAAGGACGTGGCAATGCTGACGGTATCGGGCAGCCCGCCGTACAGTCTGCGCTGGGGGTCGAGCGAGAGCATGAAGGATGGAGACGAGGTGACGGTGATCTCGAACCCGTTGGGCCAGCTGCCCGGTACCGTCTCCCGCGGGATCATCTCCGCGTCGCGCGTGGTGAGCGGCACCAAGTTGCTCCAGATCTCGGCGGCGATCTCCCATGGCTCGAGCGGGGCCCCGGTGTTGAACCCGCGCGGCCAGGTCATCGGCATCGTACGCAGCACGATCGAAGCGGGCCAGTCGCTGAATTTCGCGACGGCGACCGACGCGGTCCGCAACCTGAGCAACGACCAGGTCGCCGTCGCGGAAGGTATGGCGTTGCTCAAACCCAAGAACGTCGGCAATGTGGCCGGCAACGCGGGGCAGAGGGGGTCCATCGGCACTCCGGTCAGCCTGCCGCAAATCAGCATCGGACAAACGGTGACGGGGAATCTGACCGGCACGGATTCGCTGTACCCCGATACGACGTACTACAAGATGTATCAGTTCATGACGACACCGGGCCGCGAAATCACCATCGACCTCAGCTCGAGCGATTTCGATCCGGTCCTCATCGTGCGCGGGGGCGGTCTGGCGCAATCGATCGTCGACGACGACGGTGGTCCCGGCTGCGCGTCGCGCGTGTCCCAGGCGTTTGTGGGGCGAGGCCCCTACTTCATTCTCGTGAACACCACCACCTCACCGCACCGTCAGACCGGTCGCTTCACGCTCGCCATCAGCGAGGGCAGCCAGCATGTACAGGGCCGCAGCGAGAACGACTGCTCGCCGTCCGGCGTGAGCGCCAGCAGCAGCCCGGCCAACGAACCGCACTCTATTGACGTGGGCCAGACGCAACAGGGCAGTCTCACCCGCAACGATGTGCTGCTCGAAAGCGACACCACGTACGCTCAGGCCTGGACGATTCAGGGCCGCCCCGGCCAGACGATCACGATCGATCTCGAATCGGATGCGTTCGACGCCTACCTGTTCCTGCGCGGCCCCGGCGTCGCCGGCGGCCGCGACTTCCAGGATGACGACTCGGGCGGCAGCTGTAACGCCCGCCTCACGGCGACGTTCCCGCAGAGCGGCGAGTACGAGATCGTCGTGAACACGGCGGGGCAGCACTACATGACCGGAGCATTCACGTTGAGCGTCACGAGCGGCTCCAAGCCGAAGTCCGTAGCGGCGTGCCATCGTAGCAATCAGTGATTGAACGGGAGGGACCGGTTCGTGTCGCCGTGCTCGTGTCGGGCGGCGGCACGAACCTGCAGGTCCTCCTCGACGCGCTCCACGATTCCCCCATCGCCCGCGTGACACGCGTGATCTCGAACCGGCCCGCTGCCGGCGCGCTCCAGCGCGCCCGTCGCGCCGGCGTGCCGACCACGGTGCTGCGTGACGCCGGCGACCCCGGTGAGCTGCAGGCCGCCCTCGGCGATGCGCAGCTGGTGGTGCTGGCGGGATACCTGAGGCTGGTTCACCCTTCGATCGTCGCACGCTTTCGTGGGCGAATGATCAACATTCACCCCGCTCTCCTGCCCGACTTCGGCGGGCCCGGGATGTACGGGCACCGGGTGCATGAGGCGGTGCTCGCGAGCGGTGCCAAAGAATCGGGCGCGACGGTACACTTCGTGGACGAACAATTCGATAGGGGCGCGATCATCGCGCAGGAGAAGGTGCGGGTCGAACCTGGTGACACGCCCGACACGCTTGCGGCACGGGTTCTCGCAGCGGAGCATCGACTGCTGCCGAACGTGGTTCTGGAACTTGCCCGGAGGATCTCGTGAGAAAGACTGCGTTGGAGTGTTGGAACGTTGGAATGATTTGTCTTTCCATCATTCCAACATTCCAACTTTCTCT
>Ga0209056_10009212_pt1 | contig 10096 bp, 9 predicted proteins | sample GraSoiAngelo_114_FD_185876 | JGI IMG/M metagenome (GOLD analysis project Ga0209056, IMG submission 185876) | Grasslands soil microbial communities from the Angelo Coastal Reserve, California, USA - 14_0903_13_40cm (SPAdes) (version 2) | ecosystem: Environmental > Terrestrial > Soil > Grasslands ...
CGCAAGCGAACGGCGCATGGCGAGGAGAAGCACAAAGTGTTATTCGATGGAACGCGGCTGAATTTTCCCGGTGGCAAATGGAACACAGAGGCGCTCGAACAAGCGCGGCTGAACGCGAAAACACTATCGCAGTGGCTTAGCTCGGCGACAGCGGACCAGATAACAGCGTACCCCATTCTAACCATTCCTGGGTGGTTCGTTGAGCGATCGGCCCGCTCTGATGTTTACGTAACAAATCCAAAACAGATTCGAAGCTTCGTTTTAAGCTTAACCGAAAATCCACTTACGGCCGCAGAAATTCAACGCGCCGTTCATCAGCTAGAAGAGAAGTGCAAACTGGCGATCGAATAACTACGCCGCTGAAACCAAGTTCGATATTTTCTGGCTCAAAGACGAGTCACTTGAAGACACCGCTACCTCCCTCTGCATTGCCATCCAGAGTTCCCGGCTTCCCTAGACACACTCAAAGTCTCGGTGCCCCCTGCCGTAAAGCTGGCGCCCTGCCAGCGCTAGATCCCGACATCATTGCTCAAGAAATTGATTCACGAATTCCCATTCACTCACCCTCCGGGCTTGCTTCTATGTCGTCCGCTCCCGCGATCTCCATTGTCGAAGATCACCAAGCAGCGCTCGCCCAATTGAAACTCGCTCGTTGCCCGCACTCGCTCACTGCTTCCTTACGTTGATCACTCGCACGGCCCGGTGCTTGCGCCAGCTACCCTAGCTGCGTTGCCGTCTACCCGCGCGATTGAAACTCGTTCGCTGCCCACGCTTTGACTCATGTGCTCCCGCTCACTTCGACCTCTCGGTTTGCCCATCTATGTTGCTCGCGTCCCCGCGGCTGCATTCACTCGCTCCTACCCTCGTCGCTTTACCTTGATCGCTCGCACTGGCATGCGAACACTCAACGCGCTGCTATAGCTCGCGCTTTCACGAAAGCGCGCACGGAGCGTTCGATCTGTTTTGGCGTCGTCGCCCAATCGCAAACACTGATTCGAATCACTGCTTTTCCATGCCAGGTGGAGCCGCCACACCAGCATTCACCGGAACGCTGGATGTTTTGTAGCGTCGCTCTTGTGAGGGCGATAATCGCCATCAAGAGAGGGAGCACGAGCCTACAGTTCGGATTTTCTTCGTCTCGACCTTGCACTCTCCGGCCTTTGATCAAAGAAAGTGAGAAAAAAGATTGCTGGATGCAATGCTGTTTGCCGTTCCGAAATGGGCTATTGTTCAGGTATGACGTTTGATCGCATTACATTTGATCCGACTGTCATGGGCGGGAGGGCTTGCATTCGCGGAATGCGGGTTCCCGTGTCTGTGATTGTCGGTCAGCTCGCCCATGGTGCGACGACCGAGGAAGTGCTGAAGGATTACCCCGATCTCGATCCAGCGGACGTGCAACAGGCCTTGGAGTACGCCGCCTGGCTAGCACAGGAAGAAGTCGTCGCAGGTTGATTGCCGACACGAATGCGATTTCTCGCAGATATGGGCGTGGCCATGCGAAGTGTAGAATGGCTACGGGAACAAGGTCACGACGCAACGCATCTGCGGGAAGAAATCTTCAGCGAATGTCCGACGCCGACGTGTTTCGGAAAGCGGCGACTGAAGGGCGAATTCTGGTGACATTCGATCTCGATTTTGGGGAGATTGTTGCCTTATCCAGTGAAAAGAAAGCGAGCGTCGTGTTGTTTCGCCTGCACAATACGCGGACGCCTCATGTGATCGAGCCTGGCGCCAGCGGGGATTATCATTCTGGTCGCGTCAACTTTGCTCTCGCAAAAACGCGGCTGAATCGCTCGAGAGCCCAAACCGCGGTTGAATTCGACGCGCTTCTTCTTCAATTTTCGAGAAAGCTTTCCAAGGTGAACTCTGAGCAATGCAAAGTTTGAACGCGGTGCACATTTTGCTTTCTTGTTGCTAAGCGCTTAGCATAATCCCCGAGCGCTCGGCCGACATGGAGACACACTACTACGACCTTTTTACCCGAGTCCTGATCTACAAAGATGGCAGGCAGTTCGTCGCTCATGCGTTGGACTACGACCTGCTCGGCTATGGCGACACTGAAGAAGAAGCGCGTCGCGAACTGGAAAAGGTCGTTGAGAATCAGCTCAGTTTTGCTGCGGCAACGAAAGAAAAGCCGGAAATGATAAATTTTCCTGCCCCCAAAGAATTCTTCAAGCGTTGGGAGCAAGCGAATCAGGCGCAGCGGAGCGGGAAAAAGACGCGCACTACGCCTACAGGATTAGCGACAAAGGCGACGGTAATTGGTTTCTCATTAAGCGAGCTAAAGAAATTGCGGAACCATCGCAGGGCTGCTTTCTCTAAAACGGAGAAACTCGCCTTTGCCTAAACCGAAAAAGCCGCAAGACGTTCTGAAGATCCTCCGCGATCACGACCCGCGTTTCGAAATCTTCACGAAACGTGGCAAAGGCTCCGAACGCATGATATATCACCCGAATATAAACGGAAGATCGCAGTGTTTTCCGCTCACGTTTCACAAGGGACACGACATCGGCAAAGGAATGTTGAAAGCCATAATCCGGCGTTTCGATTTACCAGACCACATTTTTGATTAGCGGCCCGTCAAAAATTGTCAGGCTGACGACTTCCTGCGCGCGGCATCCGGCAATGAGCAGAATGTGCCGTGAATGACGAATGACGAAGGAAGCGGCGAAGATAGTCGCCAATGCGACGCTCATTGGCTTGGCATGCGAACACTCAGCGCGCTGCTATAGCTCGCGCTTTCACGAAAGCGCGCACGGAGCGTTCGATCTGTTTTGGCGTCGTCGCCCAATCGCAAACACTGATTCGGATCACCGCTCTTCCATGCCAGGTTGAGCCGCCACACCAGCATTCACCGGAATGCTGGATGTTTTGTAGCGTCGCTCTCGTGAGGGCGTCGTCATCACATGAAGTGAGTACCTGGTTAAAAACAACATCGTTGTGGATCTGAAACCCTTGCTCGGATAGAAGCCGGGCAAAGCTTCGCGCGTTTTCGCAAAGCTGTTCGATCAAACGTCAGACTCCTTGCCGGCCTAAGGTCTTGAGAACGGCCCAGAGTTCTATCACGCGCGCCCGCGCGGACATCGACGGCCGAAAATTCATGCTGTCACGGTGTTCGCTCCACTGAAAATAGGAGGCCGAAGCCTTGAACGCGCTCATCAATGCTTCGCGATGCCGGCAGAGAATGATCCCGCTGTCGTAGGGAACATTGAGGGTCTTGTGTGCGTCCAGCGACCAGGAGTCCGCCATTTCAATGCCGTCGCAAGTTTTGCGCATCGATGGCAACGCGCGCGCCCAAAGGCCGAATGCGCCGTCGACATGAACCCACGAACCGGAAGCGTGCGCATGTTGGCAAATTTGGCCGATGGGATCGATCGCTCCGGAATTTACGTTGCCGGCCTGGGTGATGACTAACGCCGCTTCGTCCAGTTTCGGCATTTGATCAGTTCGCATGCGTCCCTGATCGTCCACTGGAACAAGCTCGACGTTTTCGGATCCGAGTCCGAGCATCGAAATCGACTTGTGGACCGCTGCGTGCGAATCGGCGCTGGCGACGACGCGAATTTTCGGCGCACCGTAAAGACCCTTGCGGGCAACGTCCCAGCCGCGTCGACGAAGCAATTCGTTGCGACCGGCACACAGGCCTGAGAAATTGGCAATCGTTGTTCCGGATACAAAACCGGCTGCGGTTTCTTCGGGGAAGCCAAGTAACGAGACGATCCAACGTTCGCAGATTTCTTCGAGACGCGAACTGATCGGCGACATGACGTAATGCGCAGTGTTTTGGTCCCAGACATCGGCCATCCACCTGGCGGCGAGCCCGACCGGAAGAATTCCACCGTTCACGAAACCGAAGTAGCGGCCGTCTGTTTGAGTGACGACAGCAGGCGCGCCGATTTCCTGGAGCTGATCGAGAACCAGGAATGGGTCGCTCGGATTTTCGGGGAGCGGTTCAACCAGGGCATGCATCGCTTGCAGCGATTTTTCGCCGGGAAAAACCGGACGTTCTTCAAGACTGTCGATGTAGTGCCCGGCAAACTGCCGCGCCTTGTCGAGCAACAAGGGAAGCTTTTCACGATCTGCGACTCGACTCACGGACGTTTGAAACTCGCTTCGCGTCCCGCTTTGACTCATGTGCTCCCGCCCATTTCGACCTGTCGGTTTGCCCATCTATGTCGCACGTCTCCCGCGGCTCCATTCGCTCGTCGCTACCCTCGCGACTTTACCTTCTATCTCGGAAATCTCTTTCTTCGATTGTTCGTTTGCCATAATATCGTCAAAAATAGGTTGTCGTATGGACAGCGTCCAATTCGCCCGCGTGCTCGTGTGGCTCAATCACTTTGTCATCGCCACCGAGCTAGTCACCACCCGCGCGATGCCCGATCGCGACGTGTTCTATGTCGCTCATCCCATTCGCTCCATTGTATCTCGGCTGCTCCCGCAGCGCTCGACCGCTACCTCGCGGCTTTACCGGCCATGTCGCTCATCCCGTTCGCTCCATTCTTCGGAAACACGGTTATCCGCCCGACCTGCAGGACGAGGCGACAAAGCTCGTCCTTGCACAAGCAGAACTCCTCTGCGCGGAATGGGCGGCGTGACACCGCAAATCAAGGTGGGATATCGGTGTGACTAGCAACCAACGTTGCCGTTTCCTTGTGTAAGCCGCCGCGGACTGATAACACCGTTGTAGAAAAGTAAGAAGGAAGATTAAACATTAAGAAGTTTTTCCAAAGCGTTCTGTTGCTCGCCGCCGGCGTTTATGGCGCCGCCGGTATTTATACGATCTCAGGCGCGCTCGGCGTCCCGCGCACGGCCGATGCCGCTGGGTTGATCGGCGCTTACGTCGTGTGGGGTCTTCTCTTTCTGATCATTGGCGCGCTGGCCGCCGGTGCGACCCTTTTAACCAATAAGTGGCGAGCGTGGTTCGTCGGTGCCCCGGTCATTCTTGCCTGCGGCCTTCCGCTCGCGCTTATCTCGGCATTTTGGATCGACATGGAAAAAGGAGACTTTCATCGCCGGCAATTGGATGAAGAGATGCAGTCGGGACGATATGCCTTTGGCGATCAGCCCACGCTCCTGGCGGTGGCCCGGGCGATTCGAGCGAATGATCAGGACGCGATCCGCGCAGCCGCGAAGAACGTTCCCGATTTGCAAGCGGTCGGACGCGAAGGCACGACGCTGCTCTGTTGGACGGTGAGGCAAGCGTGGCAGCGCCGGGAATTGGTTGAAGCGGTGAAAACATTGTTGTCGCTCGGGGCGGACCCGAATTACACCAACGGTCACAGGGAATCGTTCGCCCTGGCCGAGTCCGTCCATGGACCGCTTGCCGGTCTGCGCGCCATGCTCGATGCGGGCGGGAATCCGAACGCTCGAAGCGAATACGGCTGGCCGATTGTGTTCATGCATTTCAAGCTCGGTTACTACAAGGACGAAGAGCGCGCGCGGCTCGATCTGCTCCTGGACCGCGGCGCGGACATCAACTCGGTGGTGCCGGAAGATGAATCGGAATCCTCCAAATATTCGTTGGTGCTCTACACGACGCAAAGTGGGATGCACGATAGCCGCGAGTACGCGAATGCACTGCACTTGCTGGAACGCGGAGCCGATCCGAATCGCATCGGCGCCGACGGTATGACGCTCGGAAAGATGCTGACGGAGCATCGAAAAAAATTTGGAAATCGAGCGCCACCAGAATTTGCCGCGCTTTGGGAGTGGGCGCAGGCACATGGGATCGTCGGCCGCGCCGCCGATTGAAGAAAGTAAAAAGTAGAAATTAGAATGGAGCAAGTGGGGCGAGCGACATAGAACACGTCGCATACAGGAGATCGTTGACGGTTGAGGGAGCTGCAGAGGATCGAGGGTCGTAGACCGCCGCTACAGTTTTTGCCCTATTCGACAAGCTCCCGCCACGGCGGCTTTGATTATGTCTTGACGGTGCGGCGGCTGGGACGCACGCTTCCGGCATCGACATGCGCGTCGAAGCGCGCTGACATCGCCGTAGCTCGCCCTGAAAGGGTTCTCGGTTCGAGACGAGCTGCCCTAAATTCAACTTGAAAAAACTATTATGAAATTATTAACGCCACTTCTGGCAATCACACTTCTCGGCTTGGCGGCAGCGCCCTGCGCGCATGCTCAGGAAAACGCTGCTGACTCCAGCGCAGTCCAGGCCAATCTCAAACAGATGGAAGACGCCTGGGTCAAGGCGCTGGTAAACAAGGATTCGGCCGCTGTCGGAAACATGATAGCGGACGACTTTGCCGGATTTAATCCCGACGGCAAACATGTTAGCAAGTCGCAACTGCTTGATGAGATGAAGAAGGACCCCAACACCTTGAGCTCGGCAACCAACGATAATATGGATGTTCATGTTTACGGGCCGAACCTGGCCACCGTGTCCGGCACCACGACGGAGAAGGGCAACGACAAGGCTGGCAAACAGGTTACCCGCACCTACGTTTGGGTGGATACCTGGATGGAGCGCAATGGCAAATGGGAATGCATCGCCGAAGGGGTCATGGAGTCACGGAAAAAGAAGTAAAACGAGAGTGGAATTCGGCTTAGTCAACAAATCTTGACAGATCACCTGTGGTAACAAGATCAACCTCGTCATCTTCCGGCGAAAGACGATCCGCCTAAGTTAGCTTCGACACGAGAAGAAGAAGCCTCGGAGACAACGCTAACCCGCCCCGATCCAGACATCATCGCCCGCCGAATGGAGCGAATAGGATGAGCGACATAGAAGGTAAAGTGACGAGGGTAGGAGCGAGAGCGCCGGCAGCGAGCGAGTTTCAAATTGTCGAAGACTTGGAAGCAGCCCTTCAACAGTTCGCCGAAATCGCGAATGATCTCCGTAAGACAGCGAAGGAATAGAAAGTTCGCAATCGCGAGGTGCTATTCGCCGACACGCGTGGGCGCCCATTCGCAGGCTCAGGACAAGCTCACTGCGCTCCCCGATCGAAGACTGATTCGTTCTCTCAGCGCCTTTTCGTTAGCGAAAGAAGATCAAGTAAACGAGAACGCTTAACACCACCGCGGCCATAATCATTGGCTGCAGGTGTTTCGCATCAAAGAGCCGCGACGGAATTGCCCGCGATGGGGTAGCACAATGACGGCAATGATGATCGACGATAGAAAGCGCGTAGCCGCAGGTGGGGCAAGGCTCAAGTGGCATACGATACCAATCGCAGACATTGACCTAATAGCGAACAATACCCGAGGGGAAGAAATAGGGGTTGCGTCTAAACTCCGAAATTCTTCGCAGGGCATTTAACATTTCGTTCTCGTTAGGCGGTTTCGCAAAAATGGGTTGAAACTCGTTCGCTGCCCACGTTGACTCATGGGCTCCCGCCCATTTCGACCTCTCGGTTTGCCCATCTATGTCGCAGGCGTCCCCGCCGCTCCGTTCACTCGCTCCTACCCTCGTCGCTTTACCTTCTATGTCGCTGATCCCCTCAGCTCCATTGAAACTCGCTCCTTGCCTTGATCACTCGGTCGCCGCGGCGACCTCGTGCCAGGTCGAGCCGACTTGCATTCCCTAGCTGCGTTGCCGTCTACCCGCGCGATGTCCGATCGCGACGTGTTGATGCTCCGCTTGCCCAGCTCCGCACCGCGACCCTCCGCGGCTTGACCGTCTATCCGTCGGCTTCCCAGCGCGACGTGTTCTATGCCTGCCACGACATAGCCTTGGCGAAGGCCGTTCGCTCATCCCATTCGCTCCATTTGCAGCCGACACGGCTGCCACTACAGCAGGCTGAGCTCATGCATCCTAAAACTCCGAATGCGTTGACTTGCACGGTTACAAGCTGAGTCACTGTCTCTCTTCGGGTTTTGCAGCGTACCGTCGAAATCATATCCGACTTGAACAAGTATTGCTCGCTAGAATTGCGCAGATGTAGTTGATTCGTATCCACGATGCGAAAGAAAGATTCAGATATTCACGCTCGTTCCCGGGTGCTGGTGCTGGTGGATGAATCAAACGTAAGCAGCTCTGTGAGGACTGCGGGACGCGGGCTCGATTGGTTGAAGCTCCGCGATTTTCTGGCGGGGCCAAACAGCGGACGCGATCTGATCGAGATGGTGGTCTATGCGGGATTGCCGCCTGCCATCCTGACGTGGCAGGACGAACGGGACAGGAAAAACAAGTTCGTCCACTGGCTGCGCTCCAACGGATTCATGGTTGTGACCAAGGATGGTGCGTCTGCCGAAGAAGGTTATTACAAGGCGAACGTGGACGTTATGATGGCGATCGACGCGCTGGAGCTTTCCATCGAGATGCGGCCCGATGTCGTGATCCTCGTGACTGGCGACGCCGATTTTGCTTATCTCGCTACCAAACTGCGCAGGCACGGGATCCGCGTGGAGGTCGCGTCAGTCGCCGCAAATCTCGGACACATATTGAGATCAGCCGCTAACGAAGTGATCGATCTGTCCGGTCTGTTTCGGACATTTGAGATAATCAACGCGCGTGAACCGGGACGCGCGTCAGCAAGCGACCATGCAGCCAGGGCGCCTGCGCGAGCCGGGGCTGCGCGAGTGACCAATGTTCAGGATGCGCCGGCGCAGATATCGCCTCATCGAACGCATCAACCACGCAGACGCCGGCCTCGGTTTCGTCCGAAACAAAGTGCGAGTGCTGATTAGATCCCGGACTCCAGTGAGTGTTGAAGTCAATTTGGAGGCTCATTTTGCAACTCTCTAAGGTCAGCAGACCCCGCTGCTTTGTTCCACCAACTGTTCGGTTTGGTGATTGCCTCTCCAGACCCGGAAAAAACGCCTCCTGCGTTTCTGTCGGGCGACTGCTGTCCTGGGGATCCAAAGGTGAAATGGTTTGCGTTGGAACGCTCTCCTAATGTCTCTCATCCAATACTATCACACGATTTACTCCAATCCCGGCAGGATATCTCCCGCCACTGGCTTTAAGCACTGTCGCGGCCCGAACGCAGACGAGTGCTAAGATTCTTGACCCAAAGTGATTAGCACGGTAGCTGGGACAACTTGGCGCTAGCGAGCAATCCGCCGAGTTTTGCTGGCTTATGACGTTCGACCCTTGCCTTTCGCGGTTTGACGGGTCATGTCGGCTGATCTCAGTTGGTTGCTTTGCTCTCGCTCAAGAACCGGGCGAAGATTGGGTTTATGGGACATAACAAAGGCAGAGACAACGCTAAGAAACGTGCCAAACGCCGGAAGAAACATGAGCGCCTCGCGAGCGCGAAGCAGCCTTCGGGCGATGCTACGGCTTGCCCGGGAAAGAAGGCGGGCAAATAACGCGATTGCGACCCGAGCTTCTTATTACGGATGGCATTTTGCTGGCGTTGCTAAAACCGTCGCGCTACCGGTTATTCCAAATACGTATCTGCGTGTGCATAAGGCGGAGCGCAGCAACAGAGAAAGCGTAGCGGATCTGTAGCCATGATCGTGTGCCACGCGCCCGAAGGAATGAGGATCGCATCGCCCGGACCGACCATTCGACGTTCGTCGTCGAGTTCTACCTCGCCCGCGCCTTCGAGGATGAAATAAAGCTCCTCTGCGACCTTGTGATAGTGCCGCTCTGTTCTGCCTCCTGCGGGGACGCGCGCTTCCGCGAGACTTTGGTTTTGGACCGGCGCATTCGTGCGATCGAGAACGGAGCTTTTGGGAAAAGCGACGCAGAAGGCAAAGCCGCGATGGGTAGCGGCGAGTGAGCTGGGAAGCGAACGAGTTTCAATCGAACGGATAGTCGAGCCGTCTTTCGTGATAAAAGGGGGCTGGGCCGAGAGATTCTGGACAGTCATAGTTTTTAAAGATGCCGCGACCCGGGGCGCGACGGAAGCATAACTTGGAACGCGAGAATTAATCAGGAAGCCAGGAACCAGGAAAGGAGATAGTCGATGGATGTCGGCGAGATTTCATCACCCTTGCGTGACCAGGGTGACAATCTAATTCTGGGAGCCGCCGTTGCGTACCGTTGCGAGTTCCTCGTCACAGCGGATAACGACTTATTGGAACTGAAATCTTTTTCAGGTGTGGAAATCATTTCAGTTCGCGCTTTTGCTGAACGGCTTCGATTGAAAATAGATTGATTGTTGGCTGTCGGGCCGCACTCAGCCCCAGCTAC
>Ga0209056_10009214_pt1 | contig 10095 bp, 7 predicted proteins | sample GraSoiAngelo_114_FD_185876 | JGI IMG/M metagenome (GOLD analysis project Ga0209056, IMG submission 185876) | Grasslands soil microbial communities from the Angelo Coastal Reserve, California, USA - 14_0903_13_40cm (SPAdes) (version 2) | ecosystem: Environmental > Terrestrial > Soil > Grasslands ...
CGATCTCCAAGTATCGAGGCGCTGGCAACAACTTCACAACACTAATCGCACCGTTTGGAGCTCACGCGTTCAGCGCGGGCGCATACATCGCGGAAGCATCAACAAACATCACCATCGTCCCAGGCACCACCATCGGCTCTGCAACCCCCATCGTCTACGGGATTCCCACCGGCGAAGAGAACACGACCCTGACAAAAGACATCAACGGCTTCTCCTCATTCATGATATCCATCACACCCAGCTATAGGAACAGTAACGCGACAGCTCTCATGGTTACCAAGGGACGCTCGTACTCATGTCAGTCGATCAACAGTTGCGAGGCCCTGAACAACCACGTAGTTGACAAAGTGATCAACGTCTCATCGACAAACGACGCCCTTCTGGCCATCTGCGGCTCACAGTGTGGAGACATTCACAATCCAGGAATAAGGTCTGCATTCCTATCCATTCTAAGCGACCCCAACCTAGATGGTATTTTGTTTCTCCTCGGCACCTTCGCCATCCTCGCCGACGTGTACCATCCTACCGTCATAATATCGGTCGTAGGCGCAGCGGCAATCGCCCTCGCGCTCGTCGGTCTTGGAGTCTTCGGAGCCTCCATCGTCTCCATAATCCTGATGCTGATCGGCGCACTGTTCATCTTCTTCGAACTCAAAACCCATCACGGTATCAGCGCCACAATCGGCGTTGTAATCTTCATCGTAGGCTTCATCCTCGTTTTCAGTCTCCCAGCACCCGCCCCCGGGCCCAACCAACCAACCGGAACTCTGCCAAACCCAGTTATCGGGATATTGACCTACATCATCCTCGGACTAGTCGGCGGAGGCGTCGTCTTCGGAAGCGTCTACTTGTACAAAGTTCGAGAAACGATCATGCGGCGGCCCTTGAGCATCAATCCCAAGGCTATAATAGGAAAGGAAGGCTACCTCACATCCGATGTGAAAGCAGGCGAATACGGCACGGCAACAATAAGCTCTGAAGACTATACCGTATCCTCTTCGGAAGACCTGCCGAAAGGGACCAAGGTCCGAGTCAAAGACGTCCAGGGACTAAAACTATCAGTTGAGAAAATGGAGCAGTAACGTCGATGTTCGATTCCGTCGCCCTTCAGCTAGAGACATCCACCCTCGCCGGAATACTCGGAATAATTCTAATAATCATAATAGCTCTCTGGATTTTCGCCTCCTCCGTCAAGATCATACGAGAATACGAACGCGTCGTCCAATTCCGCTTTGGCCGATCGATGGGCTCAAAGGGACCGGGAATAGTCCTCATCCTACCCATCATCAACAGACTCGTCAAAGTCGACTTGAGAGAAAGATATCTCGAAGTCCCTCACCAAACCGCGATCACGAAAGACAACGCACCCGTAGACATCGACTTTCTAATCTACTACAAGGTTGTCGATGCTTCCGCGAGTATCATCCAAGTCCAGAATTTCACAGGCGCCTCAGTCGGATTAGCCACCACAACCCTAAGGGCCGTTGTCGGCGACATACCTCTCGATGAGCTCTTGTCAAAGAGGGAGCAGATCAACTCGATTCTGCGCACAAGGCTAGACGAGGTGACGGAGCGATGGGGAATCAAGGTGACCAACGTCGAGATCCGGGAGATCAGACCTCCCAAAGACGTTCAGGACGCAATGGTCAAGCAAATGACCGCGGAGAGAAGCCGACGAGCACTGGTCACAGAATCCGATGGTATCCGGGAATCCTCAGTTCTCAAAGCCGAAGGAGCGAAGAACGCAGCCATCCTTCAAGCGGAAGGGCAAAAACAGTCCGCGATCCTCGTCGCGGAGGGAAACAAGCAATCCCAAGTCCTTGTGGCCGCCAAGAACATAGACGCGAAAACAATGGCTCTCCAATACCTCGACATGCTCAAAGCTCTCGGGGCAAGCCCGTCGACCAAATTCATCTTCCCAATGGAGTTCACAAGTCTGGTCTCACGGTTGAGAGGCTTTGTTGAAGAGTCCGCCCAGGATAAGGCGCGGCCCGAGGAAGACCCAGCTCCCCATTAGGTCGGGAAACTCAACCGTCCACACGTCTAGATGGCCGCAAAGCGGCATGTGCAAGTTTCATAAAGACATAACACACTCATTTCTTCCATGGCCAACACTGGCGAGAAACCTCAAAAGCGACGTTTTCTGGGAGGTTGGAAATTCATAGTTGCCATCGTCCTGATTCTAGGATATTCCGCTGCGGCCGCATTTGGAGTAATGAGTGACACGTCCGTCCGCGGGCTTACAGTCAAAATGTTCAATGTTTCAAGATACTGCACCGTCCAGTCATCCTCCCCCAGGACGTTGAACTACAACGTCCGCGGGGCGATCTGGAGCGCATCATCTATCCAGACAAGCTTGAGCCACCTCAGCATCACACTGTCCGTTGACGGTTCAGTTATGGGAACAGCTACTCAGAGCGACACCTCCTTTGGTCCCGGTCAGAGCGTTTCCTTCAACCTGACATTTACCGACCCAACCCTCAACCCGACCATGCTTCCGTTGTCATCGAAGCTGGTTCTGTCGCTCAGTGCAACCGTTGCGGCGGGCCTCTACAGTTCAACTGAGGCAACCTCCGACAGCACCATCCACACATTCGCCAGTAACGGATGCTGAAATCCCTCTGCTTCTCTGCCCGTTTCCCGGAATCTATCAGTATCTTTCTCTAGGATTATGGGAGTTTGCGACTGGTCGTGAACTCTTAGAGCTCAGGATCTTTCGGTAGGCTTGGCTGTAAACGCTGCTTTTTCGTGCGATAAGTAGCTGTTTCTGGACCATGCGGAATGCTTTTCTTCTCATCGAATGAGCAAATAGACATGCCGAAAACATCAGGAATACCAAAGTCCATCCTCGCGGACATAAACAAGCTGAAGACCAGACTAACAACCCTGGAAAAGAACCACAGCTCGCTGATCAAGGACTTCAAGAGTACGATAAAATCGCACTCCGAGATGCTCAAGAAACAACAAAGTACCATCGCACAGCAAGAGACCACAATCGCCCAGCTTGGCAAGAAATCCATCAAGAAAGAGAAACGCAAACCCAGCGAATACAACCTCTTCCTGAAAGGGAAGATGACCCAAGGAATGAGCATGATCGACGCAGTCAAAGCCTGGAAGGAAAAAGACAGCTCCACATCATCGACCAGCTCTTCAACGCGACAGACAGGCCAAGACTGGCAATCACCTACACAACAATACTAGCTATTCAACCGCCGACAGGAGGTCTGATGCGAGGATGCATCAGCTCATGCCATCGACTAACCCATTTTTTTGGAATCGAGATCCAACGGAATTATCCGGGACATCAACTCCCTATACCCTCTTCACAGAAAGGTCTCCGAAAACAAAACAAAGAAAGGGGGCTGGAAGACGTCGAAGCAAAACAGTGACTTGACCTTGCGATCCGACCTCGTCTTATCAAAATCCTAGATAACGGTTGACGAGGAGTGCAACGTCAGAATATCTGAAACCTTTCACATTGTTCGACTTGAGAGCTATAGTTTCCCAGTTCATACTAAGGCAGGACTAAGCGTCTGCTGGGCGGATATGATAACTCGCATCGTTCGGCGGAATGTAAGCGTTAAGTCTTCTGACACTTCCACTCGCCATGACACGATACTTCGCACTTATGCGGGCCAGTCGTGCTCCAAGTATCTTAGAAAGCGAAAAGAATCGGCTCAGGTCTGAGAGATGGCGCATCCTTCTAGGGCGAAGAGTAAGATCGCTGGGGGCATACCACACATGCCCTTCCAAGAGTTTACAGCCAACAGCTTGGAACAACTGCTAGCAGAACTAAAGAAAGCTAAGATTCCGAACGCGCGAATTGAAGTGTCCACCTCTGAGGATGGTCGCCACTACGCCTGTTCAAAACCACTAGTGAACGTTCTAGTGTATACATCACACAGCTTGGGAGAAGAGCAAGAGTACAAAGATCTTCTTGCATTGTACCAATACTGTCCAGATTGCAAGAACGCTGCACGAGTCCTGTAGAGATCGAACGGTCAGCCACACTGACTTCTCGGATGTGCGCTGAAGAGGTCGCCGCTACTGTGACCGTGATCCTGATCCGAACGGTGAAGGAAGAACTCAAAGTAAAACTTTGAAAAGGGCCGTGCACAGTCCTCGTCCTCTGGGTCCATAACACCACATGGAACTGGCGGAACCAGGCAAGAGAGGCGCACTGGTCCTCGAGGACGGCACCGTCATTCAAGGCGTTGGGTTTGGTGCCGAGACCGAAATTTCCGGCGAAGTTGTCTTCAATACTTCCATGATGGGATACCCGGAGCTGCTTACCGACCCGTCTTACCAAGAACAGATAGTAGTAATGACCTACCCGATCCTCGGGTCATACGGGGTACCGCCTAACTCTATTCGGGGCGATGGAGGAGTCCCGCTCCACTTCGAATCCGATTCTGTAAAGGTCAAAGGATTTGTCGTCCACTCCCTCTCCCGACCTAGCCACTGGTCGAATCAGAAAACGCTTGACGAGTGGCTGACTGAACAGGGAGTGCCGGGGATCTTTGGCGTTGATACACGGGTCCTGACGCAGCGACTACGAAACAAGGGAACAATGCTGGGGGCTTTGAAAGTCTCGAGTTCGCCCATCAACCCGGCGACAGTAGCCGGCCGGATATCGGAACTTCAGGACCCGAACAAACAGGACCTCGTACGGAAGGTCAGCCCGAAAGAGCCCATCTACTATGATGGAAAAGAACAGTGGACTATCGTAATCGTGGACTGCGGTGTCAAATACGGAATACTGCGGAGTCTCCTCGCCAAGGGGGCACGAGTTGTCCGGGTCCCGTATGACTTTCCCGCCGGCAAGATCCTTGAACTGAATCCGAGGGGAGTAGTCATCAGCAATGGACCTGGAGACCCCAAAATCGATCTCCATACCATAGAAACCACCAAGCGTCTGATGGAGACCGAGATTCCAATAATGGGAATATGCCTAGGCGCACAGATCCTCGGGCTGGCGGCCGGCGCGGAGACCTACAAGCTGAAGTTCGGTCACAGAGCTGTCAACCACCCGTGTATAGACCTTGAAACAGGTAGATGTTTCATTACAACTCAAAACCATGGTTACACGATCGATCGGAACTCCCTAGAAGATACCGACTTCTCAGCGAACTTCGTTAACATCAACGATAAGACCGTAGAAGGCATCAGACACAGGAAAAAACCGTTCTTAGGCGTTCAGTGGCACCCAGAAAGCTCGCCCGGCCCATACGATACTAGATTTCTATTTGACAGATTCTTCGAGGAGGCCTTGAAGCATTGAAGATAGACGGCATCAAGTCGGTCGTCATTGTAGGAAGCGGCGCTATCAAGATTGGAGAAGCCGGCGAGTTTGACTACTCAACATCCCAAGCGATCAAGGCCCTCAAAGAAGAGGGAATCAGAACAATCGTCGTCAATCCAAATATTGCCACAATTCACACGGATGAGAAGTTCGCGGACAAGGTGTATTCAGTTCCGATAAGAACCGATTTTCTCGAGGAAATCATCGCCAAAGAACAACCCGACGGAATTCTCCTAGGCTTCGGGGGACAGACCGCCCTCAACTGCGGCGTAGAACTCGCAGAACGCGGTATTCTCTCGAAATACAACGTCAAGGTTCTCGGCACCGGAATCGAGAGCATAGAGATCGCTGACAACCGGGAACTATTCAAGAAAACCATGATGGAACACGGTATCCCTGTTCCAAAAAGTCGGAAGGCAGTTGACTTGGAAACCGCCCTTGAGGCGGGACGGGAAATAGGCTTCCCTGTCATGGTCAGGGTTGCTTACACGCTAGGCGGTCAAGGGTCCGGCGTCGCCTTCGATGAACGCACGCTCGGAGAGATTGCCCTCCGAGGTCTCGCCTACAGTAGGATCAAACAGGTCCTGATCGAAGAATACCTCGAGAAGTGGAAAGAAGTCGAATACGAAGTCATGAGGGATCGCGATGACACTTGCATCATTATCTGCAACATGGAGAACATGGATCCGATGGGGATTCATACTGGCGACAGCATCGTCGTCGCTCCCTCCCAGACACTCACAAACCGCGAGTACAACCTTCTAAGAGAGACGGCCCAGAAAGTCATACGAACCCTTGGCATAGTAGGAGAATGCAACATACAGTTCGCGCTGGACCCGAAGAGCGAAGAATTCAGGGTAATAGAGGTCAATTCGAGACTTTCTAGGAGCTCCGCGCTAGCGTCAAAGGCGACAGGATACCCCATCGCATACATCGCAGCAAAACTGTCGCTTGGCTACGTTCTCCCAGAACTTTCGAACAAGATAACCGGGGTGACCTCAGCGTGTTTCGAACCCGCGCTCGACTACGTTGTTGTCAAGGCTCCTCGATGGGATTTCCAGAAGTTCCGCAAAGTAAGCAAGGGAATCGGGACCCAGATGAAATCCGTTGGCGAGGTCATGGCGATCGGGAGATGCTTCGAAGAGGCCTTGCAAAAAGCGATCAGAATGCTCGACATCGGGAAGGAGCTGACCGATAATGGAATTGCAGGACGAAGTATCGAGAGGATCCGGAGGGAGCTCCGAGAGCCCACTGATGAGAGAATCTTCTACGTGACAAAAGCTCTGAAACTTGGGATGAGTATGGACGAGATAACGAGGCTGAGCGGTATCGACCGGTGGTTTCTGGACAAGATCAAGAACATCGTAGACATGGAAAAAAGGGTCGTAAAGGAGAGAATCAATCCTGACATTGTTAGGAGGGCAAAGGAATTTGGCTTCTCCGACAGGAAGCTGGGAAGACTTCTAGGGAAAAGCGAGGCTCAAATCCGTGATTACAGAAAAGCCCACCGCATACTGCCAGTCACGAAACAGATTGACACGATGGCCGCCGAGTGGCCTGCTGCGACAAACTATCTCTATCTGACATACGGCGGTGAGGTGGATGATTTCGAATACGTGCCTGGCGACAAGGTGGTCGTCTTGGGCTCTGGTTGCTATAGAATCGGATCAAGTGTGGAGTTCGACTGGTGCTGTGTGAGCATGGCTACCGCCCTGAAAAAGAGAGTGTCAGAAGTCATCATGGTAAACTGCAATCCGGAGACCGTCTCAACTGATTTTGACATACTGGACAAGCTCTACTTCGAGGAACTGAGCCTTGAACGAGTCCTCGACATATTGGACAAGGAACGCCCACGGGGGGTTGTTGTGAGCGTCGGCGGACAAACCGCAAACAATTTGGTCAGGGGACTGTCCGAGCATGCGACGATTCTGGGCACCACCCCCGATAGCATTGACACCGCAGAAGACCGCTCAAGGTTCGGCCAGCTGCTCGATCGACTGAAGATCGAGCAACCGAAATGGGACAAGCTCAGATCTCTCGAAGACGCCAGACGATTTTCCAAACAAATAGGCTACCCTGTCCTCATCCGCCCATCCTACGTTCTCTCGGGCTCAGCGATGAACGTCGCATTCAATGAGCCACAGCTTACCGGCTACATTCGAGAGGCAGCACGTGTTTCTCGGAAGAATCCGGTTGTCATCTCAAAGTTCCTGACCGGGGCGAGAGAGGTCGAAGTTGACGGAGTTTGCGACGGCTCAAGAGTCTTCATCGGCGCAGTTATCGAGCATGTGGAAAATGCCGGGGTCCACTCGGGAGACGCTACAATGACCATACCGACCCTCTCAATAACCGGAACAGTAAGAAAGAAACTCCTATCCTATTCGAGAAAGATCGCTAGAAGCCTAAAGATCCAAGGACCGTTCAACATTCAATTCCTCGTCAAGAATGGACAGGCCTTGGTGATCGAGTGCAACCTTAGAGCTTCTCGAAGCATGCCCTTCGTATCCAAGACAATTGGTATCAACTTGATGGATTTGGCCGCGGAGGCGATAACTGGCGGGACCATAAAGCAGGGCGAGGGAACTCACCGAAGAATTGGAGTGAAAGCCCCCCAGTTCTCCTTCACGAGGTTGGACAAGGCGGACCCGGTGACTGGGGTTGAGATGGTTTCGACCGGAGAAGTGGCTTGTTTCGGTGAATCTTTCCAAGATGCGTTCATTAACGCCTTGATTGCCAGCAACTTCTACATTCCAAAGAAAGATGACGCCATCCTAATCTCGATGGGCGAAACGAGAAAGGGAATAATTCCATACGCTAGAATGCTGGCGCGAGCAGGCTACAGAATATTCGCTACACAACACACGGCGGAAGAGTTTTCGAAGAACGGAATCGAATGCAAGATACTCTACAAGGTGAGCGAGAAGAAGAAACCGAACATAATGGATTACCTTCAAAACAAAGATATTCGACTAGTAATCAACATTCCGAGCCACGAAGGCGACCCTGCGTCCCATCGAATCCTGAAAGACGAATATCTCATTAGAAGAAAGGCGGCTGAATTTGGGATTCCGATCGTGACCAATCTCGAATTGGCCAGAGCACTGACTAAAGCGCTCGTCCGCCACAATGCTCGCTTACAATCGAGGACCCAATCCAGTACAGAGACCTTCGTAACTTCTAGTATCGGGCCCGTCCCCGTCTCCATTCCTCAGACAAACTAGGATTCACTTTCCATCGTGAAGGTATTCTCCGTTGCCATCGTGAGCCCGGCCTAGAAAATCTCCTCCGACGATTCCGACCACCGTCAATGAGAGGGCGAACTCGGGACCGGAAACAACTCGTTCTTCCACGCGAGGTCTTACCGGTACCTTTATGGAATTGCGGGCTCCAAATTGAGGAAGGAGATTATAGCATGAACCCCCAACCCATCATTCCATTGCGGGTGTATGACGACATGGAGGCCGCCCAGCGGTTCCTCGTGGACGTCTTCGGATTCAAGCAAGGTCAACTCATTCGAGATTCCAGCGGTCGGCCGTTCCACGCCGAAGTACACACTGGCGACTCCGTAATTTGGATCCACCGCGTCGACCCCGAACACGGGCTGGTCTCGGCCCGGTCCCTGCCCGCGCAACCAGGCGGTCTCGTTGTCTTCGTCGATGATGTAGACGCTCACTATCGTCATGCTAGAGGCGCCGGAGCCACTATCGATTCTCCGCCGACGGACCAACCGTACGGCCAACGGGAGTATTCGACCCGGGACCCGGAGGGGAACCTCTGGTACTTCGCGACGCGACGTTAAAACGGTCCCTCTGACCTGAACTCCACGTGGACTTAGCTGATCTGCTCGCCGGTTCCTCGAGATTGCCTGACTGAAGGGACTGAGGGAGAGCGCTTAGCCCAATTCGCCGTCAGAGGATATCAAGGCAATCTGTCCACGTTCAGTAACTCGAAAGGCAAATTGATAAGGGACTGGACCTGCCAGGCTCGCCGCTGGCGGTCAAATGTTCACCTGCACGAAGTGTGACAAACGGGAATTCCAGCTAACCCAGCTGTCGGAGATGAGGCTACTTGCAGAGTGTCCGTCGTGCGGTGCCTCGTTTATCATGGACACGGTGACGGAGAAGAGGCCTAGGGTCGAAGCCTCGGACCCAAATCAGCATATCATTTGGGACTGGAAAGCCGAGAAATGGATTCCGGCGAAGAGAAACTGACCTTCTAAGACCGCTGATCTATTGGCACGTACGGAACCTGAGCGGGTCCTACATATTCTGTCAGAGGTCTGATGAGTCTGTTGTCGGCGTACTGTTCATAGATATGCGCAATCCAACCGGATACCCTGTTGCAGGCAAAGACGGCGGGCATCAAGTCCTTGGGCACTCCAAGCGCGTTTAGTACGACCGCCGCGTAGAATTCGATATTGGGCCATAGCTTTCTTTTGTCCATGACGATCCTTTCCACTTCTTCTGCAATGTCGAGCCATTTCCTGCTTCCGCCGCGTTCTTCAGCCAATTTTTCTGCGATATTCTTCAGTATTCTGGCCCTCGGATCGTAGGTCCGATAGATTCTGTGGCCGAATCCCATTACCCTCCTGCCCGCGGCTAGCTCACGGTCAACGTATCCCTCAACTTTTTCCATAGTCCCAATCTCTTCGAGCATCTCCATTACGCGCTGGTTTGAGCCTCCGTGGAGGGGACCCGCCAGAGTAGCGATGGCGCTTGTGACCGCTCCTCCGAGGTCGGCGAGGGTGGATATTGCTACGACGGCGGCAAAGGTAGAGGCGTTCATTTCGTGGT
>Ga0209056_10009218_pt1 | contig 10094 bp, 10 predicted proteins | sample GraSoiAngelo_114_FD_185876 | JGI IMG/M metagenome (GOLD analysis project Ga0209056, IMG submission 185876) | Grasslands soil microbial communities from the Angelo Coastal Reserve, California, USA - 14_0903_13_40cm (SPAdes) (version 2) | ecosystem: Environmental > Terrestrial > Soil > Grasslands...
TGACCATTGACGTACGGGGAGCATCTGGGAAGGCAACGGGAAAGCTGAAACATTCGGCGAGAGTCTGGCTATACTGCGGTTGTCCCAGCGGAGGTGGTTACCGGGGCATTTTGCCGATGCGCGGGTCGACTGCCGCGCAGTGTATCCGGCCGCGACGTCCGAACTGAAATCTTGGAGGAGGAAGGCATGAAGAAGATCGGTTTTTTGAGTTTACTCATTATGGCGTCACTTCTGTTGACTCTTGTTTTCCCGGTGGCGGCGGCCGGGCCTAAGACGCCGAGTGCGCCCACGGCACCAGTGGCTGCGGCAGCGCCGCTAGCCCTGATCGCGGCAGCGATGCCCGAGCGTCATCCGCACATCGATGAAGCGCTGGAGGCGATGCGGAGCGCGAAGCACCATCTAGAGAGCGCTGAGCACGATTTTCGAGGCCATCGAGCCAAGGCGATTGAAGATCTGGATAGAGCCATCGCGCGAAACCGCAAGAGGCAGCGTCTGCTGAACGTTGCTTTTTCTTGTGAGGCCTCTTTTGAGGCCTCGGTCTCAGGGTGAAGATTTAATTGGGGCGTAGGGTGTAGCCGATCGAGACGCCGATGCGTCCAACGTAATCGGAATTGAATTGAACGTTGTTGTGGATCAGGTATAGATGGGCCTCGGGCCGGACAAAGAAGCTGCGCCAAAAATAGTAACGGACGCCACCCCCGATGTGGATCATGAGATGATTGCTGCTCGCGTGGGTGAGGCAACCTGAAAAGTAATTAGAATTGCAGGTAGCGTACCGGTTGTAGAAAAGTATGCTCTCGCCTCCAACGCCAGCCATCAACTCGGCGCTTACTTTCCTGCCCAGTCGAGGCGCGAAGACGCCATTAAAGTCATAAAAGACCGGCCGAAAACCCTGATAGCCGTTATACAAGCCCTGTTTGGCCCTGAATGCGACTTCTCCATTAAAGCCGACGCGGTTCTTAAAAACAATATCGGCGCTGGCGCTGGCATAGGTTCCGCCTTTCTCCGCTGGGGGCAGATAAGTCTGAGAGGCGCTGTTGTAGGTGGAGGAGAGCAGGGCGTTGCCGCCAACGGTAAAGTCAGTTTGCTGAGCGTGACCTAAACTGGCAAACCAAAGAACCACGCACGCGGATGTGATTACCGCCGACGCCGACGTTTTCAATACGCCCCCCGTGGTTTGTTGCCGCTTTTCGAATTCCACCGCCGGATTCCTAGCCACAGCGAACAAGCCGCCAATAGCTTGAGCAGACAAAATCACCCCCCGGGCCCTCGGCGTTGGAGGTCTCGAGCCGGGCGGCCATCGCGCGAGTCACAGCTCTAGTCTGGACCGATGGTGTAACCGATTGAGGCGCCTACTCGAACCAGGTTATTCGAACTGAAGTCGCTGGTATTGTTTACGATGTGATAGAAGTGAGCCTCGGGCCGGACAAAGATGTGTCCCCGTACGTAGTAGCGGATGCCGCCGCCAACATCGACCAGAAAGTGGTTGCTGCTGGTGTAGCAGGCGCCGAAAAAGACGCAGTTGCTAGTCGGCTGGTAACCATAGAAGCGGGTGCTCTGCCAGCCGATGCCTCCCATGAGATCGACGCCTACCTTCTTGCTCAGGTGGGGCTGGTACACGCCGTTGAAGTCAAAAAGGATGGGGCGGAAAGGTATGCCAAGCCCGGCGTAATTTCCTTGTCTCGCTCTCCAAGAAGCCTCAAAGTTGAAGCCGACGCGTTTGTGGAAGATGACGTCCGCGCTGATGGTGGGGTACAAGCCGCCCTTTTCGGGTATCACACAACTGTTTGGGCCGCACGCGGTTGACCCCGACGACATAATCGTGCCGAAGCCGAGCATAGCGTCAGCTTGTTGCGCCTGGGAGAGGCTGGCTAGAAAGATGAATCCACAAATCACTGCCAGCAAGGCTGTCTTTCTCAAGAGGAACCTCCAATCAGTTCGCTGCAAAATCGCTAGGATGCCTCCATTAAACCTCTGGGATGCAAGATGTAGGCATCATAGTTTTTGGCGGAGCAACATTCAAATGAGTGCGAGAAACAGAGCCAGCGCCGGTGCAATGTCGTTTTGAGCGGCACCGGTTGTTCGTCTTCGCTGGTGAACCCCGGGGTGGGCAAATAGTTGCATGAAGTTTTCAAGGAAAGAGCCGGCCCAGTTTCTGCGGACGGTTACTTTTTCGACCAGGTGCCGCCGCCGCGCAGGATGTGATCAAGTGCAATAGGACCGCCACCAAAAAACATCAGCGCGAAGGCAATCGTAGCCACTGCGAGCGGGAACTCGAATCCACCTTCGCCCATCAGTCCGTGGTGCCAATGGACTTTCCAGATGGCTACGCCCAGATCGATACAGATGGCGAAGGCGGCCAGACGAGTGAAGAGTCCGGCCAGAATCATGAGGCCGCCAAAGAACTCAGTGAAGGAAGATAGGTAGGCCGCCCCAGCGGGCAGCCCGAGGCTGGAGACAAACTGAGCGTGATGATGAAGTCCGCCGAAGACCTTGTGGTATCCGTGGCCGACCATAACGGCGCCAAGGGCCAGACGCATGACGAGCAGAGCGAGCGGTTGCAGACGATCGAGGTAGCGCACCGATTCCTCCGAAGGAAACCATGAGGTTATCGCAGTTTACCAATCCCGCCAACCGTCCGGTAGATATGGCTAGGTATGGCCTGAGAGGGCAGCGGACAGAGAAACACACCGAAGAGTTTGCCGCCCCCGATGTAATACTTCCGTACCGTCTCTAGTACTTCGGTTACCAGTCACGGGCTGACAGACTTGTTCTGCGCGCGCGGTACCCCTAATTGCGCTACTTTCCGATACAACCACAATATATGGGTGCGAGGCATGAGGGGGCCCATTCTCAATTCCAGAAAACGGGCAGAAAACCCAGTAAAACGCGGAGATTAGCTTGGAGGCGGGGTTTTTCGGGCCTGATATATGCTCTGGACACGGAAAGCCCTACGAGGTCGGGAACGACTGCCACGTTTAACCCGCGAGGCCGGAACAGGGGCGCAGGGAAGGGTTTTGAGGAAAGTAAGGACTATGGCCGACTCGCGAGAAGTGATGAATATTCGTCAGGCATCGCAGTACCTGGGAGTGAGTCCGGACACGCTTTATAAGTACGTCGGGGAACAACGAATCCCCGCATTCAAGCTGGGCAACCGCTGGCGCTTCAAGAAGTCAAAGCTGGACCAGTGGATGGAAGACAAGTCAAGCGAAGTGGAACCGCGGCCGAAACGCAAGAGCAAAGCTGCGGGAGCGCAGTAAGAGTCGCAATGTCGAGGGCAAGCTTGTCCTGAGAGAAGTCAAAGCAACCTCGATACGGCCGGCGGGACGCCGGTGCTAAAACCGAGAAGCCGGCAAGACCGGCGCTACAAAAGGCGGGCACATGTTTGGAATGGGATCGAAAACAATGGTAGGTCTCGATGTGGGTTCCTCGAGCATCAAGGCGGTGGAGCTGAGGAAGACGCGTGCCGGGATTGAAGTGGCGCACCTGGGGCTGGAACCGCTGGCCTCCGACATCGTTGTGGACTCCATGATCGTGGACTCGGGAACGGTGTCGAGCGCAATTTCGAAACTGTTCAACGAGAACGAGATCAAGACCAAAGCCGTGGCCACGGCAGTAAGCGGCCATTCCGTGATCGTGAAAAAGATCTCGCTGCCTTCCATGAGCGACCAGGAATTGGCCGAGACCATCGAGAAGGAAGCGGCGTCACACATTCCTTTCGATCTGGCCGACGTCAGCCTGGACTACCAGATTCTGTCCGAAGAAGTGGGCAGCCCGCAGATGGATGTATTGCTGGTGGCAGTCAAGAAGGACAAGATTTTGAACTACACCAACGTACTCTCGATGGCCGGACGAAGCACGACTATTGTCGACATCGATGCCTTGGCGCTGCAGAACTGCTACGAGTACAACTACCAGCCGGCGCCGGGCCAGGTGGTGGCGCTCTTGAACCTGGGCGCGAGTGTGATGAACATCAACATCGTGAAAGGCACGACGCCGCTGTTTCCGCGCGACGTAAGCGTGGGCGGTCATCAGTACACGGACTCTCTGCAAAAGGAGTTGGACTTGAGCTTCGACGATGCTGAGTCCCTTAAGCTGGGGAACAAGGTGGGGACAGTGAGTGAAGATGCAAAAGCGCCCATCCTGCAACAGGTGACCGAGATCATCGTGCTGGAAATCCAGAAGACGTTCGACTTCTTCCGGGCCAGTGCGGCGGGCGAGCACATCGAGAAGATTTATCTGGCGGGCGGGTCTTCCAAGGTGCCCGGGCTGGTGGAAGCTTTGCGGCAAGAGTTCTCCATGCCAGTGGAACTATTCAATCCGTTCCAGCGGATCATTCCGCCGGCGGAAGGTCGAGGAGCGGAGTTAGTGGAGCAGAATCCGGGCCAGATGGCAGTGGCGGTGGGCTTGGCCCTGAGGAGCTTTGAATCCCTATGATCAGAATCAACCTGCTCGAAACAGCAAAGGGCAAGAACAAGCGGGCCGGCATTCCGTCGATGCCTTCGATCGAACTGGGCGATATGGGATCGCCGAAGTTGAAGGTTTTGGTGGTTCTGCTGTTGGCCGGAGTATTGAACTTGGGCTACTGGTGGCGGCAGGACCAGGAATCGAAGGCGATTGCGGCGCACATGAAGGTCGCCGAACAGACAAATCGGGAACTGGCCGACGTTAAAGCGCGCTACCTGGAGCGCCAGACCCAGGCCAACAACTATAAGCGCCGCGTCGACGTAATCGACCAGTTGCGTGCCGGGCAAGCCGGGCCCGTGAACCTGCTAGCCATGCTGGGCGAAACGGTGAATCACACCGAGGCCGTGTGGCTGAGCAAGATGGATGATCAGGGTGCGAGCATAAATCTGGAAGGCACGGCGCTGAGCACGGATGCGGTGGCCAACCTGATTGCCAACCTGCAGAAGACGGGATTCTTCAAGAACGTCGAGATCAAGGAAACGTTCCAGGACGACCAGATTAAGGATATGCAGGCGTTCCAGTTCACGCTGACCTGCGAGAAGGGAAAGTCCTAAGAGGCTGACCTATGAATTTCAACGAATTATCGGGCCTGAAGCAGTGGGGTGTTGTGGTCGCCGGGGGAGCATTAGTGACGGCGGCCTTGTACTACACGATCTTCAAGAGCCAGCGCGACCAGAACACAGTGGCGCAGCACGCGCTTGCGGACAAGGTTCGTGAAAATAATGAACTCGAATCGTACCGTCCAAAGCTGAAAGATATGGAGCGGCAGGTGGCTAACCTGAAGCAGCAATTGGACATCGAGCGGCGCATCGTGCCCGACGAAAAGCAAGTGGATGGATTCATGGAGATGATGGATGGCGAAGCACAAAAGGCAGGCGTGGAACTGCGGCGCTACACCGCCAAGCCCATCACCGCCAAGGAGTACTACACGGAAATGCCGTTCGACATCGAGCTGGATGGCCCTTATTACTCGATGCTGAATTTCTTCGACCGCGTGGGCAAGCTGGAACGCATCGTGAACATGTCTGGGTTGATACTGGCAAACACCAAGAATCCCACGGCGGCGAAGGCCAAACACACGTATCAGTACGCCCCCAACGAGAGCGTCGTGGCAACCTGCACGGCGACGACATTCTTCAGTCATGATTTGGCACCTGCAGGCACTGGCGCCGGGGCTAAGCCCGGGACTACGCCTGGGACGACACCGGCGACGGTGAACAGGTAAGGGATGGCTATGAAGCTGATAACAGGCATTTTGGCAATGGCGATGATGGCGGGCGTGGCCGGGGCACAGAACCCGAATACCACCGACACCCAGGACGTTACGAAGTCGCAGGCGCACCAGGCTGCCACCGTAAGCTCGGTGGCGAAACCGGCTCCTGGGGCCCCGGCGAAACCAAAAGCGGCTCAGGCGACGGCCACGAAACCGGCCACTACGCTTGCTCCTACGCCGGCGAATGCCACGAAACCGACTGTGAAACCAGCGGTGGCTTCGCCAACCGCTCAGAAGCCGGCCGTTAAGCCGGCGACAGCTTCTGCGAGTACTGCGAAACCGGCTGTCAAAGTGGCAGCGGCCCCTACGGCGAAGAGCAGCTCCGCTGTTTCCAGCGCTCCAGCGAAGGGTCCAGCTACACCGAAGACGCAGATCCCGGCGGCTAAGGCGGTGTTCGCCGCCAGGCCACCCGCTGCAAAACCGACTCCGAAGGCTCTGCCCGCGCCGACGACACCAAAAGTTGCGGGAAAGGGGGCGAAACCGGCAGCCACGATTGCGGCCAAGCCGGCAGTAGAGACAAACAAGAAATCAGATCCGCGCAAGAGCGCAGATGGCGGAAAAACGGCAGACCCAACCAAGCCGGCGAAGCCCGAAGAGAAGAAATGGTCGATGACGGGGAAGCGCGATCCCTTCTTCAGTCCTGTGGTCTCGCAAGCGGGGGGATCGGGTTGCGCAACGGGAAAGAAATGTCTGGAAATCGGGCAGATTAACCTGCGCGGCGTGGTGAAGTCGGAGAACGGCTTTATCGCGGTGGTAACCAATACCTTGAATAAGGCTTACTTTTTGCGGGAGAAAGACCCGGTGTTCAACGGCTATGTGGTGAGAATCACCGGCGATTCGGTTGTGTTCCAGGAGACTGTGCAAGACAAGCTAGGCAAGGCCTTCACGCGTGAAGTGGTGAAGCGGATCTTTACGCCGGCCGTATAGAAGCCGGAATGACGCGCCGGCAAAGCCGGAACGTCAGGAAATCAAGTTCCAGGAACGACACGCGGCAAAGTCCGCGGGTTTGGGGAGAGGCGAAATGCGAAAGCAACTGCTGACTGTAATCCTACCGTTGCTGCTCTTGGTGCTGGCAGCTTCGGCCGCCGAGACACCGGCGGTCAAGCTGAGTGAGCTGCAGCGAGTGAACGTGGTGCGCAGCGCGGATGATATCCGGGTCGAGATCAGTTCTCGCGGCGACCTGACGCCCAAGCTGAGCACTTTGGACTCGCTAGCGCGAGTGGTCGTGGATCTGCCGGGAACCGTAATGGCCACCGGGCAGAGCCACATCACAGTGGGCAGCGGCGGGGTCAAAGGGATCCGCATCGGCATGAACGGCCAGAGCACAACGACTACGCGAGTGGTAGTCGACCTGGACCGCGCCTGTGCTTACGAGCTGAAGCCGAGCACAGACGGGAAGCTGGTGCTTACGCTGCACACGCCAGGACCGGACCGGAATGCGGGTACGAGTGCCTCAAGCGCGGCGGCGAAAGTCTCGCCCATCCGCGCTGCTAAGGTCTCGTCGCCATTCTCCGCGCCAGTCATCGAAGCGAAGGCGCAGCCGGCTCCAGCTGTGACCGCCACGATTCCGGCGGCGGGGCAGACCGACGCAGTTGTCAAGACTGCAGCGACGCCCAGCGGTTATGTGTTCGTCGAGCCGCGCTACCAGCCAAAGAAAAATGAACCGGCGGCTGCGGCCACTGTACCTGTGGAGCGCGCCCAGGAAGCGGCGGCAAAGTTCGCGGATAAGACAGCGGTGGAACTGTTGCCGGTGAGCGTTAACGCGGCGCAGACGGCGAATACCGGCATTCAACCGGCGGTGAATCTGGCGGCGGAGCAGAAGGCGCAGTCTGGCCAGCAGCCGGCTTCAAACGGCCCAAAATACACCGGTGAGCCGATTTCGGTGAACCTCAAAGATGTGGATCTGAAGGACTTCTTCCGACTGATTCATGAGATCAGCGGGTTGAACGTGGTCCTCGATCCTAACGTGCATGGCTCTCTTACCGTGGTGCTCGATGACGTGCCGTGGGATCAGGCGCTCGACATCGTGCTCAAGAACAACGATATGGCGCGCGAGCTGGAAGGCAACGTCCTTCGCATTGCCACAGTGGAGACGCTGAAAAAGGAAGCCGAAGGCCGCAGAGCGCAAGTGGAGGCCGAGGCCCTGGCCGTCGACAAGGTTTCGGTGACCCGATTCCTGAGCTATGCACATTCGAAGGACGTAGTCCCGACTGTGAAGAAATTCCTTTCCCAGCGGGGCGAAGTGGTCTCTGATGACCGCACCAACGCGGTTATCATTAATGACATTCCACGCGTAATTCCTACGATCGACCGGCTGTTGACGCAACTGGACCGTAAGACGCAGGAAGTGGAAATCGAAGCCCGCGTGGTGGCGGCCACCCGGCAATTTGCCCGCGACATCGGTACGCAACTGGGCTTCGGCTGGGGCAACACCACGAGCACGGTGGGTGGAGCAGGCAGCGTGGGGACCTCTCCGATCGGAGTGTTTGGCGGCAATCCCCTGTACACCATTCTGGGGACCACAGCGCCGGTCGGGGGGGCGATCAACCAGATCCCACTGTTCTCAAACCTGGGAGTCACGAGCCCGACCAGCGGTCTCTCATTCCAGAATTCCAGCAACAACATCCGCATCGATGCCATCCTGACGATGGCTGAATCACGCGGATTGCTGAAGGTATTGTCACGACCGCGCGTCGTGACCCAGAACAACATTCAAGCACTGGTCAGACAGGGTGTGCGCGTGCCCATCGTGACCCAGGCACAGTTAGGGGGTCCGCCGACGGTAACGTATGTGGACGCCTTCCTGCGGCTCACAGTGACTCCGCAGATCACTTCGGAAGGGACCATCTTCCTGAACGTGGACGTGGAAAACACGACGCCCGACTTTGGCCAGCAGGTGCAGGGCAACCCAACTTTGATCACGCAGCAGGCTACCACGCAAGTGCTAGTGACCGATGGCGGCACGGTGGTGATTGGCGGCGTCATCCAGACGCAGAACTCCATCAACGTCTCGCAGGTGCCCTTGTTGGGGAATATTCCGATCCTGGGCAATCTGTTCCGTCACACACAGGTTCATACCTCTAACCAGGAGTTGATCTTCTTCATCACGCCGCGGATCATTCAGACCTAGCAGCGCGGTTGAAGATTTCGAACCGCCGGTTTCCGTGAAGAACCCGTCACGGAACCGGCGGTTTTATTTTGGGAGCTCCGTTCTCATTTTCATTCGAATGCCGCCACGTTCACTCAATTCCATCGAGCCTTGGCGGCTCAGTGTGAACTGGGCCTAAACAGAGAGTCACCACTACGTGGTGCGCGATTAAGAACCAAGAGCTCTTCGATCGCCTGCCTGTTAAACTCCGGACAATGAACCATCGAGGCCGTCAGGAAAATCTGCGCGGGCAGTTGGCTTCCTGCCGGCTGGACGCGCTCCTCATCAGTCACCTTCCGAACATTCGATACCTTTGCGGCTTTACCGGCAGCGCCGGCCTCCTGCTGGTCGAGGAATCGGGCAGCGTGTTCTTCACTGACGTCCGCTACGCCACGCAATCACGTGAGGAAGTCGAGGGGGCGGGCGTGGTCATCGCCCGCAAGGCGTTAGTCACCGCGCTCGCAGAGCGGGTTGCGGGCATGCGGAAGAAGTCAAATGAGTGGAGAATTGGGATTGAGGCTGATCATCTCACCGTAGCGGAAAAGAAGCGACTCCGAGACCTGATGCCGCGCGGGGTTCAGCTCAGAAACGCGCCGCCTCTGGTGGAGCGGGCTCGCATGGTGAAGGATGCGGCGGAGTTGGAGCGCATCCGTGCGGCGGTGCTATTGGGGACAAGATTGTTTGACCGTGCCTTAGAGGTTATCCGTCCCGGTGTAAGAGAAAACGAAGTAGCCGCCGAGATGGAGTACGCTGCGCGGCGGGCAGGCGCGGAGGAAATGTCGTTCCCCACGATCATTGCTTCGGGAGCCCGGTCTGCGCTGACACACGGGCGGGCATCCTCGCAAGCGATCGCGAACGGAGGATTCGTGGTCTGCGACTTCGGTGTTATACTCGCTGGTTATTGCTCGGACCAGACCCGCGCTGTATGGGTCGGCGAACCGACAGACGAAGCCCGTCGCGCCTACGACGCGGTTAAGCAAGCCCAGTTGTCAGCGATCGAATCAGTCCGACCGGGGGCGGCCGTTGCTCAGGTGGATACTGCGGCACGTAAGGTGTTGCGCCGGGCGGGGTTAGGGCGTTATTTTACGCATTCGACGGGACACGGCGTCGGGCTTGAGATTCATGAGGCACCCCGGGTTGCACAGGGTCAGGATGAGGTTTTGCAACCTGGGATGGTAATCACCATTGAGCCTGGAGTGTACTTTC
>Ga0209056_10009219_pt1 | contig 10093 bp, 8 predicted proteins | sample GraSoiAngelo_114_FD_185876 | JGI IMG/M metagenome (GOLD analysis project Ga0209056, IMG submission 185876) | Grasslands soil microbial communities from the Angelo Coastal Reserve, California, USA - 14_0903_13_40cm (SPAdes) (version 2) | ecosystem: Environmental > Terrestrial > Soil > Grasslands ...
AGGCATTGTAGCTGATTCCGGCACCGCTGGGTCTTTTTTAGCAACACCGACGCCATACGAATCAGGCACAATTTGAGTCATGGATTCTATGAAGAATTTGCAGGCAATTCGAATCGCCATGCTGGCCAGCGTCGTGCTCTACGCCGTAATCGCAACACTGGTGCCAGCTAGCGGAGAGCCGAATCCGGTTGTGTTCTACGCATTTACGGCAATCGCCATCGTGGAGGTAGCGGGGATCGTCGTGCTGCGGCGCATTCTCTCGAGTCAGACAGCAACCATGTCACCGCCACAGGGGAAAGTATCCGTGAAGCCGGAAACCACTTTGATAATTATTTATTGTTTGAGTGAAGCGGTGGCCCTGTATGGCTTGGTATTGCACTTCTTAGCATTTAGCCTTAGCCAAGTGGCGACTTTCTTTGTTGCAGGTCTGGTATTGTTGTTCTTTTTCGAACCACGACGAGTGTTAGGGGAAGCAACTTAGTTACGCGCGGAGCCCAGGGGCGGCACGACTGAAGTCATGCCCTTTCAAAACTGAGAGTTACTTGATGTGACAAGTGGCTAGCCCGCGCTTTTCCAGATATTGCTGGTGATAGTCCTCGGCGGGGTAGAAGGTCACGGCAGGAACAATCTGCGTGACGATGGGCTTGCTGTAGCGTCCAGACTTTCCCAATTTCTCTTTGGAGGCTAAGGCCGCGGCTTCTTGTTGCGGGTCATGAAAGAAGATCGCAGAGCGGTACTGGGTACCGAAGTCGGGCCCCTGACGATTCAATTGAGTCGGATCGTGGTTCTCCCAGAAAACTTCCAACAGCTTGTCGTAAGACAGCTTGGCTGGATCGTAGTCCACTTCCACAGCCTCGGCGTGTCCGGTGCTATTGGTGCAGACGTCTTCGTAAGTAGGATCGGCGAACTTTCCGCCGGTGTAACCCACGCGGGTGGAATTCACACCTGGCAATTGGCGAAATGTGGCTTCGACTCCCCAAAAACAGCCGGCGGCGAATGTGGCTTTGGCCATGATAATTTGCTCCATTAAACAGTGTAATAGTTTCTGGAAAATGACGCGAGTGAAGCGGGCCTATGCAATCTCTTTGTCTTGATGATGGGCCGATGCTTGCGTTTCGACTGATCCTCTGGCATCCTTCAGCATAGATTGCGGCCAAGCGGCTTACCCGCCACGGCTGTGAGGCCTTGTGAGTTCCAGCCTTTCTCTCCAATCGCGATTCATTCTTACGGTATTGCTGACCACCATCCTGGCGCCGGCTGCATGGCCGGGCAATTCGGGCTTCACTCCTCAGACCCGCGTCGGCTTTACGATCGGGGATCAATGGGAGCCGGCGATCGCCGCCGATGGTTACGGTCATGTGTACATTCTTTATCCGCAATATGTGATCGTCCCGGGCTGTGCGAGCTGCCCGCTGCCAACTCTGATTTTGGTGGTGAGCAACGATAATGGAAACACGTGGCAGGCGCCGCATCAGATCGCGCCCCCCGGTACTGGTCGGTTTGATGCGCAGATCGCGGTGGATCCAGCGGATCACAGAACCGTCTACGCCGCCTGGCTGCAGAACAACAAGAGCGACACCGTGGTGGCTAAGTCGGCGGACTTCGGGCAAAGCTGGTCGCTGGTGATTGCTGACAGTACGAATGCGGGGACGGACAAGCCCATTCTTGCGGTGCGTGGCGCGGATGTATGCGTCGGGTTCAATCATGCCCAGAAGGTCTGGGTGTCTTCCTCCCACGATGGGGGCATCACCTTCACTTCCGCAAACGTGAATGTGAATGCAAAGCTAGGATGGTCCCTGGCCGGCGGCGGCACGGTAGATCCCGCCGGGAATGTGTATTTCGCGTGGGCGGGGTACACCCAGAACGGGGGCGCCAAGGGTCCGGTCAATCTCTATACCAGCAAGTCGTCCGATGGCGGCAAGAGTTGGACGAGCACGGTGCTCGACGTTTCGGGCTCGCCTCCGGTTTGCTCTTCCTATAGTTGCGGCTGGGCGTATCTCGGAGCGCAGATCACCATGATCTCCGATGCCGCGGGCACGTTGTACGCACTCTGGAACTCAGGCGTTGTGGACAAGGGTGCAGAACGGATCTATTTCGCTTCATCTACAACGGCTGGAGCAACCTGGTCGCCCAAGCTGGATGTTTCTGCCGCGGCTGCGGGGGTGGAGCACGCGTTCCCCGCCATTGTCGCGGGATCGGCTGGGGATGTTCGAATCGCATGGATGGATTCTCGCAACCTACCGCTGTGGAATACCTACTACCGCAGTTCTACCAATGGCGGCGCAACCTGGTCGGCTGAGAAGCAAATGTCCAGTTATGTGCCGGGCTATAGCTACATTCAGCGCAACGGGTTCAGCTTTCCTTTTGGCGATTACTTCGAGATGGACATCGACAGTCATGGCCAGACACAAGCCGTGTGGGGCGAAGGACTCAACTATAATTCGCCGGGCTCGATCTGGTATAGCAACGGAAGATAGTAAGTCTAGTTTCCGGTTTCAGGTCTATTCCTACCTGCGGTTTCTCTTTTAACAGCTTGAGCATAGAATTGGGGCCTTCTTTTCACATACACGTGGGGAGGTAGAGCTATGGAATTCATGGGAGTCAACTTGTGGTCAGTACTGGCGGCGGCAGTTTCAAGCATGATTTTGGGATTTCTGTGGTACTCACCACTTTTGTTCGCCAAGCCTTGGACACTCGCGATGGGCTACGACCCGAATGACAAAGCCAAAATGGAAGAGATGCGAAAAGGCGCGGGCAAACTCTACGGCATTACATTTATCGCCAGTCTGATTTCTGCATTTGTTTTGGGGAAGATTATTGAGATCACCACGGTTAACTCTGTTCCTTATGGGATGAAAATTGGATTCGCGGTGTGGCTGGGTTTTGTGACTACCGTCCAATTGACCAGCACGCTCTTCAAAAAGAGGCCCATCAAACTCTATTTGATCGACACCGGCTATCAGCTGGTTTGCTATCTGGTGATGGGAGCAATTCTCGCAAGATGGCCGAAGTAAGCGGGCAGTTCAACGTAGTGACAGTTACTCCATCACCATACCGCCAGTGAGATCTGCCAGGCGTTCCACGTTGTGCTCTGCACACCAGGTTTGCAGTTCGGCGACAATTTTCTCGGTCGCCACAGGATCCCAATAGCTCGCAGTTCCTATCTGCACCGCGGTTGCGCCGGCCAGCATGAACTCCACAATATCCACGGCAGTGGAGATGCCGCCCATGCCGATGACTGGAATCTTCACGGCCTTCGAGGCGTCGTAAACCATTCGCAGGGCGATAGGCTTGATGGCCGGCCCGGAGAGTCCTGCGGTGACATTTGCAATTCGTGGCTTACGGGTTTCGGCGTCAATAGCCATGGCCACAAAGGTGTTCACCAGCGAAAGCGCGTCAGCGCCGGCTTCCTGAGCCACGTGAGCCATTTGCGCGATGCTGGTAACGTTGGGAGAAAGTTTCACGATCAGCGGACGCTGCGAGTTGCGCCGTACCGTGCTTACTACTTCGTCCAATGATCGCGGATCGCTGCCGAACTGGATGCCTCCATACTCGGTGTTGGGACAAGACACATTTAATTCGTAGGCGGCAATCCCCTCGCCTTCGTTGAGGATTTGGACGACGTGTTCGTAATCCTCGCGGGTGTAGCCGAAGACATTGGCGAACACGACGATATTCTTCATCTCCCGTAGCTTGGGAAGTTTCTCGAGAATGAAAGCCCTGGCGCCGATATTCTGCAAACCGATCGCATTCAGCATCCCCGCAGGAGTCTCGTATAAACGCGGCGGGGGATTACCCGCCATTGGTTCGCGCGATAATCCCTTGACCACGAAGCCGCCGAGCTTATCGAGGTGCACTACATCTTCGAATTCGATTCCATATCCGAAAGTACCGCTGGCGGCGATCACCGGGTTTTTGAGCTGGATACCGGCAAAACTGACGCTCAAATCAGGAGCACGGCGCTCAGTCGCCGGAGAAACGGTCACCAGGAGCCTCCGGGAGCGACAGCCGATACCGGTCTGACAGGATCCGAGGAATTGGGTGGATGGAGCCGCTTGTCGGCCGGCGGGCGCGACGAATTTTCTGCGCGACGTGCGGGAGCCAACGCCTCAGTAAGAACTCGCCCCACAGCATGAGTAGGAGAATTGATCCCTAGCAGCGACGCGAAAGTTACCGCCAAATCGATTGGTTCCGAATGAGTGCGATAGGTTCCAGGCTGGAAGGGCAGACCATAAAAAGCCAGCGGAACGTGGGTGTCATAGGTGTATGCACTCATGTGATCCGCTTCGGTGGGGCTGGAGACCGTGAACGGGGCAGGAACTCCGAGCACGTACCAACCTCCCAGAGGAGAATAGCTGTGCAGAAATCTCAAGCCGGTCGAAGTGTTGGGAACATCCCCTCGCGCAAGCTGCGAACGAGTGTAATAATCGCGTAGGCCGGCTTGCTTCAGCGCTTCCCCGACCAGATGCTCGGCATCTTCTTCCTTTACTTTGACAGCGGCAAAGGCATCGTCGTCCAGCCATGCGACGGGGTAGTCAAAAACTTTTAAGTATTCTGCCGATCGTCCTGGCGAGAGTTGTCGGGACAGTAATTGGTTAACCTGTGCGCGCAATTTGCCCGGTGAAACAATGGGGGCGGGGATTCGCAGGCGCTTAGTCATGCTGGCAATAGGCGCGATTCCGTGGTCGGCTGAGAGCGCGATCCAGAGGTTCGCGAGTCCGATCTGATGTCCGAGGAAATCAAAAAATTCCGCCAGTTGCCGGTCCGTCGCCACCGCCATAGCCTGCATTTCGGGAGAGTCAGGTCCTACCTGATGGCCCAGGACGTCATTGGCGGAAAGTCCGATGGTCAGCAGATCCGTGGCCGGGCCAGATCCCAGTTTTTCGTACGTAATTAGCTCGCGCGCCAACTCGAATTCGTAGTCGTTGGCAAAGGGTGTGGCGGCTACCAAATCGTAAAAGCTTGTTTCTTGTCCGGGCACAGGAGCGGTGGTGCGTAGGACTCTTCCGCTACTATCTTTCCATTCTTTGTTCAGGTATTTTTCCGCCCGCTTGCTGCCATTAAAGTCTGACAGCCACTTGGGCAATTCGCTGCGATAGTAGGTTGATGTGATCCAGCGGCCGGTTTTGTAGTCGATCCAGTAAGCGCCATCCCCGGCAAAGCCTGCCGGGAATATTGCAGCGCGATCTTTCAAGGCGATTCCAAAGACTCGGGCTTTTCCCTGGGTCGCCAGTTTTAGTTCATCGCCAAGGGTGTCGGCGAGAAGATTATGTGGCGAAGCGCCAGGTAAGCTGCCGGCCAAACCGATAAGTCTGGTTCCGTCGTCCTGCACTGACGTGACCATGCGCTTGGTTTGCCGATCCCACCAGGAATTGGCGTGGATACCGTGGCCATTGGAGTAAGCACCGCTCAGCAGTGTGGCATGACCAGCTGCGGTGTGAGTGTTGGCGTAATCGTAGTTGCAATCGGTGAAATTAGCTCCGCGCTCAAGGAGGAGCCGAAATCCACCTTCCCCAAATTGATCTCGATAGCGCTCCAGATAATCGCCGCGAAACTGGTCAATGACGATGATGACGATCAGCTTCGGATGCGCGTTGTAAGCAGAGCCAAAGCAAGTCCCAGAGACACACAGCAGCAATCCGACTCCGAGGGCGCGCAGCAGGAATCTCATCGCCGTGTAGTTTACAGTGTGCAACTGGCACGGCCAAATCGCTCGAATGACTACGGGAAGGTTCCGGGATGACGAAGTGCTTCAGTCGAGGACTTGGCCAGCCGTCTTAGCCGGGTGCGGACCTCAATAAACATTGACAATCATCACCGATTCGATAAAAATCGGTACCCACTGGGCTGTTTCAGTCCCTGCCGCTTTGCCTTCCAGTAATAAACCCATCACGGAGGAATTTGAATGCAACGTTCCAAGTTGATTGTCTTAGGGATTTTTGTCGCATTGGTTGCCACGTCTTTGACTTTGCTCGCCCAAAAAAGATCCGTACTTGATATTGACCCGCCAGTGCGTGGAATTCACTGGGCGCGGGGACACCAGCCTGCTCAAGCCGGGGGCAATCCCGACCTGATCTGGCACGGCGGAAATATTATGGTGACCGCCCAGACTGCGGCTATCTTTTGGGGGTCCAACTGGTCAAATTCAAACTTCGCTTCTGACAAAATTACAGGGCTGGATTCCTGGTACGCCGGAGTCGGCGGCAGCAAATATGGAGCTACCGTGGATGAATTTACCGGCCCGCAGGGGACTCAGGTTAAGGACTCGATCAGCTATCTGGGCCACTATGTCGACACCACGCCTGGGCCCAGTCGCGCTCCAAAAACTTCAACCATTCTTGCCGAAGTCTGTAAGGTGATTCCGGCATCCCAACTGGCGAGCAATGGCTATTACGCTGTCTACATAGACGCTCCCCGCGCACACGCCGGCTATTGTGCCTGGCATAGCGCCGGCTCTTGTGGCGGAGTTCCTATTCAGTTCGCATTCTTTTTTAATCTGGATGGCGACCCCGGATGTGATCCGCAGTCAACCATAAGTTCCCAGTCGCAGGGGCTAGCTGCTCTGGCCAATGTGACCGGCCACGAGCTTTCAGAGGCCGCAATGATCCACGTCTCGACGCCTGGTACGATTCCAGCGGCGCGGAAAACGCGGACAAGTGTTCGTGGACCTTCGGCGGCCCGTCCGTTGCCTTCTCGAACGGCACTAATTGGAAGATACAAGGCAACTGGTCAAATTATGCCTATGACCATCACTCAGGCTATCCCAACCGCAGCGGTCAGAATGGATGCGTAGACGGCACCAACGTTCCTGGTCTCTTCATTAAGTGATTCCGAGGGCGAATGACGCATTTGGAAAGGCCCTGGCTCAAAGAACCACGGCCTTTCCTTTCGTGACCGAACTCCGTCACGGAGTTCCCGACGGAGCGCCGGCAATATGCCACGAGAACGCCAACGGGGAAGACGCGGTTAGATCCCCCGCCGGCTCGGTATTGTCATACGACTGCATATTATCCTTCCATTCCGCGCCGTTACCGTTGAATTGTGCGAACACATCGACCCCGTTTGCAGGACAAGCGATCATGCCGCTGACTGCTCCTTTGGTGGCGACAGAGTTGGGACCCTCCACAGCCGCCCCCAGGAGAATCGGAGACGTGCCGTTAAGCGCACCCGCGAAATTTGCCACCTGATGCTGTAAACAGTTGGGGAAAGTGCTGCCGTCGCCTACGATAAACGAGCTTCCCCATGCGTTTGCGCCCAGGATATTCGCCAGCCAGCGGTTTCCATATGGGGTGTACGCCGGTGACCCGGTCAGGTTGCCGTATTCACTGGCCATCACCGCGAGGCCGGCGCCATGCGAAGTGGTGTCCCATGCAGCCCAGGTAAAACCGAATCCAAAGGGATCGGTGCCTGCTTGCATGACTGCCTTGTCGAGCTGTTTCTTCAGGTCCGCAAGCAATGCAGCCTGGCTGGTAGCAAGGCCCGACGGATTCCCTGCCAGCGTTATCGCCCGGTGCAGTTCATAGTGAGCCAGACCGCTGACGTCGTAAAGATTCAGTGTGTCGGAGGCATCGTTGGGACCGGTGATATAAGCGTTAGCCCACTGCGCCGCCTGTTGCAGATAGTAGGCGGGATCCGTATGCGGGAGACCCGGGGGCAAATTACTTCCGGCCTGGAGAGCAAAGTACAACTCCACCGCGCCCAGTTCCAAGTCGTCGCGCCATTCCGTCTCGGGATAGAAACTGAATGGAATAACGGTTAACAGATTGCCAGCGGGAGCGGTGTTGGCCAGATCGAAGATGTGCTCGGCGGATAAGAGGCACTGATTAGCGTACAGAGAATTGCTGGTCTGATAGGCGTGATAGCAGAGAGCGAAATCCGCCGCCAGACGACCAGCCAGGTTCGGGCTGATCTTTGCTCCCGCTCCACCCGCGGTGTTGATGAATACCGGACGATGGCAGATGTAGCGATAATTATTGGGGCATCCCTGATAAGTGTCGTCGGCCTGGGGAAGACGCCAGATATCATGGTCAGCGACGGTTTGAGAATTTCCACTGCCAATTCCTACCTGGTAATAGAAGGTCTTTGTGTTGTCGTCCCACATACTCTGTAGCCAGTCCAGACCGAACTTTGACTCGGCAGTGAAATTCGCCGTGCCTGAGCCTGCGCCCATTTGCGTGGGAAAATCACGAACGCCAATGGCCAGAAGCGCTTCGGTGTAGCTCGCGGTTTGAACGAATTTGAGGTAGTCGCCCGCGTCCCACCATCCACCAGCAGCGTTGATGACCGCTCCAGTGGGCGTCAGGTCACCGGAGAAGCGCCCACTGCCGGCGTTTACCCTGGGTGTGAGATAAACTTTCGCGCTTTGATCGTTTAAGTGACCCGGAGCCGTACGCAAAGCATTGGGGACGTAGTTTGGCCCATCCCGTTGGGTTTGATAGAAGAACAAGGTATTCGAAAGGGGATTGGCATAGATATTCGCGGCCGCATCAATCTTAAAACTCGGCGAGTTGGCCGCGATGGGGGAGGTTACGGCAATGGTATACGTGCCCGTGGCGCTCACCGAATCGAAATCAATCGGATAAACAAAGGGAAACGACCCCCAGGCGCCGAGCGTCGCGCCCACCGCGCCTGAGTACACGGTAATTCCGGCAGAGTTCTTGACTACGAATGTTGTTCCGTTCTCTGAACCCGTCGCCATAAGATAGGCGCGCTTCGATTCAGCCGATGGGTACCCAACCTGATTGACACGGATGTAAGCACTTTGGCCCTGCGCGGCGCTGATAAAAACTATTGCCGCGAACAGAGAACCAAGAAACCATGGCGTGCGCCGTGTGATTTGGTTGGAGTTGGGCGTTGTGAATTGGCTTGCCATCTTCCACCTCCCGGTTTAGACATTAAACCCATTTAATGAAACGGGTGATTACTGTGATAAAGAAATATTGGCATGTCAAGCGGAAATTGGCTTCCAGAGCATTTTCCGCGCCGGGCTCACAACACTGCCGATGCATCGTCATGAATGGTGGCGCCATGCGGTCAACGTGCAATGGGCGGTGCTTTTCCGATACAGTTATGAACCTCCGATGCTTGATCTGAACTTTGTCCGCAACAATCTGCCCTTGGTCGAGCAAAAACTGCGTGATCGCGGTCTTGATCCCGCAGAAATTCTAAAAGATTTTCACGAGGTTGATCAGCAGCGGCGGCAGGCTATTACGGATGCCGAGACGATTAAGGCCCGGCGCAATCGTGCGTCGGAAGAAATTGCAAAGCTGAAGAAGAGCGGCCAGGATGCCAGCACTCTGGTTGCTGAAACCAAAGAACTCCGGGAACAGATCCAGGATCGTGAGAAAGTCGCGGCCGACTTAGAGAAGCGCTCGCAGCAAATTCTGACGGGTCTTCCTAACTTGCCAAATGAAAGTGTGCCGGTAGGAAAGAGTGCCGAAGACAATGTGGAAATCCGGCGTTGGGGAACGCCGCCGAAGTTTGACTTTACCCCCAAGCCACATTGGGAACTGGGAGAGCAACTCGGGGTACTTGATCTTGAACGCGCTGCCAAATTGTCAGGGGCGCGATTCGCGGTCTATTGGGATTTGGGAGCGCGACTGGAGCGAGCTTTAGCCAACTTCATGCTCGATGTACATACGCGAGAGCACGGCTACACAGAAGTGTTGCCACCCTACCTGGTCAATTCTGAATCAATGTATGGCACTGGGCAGCTTCCCAAGTTCGTGTCGGATCTTTTTCGCGTGCCGCATGGCGAAAAGGAACTGTGGCTCATTCCCACCGCGGAAGTTCCAGTGACAAATTTATATCGTGACGAGGTGCTGGAAGCCGCCTCCCATCTTCCGCGGTCGCTCACTGCTTACACTCCATGTTTTCGCAGTGAAGCTGGTTCCTACGGGAAGGACGTTCGCGGTATCATCCGGCAGCATCAATTCCAGAAGGTTGAGTTGGTCAAGTTTTGCCGTCCCGAAGATTCTTATCAGCAACTGGAGAAGCTCACGCAGGATGCTGAAACCATCCTTCAAAAGCTTGGTCTACACTACCGGGCGGTCGCGCTTTGCACGGCTGACTTGGGATTTTCTTCTGCCAAGAC
>Ga0209056_10009221_pt1 | contig 10091 bp, 6 predicted proteins | sample GraSoiAngelo_114_FD_185876 | JGI IMG/M metagenome (GOLD analysis project Ga0209056, IMG submission 185876) | Grasslands soil microbial communities from the Angelo Coastal Reserve, California, USA - 14_0903_13_40cm (SPAdes) (version 2) | ecosystem: Environmental > Terrestrial > Soil > Grasslands ...
TTCTCTCGCAGAATCTCCTCGAACTGCGCCTCTCGATAATCGAGAACCCGGCTGGCTCCGATGGAGTTGAGGTACGCCTCATCGTCGCCGCTTGCCGTGGCAATGACGGTGGCACCGGCATGCGATGCCAATTGCACCGCATAGGCTCCCACAGCGCCGGCACCACCATGGATCAGGATCGTTTGTCCCTTTTCCAGGTGACCGTGGGCGAAGAGTCCCTGCCACGCAGTTTGGGAGGCCACCGGCACAGATGCTGCCTCCTCAAATGAGAGGTTGGATGGTTTCCTTTCGCTGATGCATACGAACTCTTGTTCTCTTTCTCGTCGCCAGAAGAGAAGGAGCAATTCTTGGATTTAGTCCGCTACAACGACGACATGGGAAACGATTATATCGAGAACGACTTCATGCCCCCTACGACTGAAGAGATCATGAAAGCCCGTCCTCTCGCGATGGTTCTGCCCGAGGATATCGTGACTCACGCTACCCTCATCGCAGCGAGCCTGTGTGCAGAAGATGACCGGGCTGCGTCGTAAGGCTCGTTAAGAGGGGGCCTCCCGCATCGGGACGAGGCATGGCGTGCCTGAATTCGGCTTACGTGGTCTGGCTGCGCCTTCCGCTGTGGTGTCATCGAAACCGCGACCTGCTGCGTGACAGGCGTTCTAACCCAATGAACTATGCCGAGGCGTGATGACTCGTTGTGACCTTGAGAAACACATCGTCCGGCCTCCCTTTTGAGAGCAATAGTCCGGTGCGAATGCTGGAGAGAATTACCGGTGGCTGAAGGTGTGCTACGGGCCGAAACAGCGGATGCGTGATTGATTCTGTGCTGGGAGTCGGGTGACCGGGCAGCGTTCTAACCAACTGAACTACGTCCCCACTCGCCAAATCAACGATATGCGAGATCACCAGTGTTTATGCATCTTTGCACGATTTGCATATACTGCATGGAGTTGCCTCTGTTGCCTAAAAGAGCGCGATTCTTGTCCGAACCGCCCCCAAACCGCCTACAAATTTCTACGCAAACCACGGCATTGCCTACGATGATCCGTGCTGACGGCCAAGTAGAAAACAAAGGAAAACCTCGTCCCAAACATCTTAACAGCTTCTATTTGAAGTGCGAAAGGTCGCGCCGCATTTTCCTGTGGTCGGCTTCAATAAGCCACACAACACCCTTCTAGACTCCGCCCCGCTTACTGACCCGATTCCTTCTGGGCGGCTTCCTACAAAGCAGACTCGTCGGGACTAATCCCGTCGTGGCGGGCCAGATCACTTCTGGTTTGCCGTCCGCCCTGGAATCAGTTCAAAGGACGCGAAGGCACCCGGTAAAAGCCATCTGTACTCTTCTCACTACCGAACGCCTATCGTGGCTGTGCCCTGCGATCGTTCGAAATCGCTGAGCTTTTTTTGCTAGTCTGGACTGAGAACGCGGTAGATCTTAGATTGCATGCGAGCGTTGCCGACGATCAGTTTCGCCAAGAGACTTGCTTCCATAGCAGCCAGACTTTTGATCTCCTTTTCATTGACGTGCTCGCTGCCAATTGCAACTAGCTTCTCTCGTGTAATTCGACTCTGTCATCATCGCATCGAGACGTACTTCGCTCCTGAATTCGCACAGACCTCGGCCCAGTGGTCAGGATTAAACAACTCCGCCTTAAACTGTGACGCAAAATTCTGGTATGGAAAATCCCCTCCATAGACCTTTTGATGAAATGCCCACGTTCTTTTTTGCAGTTCGTCGGCGTTGGGATTGCTTTTGCCATTAGTCATCGCATTCCAGTACCACTCGGCGTAAGCCAGCTTGCCGGGAATTACGGGAGCATAAGAGGGCACCGAATACGTTCCCTAGTGAATGAAAATACCGAACTTTGCGTCGCTGAACAGGTAGGTATGGGGCGTTTATCGACCGAGTCCCAGGTTGGTTCGTAAGTTTGCGCGTCGAGAGGTACGAGCCAAAGAAACAGCAAGCAGCAACAAGTTCATCACGCGTCTCATCAGATCTCCAGTCGGAATCAAGGTAACCTCAAGACGTTTATTCAGTGGCCGAAATGTCTTGCGACAAAACCGGAACTGCTCCCATAAGCACGGCATTGTTCCCCATTTTGGCGGCGCAGACTTGAACCTTGCCCCAGGGTGTCCACGCAAACTTGTGCACATAGGATTCGAGGTAAGGAACAATAACGTCTGCGCTCTTCATTACACCGCCGCCGATCACAATCATCTCCGGATCGTACGCATGAACCAGCCCGACGGCAGTGGCCGCCCAGATGTTCAAACAGCGGTCGCGGATCGCAACGGCCACCTTGTCGCCACTTGCAGCTTCTTCAAAAAGCTCTTTGAACCCGACGTTCGAATATCTTGACAACACGCTGTCTCTAGCTCCCGGCCAATCCCTCACTATCAATGGCAGTGACCAGCCACTCGCTTCAGCTTCTGCGCAGCCAACCGCCCCACAAGCGCATGGCCGTCCATTGAATACGGCCGGAATATGCCCGCCCAAACAACCTGCTTGCGCATGCTTGCCGTGTAGCAACTTCCCCTCGATCATTGCCACGCCGCCAATGCCAGTGCCTAACGTCATCATTACGACATCAGTAAAGCCACGCGCCGCACCAGCGTAGCATTCTCCCAACAGGGCCATGCGCGCATCGTTCTCAATTCGTGCTGGCAAGCCAACATTTTCGTGGAGCCATTTCGCAAGATCGACGTCTTTGACGTCCTCATACTTGCCGTCGGTTGAGAGGACTCGGTTCACACGGGAATCAACAAGTGCGGCAAATCCGATTGCTATGCCCGCAATGTCACCGGGTGAAAGTCCTCGCCCGTGCATGAGTCCGCGGCACGTATCACGAATCCGCGGCAGCACTGCCCCGATGCTCTTTGCGGAATTAGTATCAATCGTCTCGTGCGCAAGGAGAACACGATCTTCGACCAAGCCACACGTTGCGTGCGTTCCGCCGAAATCAATGGCTAAAGCTTTCACCTGAAAATGACTCCTCGAAGTATTCCCCGTTCGAAAACAACCCAGCTCTACTTGTTCCACGCCTGTTGAATCTGCTCGAGTGTACGACCTTTCGTTTCAGGAACCATCTTCCAAACGAAGATAAGACAAGCAAAGGAAAGCGCCCCGTAGATCGCAAATGTTCCCCAGAGGTTCAGGACCTTCACCAGGCTGAGAAATGTAAGCGTGACCAGAAGTGTGCCCGACCAGAGAGTTGACGTCGCGATCGAGGCGGCACGCCCTCGTACCTTTGTAGGAAAGATCTCGGAGATGATCAGCCAAGGACCGGGGCCCATGCCGAGAGCAAAAAAAGCAACATAAAACAGGATGCAGGCCAGCATCAGTAAGGGTGAGATTCCCGGAACATTCAAGCCAATCACCAGAAATGTGAGCGCGATTCCCATCCCTCCGCTCGCGATCATCAAAATCGCGCGTCTGCCCCAGCGGTCGAGAAGCACCATGGCGGCAATGGTCAACAAGAAATTGACTGTTCCGATAATTACGTTTGCGATCAGCGCCATGCTCGTCGATTGTCCTGGGAAGTGCTCGCTAGCGATGATTGAGCCGTAGTAGAGCACTGTGTTGATGCCGGTAATTTGCGAGAAAAGCGCAAGCAACATCCCCACTGCAAGGCGTTTGCGCATCTTCGGCGAAAGCACCTCATGCCATGAACCCTCCTCGCCCGCTGCCGCTTGTTCAACAGCCTCGACCTGTTCCTTTGCGGTCTGCTCGCCAAAGATTCGGGACAGAACGCGTTCGCCCTCACGTTGGCGGCCTCTGGTGACCAGCCAGCGTGGACTCTCAGGAATCAGAAGCAGCCCAAACAGAAACGCCAGTGATGGAATCGCTGCGACGGCCAACATCCACCGCCAGCTGCTCGTTCCGAGGCGAGCTACCTCCCAATTGACCAAGTACGCTGAAAGGATGCCAACGACTATCGCCAATTGATTCAGCGAGACGAGCGTTCCGCGATTTCTTGAAGGCGAAATCTCGGCAATATAAACCGGCGTGAGCACAGAGGCGAGACCGATCGCGAGACCTCCCAACAGGCGAGCAACAGAAAAGACCGTGACTGTGTTCGCTAGCGCCGCACCAACGGAAGAAAGGGCAAATAACATAGCCGAAGCGATTAGCGATTTCCGACGTCCGTAGCGGTCGCCCATCATACTTGCGCCGGCAGCGCCGAGCAGACAGCCCAGCAGGAGCGAACTTGCCGCGATTTCAGTTTGCAGGTTGGAGAGCGCAAATTGGAGGCGAAGGAAAAGCAGAACTCCGTTGATAACGGCAGTGTCGAAGCCAAAGAGAAATCCTGAAATCGCAGTGGTAGCAGCTAGAAGTACGACATAGCTGAGCGACTGTGCCTTTGCTTGCCCAACTTCACGGTTCACAGTTGCGGACGGTACGTGCATACTTCCTCCCACAAACCTTGTACTTGAGATCGCGCTGAACTCTGTTTCGCCGATTGTGAAAGTCGCACTTAACAGATCACTTCTGTCCTGATCGTACGAACGCTTTGATTGTTCCGCACTTAGATCCCTCGGATGCTGCACCGGGACGAATCGTGTACGCTCCCACTGCCGCAGGCACGATGAAAGTTTCTGCGTAGTGAACTACAAATGGGTCAAACACGCTCTTGGGACTTTCCACGATTGCTTCCCTCCCCTCAACAAGATTCAAGACATTTACCGTGCCGTGAGTATCGAGCGGCGTTTTGCCTGTGAACCAATTCCGGCGTGTCTCAATAAATTCCAGCTCGTGCAGTCCCGTCCGTTCCTCGGTCCAACCTGCGCCTTTGTCCACACACTCGACTCGGTTGATCAGGTTCGTTCTTACCCAATTCGTTTGCCGGTTCCAGGCGATGTTCGCGATTCCATGATCAAGATGGATCGGCCGCGGCGTGCCATTTAGGCCGAGCCGTCCCCAATCCCAAAGCTTGAACGTGAAGATATACGGGGTCGCGCTGATTTCGAGCACCATGCTGTTTCTTCCCGAGCAATGAATCGTTCCGGCTGGAATCAGGAAATGATCGTGCTTCTTAGCAGGAAATTTGTTTACGTAAGTTTCCGCACGAAACGCGGGTCCGCCGTCCTGTGCGAGCCGCAGGTCGCGGGCCATTGTCTGGCGATCAATTCCTTCTTTCAGCCCAAGATAGACCGAGCCGTCATCGCCAGCGTCGAGCAAGTAGTAACTTTCATCCTGCGTATAGTACATTCCAAACTGCTGGCGAATGTATTCTGTGCGCGGATGGACCTGCAATGAGAGGTTCCCGCCGCCCATCGTATCGAGGAAATCAAAACGGATCGGAAACTCCGCGCCAAATCGGCCGTAAATATATTCTCCGAGTAATTCACGGGGATGAAGAAATATCAGGTCAGCTGCCGGCAACTCAATTTGCTGATCGCCGAACCCAAGAAGCAAGCTATTTTCTTCGGGAACGCAATCGAAACACCAGGCATGATTGGGCGCGTCTTTCGGCAGGTCACATACTTCCTCCATCCAATGCCCGCCCCACGGGCCGGGGTCGAAGTAAGGCACCACGCGGAAGGGCCGGCTCGCGACTGTCTTGATGCCCGCTCGCACGCAATCGCCAGCCACGAGCTTTGGCCTAGAACTGTTCGTGTCTAAGAAGAAATTGGCTTTCGGCAGGAGTTCTTTTTTGAGATGATCGGCGGCGCGCCAGTCTACAAAGAAAGCTCTCTTATATTTAAGACTTGGACTTTCCTCGAAATTGTCTGAGCCCAGGTTTGAAATCTCATTTCGGCGCTGCCGACCTTGTATTTCCCAGCGTGCTAAGTCAGCGTAAACGACAAGGTTCGACTCCGGCGAAACGATCGCCGCCCCGACGCCGACCACGAGCAGCAATCCTTGATGCCAGCTTGCGACCTTCTGCCGTGCTTCATAGAGTTTTGTTGCTTCGAAAAATGCCTCGAGGCCGATGTCGTTCATGCGCCCGAAAACTGGATCGTCGCCCAGAACCTCGGCCAACATCTTGTCCACACAGTTCGGCGCCTTCAGTAAGTCTGGGGTATAAACAACTCCCCTAGGTCGCAAACCCTCGACCAGCACATCCTTGATCGGTTCTTCAAACGTGCCGGGGTAGCATTCAACAGCGAGAGTGCAGCGGCTCGCTGCAGAAGAAAGCTTCAATCGATCAACGATGTTCCGCCAGCCGACCCAGCAATTGGCCGCGCTGGTACTCACGGGGATGCACGGATACTTGTCGTAATTTGATTTAGGCGACATTCGTCAAGCCTTTAATTTTCTGCCAGTAGCAAAGGGAGACAACGTTTACCGGACTCACTGCGGGTTGACACGAATGTAACGTTGCAGTTTTCTGGCCCCAGAGCGTGGCGGGGACTCCAGCCAGCAATCGCATTGCACTGTGTCGTGTGAGAATTGTCATTGATTCGCTCTAAAATTACTTACGCTTGCCCGCTAGAATCTCAAATAATGATTGAAAAATCAATAACAGTCATGATATATGAGTGAAATAGCGATTGCCTTGCAATTCTGGTGGCGCGACAGTCGTGGAGACAAGCTCGAGGAAAATCGGATTCAAAGAAATGGCGTATACATCTTCCCACCCTAGCTCATTGCTTCAGCGGCACTTCGGAAGACTCGGGAGGTACAACTCCAGAGAAGTATCGCTTGGATGAAATTCGGTTCTGGGAATAGTGTATGGAATCTTCCCAGAAGCCAGAGACACGAACCTTTGGCAACGGGCCAGCCGACGAACGGAGATGTGTGAAAACGATGCGCAAAGCCAGGAGCGACACCCCTTCGGGAGTGCATAAGAGCATCAGCCGTCGGATGTTCTGCGAAACCGGTATGGCGGCTCTCTCAGCGCAACTACTTCCCGGCATGGCCTTTGGATTTGCTGCGGGTGGCGCAGCAACACCGTCGGGTGCTTCAGGGCTACCGACGCTGGACGAATTAGGCACCGGCTGGCTGGATTGCGGACTGCTTGCGCAGATGCCTTCGCTCCATAACTTTCACGAGATGGCCGCCTGTGCACCGGACCTTGTCGGGGTGAACTTCCTGCCTGGCGGACAACTCTATGGCGACGAATCCGGACCGCGCTGGCCCATCTATTATTCCCTGCCGCTTTGTGGCATGACAATTGATGACCGGTCCTACGAGAGCACAAACTGCAGGTGGTTTGCATTCCAGGCGGTGCGCCGCGCACAAGTAGGCGATCTCGATGTAGTCACCACAAACAGGCTGGTTATGGAAGACACGGTGGTCATGTGGCGAGTGAAGTTCACTAATAATGGCGTGACCGCCAAATCTTTTCACGTAGCCCTGACTGTGGATCCGGGCTGGAAGCCGGTGGACCGGGAGTTTATCGGCCCTGGAGAGATCCGGGCCACGTCGGACAAATGGAAGATGGACTATGTTTATCGTTTCTTCGATCTTCCGGAAAACAAAACGAACGGCCAGTTTGCCGAGTGGCAGGTGAGCCTCGCCCCGAGTGAAAGCCGCGAAATTCATTTCCTGATGTATGTGGAGGAACCGGGCAAGCCTGGACGTTCTGGCCTTACGAGCGAGTGGTTCGAGACACAGTGGGATCGCACCAAAGCCGAATGGGAGAACAGGTGGAAAAGCACCTTCACGCCGGACAACGAGTTCTTCTCAGGCAATGCTCCGCTGCTGGTTACAAACGATGCGGCGATCCGTGAGATCTACTATCGCAGTGTGCTTACGTTACTTGTGCTGTTGCGAACCAAGCTCTGGAGCAACAGGACGTTTATCACAAGCGGTGAACGTCCCAAAGGAGTGGTCTTCTATTGGGACACCTCGCTGTTCTCTACTCTTTTCGCCTTGCTTGAACCCAAACAGATGAAGGAGCAAATCAAACTCTTCCTCGAGCAGGACCCGCACGAGAGCGCGGTTATTGTCTTCAAAACCGAGCGAGCTGCTTCACCTGAGCATCTGGAGGTTCCCCCCGGATGGGATCTGCGCGGATATGCGGCCAATGATCTCTCCATTTTCCGGCTGGCCTGGTCGTATCTCGTGGTTACGCAGGATAAGGAGTTCCTGCGCGAGAAAATCGCCGACCAGACGGTGCTGCAACGCATGCACGTTCTAGCGACAAACTGGAAGAAACTGCGGCTGAATCCTGACGACCAACTCGCCGATTATGGTGGTGCGCTCAATCTGCTCGAATGTGTCCCCACCTACATCAACAAAGTTCCTTCGTTCAACTCCGCCAATGTCTGGATGATGCGAGAGCTTGCCGAGATTCTTGAGGGGAGCGGCGGCGGCGCTGAAGCCCGCCAGTTGCGCCTGGATGCAGACGCCATGTTCAAGGCAGTCATGACGCTGTACGAACCGGGAAAAGGCGTGTGGGCAAGCCTGCACCGCGATGGAACACGGGTGGAGATGCGCCACTGCTACGACTTCGCCGCTGTCGGCCGTTTCCTGGCTGCAGACCTACCGCCCAACGTAAGCCGCGAAATGGTTGACTTCGTTGAACGCGAACTGCTGATGGAAAGGTGGATGCGCGCGCAATCTCAACTCGACGTGGCAGCGACGAACTCTGACCGCCCCGACCACGGGCCGATGGGCGCCTATGACGCATGGCCTGCCGTGACGGTCGACGCCTTGTGCCGCCTGGGATATTGGAACATCGCAGTTCCCTTTCTGCGGCGGACTCAGGCCGCAGTCTATGAAGGCGTGTACGCGCAGGCGCGCGAGTTCTACGGAGTAAAGAGGCGAGACCGCGACGCTCCGGTACGCATTGCTCAGCGTCAGGGCTGCATGCGAGAGTGTACGGGCGGCGGAGCCTTCGCAGAGGCCGTTCTCTGCACCCTTTTCGGGTACGTGCCGAAACTCAGCGGCGCACCTGGGCTGCTGAATGCTGATGCGCCAAGAGGCTTCAACGGTGAACTGCGGCATTTGCGCCATGGAACGCAGATGTACACCATCCAGTCCGAAAATACTGGACTCAGGCTGCAAAAAGAGACTTAATGCATTGAAATCTCGACGCACAGGCCTCCGGGAGCAATCGATGAATCCTTCAAACAGCTGTCGCACGCCCATCAAGAGAATTGCCGTCGTCCCGGGATTCTATGGGTCCGGTGCTTGCCCCCAGAAGCATGGCACTAATATCTGCAAGAATCAGATCCTTCGGACAAATCACGCGGGCAGCAGGAATAGTAATCCAATTATGCCGCCCCTCATCGGGTCTACTCCGTTAATTGCCGACGAGATTTCCAGATCGTTACAGTTCAGACCCGAATTTTGTTGTTGGGCGAGGCGGGAAACTCGGAGACGGCGCAGCAAAATTCTCGCATCGCCGAGCATGATTACGGTGCATTAGAGATCTACGATCAGCGATGCCAAAGGTCCTTCAACTGGATTCGCGCGACAATGTGCTCATTGCCCTGAGCGATCTGCACCAGGGAGAAACCGTCGAGCACAATGCCGGCACATTTACACTCTTTTCAAACGTTCCAGCCAAACATAAGTTCGCCACCGAAGATTTGCCCTTTGGAGCGCGGGTCACCATGTACGGGGTTCTCGTTGGCAAGACATCTCAGCTCGTCCGCCGCGGAGAACTGCTGACCACAGCCAATCTGCACCATCAATCAGCGGAATATCGCGAAAAAAAGCGCGAATTCCACTGGCAGCCGCCTGACGTTTCGCGCTGGAAAGACCGCAAGTTCATGGGCTATGCCCGTGCCGACGGGCAGGTCGGCACACGTAACTATTGGCTCGTCGTACCACTGGTGTTCTGCGAGAACCGCAACATCCTGAACCTGAAGCAGGCCTTCGAAGAGGAGCTTGGCTTTGCTCCTCCCCAGCTCTATCGCCGCCAGGTCGCAGAATTAGTTAAAGCGCATCGTGAAGGTCGCGTGCAGCATGCTTCGGCCACAGAAAAAAGCAACGGATCGTCTGCTTCCCGCGTTTTCCCCAATGTTGACGGCATCAAGTTTCTCCTTCATCAAGGTGGTTGCGGCGGGACGCGCGAGGACTCGAACAATCTCTGCGGACTCATCGCCGGATATCTGCATCACCCCAACGTTGCCGGAGCTACCGTGCTCAGCCTCGGCTGCCAGCACGCTCAGATTGACATCCTTCGCAAACAGAT
>Ga0209056_10009222_pt1 | contig 10090 bp, 8 predicted proteins | sample GraSoiAngelo_114_FD_185876 | JGI IMG/M metagenome (GOLD analysis project Ga0209056, IMG submission 185876) | Grasslands soil microbial communities from the Angelo Coastal Reserve, California, USA - 14_0903_13_40cm (SPAdes) (version 2) | ecosystem: Environmental > Terrestrial > Soil > Grasslands ...
TCCACGACTTCGCCAGCTGCCACCTGGCTTGCGACAGTTTCGGAAAGCAATCGAATCCGGCCCATTTTGTGTCTGATTGTAAATTCCGGATCAGGGATTGCGAAGAAAATCCGATGGTAGCGACGCCGCGCTGCGGCGTCCAGACGGCGCAGCGCGCCTTTCCTACCTTTTGACTTGGTATGTCGCAGTCGTATTTTGAGGTAATGATTAACGTCACGGACAACGCTGTTCGGCAGCTCCGGAATTTGCTCTCGCAGCGACCGGAAGAGTCGGGCCGGGGCTTGAGAGTACAAGTGGGCAAAGGCGGCTGTTCCGGTTTGCATTACGAGATGACGCTCGCCCAATGCAAAGACGGCGATGCGATAGTCGAGTGCGATGGCGTACATTTTTTTATCGACGAGGAGAGCGTTCCATACCTGCGCGGCGCGACATTGGATTTTACCGATGGTCTGACCGGCACTGGTTTTCGAATCGTCAATCCAAACGCATCGCGAACGTGCGGATGCGGTTCGTCCTTTGAGGCGGCACAGTCAGGTTGAGACCGAAAACTTTAGCGCGCTGAACTGATGGACTATGGCACGAATCCATACGATCCGTACCAAGACGAGGCGCTCACCCGCCGCCGGCAGCGAATCAATTATTTTGCCTGGACTGTCGCGATTTTGCTTTTGACCGGTTTCGCGCTGGCAGCGTGGCTCGGCAGTTTCTATATCTTCAACCAACCAGAGCGGCCTGACAGCTATCGAATCCTGCAACGGCTGCACAAGGTCGAACCTCCGAAGCGGTTCGAACTCACAGCCGCGCCAGCAGGCGAATTCCTTAACGCAAGTCAACTTTACGAGCACTACGTGGGGATGGGCGCTGCTGAGTTGGCGAAGACCAACGCCGAGCTGCTGCGCAATTATATCCGAAATTATCAGCAGGTCCGCGGTCTGGTCCCCTACGTGGTAGGTCGATACACGGTCATCGCAGTGCGCGAGCTCGGGCCTGAAGATGTTTTTCCGTCCGGCATGGCAGCGCTCACTGGTGCCGTTGATAGCGGCGAGCTGCTCATGGAACACGTCTATCCAGCGAACCCCGAAGCCCTCCCGCTCATGAAGCAGACGCTGACCGTCGGATTGCAAGTGAAACTGGAGCGCAGTCACGATATTTCTGCCGTGATTCATGCTGAGCGATTGATTGATGGACGAATTCTGATCACGACTGTTCCGCTGCTTTACGGAAGTTATACAGTGACGCGCGGCTTGGGCACGTTCCGACTGGAGCCGCCGCTCAGTCTCAACCTCGCTGCCGGTTGGCCGTTGTTTAAATCACAGGAACGCGCGTCCATCGAACAACGACTGGCCGAATATCGGGAAAAAATGGCAGTCTCTCAAGCCGGGTCGGTTCCGATTCCTGGCGCAAGTGTAAGTCCGCCGCCTGCCAAAAACGAATTGGTCCGCATCGAACAAGCCAGACCCGTGGCGCCGGTGTCGACGACCCCGCCCGTTGTTGCCAGCAATGAGAAGCTCGCGAAACCGACGCCGAGAGGTAAAAAGGGCAGGAAACAAAAACTTGAATCTCCCGCGCCTCAATCGACTCCTGCACAAGCAGTGATCGCTCAGAATAAACCGGTGTTAGCTGCTACGCCGACTACCGTTGCATCTGGACTCACTCCTCCCAGCGCGCTTAATGTTCCTGTCGCCACGCCGGCGGCTGCGTCTAAAGTTCCTGATGTTGCCACTGGCGCGATCGCACAGAGTTCGCCACTTGCGATGGCTACGCCGGTTCCGGTTCTGTCCGCTCAACCTGCTCCGCCTGATTCCTCTAACGTGGCTCTGGCCTCAAACGCGGGCGGTGGCAGTTGGAAAACCTTTGCGGCAGGAAAAATGCCGCTTGGAAGACTAATTGGAACCAGCGACTTGAACGAGGTAGCGGACCGCGGGCTCGCCGGGGAACGCGTTTATTTGAAAGGCCAGTTCGTTGTGAATTTTTCCGACGCGAACAAGGCCGTGCTGCGGCCGCGCACGACGCTAACAAGCAAGATGCTGCATTTCGGCGGCGGCTCATCGACACGCATCGTTGTAGAGTTTCCGCGCGGTTATACGCCTCCCCCTCAGGGCGCCGTAGTGAACCGCGATGAGATGCGGCCGTATGAGATCACCGAAGTGCGCAAGCAAGAAGACGGACAACTCAACGTCTTTGTCCGCGAAATCATGCAATCGAATTAGACAGGGACGGTGCGTTGCGCCGTCCGGACATCGCAGCGCGATGTCCCTACCATGGCACTTAGTCGTTACGCGAGCGAAGGATTACTTTGCCGTCCCGGATCTCGATCGTACCAAGATCGTACGCATTCCGCTGATCCAATAGGTACTCGCGGAGCTGCCGAGAACGATATTTCCAATTTAGGAAATCAGTCGGTACTTGCTCGCCGTTTACGGTAATCTGACTAAACTGCGGGTTCTCCAGTGATTGCGGCCCGTTCAGTTCGACGGTGACATCACCGTTAAAGTAATATCCGGGCCTGCCGAAAAATCCTCCGATCGGCGCACTCGTCTGGAGGTGAAGGCGATTGCCTTCAATCGATGCAAAAACTTTGCCGCGCATGTTCTCGTTTGCGGCAATCAACCCATTGATATCATCCGCGCTCAGCTCGATCTCCGTCGGCTGACCTCCGCGCGTTTTCTGTTCGAAATCCTGCCAACGTTCCCGCGCTGTTTGGATCTGTTGATCGGAACCGGTAAATTCAGGCACCGGCGTTGGCGCTTCTGCGATGGAATGTGATTTGGCCAGCCAATAACTGCCGTAAAACAAAGCCGAGTGACGATGAAGTCCCCAAGACATTCCGGCAAAGCAAGCTATCGCCAGCACAATGGCAAATATCAAAAAAATGAGGCAACCCCGGGCGAAACAGCCCAGGCCCTTTCTCCTCGGGGGCGCTTCAACCCAGGTGTTCATCTGTAGAGCGATTCGTTACATCGTTGCACGATGCACGATTTACGATTCAACGTGGCAAAGCCATCTTCTCCTGCGCTTCCATCAACTTGCCGTACAACGCGCGTAACCCATCCGAGAGCACGCGCGCGCCGCCGATGATCGGCATGAAATTCGTATCGCCGCTCCACCGCGGGACGATGTGAATATGCAAGTGATCGGTAACACCTGCGCCCGCGCATTCGCCTAGATTCAAACCAATGTTAAACCCCTGCGCCTTCACCGCCGCGCGCAAAAGCGCCTGCGCGTGCACGACCAAATTCCACAACTCGACGAGCTCATTCTCGCCGAACGCCGAAAGCTCAGCAACTTTCCGATACGGCACCACCATTAAATGTCCGACCGTGTAAGGGTATCGGTTCATCATGAGAAATGCATTCTTGCGACGCGCGATGACCAGGTGCTCCGCGTCATCGCTCGCCCGCGCCGCCGTTTCGAGAAAGTTGCGGTCGCGCGGCTCCTTCTCGAAATACTCCACTCGCCATGGAGCCCAGAGAGTCTCAAGTTCCTTCTTTGGAAATTGTTCGTTCGCCATTCCCGAATCGCTTCCACCGTAGGGAAAGCTGATACCTTCCGTTTCGCGAGAGTAGTTTCATCCGCCGCAAAGTCGAGCCAGCATTTCTGTCGTTTTCCGGTGTCGCCCGGAGCAAATGGGCTTGCGCTCGTAGAAAAAAAGCGGACCAATCATCTCGTGGCCGCTCAAACAATGAGCCAAAGTAGTGATCCTGCTTCGGATTCAGCCCCGGATGGGCCGATCTGGAGCTACCGTTTCGTCCCCAACCAGCCAGCACGGCCGATCACTTCGGAGGAGGCCGTTGAGTTTTTGACCGCGCCGGGTCCCAGCCTGCCAGATGAATTTCTCTGGTTGCATTTTTCGCTTTCCAATGTGGCGTCTGAGCCCTGGCTACGGCGGTATCTGACCTTGCCCGATACCTTTTATGAATCGTTGCATAGCGACGCAGACTCCACTCATTTGGAGCAGGACGCAGACTCACTGGTGGCGCGCATCCATGATGTGCTTTTTGATTTCACATTTAATGCTCCGATTGCGAGCACCAGTCTTTGCATAAAGTCTCGCGTGCTCATAAGCGCGCATGTTCGGCCCTGGCGCTCCATTGACAAACTCCGGGCTGCAGTGCAAGCGGGCCAGATGTTTCGGTCGCCGATTGAAGTTCTGTCGCGCTTGTTACGAGATCAGGCCAGTGTGTTGGTTGACATTGTACGCAAGTCCACCAAGCGCATAGATCCAATGGAAGAGAGACTGCTGGCCAAGCGGATTTCCGTCAGTCGCAGCGAATTAGGTTCTCTGCGGCGGATCTTGGTTCGGCTCCAACGCCTTCTGGCGCCTGAGCCCGCTGCATTCTTTCGCCTTCTTAGTCGGCCGCCTGATTGGATTACAGAAGACGAGCTTCACAACCTGCAGCAAGCGGCCGAGAAGTTCTCAGCCGCCATCGGCGACACAACGGCCTTGGTTGAACGCGTCAAACAGCTTCAGGAAGAATTGGCCGCCCTTGTCAATGAACAGACAAATCGCACCTTGTTTCTGTTGACGGTAGTAACTGTGCTGGCCCTGCCGATCAACCTGGTGGCGGGCTTGTTTGGCATGAACGTAGGCGGTATCCCTCTGGCTCAACACAGGTACGGTTTCTTTTTCGTCCTCGGACCACTGCTGGTCTTGACAGCGCTTCTGGCGTATTGGGGGTTGGTCAAACGCCGTTATTAAGAGGCGCTTCAATCTCAAGTGGAAGGAAATTTCGCTTTAGTCTATCCACTGAGCCAGACACGCTGTGAACGATTTTTTTGTCGTTAGACCTAATCGCCGCGTGCGCGCGATGCTGGCATTTCTCTGCTCGCTTTACATTCGTTAGGTGACGATGCGCATCGCCAAGCCAAATCGGGCAACACACACCTTCAGGCAAAAACTGTGTGCACCACCTGCCCGAGTCTTTCCACTTTTGTGTCCAGTGCGAGAGACCGACTGGGCTGACGGTTGGCTACCCGACGTGGTCATTAGTTCCTCCGGAATTGCCGAGCGCGATTGCATTTTCATTACCCCGGACAAACCCGGTAAAGCGATTTGGTACGTTACACGCCATGAGCCACAGAACTGGTGTGTTGAGATATTAAAGATTTTGCCTGGAGTCACAGCTTGTCGCCTAGAAATTCTGCTTACCGCAAATGGGGAGGAATGTTTTGCCGACGTGACCTATAGTCACACCAGTATCGGGCCAGCGGGCGACGAGTTCGTAGCCAGATTCACCGCCGATCATTATCAGAAATTCATGCAGGACTGGGAAAGGCAGCTCAACCATTTTTTAAAAAGTGGACGTCGGCCGCCACACCCCTCCAACCAATCAGCTCCAGCTAACTAACAAAAAAGCTAAGGCAAAATCCTCAGTCCCCATCCCGCTCTGGTTCGCCTTCCGTTGATGGCACTGATTGATCTTGTGCAAGCGCGTGCAGAATCCGTCGCCCGATCCCGGTGGCGTGTTGTTTCCCGCGATTTACAAGAATCACGACGCCGAGCTTTCGTTCTGGCGCGAACCCGATATAGGTCGAAGTGTTGTTCAGCCCGCCGTTCTTGTCGATGATCAGGAGGGTTCCGGATCTGACGTCCTGCCAGGCGAGGAGGCCTTGCTTGAAGTGGGAATTCACGGTGAACACGGGCTGCTGCGCGAAGCCCATCGCATTCTCCATCGGGCCATGGTCGGTGAGCTTCGCCCATGTTCGCAGCGAGGAACGTCGCCATGTCCCGCGACGATGAATAAATCTGACCGGCGCCTGGCCATCTGAACATCCCCGATTCTTCACCCGGCCTGCCGACAGGGTGTCCGGCCGGGCCTTAATCCTGCACGGCGCGCCCAAGTAAGCCACGTGGCAACGGCAGCGCGGTAGAGTTCATTCCAAGCGGTGCGGTGATCCGTTCTCGCATTAACGCCGCAAATCGAGTGTTGAATCGGCGTTCGAGCGCCACGCGCAACAAAACCATGGCAGCGTTGGATTAGAGATACTGTTTCCCAGGCTCGCAGTTCGGACCAGCCTTCCACGAATTCATAGGAAGCGAACAAAGTCCGGCCACGTGTATTTCCTCGATGCCAGCCTTCGTATTGCTGCGGCACGCGCGGCAATCCGGACGTATGACTGGCAAGCTGCCCGAGCGTCACTCGCCGGATATCGCCGCCTTTTTGCAACTCGGTCACGTATTTGGCGACTGAATCATCGAGGCTGAGCTCGCCGCGCTTTACCGCTTCCGCGAGGAGTGTCGGCGCGAACAATTTGCCCACTGAACCAAGATTGAAAAGCGAGTCGGCGGTTACTCGTTCGTTTCTCGCGAGGTTAGCAAAGCCATAATTGAAAAACTCAGTTCTTCCATTCGTCCGCACCGCGACCGCAACCCCTCCCGCACCACTCTCCGATAGTAGTGGTTAAACATTGTGTGTAACAATCGCTTGAATGTTCCCCTGCCCGCGTGCGGGAGCGGCAGCTAATAGAGCTCGTAGCAGGATCGGGATGGCGACGTTTTTTACAATCACGGCCGCGACTGTAGCGGTCGCGCGATTTCCACCAAGCTTTTTACCGTCCCTGCTTCATGCAGTTCCCCCGACTCGACTGACCGGTGCGTGATCAAAACGTAATCTCCTTGCTGTGCTCTTGTTTGTTCAGATACAGCAGCGCCTTCAAACCTCGGGATCAGCATCGTCGCTTTCTCTGCCGATACTACCACCGCATCGAGACTTCCGTTGTTCCATTCAGTGACTGCAAGCTGCGGGTCGATGAAATGCATCTTTTGCAGGTAGAGCAGAAGGCCTTCGTCCCTGGCGGAAACGACCTCGTAACGCCAGTGGTGTGATTCCGCTTCGCGCCGAACGTTCCGTCCAAAGACCGCGAGCGCGTCACGTTGATGGCGATAGCCGGTGACGATCTTCCAACCTGTGTAGCCGGTTGTAAAAAGGATTGCCAAAGCGAGTGCAAGAGCACTCCACCGATAGATCTGCGTCAGCGCAGTCGTTGTAGTCACCGGCCTATGGGCGATCTCATCTGATTCACAGCTTCTCGAAGAAGCGCCCGCAGAGCCGTGGCTAAAATTACGCGACGCAATCTGCGCGGCCAGCAGCAAACAGAAAGGCGGAATAAGCGGGAAGATCCTATCCACGCGCTTTGATGGAATCAGCGACATCGCAATCAGGCCGCCAAAGCTCCAGCAAAGCAGCCAGAAGGTCCCTGGAGACATTTCACGAAAAAGCGAGCGGAACCGCCAGTTTCGCGAACGAAGATCGACAAGTGCAACCGCGATCATCAACACACTCCACGGCGCGAATTTGTGCAAGAGGTGCGGCAAATAAAAAAGGAGCGGCTGCGGCCGATGAATTGTCTCGCCAAAGCGCCCTATGAACTCGCGCACCACAACCTCGTGATAAAAGCCAGGTTGAGACCGGATCCCGCCGACTACCCAGGCGAGAAAAATGGCGAAAGAAGCGACCCACGGCCACCAGCCAGACCACGCACTGTTCGACGGCACGCCCTCCGGTCGCGTCCTCCCATGATGCACCTGATAGAGAGCAATGCCCGGTAGTAGAAACGCGTAAACGATCGGGCCTTTGATCAACATCGCCGCCGTAAGCAGCGCAAACACGTAAACCTGATCGCGTAGTGTCCAGCCATTTCCGGCGCGGACCTTTTGCCAGATCAGCGCGCCGATCAAAAAAATCACAAACGCGAGTGGCATATCCGTGCGCACGAGCGTGGCCAGCCGCGGACTGAGCAGATTCAATCCAAATGCGCCGAGCGCGATTAACGCAGTGCTGGATCCATAATCTTCCTTTGCCAAGCGGAATAACACGACCGCGAAGACAAGCGCGACCAAAAGGGACGGCAATCGCCGCGCGACTTCCCATGACCGCGTCACCGCAAAAATGGCGGCTGAAATCCAGGCGACCAGCGGCGGTTTTGTCGCGACGTGTTCATGCGGCGTGTGTTGATAAAGCCAATGACCTTCCTTAACCATTTCGAAGGAGCTAAAGGCCTGCTTGGCTTGGTCATAGTCGTCGAGTTGCCAGGGCAAATTGGCAGTAGCGAATAAAACGATAATCAGTACCGCGACAATCCAGACGGTCCGACGATCTCCCAATACGGTGTCTGTCATGTCGAGCGAAGTCGAGATATCCCGCGAAGTTAGCTTAGGATTATGCCACGGGGTTGAAAGCCTGGCCTCGCCCCGAAAGCGTTCGGGGCTGCGTTGAAGCCTCGACTTCGCTCGGAATGACAATCATCTGGCTTTAGTCGCGCCAAAGCACCGCACGCACAGGTGCACCATCGGCGCTGGCAATTTTCAGAGGTAGCGCCGCAAAATTGTAAATGCCAGGAGCGACGTCACTCAGGTCAAGCGATTCAATGATTGCTATACCCGCGCCGGCAAGCGCCTGATGATTCTGCAACGATTTCGAATCGATCTCGTCCATCGATGGCAGGTCCACGCCAAGCAGTTGCACCCCGTTTTTCTGCAACCACGACGGGAGATCGGCCGCGATCACAGGAATGCGACTCGGAAAATTTGTTGAGTCCCTCCAGCGACCAGTCTTCACGAGCAGGCGCGAGGTCGCTGCGATTTGCTCAGCGTGCGGTCGGAGATCTTCGCGAGTGATCAGATGCTTCTCGCTCGACTGGGAAAAAGTTTGCGACAGATCGACGACAGTTGCACGGCCGAGATAAGTGTCGAGCGGCACTTTTTCGATCGATTCGGCATTTGTGTCGAAATGAAACCTCGCATCCGCATGCGTGCCGTTGTGCACGCTCATCGTGATCGCGCCGAGGTTTACGCTCGCACCTTTGGTGATCTCGTTCGTCAAACGATAATCGAACGGTTCGTCACCTGGCCATTCGGCGAAGTCGTTCGAAAGCGTTCGTGATATGTCCCAGATTTTCATGGCGCAGCCCAACGAGCGGCGGTTTCCGGATCTCCGACGCGATCGGGAGATCGCCCGTTGTTCAGTTCTTGAATGATTGCTCGCGCCGCCCTGTCGCTGGCGCCGCTGCCGCCTAATTTGCCGACGATCGCATCAAATTCAGAAATCATCCTGTCACGCACCTTCGCGTCATCCATCAACGCTTGGAGAGCTTTTACGATGACGCTCGGTTTAGCTTCGTGCTGGATAAATTCGGGAACCACTTGCTTGTCCGCAAGCAAATTAGGCATGCCTAGATAGTCTACGTTTACGACGAGGCGCGCAGCGATGTACGTCGGCCATGCGACCTTGTAAATCAACACAAACGGCATTCGGAAATAAGCAGCCTCAAGTGTCGCGCTTCCCGACGCAACAATTCCGGCCCATGCCTGCTGCATCAGCACTGGCGTCTGCCCGAGTATAATTTCAATCGCCTGCCGGTTCTCCGATTGTCCACTCCTCAGCATTTCGCTCATTTCACCTGCTAGACCTTCGGATGCGGCTGCGACGCAGAAGCGCAAACCTGGCCTGGTTCGCAAAAGCAAACGCGCTACTTCGATCATCACCGGGAAAATTTTTCGGACTTCACGAAGCCGGCTGCCTGGGAAAAGCCCGATCAAATTGGGATCGCGCGCAGTCTCGATCTTCTGCGTCTCAAGGTTTTCAATCATTGGATGACCGACAAAAACCGCGCGCAGGCCCGATTCGCTGTAGAGATTGGCCTCAAACGGAAAAATGCAGAGCACCAGATCGATCAAGCGCGCCATCTTTTTGATCCGGCCCCGGTTCCATGCCCAGACCTGCGGGCTGATGTAGTAGATGGTTTTCTGGCTTTGCGATTGCCGGCGTAGAGCACGGGCGAGTCTCAAATTAAAGCCGGGATAGTCAATCAAAACGACTGCGTCAGGTTTGCTTACCGAAATTTCGCCAAGGGTTTGATGGAACTGCTTCCGAAAGTAGCCGTACTTTCTGAGCACTTCCCACAAACCGAGAACCGCTGCCTCACCAATCCAATCTCTAAATTGTGCGCCGGCGATCTGCTGCATTCGCGGACCGCCGCGCCCAATGAACTTCAGTCCGGGACGCAACTCTCGCAGCGAGTGCATCAATGCCGCCCCGTGGTTATCCGCACTCACTTCGCCTGCAGCGAAATAGATCGTCATGTGTAGTGG
>Ga0209056_10009224_pt1 | contig 10087 bp, 9 predicted proteins | sample GraSoiAngelo_114_FD_185876 | JGI IMG/M metagenome (GOLD analysis project Ga0209056, IMG submission 185876) | Grasslands soil microbial communities from the Angelo Coastal Reserve, California, USA - 14_0903_13_40cm (SPAdes) (version 2) | ecosystem: Environmental > Terrestrial > Soil > Grasslands ...
AGAAGGTCGCTAGCGCTATCGCGCGGCTGCGGGAAGCCGCGGCTCAGGCCGCGTGGACTCAGTGGGAGCGATCTTCAGCTTTCCCGCCAGTAAGCGGCAGGCCCATGCGATAGTGGACCCGGAGGCCCTCTTGCTGGGCTCGCTGGCTCTGAGTGAGCACGAGCCGAGGCTGCGCGGCGTCGTGCAAGTATGGGGGCGGTATGAGTCGAGGTTGCTCAGCGTACAGCGCGTGAAGAATCTGATGCCGTTGTTCCGCGGTGCAGTGCGGGAACAGCTCGCGGACTTCGCGCGCCTCGCGGTGACCGAAGGCGGCGATCTGCGGTGGCGGTCCGTGGCGGGCCGCTCGTCCCGGTCGAAACCTCTCAGGCAGCGCGATCGGCAGGCTACGCCCGTGCTCGATGGCGGACCTCCGCTGATGCTGCGCCTGCGGCTGGGGATCGGCGTGGGTATCAAGCCCGACGTGATCGCCTATCTCATTGGCGTCGCCGGCGGTCGTCAGCCGGTGTTGCCTATCGCCAAGGCCACCGCATACCAAGGGCGCGCCGTCAGGCGGGCACTCGAGGAGTTGGCAGCCGCAAGATTCGTCGAGGCCCGGCCGACTGCGCCGATCTCATATCGCGTGGATGTGAGCAAGTGGGGGGAGTTGCTGGCGATCGATCCCAACGACCCGCCGGCCTGGCGCTCCTGGGCGGTGCTGTATGGCTTTGTGGCCGCGGTGATGGAGTGGTCGCAGAGGCTTTCTGCGGAGTCCGACCTGGTGCTCGCATCGGAAGCACGGGACATCATGTCGGAGTACGGCGTGATGCTCGATGGCGCGGTGCGCCTGCCCCGAAGGGACCAGTATCGCGGCGAGGCGTTTCTCGAGCCGTTCATGGATGGGTTGCAGGCATGTGTGGAGTACTTGGAGGCAACGGTGTAGCGACAGAAGAGCGGCCCCGCGACGAGGACGCGCTGTCAATTTCCTTCCCTGTCGTTCGTCGCAAGTGTGGAAGCCGCGGTTCTCGGACGGCACCCTTGCCTGGGGAGCAAACAATGGCTCGCGTACGCGTGCATAACTTCACGATTTCGCTCGACGGCTACGGTGCTGGCCCGCACCAGACTCGCGAGGAGCCCCTCGGCGTCGGTGGTGAAGCGCTGCACGAATGGTTTATCCCGACCCGCGCGTTCCAGCGCATCAATGGTAAGACCGGCGGCACCACGGGCGTCGATGACGATATCGCGGCGCGTTTTGGGGAGGACATCGGCGCCTGGATCATGGGACGCAACATGTTCGGCCCGATTCGTGGCCCCTGGCCCGACGACGCCTGGCGCGGCTGGTGGGGAAAGAACCCGCCGTACCATGGCCCCGTATTTGTGTTGACGCATTACGGCCGCCCGCCGATTCAGATGGAAGGCGGCACGGTCTTCCACTTTGTCACGGGCGGTATCCGCGAGGCGTTGGAACGAGCGACGGCGGGAGCTGAGGGAAAGGATGTGCAGATCGGCGGGGGTGTGGCGACGATCCGCCAGTACCTCGAAGCGGGGCTGATCGACGAGCTGCACGTGGCGATCGCACCACGGCTGCTCGGGTCCGGCGAGCATCTCTTCTACGGCCTCGATCTCAAGGCCTTGGGTTATGAGTGCACCACCCATGTGCCCACCGCCGCCGCGACCCACGTCGTGCTGACACGATCCCTTAGGGAACCTCCGCACAACCCGGTGCGTGGCGCTGGGGGTCGGGGCTAGGGGCGCCTACACGCGAGGGCACTCCGAAACACGCCACGGGGACGTGTGCCTGCCCGAGCCAGGCTCCGCGCCTCCGAGTCCGCCTTCGTGGCGCCCTCGCGTGTAAAGCGCCCTCCGCCCCGACCCCCAGCGCCACGATCACTTGTGCAGACGTTCCTCAGGGAATAGCCGATTGGTCGCAGTGATTGACAGTCATTCCCCGTACGCGAGTTTCGCAAGGACGAATTTGGAGAAGACCATGCGCAAGCTCATCGTTGCCGAACAGATCAGTCTGGATGGCGTTATTCAATCCCCCGGTGGCCCTAAGGAAGATCCCAGCGGCGACTTCCGCCTCGGTGGCTGGATAGTGCCCTACGCCGACGAGCTCATCGGCCAAGCCTTGCAGGACCTGCTCTCGCAGCCGTTCGAGTTGCTGCTGGGGCGTCGTACCTACGAGATATTCGCGTCGTATTGGCCACGCCAGGGGGCGGGTTCCCGCAGCCACCTCATCGCTGATCGGTTCAACAGCGTGCCCAAGCACGTCGCTACGCACCGATCCGATGCGCTTGCCTGGCACAACAGCCATGCGCTCAAGGGCGACCTTGCGGACGCGATACGCACGCTCAAACACGAGGACGGCCCCAACCTGTTGACGTGGGGTAGCGGGGATATGGTGCGCCAACTGCTAGCAGCCGGGCTGGTCGACGAGCTTTGGTTTCTGGTTTATCCCGTCGTGCTCGGGCGCGGCAAGCGCTTGTTCGCCACCAACGCACAGGCGTCGGCCTTCACCCTGGCGCATTCGAAGAGCACGCCTGGCGGTGTGCTGATCAACTGCTATCTGCGCAGCGGCGAGGTGCGCACCGGGACGTTCGAAGAAGTTGAGTAGGAAAAGACGCGGCGCCTGGTCCCGATGGCGATTTCACCGCTGGTCGTTCGACGCAGACTGTAAGCCATCAAACCACGAGGAACCGATGTTTCGCACCGCATTTATTGCTGCAACCATGCTCATCACCGGTACGATGGCCGCTGCCCAGGCCCCCGGTCGTCGGGTCCAGGTGAACGGCATGCTGATGTATTACGAGGTGTCCGGTTCGGGTGAGCCGCTGATCGTGCTGCACGGCGCCTATATGAACATCCCCATGATGGGCGAGATCATTCCGCAGCTCGCCAAGACGCATCGGATCTACGCGCTCGAGCTGCAGGGGCACGGCCGGACCACCGACATCAACCGACCCATCACCTACCAGAATCTGGCGGATGACGTCTCGGCGTTCATGGACGCGTGGCTTGCGGCCAATCCGAACGGGTTTCGCGAGCTGGCCCGCAAGGTGATTGCGCTCCAGCAAGAGCCGATGGCGTGGGAGGCCGACGTGAAGGCGCTGAAGACACCTGTGCTCATCATCGCCGGGGATGCCGACGGATCGACGCTCGAGCACAACGTGTCGCTGTTCCGGCTGCTTGGCGGAGGTGTGATGGGCGATATGGGCAAGCCGCTGCCAGCGTCGCGACTCGCGATTCTGCCGGCGACCTCGCATACCGCCAGCATCACGCAGGTGAATCTGCTGCTTCCGATCATCGAGCAGTTTCTGAGGGGCGAGACTCCCAGGGGCTTTTTCGGCGGCAATTAGAGGAGGTCGGCGCAGCTTCACCGCGGTGCGTTAGGCAGCGCGACCAGCACCCTATGGAGTTCGGCCACCGAGGAGAACGAGCTATGGCGAAAGCACCCAAACCCAATACCGCCCGAAAGCCGCCCGTGCCATCGGACAGCCACGTCGCTATCGCGGAGTGGAGCCGGCGCGTGATGCCGGATCTGCATCCCATCGTCAAGCGGCTGGACGAACTGGTCTGCAAGACGATCCCCGGGCTTCAATACGCCGTCAAGTGGAAGAGGGCGTACTACGGGTTGCCACGACTCGGGTGGATCATCGAGATGGTCGCCTACGACGTCTCGGCGAACATCGTCTTCTTCGGCGGCGCGGCATTCAACCCTCCGCCGCCGCTCGGAACCACGGGACGGACCCGCTACGTCAAGGTGAAGACCCTGGAGGAAGCGCAGGGACGGGAGATGCACAAGTGGATAGCGCAAGCGGCGCATGTGCCGGGGTGGAAATGAGGGACCCACCGCGACCGGACTTCACTCCCGGATCAGTTCTCGCATGAATTGGGTCCTGCTCGCGGTAGCAGGGATGCCAGCGGTTCACGCGAGCGTCCGCATCGTGTCTCCGTGTCCCCTTGCCGCCCCCGCGCCAGGCCGAGCACAATATGGGTATGCCACGCACCGCCGAACGCTGGACCGCGGATATGGTCCGCGCCCTCCCCGACGACGGCAACCGCTACGAGGTCATCGACGGGCAGCTGTTCGTGACGCCCGCACCCTCCGCGCTGCATCAGCGGGCGGTGGGTAGAATCTTCCTGCGTCTCGAGAACTACCTACGGGGCAAAACCTGGGGTGAGGTGCTGTTCTCCCCGGCCGACATATCGTTCAGTGAGGACCGCCTGGTTCAGCCCGATGTGTTCGTGGCGCCGCCGGGGCCGTCCGGACGGCGCGTGCGCGAGTGGTCCGAGATTCGCGGGCTGCTCCTCGCAGTGGAAGTCCTCTCACCCTCCACCGCCCGTGCCGATCGCCAGGCGAAACGCCGCCTCTATCAGGAGGAAGGCGTGCCGGAATACTGGATCGTGGACCTCGATGCGCGGGTCGTAGAGCGGTGGCGCTCGGGCGACGAACGCCCCGAGATCGTTGCGGCGACGCTTACCTGGCAACCCGACACCTCCGCGGCGCCATTACAGCTGGATCTGGCCGTCTTTTTCCACGAGGTGCTGGAAGAGCCCTAGCCGGCGTCGCGACCTGCCCTACAGGGCGCGAGTTGCGCCACCCGGCGGATCAAAGTGGCCGCGAGCGCCGATCTCGAGTCGGTCTTGAGCGATATCACCGAGCAGGTGCGGTTGCTCGATGAGTTGATGCGCTATCGGTTCAGCGACAACGCCCTAAATTCTACTCGCGCAACTCGTCGAGCCTGTCATCCTGAGCGCCGTAGGCGCGAAGGATCTGCTTTTCAGCGCCGGGCGCTTGCTCTGGGTCTCGCCGCAACGAATCTTTCCCTCGCCCCCATGACGAATTCCCCCAGGACAACGTTGACGACGCTGCGCTGGTTGGCGCGCGCGCTGGCCCTCGCCGCCGCGTACTTCGTGGTCGCCAAGATCGGCCTGCGCTACGCGACGATCGGGCCTTCCATCTCCCCCGTGTGGCCGCCCACCGGCCTCGCCGTGGCCGCGCTGGTTCTGCTGGGCCCCGGCTATTGGCCGGCTATCCTGCTCGGCGCGTTTCTCGCGAATGCGACGACGAGCATTCCGCTCCTCGCCGCGGCCGGGATTGCGTGCGGCAACGCCGCCGAGGCGATGCTCGCCGCCTATCTCCTCCGCAGCCAGGCCGGACAACACCTGGCCCTCGACGATCTCCGCGGTGTCCGCACGCTCGTCGGCGTCGCGGTACCCGTGGGGGCGTTGACGAGTGCCGCCATCGGTGTCACGACCCTGTGGCTGGTCCATGTCATACCGGGAGGCGGGGTCTGGTCCGCTTTGAGCCTCTGGTGGGCCGGTGACTACCTCGGCGCATTGGTGGTGGCGCCCGTCTTTCTCACCTGGCTCCCTTGGGCCGCTCCGACTGACGTGCGCATCGGCCGGCGTCCGGCGCTCGAGCTGTCTCTCGTGGTGGGCGGTGCCGTGCTCGCGACGATGGCGATCTTCGGGGGCCTGTTGCCGGCGTCGCTCCTCCCGCAGGCCGAGTACCCCTACCTCCTGTTTCCCTTCGTGATCGGGGCTGCGCTGCGGTTCGGCCCCAGGGGGGCCTCGCTCCTGACCATGACCGTGGCGACGCTCGCCGTCGGCTACACCGTGCGGGGCGGCGGTCCCTTCGTCATGCAGACGGTGCCGAGCACTGATACCGCGCTGATGCTCTACATCGGCATCCTCGCCATCACCGGGTTGTCCCTGAGCCCTGCCACGATCCGTCACGAGCGGGCGGAGCGTGCGCTGACACAGGCCAATGAGCATCTCGCGGCCGTGATCCAAAGCTCACCGCTCGCGATCTACACGCTCGACCCGGCGAGCACGGTGCTGACGTGGAATCGCGCGGCCGAGGTGCTGTACGGGTGGCGGGCGGAAGAGGTCATCGGGCGCCCGTTGCCGACCATCGGCCAGGATGTCCAGGACCATGGGCGCTTGCGCGACCGCGTGTTGCGGGGCGAAGCGCTGCGGGGGGTGGAGGTCTCGCGACGCAGGAAAGACGGCACGGCGGTGAACGTCAGTCTGTCCGTGGCTCCGCTGCATGATGCCGCGGGGCGGGTCACGGGGATCCTGTCGATCGCGGCCGACGTCACGGAGCTGCGACAGCTCGAAGGGCAGTACCGCCAGGCGCAGAAGATGGAGGCGGTCGGGCGGCTCGCCGGTGGCATCGCACACGATTTCAATAATCTGTTGACCGCGATCATCGGGACGACCGCCCTGGTGCTGGAAGATCTGGGGCTCGACTCACGGGCTCGCCTGGACATCCAGGAAATCGAGAAGGCCGCCAAGCGGGCCGCCGGGCTGACGCGTCAGTTGTTGATCTTCAGCCGGCAGCAAGTGCTCGAGCCCCGCGCGCTCGACCTCAACGCGCTGGTCGCCAACCTGGAGAAGATGCTGCATCGGCTCATCGGCGAGGATATCGAGCTGCTGACAAAGCCGGCCGCCTCCCTGGGGGCCGTGCGAGCTGATCCTGGCCAGCTCGAGCAAGCGATCGTGAACCTGGTAGTGAATGCCCGGGACGCCATGCCGCAGGGAGGCCGTCTCACGATCGAGACGGCGGAGGTCGAGCTCGATCGTGGCTACGTCGCAGGCCATGTGCCGACCCAGCCGGGCCGGTACGTGCTGCTCGCCATCAGCGACACGGGTGTGGGCATGGATGGCGCGACCAAGGCGCGCCTGTTCGAGCCTTTTTTCACGACCAAAGAGCCGGGGCGGGGTACGGGACTCGGGCTCGCCACCGTCTACGGTATCGTCAAGCAGAGCGGCGGGTACATCTGGGCGTACAGCGAGCTGGGCCACGGCACCACCTTCAAGATGTATCTGCCCCGAGTGGCCGAGCTTGCGGAGGTGCCGGAGTCAACGAGGGGCACGCCCACCCCGGCGCGTGGATCGGAGACTGTACTCGTCGTGGAAGACCAGGAAGAGGTCCGCAACTTGACCAAGCGCGTGCTGGAGGCTCGGGGGTATGCGGTGCTGGCCGCTCCCAATGGCGCCGAGGCGTTGGAGATCGTCGACCGGCATCCGACGCGGATCCATCTGATGATCACTGATGTGGTGATGCCCGGGATGAACGGCCGCGAGGTGGCGCAGCTCGCGTGCGCGAAGCGGAGCGACCTGAAAGTGCTCTTTGTGTCAGGCTACACCGGTGAGGCGGTGCTCCAGCACCGCCTGCTCGAACCAGGCGTGGCGTTTCTGCAGAAGCCCTTCACCCCCGACGCGCTGGCGCGCAAGACTCGCGAGGTGCTCGATGACGGCAAGGGAACGTAGCTCTCATGCGTGGGCATACAACGCGGCCCTTCTACTCGTCGTGCTTGCCTGCGCATCGCACTCCACAGGACCCGCCTCAGGCGGAGGGCCGCCGGGCGCACACGACTGGACACGCTTCGGCTGGGACGCCGGCGGGTCGAACGCCCCGCCGATAGCGGCGGGGGTCACTGCGGCGAACGTCGCTACCCTGGTGCGGCAGCAGGTCGCGATCGACGGGACGGTGGACGCGTCCGCGATCTACCTCCACGGCGTGCCCGTAAACGGCAGTACCCACGACGTCTTCTTCGTGACCACCACCTACGGCAAGACGCTCGCCATCGATGCCCACAATGGCGCCGTGCTGTGGCGCTACACGCCAGCCAACTACGCCTCGTGGGCGGGATCGGCACAAATCACCACCGCGACCCCGGTCGCTGACCCGAACCGTCAGTTCGTATATGCGGCGGCGCCGGATGGGGCGATCCGGAAGCTGACGGTAGCGGACGGCAGCGTGGTCTGGACCACCGCGATTACCCTGCTGCCGGGACGCGAGAAGATCGCGTCGGCTCTGAACTACTTCAACGGCCACGTCATTGCCACCACCACCGGGTACATCGGCGATGCGCCTCCGTATCAGGGGCACGTCGCGCTCCTGGACGGCGCGACCGGCAATCTCCTGTCCGTGTGGAATTCCCTGTGTAGCAACCGGGCCGGGCTGATCGATCCGGCGTCCTGTTCCCAATCCGGCTCTGGGATCTGGGGCCGCACCGGCGCCGTCATCGACTCCGCGAGCGGCGCCATCTTCGTCGCCACTGGCAACGGCCTGTGGGACGGTGGCGCCAATTGGGGCGACGCCGCCCTGGAGCTCGATGCCGACGCCACGCATCTGATCGGGAACTACACGCCGACCAACACCGCAGCCCTGGACGCAGGCGATACGGATCTCGGATCGACGGCACCGGTACTGCTGGGCGGCGGGTTGATCGCGCAGAGCGGGAAAGACGGGCTGATCCGGGTGCTCAACTGGGGCGCGATGAGCGGCGTAACCCCGCACCAGGGCGGTGAGGGGCAAGTCGTGTCCACGCCCAGTGGCAGCGGCCTGTTCAGCTCGCCGGCCGTGCTGCGCAACGCGACGGGCACCTGGTTGTTCGCCGCGGACGGCGGCGGTACGGCGGCATGGCGGTTGAGTAACGGCCAGCTGCAGCCGGTCTGGGCGAATCACAACGCCGGGACGAGCCCGGTCATCGCCGACACCCTCCTGTTTGTGTACGACCCAAATGCGGGCGGGCTGCGCGTGTACCGGTCAGACACCGGGGTGCAGCTCGCGGACCTCGCGTGCGGGGGCGGACACTGGAATAGCCCGATTGTGATCGACGGGATGATCGCGCTCCCGGAGGGAAACTCGAATGCCCATGCCGCGAGCGGCGTGCTCGACATCTGGCGCGTGCCCTGAGGGCAAGCGCCTTGACGACTTCTGGACATTTGCGGTCATATTCCCTCTCCATCTTTTCTCTCCGACAGATTGCGCAAGGAGGAGGTTGCCATGTCCACTCGCTCGTTCTTGCGGCCGTTCCCGCTCTACTGCGCGGCGGCGCTGCTCGTCGCGTGCGGCGATGAGCACAGCGCGGTGCCATCCCTCGCCCCGGAGTTCTCGAGCCAGGGCGTGCCTGCCCCGTCCGCCGCGTCCCGCTTCTATCGACAGCACAACCTGGTGTCCGACGGGTCGGTGCCGGCGGATCTCGTCGACACCAACCTTGTCAATGCCTGGGGGCTGGTTTCGAGCCCGATGTCACCGTGGTGGATCTCCGACAATGGGAAGGGCCGCTCGACGGTGTACAGCGTCGGCGGCGGCACCATTCCGCTGATCGTCACCGTTCCGGGAGCGATGGGCCAGCAAAGCGCGCCGACGGGTGTGGTGTTCAACGGCGGCACCGGCTTCGTCGTGAACAATGGTGCAGGCACGGGCCCAGCCCGCTTCATCTTCGCGAGCGAGGACGGCACGATCTCGGGATTTCGCGGTGTCCCCGTGGTGATCGCCGTGGATAGCTCGGCGAGCGGGGCAGTGTACAAGGGGATCACCATTGACAATGCGGCCGCCGGCACCTTGCTGTACGCGACCAACTTCCATGCCGGCACCGTCGACGTATTCGACGACCACTTCACTCCGGTCCACGTCGCCGGCGCGTTCATCGATCACGCTCTCCCCGCGGGCTACGCGCCCTTCGGGATCCAGAACATCGGCGGAACCATTTACGTGACCTATGCACTGCAGGACGCCGACAAGCACGACGATGTTGCGGGCGATGGCCATGGCTTCGTGGACGCCTTCGACACCCACGGCACTCTGATCCGCCGCGTGGCGTCCAGGGGCGAGCTCAACTCGCCGTGGGGACTGGCGCTGGCACCCGCCGATTTCGGAAAGTTCGGCAACGACCTGCTGGTCGGCAACTTCGGCAACGGGCGCGTTCACGCCTTCGACCCAGGACGCTTGGAACGCAACGGCGAATTCCAGCATCGCGGCGCGCTACAGTCCGCGGAACGCCGGCCCATCGCCATCGACGGCCTCTGGGCGCTCGGCTTCGGCAAGGGCGCTGCCAACAACGGGCCGACCAACACCCTCTTTTTCACGGCCGGGCCCGATGGCGAACAACACGGCCTGTTCGGGACGCTGGTGGCGGCCCCGCGTCGAGAGCGGGAGCGTTAGGCCAGGGAAATAAGGCCGGTTTCGGGGGCTCGAAACGCCGCGCCGCGCCGCTCGTAAGACGCGACAGACATGACCGCCTCGATCAGCCCCGAATTCCTGGGCCTCCAGGAGCTGCTCGCCGGCCGCTATTCGATCGAGCGCGAGCTCGGC
>Ga0209056_10009225_pt1 | contig 10087 bp, 5 predicted proteins | sample GraSoiAngelo_114_FD_185876 | JGI IMG/M metagenome (GOLD analysis project Ga0209056, IMG submission 185876) | Grasslands soil microbial communities from the Angelo Coastal Reserve, California, USA - 14_0903_13_40cm (SPAdes) (version 2) | ecosystem: Environmental > Terrestrial > Soil > Grasslands ...
CGTAGCCTGTACCGGAACTCTCCTGCGTTGCTGAGTTGGTGGTCGCACCATCTCAAGCCCTTGTTCAGAGACTCCACTATGGAATCCCACCAGGGTCCCACTCCGCCCGATTGATAAAACTCGAGGCAGACGGCCAGGTGACGCTTGAAGCCCGCCACCAGTCGTGCTTGATAGTGAGCTCTTAGCGCGTTCACGTTTGTGCCTCGGGCAGCGGCACGCACGACCGCCGAAGCGAGAATCGCTTCCCGAATCGCGTGGCCGGTACCGTCCCCACAAAGCGGATCGAACGCCAACGCCGCCGTTCCACAAGCGAGCCAATGCGGGCCACAGAGGGGCCAAGTGATGCGCGGATATGAAGGAAATTCACGCGTACCATCGCCCAATCCTCGAATCTGACCCGCGATCATGCGGCTGTTGTTCAGGTGTGCATTCAGCGGGCCACCGACGGATATCAACCAGCCCGAACCGGGCGCATCAGGCATCAAGAACAGCCAGCCATCCTCGAGAGATTCGATCCAGCACGCCGTGGAATCTGAGCCCTTTTCAAGTTCCACGAGCGTGACGGTCGCGACTTGCGATCCAAAGCCATGTTCAATGACGGATTCTGGCAGAGGGCGGGAAGAAATGATCGTCCAATCTGCCGCCTCGGGCGAACTTGCATTTGCGCGGAATAATTTTGCCACCATCTCCAGCAGGAACTGCTCGGAGGCAATAACTGCGGAGTGGGGAAGCGCGACGGGTTCCGGCTGTGGACCCCATTTCACCACTCGTTTTTGAATTCGCGGCAGGCTCGAAAAAGCATCCCGCAATTCGAGGACATCACGGAAAAGAGCTTGTGAGGAAGCGCTCACCATAAGCGCGGGCAAATAGGCCCGGGGAGCGCGTTCGATGGATACCCCGAAACCGGCGCTCTGCAGCAGGTGCCCACAGGTCAAAGCTGCGATGCCGTCACCTTGGAGGACAATCGTCGCCATAGCTCTGCTCGTCTTACGAACGCCAGCGACTATACCTCAACTGAGATTTCGTTGGTGTTGGTGTGTTTACTGAGGTGCCGCCCCCTCACTGGGCGGCTTGCCATTGCGCCGTACGATCCGATCGACTGTGTCGATAAGGATATTTAACCGCTCGTCAGTTTCCTTTTGGGCCTCGCCGAGCTCGGTTATGTCCTCAGTCAGGCGCGTGATTCCTCGATGCATTTCATTGATTTGCGCGTTTGTGACTTGCTGCGCGTCGGTGATAATGCGCCCAACACGGATGAGGTCCTTGATAGCCTCGTTATGCTTATCGATGGTTCGTTGTTGTTCTTCGATGATTTTTTCGATTCGTTCGAACCGTTCTTCGGGTGTCATGGACAATACTGAAGTCCATTAATACATGGACACAACCCATGGTCAAGGTGTATGTATCTGTAGCTAAATGGCAACTGACAATTGAACATTGAACAATGACAGAGCATTCTAATGTTCGTTGTTCATTGCTCAATTGTCAGTTGTCATCTAAGAAACGGAGGAGACAGTCTCTATGAGGAATTTCGTCGGCGTATTGACGATTGCACTAGCGTTGGTTGTTGCGGCCGGAGTTGTTGCCGCTCAACAGTCCGGATCCAATAGTGTGCCGCCGCCATGGGCGTTTGGCTTTGCGACGCCCCTGACTCCCGGGGCGGCCGCTCCACCGCCACCCGCGGCGCCCGCGGCTCCACCCGCTCCCGACCCGACAATGCACAAGCTGCCGGGCAGCCAACTTTCTTTCACACTGAATCAGATTCGAGATCAGTACGGTCCGGCGGACTGGTTCCCCGGCGATCACCCTCAAATGCCTGACGTCGTCGCGCACGGCAAGAGAGATCAAATGGTCGCAGCCTGCAGTCTTTGCCACTATCCCAACGGCAAGGGCAGGCCGGAAAACGCCGGTGTATCGGGTTTGCCTTACTCATACTTCGTGCAGACGATGATGGATTTCAAGAACGATAAGCGAAAGAGCTCGGACACGAGAAAGGCGAACACCAACCGGATGATCTCGTTCGCGAAAAACATGACCGACGACGAAATCAAACAGGCGGCCCAGTACTTCGGAGCGATAAAGTGGAGCCCGTGGATTCGCGTTGTCGAGACCGATACAGTGCCGAAGACGCGCATCGCCGGAGGGATGTTCCTAGTAGAAGAAGGAGCCCAGGCCGGCAAGGAGCCGATTGGACTGCGCGTTATTGAAACGCCGGAGAAAACTGAGGACACGGAAATGCTGCGTAATTCGCATTCCGGCTTTATCGCATACGTGCCTCCCGGCAGCATCAAGAAAGGCGAAGCCCTTGTCACCAACGGTGCCGGCAAGACGACACAATGCGCCGTTTGTCACGGAGCGAACCTGCAGGGACTCGGCCCGGTTCCCGGAATCGCCGGCCGTTCGCCCAGCTATCTCGTCCGCCAGCTTTATGACATGCAGGCAGGCAGTCGCAAAGGCGAGTGGACGGATCTGATGAAACCCGTCGTCGCGAAACTGACGGCCGAGGACATGATCAATATTGTTGCCTACACCGCATCGCGGCCGGCCGGGGAAGCTCGGACCAGCGGCGGCGGCCGGTAGGCCCGTTAAATGACAATTGAACATTGAACAATGAACATTCGAAAGCTTTGTCATTGTCCACTGTTCAATTGTCATATCTCATTTAAGCCGTACACACATCGCCGAGTACGCCACCGCCGCCGCAATACTTCGCGTCTTGAAGCTGAACGGCCAGACCGTCGGGATCGGTGAAATAGAGTTCGGGTGTTCCTTCCTTTGCCCCACCGCGGTTCTCCATTCGCATGCTGATGTAATGTACTAACGGTGGCGGCGCACCTTGTGCGCTTCCTCTCGGCTTGATGCCGTAGCTTTCGAGCGTCTTAATCACTTTTTCCGGATCGAAATTCTCCATGGTCCAGCAAAAGTGATTAATCCCTGCAGAACGTGCCGCTGCGCCCGCGCCGCCACGGGCACCGCCGCCGCCACCCCATACCAGAAACTGACCGCTCTTGCCCACGTTGAACACGGGAGATCCCGGCCCTTGATAGGCCTGGATGCGAAAACCGAACAGATCTTGATAGAACTTTCGGGACCGTTCTGGATCCGACACAAAGTTTGTGGTGTGATTCCAGTCGCGAAGCCGGATCAGTCCCTTCTTGGGCGATGGTTCCGGTTGTGAACAGACCTCGCCGAGCACGCCGGCTCCGCCGCAATACCGCGCATCCTGCAACTGGACAACAAGACCGTCGGGATCGCGGACGGAAAATTCGGCAGTGCCTTCTTTGGCTCCGCCCGCTTCCGGTCCGCGCATTCGTACGCGCATCCGCATGGGCTCCGGAGCTTCACCCTCGGTGATCCCGTGCTGGCGCAAAATGCTCTTGAGCCGATCGATATCAAAATTCTCGACCGCCAGACAAATGTGATTGATGTTTGGCGCATTCGAACGTGCTGATGAAAGTCCCAGGAATTGTGGACCGTCTCCAACTCGAAGATTGAGCTCTGTCGTCCCCTGTCGGCTGATGACCGGCATCCCGAAAAGCCCTTGATAGAAATCCAGAGAACGCTTCAGATCCGAAACTTGCAGCGTCACATGATTGATTCCTCTCGCCTGTATTTGTGGCTTCCCTGCCTGCAGCAACGCCCGCGGCGCCATGACAAGCGCGGGCAGCGAAACGAGCAGGCGCCGCCGCGAAATAGTGAATTCCTCTTTCATAACGTCTCCTTCCGGACTGACCCATACTTCCGGTGAGCGTACGGCATCCCGGCTGTCCCAAACCAGTTTTTTCGTTGGAGGGTCGTTGGAGGGCCGTTTGACTTTTCGCGCCTAGCGGTAGTAGCTTCGCTTGCCCAGGTCATTGGTGGAGGTCCTATGAAGCAAATCTTCCAATTTTTGATCCTTGCAATAGCCGTATCTACGACCGCCAGCACGAGCGCATGGGCGCAATCAACCGCGCAGATCAGCGGCACCGTGAAGGATGCCAGCGGTGCGGTCTTGCCTGGCGTTGAAGTCACGGCAACACAGACCGAGACCGGAATCGCCCGAAGCACGGTCAGCAACGAAACCGGCGCCTATGTTCTGCCGAACTTGCCGCTCGGTCCTTACAAATTGGAAACGTCGCTGGTGGGATTCCGAACGTTTGTCCAGACAGGAATCGTGCTGCAAGTCAACAGCAACCCAGTCATTAACCTGACGCTCGAAGTGGGCCAACGGTCTGAGCAGGTCGAGGTTCAGGCCAATGCTGCGCTTGTGGAGACCCGCACTGTGGGTGTCGGACAGACCATGGAAACACAGAGGATTCTAGAACTGCCGCTGAATGGACGTAACGCAGCCGAGTTGGTGTTGACGGTTGGCGCCGCGGTCAGTATGCCCGAGTACGCATCATCTCCGCGGAGCATGCAGAACCAGTTGTCGATCGCGGTTGCCGGCGGCCTTCCAAGCGGCGTCAATTATGCTTTGGATGGTGCGCAGCACAACAATCCTTACGACAATTTGAGCCTGCCGCTACCGTTTCCAGATGCGCTTCAGGAATTCAAAGTCGAAACCAGCGCGCTGTCGGCCTCTCAAGGGCAGCATTCCAGCGCGCAAGTGAATACGGTGACCAAGTCGGGCACGAATGATTTCCACGGAAGCCTCTTTGAATTTGTTCGCAACGATCTGCTAAATGCGACGAATTACTTCGCAAGGGTGGATCCCAGTACCGGCAAGAAAGTACACAGCACGCTCAAACGGAACCAATTCGGCGGCACAGCGGGTGGTCCCATCCTGCGTAACAAGCTTTTCTTCTTCGGCGGCTATCAGGGGACGATTAACCGCCAGGACCCTGCCAACGTTCAGAACTTCATCCCGACGCCGGCGATGCTGCAGGGCGATTTCAGGGCGATCGGATCGCCGACCTGCAACAACGGCCAGCAACGGATTTTTCCCGCAACCCTGGGGTTCAGCGGCGACGCAACGAATCGCATCGACCCTGCGAGATTCGATCCGGTCGCTTTGAATTTGATCAGGAAGCTTCCGACGACGAATAATCCTTGCGGTCTGATCACGTTCGGTAATCCTGGAAATTTGGATAGCAAGCAGTACGTCGGGAAAATTGATTACCAGCTGAACGCGGCGCACTCCGTTATGGGACGAGTGCTACTCACCGGCGAAGACCAGCCTGTGCCGTATTCACTCTCGCCGAACAACCTGTTAACGACATTCGATCGCGGTCGCAGCAATTTCGCTCAGTCGTATGCTGTCGGGGACACCTGGTTGGTCAGCCCACAGACAGTGCTTTCCACCCGCCTGGTTGCGAATTACACCAATATTCAGAGGCTGGGTGCGGAGTTCTTCAACTGGGGCGACGTGGGCGTGAAAAATTATTACAGTTACCAGCCCAAGTACTTGCAGCTTACCGTCTCTAATCCTGGTTTTGCTTTGGGTGGCGGAACTGCCAATACGTCCACGTACAGAACATTCTCGAGCGGCTTAAATTCAGACGCGAGCTTCACGCGAGGTTCTCATCAATTAGCAATTGGAGGGGCACTGCTTTGGATTGATTCCAACTCGAACGCCAACGTGACCTCCTCGGGATCGTTCACTTTCAATGGGCAGTTCACCGGATTGGGCCTGGCAGACCTCCTTCTCGGAAAACCGAGCACGTTTGTACAGTCCGGGCCAAACGTGGATTACATGCGGAAGTGGTACATGGCGGCCTACGTTGCCGATACCTGGAAGTTGAATCAGCGATGGACGCTGAATTACGGGTTGCGCTGGGAGCCGGATCTTGCCGAGACGCTGACGCTGGGCTATGTCGCCAAATACAGCGAACAGGCCCGTGCCGCAGGCACCCGCAGTACGGTTTTCCAGAAGGCGCCCCTGGGCTTCTCATTCCCCGGAGATCCGGGATTCCAGGGTAAACGAGGAAGAGACCGGAATTTGTGGGAGTTTGCGCCCCGGTTCGGATTCGCCTGGGATGTCCAGGGAGACGGCAAAACATCGGTCAGGGCTTCAACGGGTCTCGGATATGACTATCCGAACGCGCAGTACCATCTGTGGACGTCGATCATTCCGCCTTTTGGCTCGAGCACCACAGTCCTCAATCCGGTTTTCAGCGATCCATGGTCGACGCCGGGAGCAGGATACAACGGCATCAACCCGTTCCCGGTAAGCTTCGGCCCCACGACGCCGTTCGTTGCATTCGGCAATTTCACCGCAATGACTAACATCAAGCCGGCCCAGGTCCAAAGCTGGAACCTGTCGATCCAGCGCCAGTTTGGAAATGACTGGCTTGTATCCACCAGCTATATCGGTAATCACATCATCCACATGCTGGGTTCGGAACAGTTGAATCCGGCCAGCTATTTTCCCGGAACCCCCGACGCCAACGGCAACTGCTTTGCTCAAGTCGACACGTTTAAACCGACACCGCCTCTTCCAGGTCAGCCCCTCCCTCCCTGCTCAACAACGGGAAACACGAACCAGCGGCGCCGGTTGTCGTTGATTGATCTTCAAAATACCGGACAAAATGTCGCGAATCTCGTGACAGTCGAAAGCGGCGGCAAGTCCAGCTATAACGGAATGCTACTGGAGGTACGGAAGCGCGCCGGAAAAGGCGTTACGCTCGGGGCGAACTACACGTGGTCCCATTGTCTTGCTCCCTTTCAAAGCAATGAAGGGGGAGATACGGGCGCGAATCCAGCTATACCCAATCCGTACATAGGTAACCGCGATGGAGGCCGTGGCAATTGTCTGAGCGATCGCCGTCAGCTTTTCCACTTCACACCGGTGCTCGAGACACCGAACTTCCAACGGCCCATGCTGCGGCGAATCGCTTCCGGGTGGCGATTATCCACCATCTACGGGTACTCGACCGGTGAATATTTGACCATCACAGCTACCGGGGGCAATGACTTCGCGCGAAACGGAACGAACCTGACGGGCCAGCCGGCCCAGTATCTTGCGGGAGACCGGATCGGCGATCACTCGGGCCGTCCGCTCACACGCTGGTTTGGTAAGAATTGTCTGCCTCAAAATCCGATAACCCCCGACTGCGTGTTTGCGGCTCCGGCGCTGGGAACGCTTGGGAATTCGGGGACGAGAACCGTGGCCGCGCCCGGTCACTTTGATTTCAGCATGGCTCTGGTGCGGTCGTTCCGGTTGAAGGAAAATCAGCGCGTCGAATTCCGGTGGGAGGTCTACAACGTTACCAACAGCTTCCGGCCTCTGATCGCGCCGAACAACACACCCACGGGTACCCAGATGCTGAGCACCTGCACGAACTGTGTGAGCACCGAAATCACTAATTCCAACTTCGGTGTATTGAGGATCTCCGACGATCCGCGAATCATGCAGTTCGCGCTGAAGTACGTGTTCTAAAAATCAAGCGACGTTGTCAAGCGTGACCTCATTTGAACCTGGGTTTCCTGTTATAGGGAGGTATATACTCTCAGCCAAGCAACAACAATAATTTCGCTGGAGGACATATGCGTATTGAATACCGGAGAGTTCGTCCGCTACGCGTAATCTGTGTGATGTTCGCCTTAGGAATAAGTTTGTTCTTAGCAGGCGCGGCGCCGTGGTTCCATTCCGCCATTGGCGCGCCCAAGGAGGGCGTTGCCGATGCCGCCGGCACGACAGACGACCTCCAGCGGTCCCTCCGGCTGGACAACTACACCGTCGTGGCTGACAGCGGGCCCGGACGCGGTGAAGTGATTTACTTCTACAAGTGCTGGATGTGTCATAACAAGTACACGAAAGGCGGCCCCTATCTGCAGGAGCTGTATCAGCGCGCGAAGCTGGTGTCTGGTGAAGCGGTAACCGACGAAAGCGTGAGCGCGAAGATCAAAGCGGGCGGTCCAGGCATGCCCGCCTATCGCCATACCCTGACGGACTCCGACATCGCCGATCTGCGGGCCTATTTCCGATCCGGAAAATGCTGCGTCGAGGGCGAAAATCCTCCTGCCAATCCATGGTATCGCGCTCAAACGAATAAGTGGCCGGTTCAGAGCGGCCTCAATGGCGGGGCAATGGGCGTGGTGCGGACCAAGACCGGCGATTCGCCCGAAGGGGTGGGTATCCAGCTCGTCGCCCCCAACGGCGTTCGGACTACCGTCTATACGGACGGCGACGGCAAATTCGAGTTCCCGAAGATGCAAGCCGGCTCTTACACGCTGCGCATTGCAACGCCCGTCCCATTTAAGGCGTACCGCCGCGACTCAGTTTTAATTGATGGCGCTACCAAGCTGGGTGAAATCGTGCTGGAGCGAATCGCCGAGTCGGACAATCTTCCAGCCTCGCCTGAGCTGGAGTCTCAGCTCAGCGGCGCTGAATTACTTTGGAATATTCCCGGCTCTGCCGAGGAAAAGGCCACTCTCCAGAAAAATTGCTCCGGTTGCCATTCCTGGCAGCAAGTTTTCCGGAATCGCTTCGACGAGCACGGTTGGGCTCTGGTGGTGGATCGCATGATGCACTTTACCGGTACCGCCATCGCGGTTCGAAACCGGGCAATGTCGGATCCGGATCCCGAGTACACGCTGCTGGTCAAATGGCTCAGCAGAGTCCGGGGTCCCGAGTCGAAGGATGCGCCGCTGCGCGTTTTTCCGCGTCCTCGTGGCTCATCTACCAGGGTCGTCGTCACTGAATTCGAAATGCCGCAGCAACTGCTTGCTCTCCACGATGCAGCTCTCGATGCCGAGGGTAACGTATGGTTCACCAGCCATAAGACCCGCTACGTCGGCAAAATGGATCCGAAAACGGGAATCTTCACCGAATATACCCTTCCATTAACTCCCGGAGTCATGCCTGGAACGCATCATCAGGAGGTCGATAAAAACGGCATCGTGTGGATCTCGGAAAACTGGGCCCACCAACTGAACCGGTTGGATCCAAAAACCGGCGACGTGAAACAGGTTCGCATCGACAGCACTGTTCCTTTGAATGCGCCGAGTTTCGGAAATTTCACGCTCGATAAAGAAGGCTTCGTGTGGGACGCGCGCGCGAACCGGATTGCCAAACTCGATCCGATAACCGGCAAGGCCCTGAAGGAGTGGCCGCTGCAGGCGGCGAGCAGTTACGACAACACTATCTCCTACGACGGAAAATATTGGGGAGGCAGTGGACCTGCGAATTGGGGCAATACCGTCGAGATGCTGGAGATTCAGACAGGGAAAATACTGAATCTGAACAGCGGCTCCCACATGATGACGGCCAAGCGCGGAGGTTTTGATCCGTTCGGAAATACGTGGTGGGGAGGAGCGGACGGCGCCCTCATCGAGCTGAACGCGAAGGCGAAGCGGATTGAGGAGTTCTGGCCGCCTATTGCGCCGCATCCGTATACCGATTTCTACGAAGCCTATCCCGATAAAAATGGCGATATCTGGGCCGGTGTGCTCCACGGCCGGCAGATGCTTCGGCTCGATCCGAAGACGGAACGGTGGCGAGTCTACCAAATGCCCGAGCCGTATTCGTACGACCGGAGAACCATCATCGATGCGTCGACCAAACCAGTGACGGTTTGGTATGTGGATTACAACAACTACCTGGTGCGTGTTCAGCCGCTAGAGTAGGAGTTGGGGAGTTTTGAAATTGGACGATTCCCCTCCTCGCAGAGGAGAGGGGAATCGTCCGATTTCAAAATTGTTTACAGCACTCCCGCTTCCCGCATCACGCGCTCGCACTTCTGCTTGATGCGGCTGGCCACATCGAACGGGTCCCCCTGCACAAGTTCCATCAGGAAGAGTTCAACTGAAAGGGCTCCTCGATATTGTTTCTCTGACAGCTTCTTCAGGATTTGAACGACCGGGGCATTTCCGTCGCCGGGAATGACTCTGCCATTGTTGTCGATCAGTTCGCGGGGCGTGTCCAGAATATCTTGGAAGTGGGCGTGGGCGAGCTCGCCCGGCCGAATCATATCGAGATCTTCGAATTTGCTCATGCCCGACCAGAAGTGGAAGAAATCGAGCATCGGCCTCACGTTGGGATGGGCTGCTTCGCGAATCATTTTGAGCGACGAGCTTAACGTGGCCAGGTGCGTGGAGACGCGCGTGAATTCGATCATCGCGGTGAGGTTGAATTGTTTACAGATTTCTCCGATCTCGCGTATGCAGT
>Ga0209056_10009226_pt1 | contig 10085 bp, 9 predicted proteins | sample GraSoiAngelo_114_FD_185876 | JGI IMG/M metagenome (GOLD analysis project Ga0209056, IMG submission 185876) | Grasslands soil microbial communities from the Angelo Coastal Reserve, California, USA - 14_0903_13_40cm (SPAdes) (version 2) | ecosystem: Environmental > Terrestrial > Soil > Grasslands ...
GGCGTCGACCTCGAGGTCGAGCGCGGCGACTTCTTCGCGCTGCTCGGTCCCAACGGGGCCGGGAAGACGACCCTCATCGGCATCATCACCTCGCTGGTCAACAAGACCGGCGGGGAAGCGCGCGTCTTCGGCTACGACATCGACCGCGAGCCCGAGGCCGCCAAGGCCTGCATCGGCATCGTGCCGCAGGAACTCAACTTCAACATGTTCGAGAGCCCGTACACCATCGTGGTCAACCAGGCGGGCTTCTACGGCATCCCGCGCGCGGTCGCGCGGGAGCGCGCGGAGAAGTACCTGAAGCAGCTGCAGCTGTGGGACAAGCGCCGCGGCATCTCGCGTGCGCTCTCCGGAGGCATGAAGCGCCGCCTGATGATCGCGCGCGCGCTCATGCACGAGCCGCGCCTCCTGATCCTCGACGAGCCCACCGCGGGAGTGGATATCGAGATCCGCCGTTCGATGTGGGAGTTCCTCAGGGAGATCAACGCCCGCGGCACCACCATCATTCTCACCACCCACTACCTCGAGGAAGCCGAGACCCTGTGCCGCAACATCGCCATCATCAGCGGCGGCCGCATCGTCGAGCGTGACCGCATGAGCAGTCTGCTGCGCCGGCTGCACGTCGCGACCTTCGTGCTGAACCTGCGCGACTCGCTCAGCGTCGCCCCGCGGCTCGACGGTTACGTCACGACCCTGGTCGACGATCACACCCTCGAGGTCGAGGTTTCCGCCGAGGAGAACCTCAACGACATCTTCGCGCGGCTCACGGCGCTCGGCATCGAAGTGCTCAGCATGCGCAACAAGGTGAACCGCCTGGAGGAGATCTTCATGCAACTGGTCGAGGGGCGCGGGACGGCGGGCGAGGGCGCGCACGGCGAAGCGGCACCGGCGCAGCCGGCTACCGCGCCCGCGGGCACCGGGCCGGAGGCGTCCGCGGCCCGCCTGCCGGCCGGTGCGCGCCGATGAGCGCCGTGGCCGGGGCGGCTGCGCCACCCGTCAATCTCAACGTGGTGCGCTGGATCGGCTTCCAGACCATCGTCATCCGCGAGTACGGGCGCATCATCCGCATCTGGGGCCAGACCATCGTGCCCTCGGTGGTGACCGCGACGCTCTATTTCGTGATCTTCGGCAGCCTCATCGGGCGGCGCGTCGGCGCCATGGGCGGCTTCGACTACAAGCAGTACATCGCCCCCGGACTGATCATGATGTCGGTGATCACCAACTCCTACGGCAACGTGGTCGCATCGTTCTTCGGGGCCAAGTTCGGCAAGCACGTGGAGGAGATGCTGGTCTCCCCGCTCCCCAACTGGGTGATCGTCGCCGGTTATGCCGCCGGCGGGGTGGTGCGGGGACTGCTGGTCGGCGCCGCCGTGACCGTGGTGTCGCTCCTCTTCACGCACCTCTCGGTGCAGCACCTGCCGGTCATCGTCGCGGCGGGACTCCTGACCTCGCTCATCTTCGCGCTCGGCGGGTTCCTCAATGCGCTCTTCGCCAAGAACTTCGACCAGGTCAACTGGATCCCGACCTTCGTGCTGACGCCGCTCACCTATTTCGGCGGCGTGTTCTACTCGGTGACGCTGCTGCCGCAGTGGGCGCAGCAGGTGTCGTACGTCAATCCCATCCTGCACATGGTGAACGCATTCCGGTTCGGCTTCCTCGGCGTCTCCGACGTCAGTGTCGGCCTCGCCTTCGCGCTGATGCTGGCCGCGGCGGCCGCGCTGTTCGCGATCGCGGTCGCGCTCATGAACCGCGGTGCGGGAATCAGGGAGTGAAGACCGCCGTCGCCCTGGTGAGCGCGCGCGCCGCGCGCGGCCTCGACGAGGATATGCCGCCGCTGCTCGCGGCGTTCGCGGCCGCCGGCGCGCACGCCGAGATCGCCGACTGGGACGACCCCGAGGCCGATTGGGCGCGCTTCGATGCGGCGCTGCTGCGCTCCGCCTGGGACTATACCGAGCGGCTGCCGGAGTTCCTCGACTGGATCGAGCGCGTCGACGCGATCACCACGCTCCTCAATCCCGCGCCGGTGCTGCGCTGGAGCGCCGACAAGCACTACCTGCGCGACCTCGAGCGCCTCGGCGTGCCGGTGGTCGCGACCACCTTTGTCGAGCCCGGTGCCGATGCCCGGGAGACGCTCGGCGAGTTCCTCGAGCGCGAGGTCTGCGCCGAGCTGGTGGTGAAGCCGGCGGTCGGCGCCGGCTCGCGCGACACGCGCCGTCACGCGCGGGCCGCCAGCGCGGAGACGCTCGCCCACGTGCGTGAGCTCCTCGACGCAGATCGCGCGGTCCTCCTGCAGCCGTACTTCGAGGGCGTCGATCAGCACGGGGAGACTGCGCTCATCTACATCAACGGCCGCTTCAGTCACGCCATCCGCAAGGGCCCGCTGCTGCCCCTCGGGGCGCCGGCGACCGACGGGCTGTTCGCGCCCGAGACGATCACCCGGCGCGAGCCCGGGGCCGACGAGCGTGCCGTGGCGGACCGCACCCTCGCGGCGCTGCCCTACGGGGAGCTCCTTTACGCGCGCGTCGACCTGATCCGCGACGCCGCAGGGAAGCCGTGTCTGCTCGAGCTCGAGCTCGCCGAGCCCTCGCTCTTCTTCGCGCATGAGCCGCGAGCTGCGGTGCAGCTGGCGGCGGCGACGCTCGCATGGTGCGCACCGGCCAAGGCGGCGGCCCCCGGTGGGAAGAACACTGGCCGATAGGACATAATCTAAGGACGTGCCGCCCATCCATAACGTGAGGTGAAACGCACAAAGTAATGTCTAACCCATTGTGGAAACAAAATTTTCACAATTTCGTCATGGAGCTGACGTGAGCCGGCCCGAGGCTATGAGGGCCGGAAATGGGTCAGGACCGGAGGGAGTGACGCAGCCGGATGAAGGCGACAGGATTCAACACGTTCATGGCGCGGATCGACGCGGCCGAATACGGCCTGTGCCGCAGGCTGAACCGCGGCGCGTCGTTCGCGATTCCGCGGCGTATCTTTCGCATCGCGAGCCGACTCGGCGACGGCATCGTCTGGTACGTCCTGATCTTCGCGCTGCCGGTGCTGTACGGCGCCGCGGGCGTGCGACCGGCCATCGTCATGGCGCTCACCGGAGCGCTCGGTGTCGCCCTCTACTCGCTCCTGAAACACCTCTTCGTGCGCGAGCGCCCGTTCATCACGCACACCGCGATCGATCCGGCGGCAGCCCCGCTCGATCGCTACAGCTTCCCGTCCGGTCATACGCTGCACGCCGTCTCGTTCGCGTGGCAGGCGAGCGCGCACTTTCCCGAGCTCGCCTGGGTGCTGCTGCCGCTCGCGGCGCTGATCGCCGGCTCGCGTGTGGTTCTCGGCCTGCACTACCCGACCGACGTCGTCGCCGGGGCGGCGATCGGCGCCGCGCTCGCAGAGCTCGGATCGGCGCTCGGGTAAACTTCGAAACCGTGCGGGTTTCCTGACGGCGCAGTCCGTGAGAAGGCGCACGGCCGGGCCCCGCGAAATGGCGCCGTCTTGCCGATCGATGAGTGCCTGCCAGTTACGGCAGGCGCCATTTCGCGGGTGGCCTTAGCGCGTGCGCGTTCTGTTCGTCTCCGACGTCTATTTCCCGCGCGTCAACGGCGTCTCGACTTCCATCCGCACCTTCCGGCAGGACCTGGCGAGCCTCGGCGTCGACACCTGTCTCGTGGCGCCGAGCTACGCTGCGCCCGACGCCCCGAGCGAGGAGCCCGGCGTGCTGCGCGTGCCCGCCACGAAGGTACCGCGCGATCCGGAAGACCGCCGGATGGGCTGGCGCGCGCTCACGCGCGCCCTCGATGCGCTGCCCGGCGGCCGGTTCGATCTGGTGCACATCCACACGCCCTTCATCGCCCACTACGCCGGCGTGCGCCTGGCGCGGCGCGCCGACATCCCCGCCATCGCGACCTATCACACCTTCTTCGAGGAGTATCTGCATCACTACATGCCGCTGGTGCCGGCACCGCTCGCGAGATTGCTGGCGCGCAGCTTCACCCGCTCGCAGTGCGCGGCGGTGCACGCGCTGATCGCCCCTTCCGAGCCGATGCGCGCGGTGCTGACCGGCTATGGGGTCACGACTCCGATCCACGTGGTGCCGACGGGACTCGCGGCGGATCGCTTCCGCCCGGGCGACGGCCGCGCCTTCCGCGCCCGCGCCGGCATCGACGCCGGGCGGGCGCTCGTCACCTACATCGGTCGGGTCGCGCACGAGAAGAACATCGGCTTCCTGCTGCGGATGTTCGGCGAGGTGATCCGCTCGGTGCCGGGAGCGCTGCTCGTGATCGCGGGCGAAGGTCCGGCGCGCGAGGCCCTGCGGCAGCAGGCGGGCCATCTCGGACTCGCCGAGCACGTGCACTTCGCCGGTTACCTGGAGCGCGACTCGGCGCTCCTCGACTGCTACGCCGCGGCGGACGTGTTCGTCTTCGCATCGCGCACCGAGACGCAGGGACTGGTGCTGCTCGAGGCGATGGCGCAGGGCACCCCGGTGGTCTCGACCGCGCACCTCGGCACGCGCTCGATCCTCGTGCCCGGATCGGGCGCGCTGGTCGTGCCCGAGGAGGAGGAGGACGCATTCGCCGCCGCCGTGGTGCGCGTGCTCGGCGACGCGAACTTGCGACAGGAGCTCGGGAAGCGCGGACTCGCCTACGCGCGCCAATGGTCGTCGGCGGCGATGGCGCGACGCCTTGCCGAGCTCTACGCGCAGCTGCGCGGCGCGCCGCGCGTGCTGCGCGTGGTCCGTGCGAGCGATTGAAGGGCCGGGGTTCTGAGCTACACTTCCCCCGGCGGCAGCGGCGCGGGGAGAGGACATGGGCGCAAAACGGGCGCTGATCGTGGACGATTCGAAGTCCGCGCGCCTGTTTCTTGCCCGCGCACTCGAGAAGTACGACATCGACGTCGACAACGCGGAGAGCGCCGAGGCGGCGATCGAGTACCTGAGCCACAACCACCCGGACGTTATCTTCATGGATCACCTGATGCCGGGCATGGACGGATTGCAGGCGGTGCGGGTCATCAAGAACGACCCGCGCACCGCCACCATTCCGGTCATGATGTACACCTCACAGGAAGGAGAGCTGTTCCTCGGTCAGGCGCGCGCGCTCGGCGCGGTAGGCGTGCTGCCGAAACAGATCCGGCCGACCGACGTCTCCAAGGTGCTGAGCCAGCTGCACCTGGTCTCCGAGCGGCGCACCGTTGAGCAGCCGAGCTTCACGCCGGTCGACGCGCCGGCCGAGGCAGCGGCGGAGGAGAGCCCCGCGCCGGTGCCGTCCCGGCCGCTCACCGACAGCGCGCTGCGCGAGCATTTCGCGGAGCTGCGCCGGGCGCTGGTGGCGGCGGTCGACACCCAGACGGATCGGATCAGCGCCGACATGCGCGCTCTGCTCGCCGAGATGCGCGCCCTGCTCAAGTCCCTGCCGCCGCCCGAAGCGGTTCCGCCGCCGCCACGGCCCGCGTCCTCCGCGTGGGCGTGGCTCTTCGCGTGCGCGGCGCTCACCATTGCGCTCGTGAGCAGCGCACTCGCGTGGCGCACAGGAAGACTCCTCGAAGGCCTGACCATCGAGCTGACCCAGCTGCGGAGTCAGAGTGCGTCGCTCGCGCCGGCGTTTGCGCCGGCCGGAGCGGGTGCGGCCGCACCCGCGGCGGCGACGGCCGGAGGTGCGGTTTCGTCCTCCGGCCCCGCGCCGAGGGCAGGTGTGCCGAGCGACGGCCGGCCGATGGTGGTGTCGGTGCCCTTCGGCGCCGACCCGCTCGGTGGCGCGCGACTCGAGGCGATCGGCAAGCTCCTCTACCGGCTCGCGCGGCAGAAGGTGGCGGGGCTCGTGGACATCAGGAGCTTTGCGGGACGCTTCTGTCTCCTCGGCAGCGCCGTCGACGGATACTCGCTGGCGCCGGAGGAGACGCCCTTCTCGAAGTGCGACCTCGTCGGCAATCCTCCGGACGAGGCGCTCACGAGCGCACAGCGCACGCCGCTCGCGCTCGCCAACCTGATCGACGACATCCGCATCTCCACCCGCGGCGCGCTGCAGGTGCAGGTGGCTGCCGGTGAACCGGCGAGCGTCCTCGCGCCCTATCCGCAAGTGACGAGCGAGCTCACCGCGGGCGAATGGAATCGCACCGGGAGCGTCAACAACCGCATCGAAATCCGCGTGCGCTGAGCGCACCCGCGATCCACCCCCAGTGCACTCCGCCGAGGACGCCTTCCGGCCGCCGCGCTGGTTACGCAACCGCCACGTGCAGTCGATGCTCGCGAGCACCGCCTGGCGGCGCGGACGGGTCCTCGAGCGCGCCGCGCCGCTGCTCGCAGCGCAGCGCGAAGTGCTCCTCGACTGCGGGGCCGGCGTGCGGCTGCAATGCTTCGTGTCGGGTCCGGCGGAGGGCCCCGGCCGGCCGGTCGTGCTGCTGCACGGCTGGGAAGGCAGCGCCGACTCGCTCTACCTGCTCTCCCTCGCGCAGCTGCTGTTCGAGCAGCGCTTCGAGGTGGTGCGACTGAACCTGCGCGACCACGGCGACACGCATCACCTGAATCGCGAGCTCTTTCACTCCTGCCGCCTGCCGGAGGTCGTCGGCGCGGTGCGCGCCCTGCAGCAGCGCTTTGCGGGCCGCCCGCTGCAGCTGGTGGGCTTCTCCCTTGGCGGAAACTTCATGCTGCGCGTCGCGGCGCAGGCGCGCGAGACGGCGCTCGATCTCGAGCGGGTGATCGCCGTCTCACCGGTGCTCGATCCCGGTCAGACGCTGACGGCGCTCGAGCGGGGTCTGCCGCTCTATGAGCTGTACTTCGTGCGCAAGTGGCGGCGGAGCCTGCGCAGGAAGCAGGCGGCCTGGCCCGGGAGCTACGATTTCCGCGCCCTGGAGCGGCTGCGCGGCCTGCGCCGCATGACGGCGGAGATGGTGCGCTGCTACAGCGAGTTCCCCACCCTCGAGGACTATCTCAACGGCTACGCGATCACCGGCGGGCGGCTCGCGAGGCTCGAAGTGCCCTCGAGCCTCCTGACATCCCTCGACGATCCGATCATTCCCGCCGACGGGCTCGGGCGCCTGGCGCGATCCCCGGCGCTGTCGATCACCCTGACCCGCTACGGGGGTCACTGCGGATTCTTCGAGCGACTCACGGCCCCCAACTGGCTCGAGCGGCGCATCCTCGCCGAGCTCGGCGGCGAGCGCCTCAGCGCGCGGCGCGCTTCTCCTCGAACTCAACCACCGGCTCCCCGCTGGTCACGGTCACCGCGCCGTCGATGATCGCGCCCTTGGCGACCGCGATCCTGCGCGCGACGATGTCGGCGTGGAGCACGGCGGTGGCACCGACCTCGAGCTTGTCCTCGACGACGAGCTTTCCCGAGATCTTCCCCGCGATCACGGCAGCCTGCGCGTGAATCTCCCCCTGCCACTCCGCCGTCGCGGACATGCGGAGCGCGCCGGCGACGCGCCCGTCGCCCCGAACGGTCCCGCACATCACCAGCGGACCGGATGTCTCCAGGTCTCCGGTCAGACGCGAGCCCTCCGAGACGAAGGTCGGCGAGTCGCCGATCTGATCGATGAGTCTGCGCTTCAACGTCTGGATCATCCGGTGCTCCCTTGGTGCGGCAGGGTCATAATACGGCCCGTCCGACGCCCGAGGATGCCGATCATGATCACATTCCGCACCGGAAGAGTCGCCCTGATGGTCGTGCTCGCGGCCTTGATGGCAAGCTGCAGCCGGGAGCAGCAGGACTGGCGCTCGGCCGAAGCCGCCGACACGAGCGAGGCCTACGGGCGATTCGTCGAGCAGCATCCCGACAGCGAGCTCGCCGCGCGGGCCCGCGAGCGCCTCGCGCAGCTCGAGGAGGAGCGCGACTGGGCGGACGCGGGGCGCGTGGCCTCCGTCGATGCGTACCGGCAGTTCCTCGCCCGGCACCCGGGCGGCAAATGGTCCGAGGAAGCGCGCATCCGCATCGAGGCCTTTTCGCTCGGATCGGCCCCGCGCATCGGGCCGGCTACGGCCGCCTCGACGGGGCCGGTTGCGCTCCCGGGATCCTCGGGCGTGCGGGCGCTCCAGCTCGCGACCCAGGCGACGCCGCCCCCGGTGGGCCGAAGCGGCGCTCAAACTGCCGCTCCCCAGCTCATCCGCACGGCGCCCGTAAAGCTCACGCCGCAGCTCTCGCGCGGGCTCGCGGCAGCGCAGCGCCCCGCGCGCGAGCGCAACGCCACGGCGGCGGCGAGCGAGAGCGCGTACGGGGTGCAGCTCGGCGCGTTCGGCAGCCAGGCGAGCGCCGACCGCGAGTGGCGGCGACTTAAGGGGCGCTTCGGCGCGCAGCTGGGTGGACTCTCCCCGCGCATCGTCCCGGCCGAGAGCGCCGCGGGACAGCTCTACCGGTTGCAGGCTCCCGCTGCCGGCGAGGCTCAGGCGCGTGCCCTCTGTGATTCGCTGAAGGAGCAGGCGCAGCCTTGCGTGCCCGTGCTGCCGCACTGACCGACTTGGCTCGGCTTCGGTCCAAAGTGACACTTCGCGTCACCGCCCCGGCGTTGTGCCCTGCCCGCAGGGCTCATTAACTCATTGTTTTCGCTTGGATTGCTGGGCTGGCACGGGCCTTGCTCCGTCACGCTCAAGCTGCGAACAAATTCCCCGTGTTCGCGCTGCGCGCCGCGATGCGACTTCCCCCGCCTCGCGGCGCTTTTTTTGGCCGCGCGTGGCCAGGTGGCCTCCAGTGCGTAGCCGCGCGAGGGGCCGGGACCCGCAGCCGCCACAGCGCACGAAGCACCGCGGCTAGAATTCCCCTCCCCATGGAATTCCGTGACTACTACAAGGTCCTCGGAGTCGAGCGCACCGCGAGCGCCGACCAGATCAGGAAGGCCTATCGCCGGCTCGCTCACAAGTACCACCCCGACGTGAGCAAGGAGCCGAACGCCGAGGCGCGCTTCAAGGAAATGCAGGAGGCCTACGAAGTGCTCAAGGATCCCGAGAAGCGCGCCGCGTACGACCAGCTCGGCGGCCAGTGGAAAGCCGGCGAGCAGTTTCGTCCACCTCCGGACTGGGGCAGCGGCTTCGAGTTCTCGGGCGACGGCAGGGCGCGCGCGGGTCGCTCGCGAGGGCGCGGGGCGGGCCCGCGGGGCTTCGGCGCGGGCGAGGACGGCGGCCTGGGCGAGCAGGGCTTCAGCGAGTTCTTCTCTTCGCTCTTCGGCGGCGGCTCGCCGTTTGCCGCGGAGGGCCGCCGGCCGGGGCGCGATCATCACGCGCGCATCGAAATCGATCTCGAGGAAGCCTTCCGGGGCACGACCCGGATGCTCGAGCTCAAGCGTCCCGAGCTCAAGCCCGACGGCACGCTCGAGCTGCGCAACCACACCGTCCGCGTAACGATTCCTCCAGGCGTCACCGCGGGGCAGCTGATCCGTCTCGCCGGTCAGGGCGAGCCGGCGAGCGGGCGCGGCAGCGCGGGGGATCTCTACCTCGAGACGCACATCAGGCCGCATCGGTTGTTCCAGCTCGACGGCCGCGACGTGACGCTCACGCTGCCCGTCGCCCCCTGGGAGGCTGCGCTCGGCGCCTCGGTCACCGTGCCGACGCTGGGCGGGCCGGTGGAGGTGCAGATCCCGCCCGGATCGCAGTCGGGTCAGAAACTGCGCCTGCGCGGGCGTGGCCTGCCGGGCAAGCCCGCCGGGGACCAGTTCGTGCAGTTGAAGGTCGTGCTGCCGCCCGGGACTTCGCCGGAAGCGAAGGCGCTGTACGAGGAGATGCGGCGCAAGCTCAATTTCGATCCGCGCGCGGACCAGGGGTGAAGCGCGCGCCCTCGGACAGCCACGCCTCCTCGGCCGGCGTGCTGGCGCGCCCGAGAAGGCGGTTGCGGTGCGGAAAGCGTCCGAAGCGCTCGATGATCGAGCGGTGTCGCTCGGCGTAGCCGAGCACCTCGGCGAAGGATTCCTGCAGCTCCTGCGGCGCCTCGCTCAGCAGCCGCCGGCAGGCGGCCACCGATTCCTCCTGCACCTCGAGACTCTCGGCGTGCTGCAGCGGCATGTAGAAGAAAATCCGCTCCACCGCATCGAGCGCGGCATCTGCCCCCGACTGCATGCCCGAGAGCGCGAGCGCGAGCGCCTGCTCGTCGAACTCGAAGGCGCGTGCGCTGTCC
>Ga0209056_10009227_pt1 | contig 10084 bp, 10 predicted proteins | sample GraSoiAngelo_114_FD_185876 | JGI IMG/M metagenome (GOLD analysis project Ga0209056, IMG submission 185876) | Grasslands soil microbial communities from the Angelo Coastal Reserve, California, USA - 14_0903_13_40cm (SPAdes) (version 2) | ecosystem: Environmental > Terrestrial > Soil > Grasslands...
GAAGACGGCGGGCGTGTCGAATCGACGGTCAACGTATACGATTCGCATACCGGCGCACTCGACGCGCTTATACTCTGTCTGCCAAAGAGACGCCGCAGCCATCCCTCCTGTGTCCGCTGACTAGCTTGCTCCACAATTAGGCAAGATCAAAGCAGTGTGAAGAAATTCAGTCATGCCAGAGACGGTTTTTTGAAAGACGAGTTCCCGCCCGTGCTAATGAAATGTCAACAACTAGGATCAAGTCAGATGAAAATGGAATCTGAAGTAATAGTCTCCTTCGCTGCGACGAAGGCCCGCTCCGCGCAAACTCTCATGGTTGCGGCCTCATCTAGTCATATGCGGTGCGTTTTGGAACGAGCTGCAACAATAAAGAAGGCGGCACATCAGTCAGTTCTGCTTTCGTGAACCTCGAACGACCTAGGTCGCACGCCCTGGTCTGTTGTCAGTGAAACAACCGTACATATAGGGAGGGCAGCCCTCACAGGCGGCCATGCCGCCGGATGACTCATGGCTTTTGCATAGGCACAGGATTGGCAACAAACCCCACGCCCTGGCCTGCAATGTTACAAGTTCCAGCAATCTGACCGGTGGAATTGATACTCCACGCCGTTGTCCCTGTCCCACCTGGACAATCAAGCGTTGTGTAGCTGGAGCTGGTCGCAAGGAAGCCGTGCGAGTTGCCATCAACGCCCACAAAGCCGCCAACGATCTGCCCCCGCGCATTGATGCCATTGGCTGCCGTTCCGTCGGGTGCAGCATCGGGAACATCGAACGAAACTATTTGGCCTCGTGCAAACACAAAACCATGGCCCACGGTGGACTGGTCCGTATCCCAATTACCGACGATAATTCCCTGCGGATTAATACCAAAGGGATAGGTGTCAAGCGAGCCCGGATAATCCAGGTGAGCGTAGACGCCGTTCTCGTAAACAAATCCATGTACCGTGAATGCGCCATCCACCCACACACCCACGATCACCCCTGAGCTATTGATGTCGTTTGCTTGAGTCCCAATCGCACCCTCGAAGGGCACATCAAGCGTGGTCAAGACGCCATTCCGTAGAAGGAAGCCGTGTTCCTGGCCATCATCTCCGAAGTATGCGCCCACGATATCTCCTGGGTTGTTGATGCCACGAGCGACGCTGTTGTGCGTCCCCAATACACCGGTCCGATCCAATGGGATGTAGGTTCCGTTGCTCACCAGGAACGCGTGCCGACCGGGCATGGTATTGTCCGTTCCGACGACTTCCGCGTGGTCGTTAAGCCCGAATGCGCGAGTCACAGTCGCACCCGGATTCTGAAACGGCTTGTAGTCGTACGCGACCTGAGCTGTCGCGTGATAGCACACAAACACGCATGCAACCAGAATTGAACTTGATAGTTTCATAGTTCCTCCTCAGTTTTGGCATCGAGTCACAGTTTCAATTTTGAAACCGGTATTCCACTAGGCTTCACGAACTAGGGCCGGGTGATGTGAAAGTGAAAGCGAAAATAGTAGTCGCCTTCATTAACCGTGGAATGCTTGGCGAAGTACACCAGGCGGCCAATGGCGGCTCCGGGAATCGGGTTGCCATTCACGTCATAACCGGCGGGAATCGGGTTGATATACCAATCGTTGCAACCACCAGCTGACGCCACCGAATTACAAGTGACCTGCACAAACGTGGTCTCTGGTTCCCAGTTTGGGCCCGAGTAGATGCGGTACTCATTTCCGTTGCTGTCGTAGAAGTGGGTGATCAGCGGGCATTGAAAGGTCTGGTTGGCCGTCATCTGGTACATGTTGTTCCAGCCGCCGCTGCCGTTTGAGATCTGCGTACATTTGTCTTCAATGTGAGCAATCACGTTCTTGATGGTGAAGGGCGGATTCGGAACGGCCGTGCCGCCGCTTGCCGGTTGAATCGGATTGGCAAAGCTGATGCTGACCGTACGGGTGGTCGAGTTCAGGGTGCCAAACTGCCAATCACCCCAGATCTGGCGGTTATACCCATTGGTTGTCAGGAAACTGGTCACACCACTGACGCCGTCGAAATAGGAGTCCAGGCCGTCACTCTGGATATCGGTGATAGTACCGGACGCATCCACGCTGGCAAGGTGGGTAGTGACGGATAGATTGCTGGGCGGTTGGCCTTTCCCCAAAGCGGTGGCGGCAATCGCGGTCGCGAGGAAGACCAACAGGAACGAACGCAGTCTGGTGGGCTGCTTCTTCGAATTGTGGTGTTTGTCGTGCGTGTACCCCACTGCCCGGAGCAGCGGTGAATACAACGGTGTTGAGAATCGGTCCTGCTTCATGTTGCCTCCTGTTGAACTGCGTTTTTTGCCGCGCGCAAAACAAAAAGGCCGCCGCACCGGCATTGCCGGCGTGACGGCCTCCGTGGATACGGTCAGCCTAAATACGCATCACGCAGAACTGAGACGTGATCAGTTCCGATATTCCTTGCTCAGCTACGGACTAAACTTAATCTTCCTTGTCGTGACCTCCGCGGTCATCGGCAATCCGTCCTGGATCTTGAGCTTTTCGATCTCGCCGTGGCCCAGCTCAGCGCAGTAGCGCATCAGGCGCACCCATGCTGGGTGGACGGAAGCGTACGCTCTGGGTGCGCTACTAGCCGGCGCTAAGTCCAGGTTCGTTCTCGCCATCTCAGCCATTTCGGCTCCCTAGTTCTTCTTGTAGACGTACACCTGCCCCGCCTGCGATGTTGTGCCCACGTCTTGCAGATGTGCGCGCCAACGAGGAGAAACGGATATCCAGGCACGACGGCGACGCCATAACCGAACGAGAACTGGCTCGAGCCTGCCAAGGATGGCGGTTCGAACACATAACTCGGGTATTGCGAAGCAGCAAAGGGAGAGGTGAACAAGTGCACCGCTCCAACTCCTCCCCCTATAGACGAGCACGATGAACCATCGCTGGCGTTCGGCGTGCCGACCGCGATGGCTCCTACCGCCAGCATGTCACCGACATCGGAGTTGGGAGCTGCCCAGCTATATGCCAGGCCGGTGGCTGGCAGCAGTTGATTTGTGTAAGTTGCGCCTGGATGAACATTGCCAGCAAAAATCAGCGCTCGAGCCGTAGTGTCGCTGCCTGAAAACTGGTCGCCCGTGATTACTACCAGGTCAGGAGAGCCGTCTACGTTGACATCTGCAATCCCCAATCCCTCTCCGAAGTTCGGCCCTGGCCCCGAGAGCGTGAAATAATTGGATTGCGAAGCCGGGTAAGAGAAAACGTACACTAGACCGTTTGTGTTGGCGTATTTTGCTCCAACAACCAACTCATTGCCCGGATTGCCATCAATGTTCCCAACGGCAACTCCTCCACCATAAAGTCCCCCACCAAAACTTGACGCTTGGCTGCCAGTCGGATCCTGGATTTTCTGGGTGTAAATTACTGCGCTGCCTGTGTACTTGAAGATGAACACGGCTGGAATGCTCGTATCCTTTTTGCCGGGAAACGCGCCGATAACGATCTCATCTTTACCGTCGCCGTCCAAATCGCCTATGGTTACTCCTGCTCCCCAGGAACTTGGCGCCCCCGCGGGCGGTAAAACTTGATACGCGGTGTAGCTTGGGTTGTAGGAAGGCGCGCCAGTGACGCTACCCACGAACAAGTACGCAACGTCGGAAGGTATTGACATGGCGAAATCGGAGATCCCGTCGCCGTTCACGTCGCCCGCTGCAGCTTGTGTGGCACGAACTCCGCTCAACACAAGCAGCGGATTCTGCCAGGCCGCGCCGGTGACTGGGTTGGTGCCCTGCATCTGTCCGGTTGCGGGATTCAGGAAGAAAACATAAGTCCCCGGAGTGGAACCACTGCTGGAGCCAGAGGTCACGAAGGCCACCAACGTGTCCACCACCCCGTCACGGTTCAGGTCCAACGGGCGCACACGAATCGAATTGCCCAAGCGCAATGTCGTGATCAGAGCCGCGCCGTTCGGCTGCACCGGGTTGAGTTGAGTCACGAGCGTGAATCCGTCGGGTGTTCCGCTCGTCCTGCACCCGACAGGGGTTCCTTTGGCAGTCACCGAAAACTTATCGGTGCCTTTGCCGGTGCGGCCATCGGTATTGATGACGAGGATGTCAAAGCCTGCGATCACTGCGTCCGCTGCCACGCTAATGTTGGCAGTCAACTGGTTAGACCCCTTAAAAGTGGTGGAATTTACCGTGACCCCGCCCGGATTCGTGGTGCCTGTTACGAACCACTGGGCCTTGGCGCCCTTCTTGAATCCATTGCCGGAGATGGTCACGTCCAGGTTGATCGTGCCCTGGGGTGCGGCAGTGGGGTTGGCGGAGTCCACCTGAATCTGGGCACTTGCAGGCAGCGTGCCCAGTACTGTAAACAACCCCACAAGTATGAATGCCAACGAGTAGCGCTTGGATTTCATTTTGCACACCCCACAAGGAGATCGTTCCTGGCCCGCCCAACGCCCGAGCCAAATTTCGCCTTCGTTTACACTACACGGACCGCAGACATAATTTTCCGCACTTAATTTGTTGGCCCGACCATCACGAATGAGGCCCAATAATACGGATCACGGTAGCGAGCGTCACTGTGTCGTAGTTCGCGTTGCGCCCGGGCCAGGGCCTCCGCCGGTCCACTCTCAAGCAAATGCTGGTAAAAGCGAACCATCAGAACTCGAGTGGATTCATCGTTGACCGCCCATAGACTAGCCAGCACATTGTGACCACCCGCATTAAGAAACGCTCGCGTCAAACCCACGAACTCGTCCCCGGCCGGGGTCTCGGTGAAATAACCCTTGCCCAGCGCCGTTTCGCAGGCGCTCAACGTCACTAGGCGGGCGTGCAACTTCATACCAACGATCTCGTGTAGCTCAAGGCGTCCGTCGTTCTGATCGTCGGGTTCGAGTTCTAATGCGGAGAGTGACGGAACGTTCCGATTGAGGCTCCCATGGGTTGCAAGGTGCAGGTAATCGTAGTCGGCCGCCACCCGCTTGAACAGAGTTTTCGTGGCCGCCTTCCCCACTACGACCCGAGAGCCGCGCGGGAACATCTGCCCGATACTGCGGACCTCGGCCGTCGCGTTCGGGAGGTGAGCATCGGATGGGGCCATGGCAAGCAGCGCCCTGCCGCTGCCGGTTCCAGGCCCTCTCGCCAGAGCTGCAGCGGATGGTAAATAGGCAACCGTAAAATCATCTCCAAGAAATCGGTCACTACCGGTCGGTAACGCGGCGAATGGCACATAGTTCAGGACGCCATCAGGGACGATCACCAACTGATGAATCTTGCCAAGATAGCCTGCGGCTTGCAGTGGATCCACCAAAAACCTGCGGAGGCCCCTCGCGGGTTGAACCCATTCGGGGCTTTGCTCCATGATTAAGTCACGAAGTAATTCGGTACGGGACGACAAGCTCTCTGAAGTGATGAGGACAGGTAGGCCGATGACTAAGGTTGGCGTGATGACCAAGACGCTGACCGCCTGCTTTCCAACCACGTACTCAATCAGGGCAGTGTCACGAGGCAGCAAACGCTGAATCTCTGTAGCCGCAGCAATCGTCCACGGATGCGCTCTAGAGTCGGGCGCCGAGTTTCGAGAGTTGTCCAAAAGATCCTGATAGTCTCTTTCTGCACGCTCCAGTTCAGCGGAATATAACTCCACAGCCTGTCCACGCCTTTCCTTTCCCGGAAGCGAATACTCCTTCTGGATTGCGCGGCGAAGACTGCGAATCTGCTCACCGAGTTCGCGAATGCGTTGTTGTGCTCCGGCGTCGTTCACCACCGAAGCACTGGGCCCGAGCTGGTCAAAATAGGCACGGGCGCGGAGCTTCTCAGAGTAGAAGAACGCATCATATGGCTTGCCGAGCTTTAAGAGGAGTTCGACCAGAGCAACATAAACTTGGTATCGGTATTCAATGTAACCGGCGCGGTAACGCTCTTCAGAAATCTGTGACCGGGTCTCCTCGATGATATGTATAGCGTCTTTGTAGGCACCGATCGCGTCGTCACTCTTTCCCAGTGCCTCAAGCGTCTGCCCGCGACCATACAGGATTCGCCACCCAAGCTCAGGGTCTCGCAGTTGCTTCTGCAAAGCCGCAGCAGCTGAGTATTGGTCGAGCGCCTGCTGGAGTTCCGCTTGGGACCTTCGGACTTCGCCTAGCACATATCGGGACAGTGAAATGGCAGGTCGGTTTCCCGAGTGCTCCGCAATTTGGGTTGCTTCGGACGCGCTCTGCAATGCGGGTCCGTAGTGTTTGCGGTCGAGTTCATTCATCGCGCGCTGCACCAAAGCAGCCGCGGTACCCTCCTCATCTCCAACGCCTCGAGCGCGTTCCAGTGCCCGTCCAAAATAGGTGTCCGCGGCGTCGTTATTTTTGCGACGGCGTTCAAGATCACCTAATGCAAGGAGGCTGGTGCTTTCGCCCGATCCATTCCCGATCTTCTGTGCCAATTGCAAGGCGCGCTGAAACTGCATGTCCGCGGCGACGCCGTCACCGAGGAGTTCATAGAGGCGACCCGTGTCATTCAGTGCTTCTACAAGTTCCCGCTGGAGGCCGGAGCGCTCGTAAACCTGTCCCGCTGCGGCATACTCGTGCAGTGCAGCGTCGTAGCGGCCCAGCCCGACCAGTGTCGTGCCCTTGCCCTTGTGCCAATCAGCTTCTTCTTTCGGTAAACCGGTCTCCCGTGCAATCTGCAGTGCCCGGTCAAAGGTGGCTTGCGCTCCATCGACATCACCCATTCCGGCCAAACAGAGCGCAATATTTCCAAGGTCATCGCTGGATGCGGGCTTAAGGCCGAGGCGTTCGCTGATCTCTAATGCTTGCCGATAATAGGGCAATGCTTCCCTGAACTTTCCTAGCAGTAAGTAAATTCCGCCGATATTGCCCAGCGTGTCGCCCTCTCCACGTTCAAAGTGCGATGCCCGATGTAATTCGAGGGCCCGCTGGTATTGCTCAAGGGAGTGCTTGTAGTCGCCCCGTTCATCGAACACGAGGCCAAGATTGTTGAGTGCCGCCCCTTCCAGTTCTTTGTCGCCAACATTGGAAGCGATCTCGATTGCCTGCTCCAAATGCCCGATTGCGGCAGGGTAATCAGCCAGCTCCCAGTAGATCAGGCCCAGCTGATTCTGTGTGTTTCCGATTTCGCCGCGATCGCCGAGTTCCTCTTTCATGCGCAAGGCCTGTTGAGCGAATTCCAGAGCTTTGTCCAGATTTTCCAGTTTGCGGTGGCAATTCGCGATATAACCCAGGGCGACCGCTTCACCATGGCGGTCGTTACTTGACCGGAACATCTTGATCGCTTCCTCAAATTGTGGGAGTGCTGCCTTTGGACCTTCCTCGGTATAGAGCTGCTTTCCTTTTGTGAGCAATTCCTGGGCTGGTGTTGACGGCGTGGCGGTTTGTGACAAAGCGGTACCGGTCAGAAGGATCAAACACCAAACGCACTGGGCAATTGAGTGCATGCTCGAGCTACCGAGACGAGGCGAGCGAGAACCTTACTGGGGCCGACTTTGCTTCTCGACCATTCTCCAGATAAGCGGTGATCCAAACAAAATACGAGTCATCGTTTAATTTGACATCAGCGGGGGGCCGCAGAACCGATCCCTCCGACTGACTTTCCCAGACCAAGTCGCCCTCTGAAGTGACAACGTGGATCTCGTAGTAACGAGAGTGCGGAACCGTTGTCCACCGGAACTCCAACCGCTCGCGCGCCACAATGCTGCCCCGGTGCGGCGACACTACGCTCGGCAAGAGGTCAGCGGAGGCGGGTTTCCTCACGATCTCATGAGCTGGTGGACTGAGGGTTGGTGCTGGTTCGGATTTGGCGATGACGGGAGCGGTGGGGGTAGACGGCGACGGAATAATCAGCTGTTCCGGACTGCGAAGCACAACTGAGGTGATCACCAGAAAAGCCGTCCCCGCCATCGCCGCCGCTGGCGCCCAAAGCCAATGCATTCGTGTCGATTTCGCTGGGACCAATGCAACTGCCCGTTGCATCAAGCCAGGGGGTAAAGACGGCATCTCACGATCTCGATGAACCTTGGCCAGTTCGGCAACTAGGGTCCGGCAGTACTCGCAATCTGCCAAGTGAGATTCGAGACGGCTCCTACTGGGGCTGTCCAAAACAGCGTCCAAGTAGGAGGCGATCATCTCATCTGAAGGACACTTCCACCCACGATGAGGCGAGCCTCGATCTTCGTCGCCAGGCAGGCGTTTAGCGGTCGAATTTTCCTCGGCCATGGTCATCCTAGGGGATCGGACGTCCGGCATGTTTCGCTCCTGATATATTGCACGGACATCATCCCGAATTTTCCGCGTTCCCTACCGCATTGCCGCCCGCAGCCTTTTGAGAATGGCTGCAATCCGGCGATGGACCCGCTGGGCATCCTCGAGTCCGGTCAGATGCGCGATCTCCTCTAACGAGAGATCCTCACCGAACCTGAGTTGCAAGATCAAGCGTTCGTCGGTCGGGAGCGATTCAACACACTTCTCGAGCTGTGCCTGCTGTTGTCGGCCAATGATGAAAGTCTCTTGATCCGTGCGGGGATCGACCACGTCAATGCTATGCTCCCTTTCTTCTCCACCCACAGCTGCAATGTTTTTGCTGAATGCCAATTGTTTGCGCGCGCTCAGAATCCAGTGCTGACGCGAGCTGAGAGAGCTGTGAAGCCGCCCTTCGATAACTGCCAGCTCTGAAAGACTCACGCCAGGGAACGTCGATTCCAGTTGTTGGAGCGTCTCTTCTTGTGAGAGCCCACGATTGAACCGGCAGTTATAAACCTCTAGCTCCAGTTGCGAGAGATGCTGAAGGGACTTGAAGGGTCGGTGGCGCCCCGACCGGCTGCGGTGCCAGTCAAAGCAGAGATTTCGCGCGACGACTCGCAGCCAAGTGATGAAGCTCGCTCTTCCTGCAAGCTTGAACTTCAGAAGCCGTCGAAAGCGATTGTGGGCCAGCTGCTCGCAAATATGGAGGTAACAATCCGCCGCTGCGTCTTCGTCGGGTGTACATGCGCGTGCGGTTTGATACAGGACGGGAGTGTAAGATTCCAGGAATCCTACCCAGGCATCGCGCGAATTTGAGGACCGAAGAGCATCCAGCAGCGCCGCAATGCCTCGATCGCACACTCTTGACTCCACCACGGGGAAGGTCCCCCGTACTTGACCGGTGGAGTTTAACCCAACATCTTCGCCAAATCCATGAAAACACGATCGAAAGCCGCTTTGGAGTTATGCAAAAAGTTTTGTGGGAAGCCAACCAACGCTACGAAAGGGGCTGCTATAACGCCTGTGCTGCGATGATCCGGATTGGTACAGCAAACGGGGGCACTTCAAATGGCCTTGACGCAGCCCGTGTTCTGAAACGTCTGATGCCCGCAGTGCCTCTGATTATGTACAGCGCGTTTGGGGACGAGTATGCGGAACAGCAAGCCCGCTTAATAGGAATCTCGGAACTGGTGTCAAAATCTGTGCACGCGTCTGCGCTGATTCACAAAGCCCGCCGTCTCCTCTATCCCGCTGCCGCTTGAAGCTATTCTTTTTTCCAGTCAGGGAAACTTAGCTTCTCCCTCTGGAGAACGCGGAGGCTCGCCAGAGCATCCTCAATGGCCTGCCGCTCAGCTTTATGGTCTGGGCTGTCGGAGCTTTGTGCCAACTCTTGCAGACGGTTGAAAATCGCCTCCTCTGCCGTGTGTACGCGCTCCAGCACGCAAGTGCGCTTTACTGCGGCGGCTGCGGATTCTCGGAGCGTCATTCCTGTTCGTGTTAAGGCGCGTTTTGAAGGCAAACCGGATCGGGCTTTACTGTAGGCTTGGCTGATAAAAAAGCCTTGCCCGGTTAACTGGCGACCTTGGCCTCATCCTGGAAAGCAAAAGCGTAGTCGCGCGCAAACTGATCGAACGCGATCGGCTTGTGTCGAGTGAGCCGTTCGACGTCGTCCGTCACTAGACTCGCTTTCCCCTCACAATAGAGACGCTGCAGATCGATCAGAGCATCGGCAGACCATTCTGATGTGCCAGTGGACAGGATGCCTTTCTTCAATTCGGCCGCCGGCAGGTCCACATAGCTGATTTTGCGTCCCGCAACGCGAGAGATCTTTTCGGCAATCTGCTCGTTGGTAAGAGATTCACCTCCCGTCA
>Ga0209056_10009228_pt1 | contig 10084 bp, 13 predicted proteins | sample GraSoiAngelo_114_FD_185876 | JGI IMG/M metagenome (GOLD analysis project Ga0209056, IMG submission 185876) | Grasslands soil microbial communities from the Angelo Coastal Reserve, California, USA - 14_0903_13_40cm (SPAdes) (version 2) | ecosystem: Environmental > Terrestrial > Soil > Grasslands...
GGTGAGACTCTTCGCGATCTCATGCGCCTTCCGGATTCCCTGAATGCTAAGCTTGTAGCCACCATCGGCGGTCCGGTCAATGATCCCCGTCTTCGTCATCATAGCTAGGGTGTTCCGGACAGTCTTCACTGCCTTCCCTATTGCCCGGCTGATCCCTTCCGGGTCCATCTCAACGCTCGGCCTAGTGCCGACCGCATGTGCGACCCTGGCAGCTAGCAATACCATGGCAATCGAGTTTTCAGCCGACATCTCTGGCTTCAACAGGACCGCTTCGCCCTCGGGCGTGAGCTGGACGGCGCTGGAGAGGTCGTCGACCATGGACGAATAGTCCGGCGAGAAGGTCAGCTTCGACGCTAGGGAATAGTTCGGTAGCACCTTGGCTGCGAACTGCATGACCTCACGGACGACCGTTTCCAAGTCGCCCTCGGCAGTGTGTTTGATGTCTCCCCACTCGATCGAGACCTTGATCTTAGGCTGTTCTGACATGATTCTCACCTATCCGGAAGTTGCGAGACACGCGGCATCAGGTCCTTCATGATGACTCTGGTACCCATGGTCGTCAGCCGGTACGAGCCCTTGCCTACCCGCTCGACGAGCTGCTCGTTGCAGAGCTCGCTTAACCTCCCCGCGACAGTCCCAGTGGATCGTCCCGTGGTTTTCGTAATCTCGTCCAGGGACAGAGTATCGCTCTCTCTCTTACCAAGCTGGTGAAGAAGGCGTGACCCGGCGAGATGAAGCATCAAGAGTTCCTTGTCCTTGAGCCTCTCCAGGTTCTTCAAGACGACCAAGCCTTCCGGCGAGGTCGCCAGTATTCCAGTACAGCTCTGGAGGAATTCCGTGCTGTCGACTGAGAGGATGAGCTTGGAGACGAGTTCTATGGACGGATAGGTCTTGGAGAAGTATGAGATCAGCTCTCTGAGCACCGATTCAGGGTTACCAATTATCCGACTCTCAATCCCTAAGTGCCTTACAGTGACCTCGATTGGTGAGGATGGTTCAGTTGCGCCAGCTCTTCGTTCAATGATTTCGAGTCCTGACATTTTTCCTCTTGCCCGTTGGCTTTGCAGAGTTGAGATATAACGCTTTTCTGTCCCGATACTCTTCCAACAAGGTGTTACTTTGGGAATCGGGAATGAAAGTGAAAGTATTTCGGTTCAGCAACCTAACCGGGCATTATGACAAGGTGTTACTATTAGCCGGAGAGGCGAGCCGCATAGTTTCTGGGATAAACTCTAAGAACGAACAATAATCGCTCGACCGAGCGAGGGTGGAGGCGCTTGGGTCTTTGGACTACAACCAGTTGAAGATACGGGTTCTCGACCTTTTCCACGGGTCCCAAGAGCTCGCCAGTGAAGATATTCACAAGCTCCTCCAAGAATCTAGGATTGCTTCATCAGACAAGGCTGTGAAGATGGCGCTGATGCGCTACACCCGACAGGGGCTGTTGTCTCGTGGCAAGAAGGCGGGAGTCTTTCACTACCGGTTAACAGGGAAAGGGTCGGCTCGCCGAGACTGGCTGTCGAAGACTAGGTGATCTTCTGTAAGCGCGGCAGAATGTCGTTCTGGATCCATTGCACGCCTGCGCCAGAGAGCACGTAGTTTCCTCGCTCTGTTATGACCTTGCCTTCTCTGCGAAGCTCGCTGATCCTAGCTCGAACGATACTCTCACCGGTAGTCTTCCAAGAAGAGCTGAGTAGAGAGCTGAGATCGTCATCACCAAGAGGTTTCGGGTGCAGTGAGAACATAACGAGAGATATCGCTTCCTTGGCAGAGAGTGTATCTACAGGGACTGTCAGGTGCGGCTTTCCTTCAGTTGTAAATTCTACAATTCCCGCTATCCCGATCTGCTGATCTGGAAGCGGCGATGGACCTGAAGAAGGCAGGGGGGCGATCGCAAATGCGGTTGCTGGGCCGAGGGACTTCTCCAGATCCTCGAATCTCTCTCTGACGTAGTCGTGGTCTCCTTCGAGCTCCACCTCGAAGTCTCCTTTACGAATCCTGAACCTCAGCCGCTTCTCCGAAGACACGACCGAGACGTTCATCTGTGCGACTCTAATTAGGGTTTGTCGAATCGGAGTCGTTTAATCAGGCAGAAGCAAACCAAGTGTCTTTGAGACAACGCGTATACCATCTGAAGGGCTTGCCTAGAACGTCTGCATTGGAGCTAGAGCCCCTCTCTTCCTACTATTCTTGCTGCCTTTTGCAATTGGTTCTCCAGTTGCTCTCACAAGCGGAACACCCTTAACCTTGTTGGCTTCCAGTGCCGACTTTGCTCCATCGGTGTCGCCAGCTCAGTGAACGTCAGTCAAGGAGCTGCAGCGTGTAGCCAAGAACAGATGATGTCTACTTTCTATCTTCTATCAAGTGTAACTTCAGTTATTCGTCGATCCGCCAAGCCCCGTAGTCGCGAGGAAATTATCTAGGTCGGCTTGAGAATGGAAACGTAGGTTAGTCGGCAGACCGCCCTTAACCAGTGATATTTTGACCAAGTTATCCTGTAGTGTGACATATGGATTCTTCAAGAGAACGGACGCTAAAGTACCTCGAACAGTATACCACCACAATGTCTTATTCTCAAAAGTGTCAAGAATCACCGGTTGCCATCCAGTCTTGCCACCTTGTAGGTATGCTGTCAGGCCAATTATTGAGACAGAGACTAGGATCACGAGTGGAAACCAGACGATCAGATTGGGCGACGATAGTGCGACACGTGAGAGAAAGAATGAAGCCATTATACCGAAAAAAACCAGGTACAGGATGAATTGCCCTTTCTTGTCAACCTGCATCTCTATCCGGATACCGTTTAGATTGCCACAGTCTCCAGCTGGGGCCCCTCGTCTCTTCTGCTGCCAAATATAGCCCCGCGGGATGGTTCTACATATGAAAGCCGGGATGTTGGTCAAATAACCAGAAGTGAAGAAGAGAACCAAAGTCGGATCCATGTAATTTTGGAAAATTAGTATGATCGGAATGACACCTAAGCCAATCCCAATAGCAGTCAACGCTTGGGAAAATAGCAAAGAAGCCTCACCGGGATCTTTACGGACTGAGAGAGCTACAGAACTGATCGGTATTGCTAGATAAAAACCGAGACCTAGAATCTGCATAGACAACGAAAAAGGGCTATGGTCTGTTGAAGAGCCCACAGATGTCACTGTCAAAATGAACGCTAAGACGCAAATGACACAGCCCGATGTTTGGAGAACATTCGTGAACATCAGTAACCTCCTGACTCTAACGAGTGCTGTATTAGTCAGGTAGGAGCTGAGCGCTGGCAAGCCTGCCCGTTAATGCAAATGCTTCAATTCAATCTTTTCAGTTTCCTTAAGGACCTGAGCACCACACTTGAATTTCGCAGCTTTCGGGCGCGCGTGTCTAGGCACTTCCTGTCGATCAATAGTCGTTGGGTTGTGAATCGTAAGATAGATGAACCCACGGGTAGACGGTCGGGTCCGTGCGGCCGTAGTCTAGCCTGGTCTAGGACATAGCCCAGCGCGTCCAGTGGCCTTCCAAGCCAACGACCCGGGAGACCATCAAACGGTGGTCCGGGAATTCAAATCCCGGCGGCCGCACCAAAACGCACACACAGAGAGAGAAATTCAAGTGTTCAATCCTAACGAGCCGCACCCGATAGGCACGCCTAGTCGGGTTCAATGATAATTGCGCTGGAGTTTTGGGAGTGCCGATTAGTAATTCGGCTATAAGGCACTCAGTCCTATCCGAGTATGCTACAAACTAATTTCATTTTGAAGATTTCTTGGCTGGGCTCGATATTGCCAGGCGGTAGCCATCGGGGTCTGTGAAACGGGCCTCCCTTTCTCCCCAAGAATCCTTCGGTTTCTCGCTGAACCGGATCCCTCGCTTTCTGAGCTGTCGGTACGAGAAGTCAACGTTGTCGACTTCAAATTCTATCCCGGCAGTTTGATTCCTAGGCCCCCGCCAACTGCGGCCGCTTTCAAACGGGTGCAGGCCTATCTGAAGCTTGTTTGGAGTGAGAACGGCAACGTATTTGGGAGAGAAGTCATACAGCACTTTAAAGCCCAGTTTACTCGTATAGAACTCTTTAGATCGCTCTAAGTCTTTCACTTGCAGCAACACTTGATGCAAGCGCAACCCAGACTGTCCAGGACGCATGACTCGTCATCTGCAACAGAGGTATTATGGATTGTCCGTTTCGCGTGAATACGTAAATTGACGTTGCGCGTGTGCACCTATCTTGCGAAGCCGGCAAGAGTTGCGCCAGTAAATTCTTCTCTGCGTACGCACCGCAGCAACGTCGTGGCTACGATTCTTGGAAGAGGGTTGTATAGATCAGCCTGTGGAACCAGTGAGGGCCCAGCTCGTCTCGAGGAGCGAAACGGCCTCGGGGTGCGAAGCCGGATCGCGCGCCCTTGCTTACGAGGCTGATCGCTTCTATATCCTCAGCGTCGACTTGTTCGTTGACCCAGACCTTGTTTCTTTGGTTGAACTTCGCTTCGTCCAATGAATATTGGAACCAGTGAAACTGGGTCCTGTCAGGTCTTTCTTGGACTGGCATATACTGGTTAACTGATAGGCCCCAGGGGTAGAAGTTGAGGGTGAGGTTGGGAAAGATGAACCACCAGAGGGCGAAGACCCGCCTGTCGCCACTGTTCGGATCCTTGAACCGAGCCGCGACTTGTTGCGGAGCAAAGCCATCTTCCGGTCGTCGGGCGTACGCCCACTGTAGAGCACTATATTGATAGAGTTCCGTAGTATACGTTTCTAGGTCAATAGCGTCAGCCAGTCCTCCAGGTCCTTTGTGGACGAAGCGAATGTGATAATTGTCCATGTAGTTCCAAGCATGCTGCTTCCAATTACCGTCAACCTCGCGGACCTCATCCGCAACGGGTCTGTACTTGAAGGACTCAAGGTCTATTCCAGCGATGGACTCCTTGACGTTTTCTGCAATCTTCTTGAAAGGTTCCACGGGCTCTCCTAGGCAGACTGAGATGAGCGGACCCCATTTCTCAACATGCAGTTTTCTTAGATTGTCAGACTCTCTCGGGAAATCCTCTAGCTTCTCAAAGCCCTTGTGAGACACGAATCTTCCCTCAGAGTCAAACTCACGTCCGTGTTGGGGACAGACAATGGAGCCACCGGTGCTGAGGGATTCTACGAGGGGATGCCATGCGTGGGTGCAGACATTCGGAAAGCAGTTGATCTCCTTCTTGGAGTCTCTCTGAAGGAAGAGAGGTTTTCCCAGGAGAGAGAATGGGACTCGGGAACCTGGTTTGTTGAGAAGTTCGGAGAAATCTGTCGATCGAACAGATGAGTCATGATGAGGGACGAGCATCCAGGTCCTGTTGAAAATCGTTCCTAATTCGAGTTCGAGAAAGTCGGGGTCTACGAACGCTAAATCTGGCAATGATTCCGCTTTTCTAATATCTGGATCTACGAAGAAGTCTTTGTTCGAGATCTCCCTCATAATGAGAATCCAACCTTCGCACAAAAGGCGAAGGGTCATGTATATAGTGACAAGAGCCGAATTCTGCCACCTATCCACGAGGTTTTTCGAGGCAAGCAGCAAGCGATCCTTAGAACGGACCAGCTGAACCAAACCTTCATCGACAGTATCGAGCTACTGGGAAGCCAGGCAGCTACCAGGAAGACTCGTATGTCCGATACAATGCGCAAAGCGACGCGCACATAACAAGTGCTAATAGTTAGGATCCGATAAGAAAAACGGTCAGCCAATTGTCTACCGCCACATTCTGCCCCCTATGCGGGATAGGCAACATCGTCGGTGCCAAGTTCTGTGTTAGTTGTGGCAGCCCACTAGCGGTTGCTGTTCAGCCTCAAGTCCCAATCGGTCCGTATCCAAGTGCTGCTCAAGGTTTTCAGCCGCAGCCTTCCTATGATTATGCCGCGGCTATGGGAGCCCAGCAGAGAGCGCATGATATCGACCGGACCAAGACTGGGCTCATGCTTTTGATCATAGGTGCCTTTATTTCACCTGTACCTGTTGCCGGCATCGTAGGCACTATCCTCCTGTTGATTGGCGCGATTCTCGTTATCGTCGGGCGAAAAGCCTTCGGACCCAAGCATTCTAGGAACACGATTTGGTCGATAATCATCTACGTTATCGGAATCGCTATAGGAGTTGGAGCGGCACTGGTTTTGGTATTCTCATCATTCTTCGCCGCTTTCAATACCGGGGCTAACCCGAGCTATAATCCAAACATTGCAGCTCAGGCTTTGATCGGAACCCTCGATGGAGTACTTGTCGGCACGATCGTTGGCAGCATAGTCGGCGGGATCGCCTATGTTCTATTCACCTATGAACTGCAAAAGCCGTTGGGAAGAGGGCTCCTCTTCTCTGGCTACGCAATCGGGATAGCCATCGCGATCGTTGAGTATTTGATCATCGCGCCACAGATCAACGATGCGGCACAACAGGCTTCGTCTAGCGGAACACTCGACGCGTTCAATGCCCTAACGTCGCAGCTTCAAACTTTGGGGCTGCTGAGTTTCATACCCGCAATTATCTACGGCACGGCATTCTATCTCGCATGGTCCCGGGTCAAGAGACGCCAGATCCCGGGTCCTGTTTCGTGATCTGCCATATGAGCATCCTGATGGCTACCCATTTAGTAAATGCATTTCGATTTCACAGGGGTCCTCTCGTCCGTGTCGTTTGATCCATCCTTCGATCGTTCTCTTCCATGTCTCCACGTAGAGCCTGTCTGCTTCTGTTAGGCAGGCTTCGAATTCTCTAACGAGTTCTGGACTGACCGATCTTCTGCCCAGTTCAGTCAGCTCTTTCACAAGCGCCTCCGATTCTGGCTCGTCAACCTCGTCGCCAGTCTCGGTCCAGTACCTTCGCTCGTATTCGAGGCTCGCCTTCAACCTTGATAGCCGCGACCTGAAGAGCACCTCATCCAGTGCATGTCCAGGCAGTTCGTGGTCAGTTTGGGCGGGCATGGAAGCGACGCTTCCATTGTCAACCGCCAGCCGGACCAACGATTCTACAGCCTCACCAGGACGCAGTTTCTCCGCCTTGCAGAGTTGCTGAAACTGTCTGAATAGGACCCGGTCTATTCTTAGACCCGTCTGCTGCTTAGACATCTTGACCATAAAACATACCGAGGTCTTTCATTAAAGGAGGAGAGTCGACCAACACCCATTCAGGATTAGGTGACGAAGTATGAAGAGTCAATCGTTCATCCTCTACCGTCAGGGGCTACATTTCGTAGGACAGGAAGAATCGATCACTTTTGAAATGAGGTTTTGGCTGGATCTGCGTGATATAGCGTGAAATCAGTGGAGCTCTTCCGTGCCAGAGGAGATGTTGAAAGAGGGTTTCTAATAAGATCGTACAATTGGAAGGATCTCGTTGAAGTCAGGCCGGGCTCGGTGCGTCTACTCGTCTTGTCACCAAATACCAGATTGATTCGTAGCACCTTACAATTGCTTTTGACACTCGTCCCTGCGGTGGTCCTTATTGTTCCCTGGCGCATCATATACTTCGCAGTTGCCTCTGCTCTGCCAAGAGGGACATTCTTTCTCTGGCTCTCTTCGTCGATCATAATTTTTTTCGGGCTATGGGCCCCACTGATGTTCGGCGTTTTCTATCTGTTTGACCATCTCACGATTTCCCTTCAGGCCCGAGGTGCTAAGCCTGTGGCTTCGTTAACTGTGACAGAGGTTCGTCTGGGTAGATTTCGACATAATCTCAAGACTATAGTCGAGCCTCTTGTTTCAGTTAAGACTCTGGAAAGAGAGGCAGTTCTGACAGTTCTCTCGACACGCAAAAGGTTGGATTTCGCACTAAGGCCTCAATGGAAACAACAAGCCTAGAACTGAGGCATACAAGTTCACGGGAAAACCTGTTAGCCAAACGATAGGTTTGTACTGCTGCCGTCATCGCTGGTACGAGCATTGACTGGACGATTCGACGAGGAGATCTGGGGACAAGGCTATCTCCTATTGGAGTCCGATCAGACCCTCTGGCCCGCTCCAGTGGTAAGTATTACCGACGCCTTAACCCGAAGAAACAATAAGAAAGCGCAGCTTCAAGCCCAAGTGTTACCATTCACGGTTACCAAACCCGTTACCACCGCACAAATCTCAAAAGCAGTTGATCCTCGCGTCACAAAAGTGAGAAACTGGACTCGCGGACCCTACAGTCGCTTGATGTTTGTGACTCGCAGCTTGAACTGGAGGGTCTTCCCCGCCATCGGGTGACCACCGGACTTTCCATACGCCTTCTCGGGTGGAATAACGACCTCCTTCTCCTCGTTGACCTTCATCCCCATCAACGCCTCCTCAAAACCAACAATCACCTTACTCGTCCCGAGAGTCACTTGTAGAGGCTTGTAGTCGCGAGCGGCGTTGTAGAGCCCCGCGTTCCTCGCTTCCTTCTCCATCGAGGTGTCGAAGACCTTTCCACCCGGAAACCGTCCAAGATAGTGAACTGAAACCGTGTCTCCTTTCTGCGCCTTCAGGTCGCTCTGGCTCATTAGAAGTCGTCAAAACGCGCTCTCAGTCGGTCTAAATAGCTAACGGCAAGCCGAGAAAACGAGCCCGACGACCCTCCTAACCTAGTTTTATAGAAGAGCTAGCCCCTTGTGGGAGAGCTATGATGTCTGAGAAGCAGACCCCCAAAGCCCGCTTCTCCACAAAACTCCCCAATGGAGACTTTCTAGGAGTCACCATATGGCAGGGCAAGACCGACCCCAACGCGGAAGTCGTAACCGTCCAGATCCGCCACCCCACCGGAGAAGGCTGGGAGACCACGGCGCGAATAGCTCTTTATCGGACCCCCGACGGGAAATACTCCCTCCTCCCCGAGAGACCGGTAACGAAGTCTTCAGAAAAGACCGAGCCGGTATCTATAGAGGCACAAGGAGAATAGCAAAAAAATGGCGACAAGCGAGATAGTGCTGGAAGAGACCCCCTACCTGAACCTCACTACGCGAGGCAGGAAGACCGGGCTGAAACATGATGTGGAGCTATGGTTCGCGTTCGAAGACTACAAGCTCTACTTCCTAGCCCACGAATCCTCACAATGGTGGAAGAACATCGCCAAGACCCCAAGGATCGAGGTGGAAGTCTCAGAGATCCTCTTCGAAGGAACAGGAAGAATAGTCCAGGACAAGCTCGACCACATCTTCGAACTATTCCGACGCAAGTACGGACCAGAACAGGTCGAGAGATGGTACGGCGCCAGCAGATCAAAGAGACGGGCGGTTGAGATAGAGCTTGGAAGAGTCCTCGGAAAGAGACCTAGCAGCAGGAACCAGCTCCTAGAGATAGCCATATAGCAAGTCGACAAGCTCCACGCAGAACGAACGGTCATGGCCTACGGTCTAGCAGAGGGCTTCAGAAAGACGGTCGTGCGACTAGGCGGCAAAAAGAAAAACCGAGCGGTCGTCATAGCGACATTCGGCAACCACTTCAGCATGAACGACGCCATCGAAGAATTCCGAAAGGAAGGCCTACAATTTGAGACTGAGAAAGGCCACATCGTCAAGATCTACCTGGACAAGAATACGAAGGAGCGAGCTGAACAGGTCCGAAGCATCATACGTGAACACCTCGGCTACGTCGAACCACTGTGAAACAGTCCACAATCCGATAGTACCGCTCGCTTTCTGAGCCATTCAGCCATTGACAGTACGCAAATTCGTCATGGTCAGCTTCGATGTTGACAAGACTCTATTCCGCAAACCCGCACTAACCACCGTGGCGAGAGCCCTCGGGATCGGTGAGCGGTGGGACGGGCTCGACGAGATGGAACAAAAGAAGCGAATAACCATCGGCCAATGCCTAGCCCGACAATACAAGCTTCTCGTCGGCATGAAACTCCAAGATGTTCTCCGCGAAGTGTCGAAGGTTGAGATGATGCGGAATGTCCGGGAGACCGTCGACAAGCTCCTCGGTCAAGGACTACAGGTCATCCTCACTACCGACAACCCGGACTTCCTATGCCAGTATCTCGTGGAGCATTTCGGCTTCAACGGATTCGTATCATCGAAGGTAGCAGTCAAGAACGGCGTCATCACCGACGAGATCGAGCCATTGCCAGACAAGAGGCTGGGCATCCGGAAGTACTGCGCATGGA
>Ga0209056_10009232_pt1 | contig 10079 bp, 8 predicted proteins | sample GraSoiAngelo_114_FD_185876 | JGI IMG/M metagenome (GOLD analysis project Ga0209056, IMG submission 185876) | Grasslands soil microbial communities from the Angelo Coastal Reserve, California, USA - 14_0903_13_40cm (SPAdes) (version 2) | ecosystem: Environmental > Terrestrial > Soil > Grasslands ...
GCTCGCCGGTGTGGCGCTCAGCGCGCTCACCGTCTTCGTCCACGAGCGGATCACGGCCGACCCCGGCTACACGAGCTTCTGCAACCTCGGCGGCGCGATCAACTGCGACGTCGTCCTCGGCAGCCGATACGGACGCATGCTCGGCGTGCCGGTGGCGGGGCTCGCGCTCGCCACCTTCGCCCTCGGCGCAGTGCTTGCGGCGCCCGGCGCGCTCGGAGCCTGCGCCGGCCTCGCCGACCTGGCGCTCCTCGGTCTCGCCTCGGCGAGCGTCGGGTTCGCGTTCGTGCTCGGCGTGATCATGGCCGCCGTGCTACATCACGCCTGCCTCCTCTGCCTCGGCACCGACCTCGTCATCGCCGCCTGGTTCGTCACCGTGATGCCGCTCGCCGGCCGCTTCGACGCGGCGCCGCGCGCGGCCTGGTGGAGCCGGCGCGGGGCAGCGCGGACAGTCGCCGCGGCGGCGATGGTGCTCGCCGTCGCGGGCGGGACGCTCGCCGCCGTGCACCGGCCGCCGCCGGCGACCAACCTGGCCGAGGTCCGGATGCGGGACCCGCAGTTCGTCGACTGGTACACCGGGCTGCCGGTCCGACCGCTCCGCGAGCTCACCGCCGGCGAGGAGCACGTGAAGGGGCCCGAGGATGCGGCCATCACCATCGTCGAGTTCTCCGACTTCCAGTGCCCTCACTGCGCCGAGGCGTTTCCGGAGCTCCGCAAGCTCCTCCGCTCGCGCTCCGACGTCCGCCTCGTGTTCCGGCACTATCCGCTCGACTCGAGCTGCAACACGAGCCTGCCCGTTCCACTGCACCCGAACGCCTGTCTCGCGGCGATCGCGGCGGAGTGCGCGGGCGACCAGGGGCGGTTCTGGGAGTACCACGACGTGCTGTTCGAGAATCACGAGCACCTCGAGCGCGAGAGCCTGTTCCGGTACGCGCGGGACCTCGGCCTCGACCTCCCGGCGTTTCGCGCTTGTCTCGACGATCCCGCCACCCGGGCGCGCGTCGGCCAGGACGTGGACGTCGGCAACCGCGCCGGCGTCAACTCGACGCCGACGCTCTTCATCAACGGCCGGGCCGTCGCGGGCAAGCTGGACCGGACGTACTACGACTACGCGCTCATCATCGAGAAGGAGGGACGCGAGGCGCACGCCGCCAAGGGCGGCAGCTGACCTCGCCCGTCCGGAAGGAGACCGATGGAACTCAGCGAAGACTCGAAGTACCGGCTCGCCTATCTGACGCTCCGGCTGCTGTTCGACGACAAGCTTTCCCGCTCCGATCCCGGCGCCCATCCGGGGATGCTCGCCTATCTCGACGTGCTCGCCGGGACGCAGATGGCCGGCGGGGCGGGCGGCAAGCGGTACGCTTCGCAGCGCGAAAAGCTCGAGAGCTTCATCGACGCCGAGTTCGGCGAAGAGCTGCTCGCGGTCGTCAACCGCGCCGTCGCCGAGCTTGTCTAGGGCCGGACAGCTCCGGCGGTGGCTTCCCGTCGTCGCCTGGGGCGGGGTCATCTCCCTCTTCTCTACCGGCTACTTCACGGGCGAGAACACCGGGAAGCTCCTCCTCCCCATCCTCGGGACGCTCTTCCCCCGCGCGACCCCCGCCGAGCTCCTGGCCATGCACCGCTTCGTCAGGAAGCTCGGCCACTTCATGGAGTACCTCATCCTGAGCGTGCTGCTCTACCGCGCCCTCCGCGCCGGACGCCGCTGGAACCTCCGTGCAGCCGCAACGGCCATCGTGGTCGCGGGCCTCTATTCCGTCGCCGACGAGTTCCATCAGCTCTTCGTCCCGGGACGCACGGCCGCGGCGAGCGACTGCCTGATCGACGTGTCGGGCGCGGCCGCCGGCCAGGGACTGCTCGCGGTCTTCGGCCGCCTGCTCCGCAGCTAGGAGGCGAGGGCTTCCTTCAAGCGCCGGAGCCGCTCGAGACGCTCGGCCGCCTCGCCGAGCACGCCCCTCAGCGCGGCGATCCTGGCCCGCATCTCGTCGAGCTCGTCGCTCGAGACGGATTCGAGCGCCGACCGGATCCGCACGTGCGCTGCGAGCACCCCTTCGAGACCATCCAGGCCCGCACTCGACAGCCGCACGCGCAGCTCCTCGGCAAAGCGCGAGATCGCCTCGAGGTCCCGGAGCAGCTCCGCGCCGCCCTCGCCCACCGTATTCGCCAGCGCGAGCCACATCCCGGGTCTAGAAAAGGGGAGGGGGAGCAAGCGTCATGCCACGACGGTCGCCGCGCACGGCCGCCGAGATGCGCTGGGCAACGTCATGCGCCCGCGCGTCGCGCGGCGAAAAATTGACTGCCCCCGGGGGCCTGATATATGCCTCCCCGGACATGCGGTCAGGATGTGGAGCGTTGCTGGTAGCGATGCTCGCGCTCGGCGCCTGCGGAAAGGGTCCCCCGGAGGCAACGGCGCCGGCCGAGCAGAGAGCGAAGGCGGACACGGCACCGGGGGAGGTGGTCGCGACGTACCAGGGGCGCCAGCTCACCACCGACCAGGTCCGGCAGGAGATGGAACGCTTGCCCGCGCCCTCCCGCGCCTACGTCACCGCGCCCGAGCGCAAGCGGCAGTTCGTCGAGAACTTGATCCTCAACGATCTCCTGTTCGACGAGGGAAAGAAGTCCGGCTACGACCGCGACCCGGAGATCGAGCGGCAGGTGAGCGACCTCCGCAAGCGGCTCGTCGTCCAGCGGGTCATGCGCCAGTATCAGACCCCGCCCGAGGTCACCGACGATCAGGCGCGCGCCTACTACGACGAGAACCCGACCCTCTACTCGACCACGCAGATTCATGCGAGCCACATCCTCGTGAAGGACGAGGACACGGCCAAGCAGATCCTCGCAGAGCTCAAGGAGCACCCCGAGAAGTTCGCGGACCTCGCCAAGGAGAAGTCGACCGACACGGGAAGCGCCCAGAAGGGCGGGGACCTCGGCACGTTCGGCCAGGGACGGATGGTACCCGAGTTCGAGCGCACCGCCTTCGCCTTGCAGGTCGGGCAGCTGAGCGACGTGGTCAAGACCCAGTACGGCTACCACATCATCACGGTCACGGAACGGAAAGAAGGCGAGCGAAAGCCGTTCGAGTCGGTGAAGGAGCAGATCAAGGCGACGCTCCGCAACAAGCAGCTCCAGGACCAGATGCAGGGCCACTTCGATGCGCTCAAGCGCGATGCGGGCTTGAAGCTCGACGAGGCCGCCCTCGCGCGCATCACGCCACCGGCCGGCGGGCCACCGGTGCCGGCCGGCGGACACTAGAGGCCTGACGCCGATTCATTGACGTCGCGGCCGGGTAAAGCCGTCGTCCCGGTGCGCCGCGTTTCCGAACCTCCCAGGCCCGGGCACGTTTCGGCCTGCAGCGAACGGTGGCGGCGATCCCATGGTGATCCCGCTGCTGGTGAGCCCCTCAGCGAAGGTCGACCCAGGGTCCCCCGGCGCTCGCTTCGACGGTGCCCACAACGACCGCCGCCACCCCTCGGGCCGCTAGCGCGCCGACTGCACGCCCCGCATCCGTCTCGGACAGCGCGACGAGGAGCCCGCCCGACGTCTGCGGGTCGAACGCCACCTCGACGAGGTCTGCCGGCAGCCCGGGCGCGACACGGACCTTGTCAGCCAGCCAGTCGCGGTTCCGCCGGCAGCCGCCCGTCAGATGACCCTCGGCAGCGAGGCGGCGCACCCCGGGGAGGAGGGGAAGGCGCTCGGCCGTGAAGGCCAGGCGGACGCCGCTGCCGTGCGCCATCTCGTAGGCGTGGCCCAGGAGGCCGAACCCGGTCACGTCGGTGCACGCGTGCACGGCGAAGTCACCGAGCACCCGCGCCGCGGGACCGTTGAGCGCCGCCATCGTCGCCACCGCGGTGGCGTGCTCCGCCGCCGTGCCCGCCCCGTGCTTGATGGCGGTTGCGACGATGCCCGTCCCGAGCGGCTTGGTGAGGACGAGCGCGTCGCCCGGCCGCGCGCCGATGTTTCGGAGAACCCGATCCGGGTGCACGAATCCGGTCACCGCCATCCCGAACTTGATCTCATCGTCGACCACCGTGTGGCCGCCGACCACCACGACGCCCGCTTCCTCCGCCTTGGCGAGCCCGCCGCGCAGGATCGCGCGCAGCGCCTCGAGCGGGACACCCTGCTGCGGGAAGCACGCGATGTTGAGTGCGGTCCGCGGCTCGCCGCCCATCGCGTACACGTCGGAGAGCGCGTTGGCGGCGGCGATCGTCCCGAACTCGAAGGGATCGTCGACGATGGGCGTGAAGAAGTCGACCGTCTGCACCAGCGCCAGGTCGGGAGCGATACGGAACACCCCGGCGTCGTCGGCCGTCGAGGTACCGACCAGCAGATCGGGGTGCACGACTTGAGGCAGCCCCGCGAGTATTCGCGACAGGTCCGCCGGACCAAGCTTGCCGGCTCAACCGGACGCACGTGCCCGATCGGTCAGCCGGAAGAGCTCCGGCCGCGTATGCGAGCCGCTCCGACCTTCGGCCATTGTGCGAGCTTAGCAGATCCCGGGAACCGTGCGCCTAGCGCCTCAGCTTGCGCAGGTCGCCGACGCGGACGGTGACGCCGGTCCGGTCGCACCAGTCGAGAAAGGCGATCGCGAACTTGCGGCTGGCGCCGATCAGGTCGCGAAACGTGGCCGCCGTGATTTCGCCGTGCCGGCGGCAATGCTCGACCACGATCGCCGTCGCCTCCTCCGCGGCGCCGCGCGCGTAGTAGAGGTCGGGTGCGATGCGCGTGATGCGGCCCTCGCTCTCGAGCACGCCGAGCAGCTCGCCGAGCGGGCTCCGGCCCACACCCGTCGCCTCCTCGATCTGGCGGAGGTCGGGGGGCGTGAAGCGCCCCTCGGCAAGCAGGCGCTCGACGCGCTCGCCGAGGGCCCGGGCTTCCGCGCCGAGCCTCACCCGATGCTCCGGCGAGCGCACCACGCTCTCCTCCCGGACGAGCCGTCCGGCCGCCACCAGCCGATCGATGCACGAGCGGAAGATCCGCGCCGGCACGTCCCACGGCAGGCCCGTGCGCAGGCTCTCCATCTCGAGCCCCGGCGCGAGCGGCTGCTCCCGATGGGCGGCTGCGACCGCGTCGACCACGGTCTCTTCGAGGCGTCGCCACATGGCTTCCGTGGTGTACGCCTCCGGGCTCGATCCCTCCGGGATCGGCACGACGGCGGGCGCCGCGGCGAGCGCCGCCCTGGCCTCCTCCTCGCGCAGGTTCAGTGCCTGCCCGACGGTGGCGAGGTCGCTCGCGAACTCGGGAGCGAGCTCGAGGAAAGCTCGGGCAGCGGTCGCCTGGTCGCTCCGGTGCAGCGCCTGGAGCCGTTCGGGCAGCAGGCCCTCGCTGCGGCGATGGCGGGCGGCGAAGGGGTTCACCACCTCGCCCCCACCGAGCGTCCACCGCGCCGTCTCGTCGCGCAGGATGAAGCGGTCGCCGCGCATGGCGAGCACGGGCTCGGCGAGCGCGATCTGCGCCCAGCCACTCGTCCGCGGCTCGAGCGCCGACGCGCCGCCCAGCACGATGAGCTTGCCGATCACCTCCGCGGTGCCCAGGTGGAACCGCACCCGGCTGTGGCTCGGGAGGGGGCGGCGGGCCGCCGACCGGACCTCGACCCGGGCGTCCAACCGGTCGGTCACGCGCTCGAGCCGTTCGTCGCAGACGACGTCGCCGCGTCCCAGATCCTCCCGCTCGACGCCGGCGAGATTCATGGCGACACGCTGGCCGTGCCCGGCACTCCGCACGGGCACACCGTGGCTCTCGAGGCTGCGCACCCGAGCCCGTTCCGCGCCCGGGAGCACGCGTACCGCGTCGCCCTCGGACACCGTGCCCGCGATCGCCGTGCCGGTGACGACGACCCCGTGCCCCCGCATCACGAAGGCACGGTCGACGGGCATGCGAAAGTAGCCGGGCGGCGCCGGCCCGGGCGGCGCGGCGAGCTGCGCCGCGATCTCGCCGCGCAGCAGGTCGAGTCCCTCGCCGGTCACCGTCGACACGGGGATGATCGGCGCGCCTTCGAGCGTCGTGTCGAGTGTGAGGATCTCGATCTCCTCCCGCACGGCCGCCACGCGTGGCGCGTCCACCAGGTCGGTCTTGGTGATCACGAAGATGCCGCGCCGGACACCGAGCAGATGCAGGATGTCGAGGTGCTCCTCGGTCTGCGGCATCACTCCGTCGTCGGCCGCCACCGTGAAGAGGACGAGGTCCACGCCGTGTGCGCCGGCGAGCATGTTGCGGATGAACCGCTCGTGGCCGGGCACGTCGACGATCCCCGCCCGCGCCCCTCCTGGCCCGTCGAGGTAGGCGAAGCCGAGGTCGATCGAGATGCCGCGCTCCTTCTCCTCCTTCAGGCGATCGGTATCCTGGCCGGTGAGCGCCCGGATGAGCGACGTCTTGCCGTGGTCGATGTGCCCCGCCGTCCCGATGATGAGGGGCATTCGTCAGCCGAGGTCGACGGCGAGCTCGTGCGCGTCGAAGATGCCGCGCAGGTCGAGCAGGAAGCGGCCCTCGTGGACCCGGCCGATCACGGGCGGGCGGGCGGCCCGGAAGCGGGCGGCGATGCGCTCGGCGGGGACGTCGGGGTGGTCGATCGCCAGCGCGCGGCTCGGGAGCGGCGCGACGGGTACGGCGCCGCTGCCGACCTCGCCGTCGGCCGCGACCACCTCGACGCGGTAGCCGGGGCCGAGGCGCGCCGCGACCAGCGGCGCGGCCGCCCGGCCGATCACCTCCATGTCGGCGATGGGGCGCGTCAGGAGCCGCAGCGTCGGCAGGACGGCCGCCAGGTCGGGCGACTCGCGGTAGAGACGGAGCGTGGCGCCGAGCGCCGCGATGGTGAGCTTGTCGGGGCGCAGCGCTCGGCGGAGCGGGTTCGACGCGAGGCGGGCGACGAAGTCCCGGCGACCGACGATGATGCCCGCCTGCGGCCCGCCGAGCAGCTTGTCGCCGCTGAACGTCACCAGGTCGGCGCCGGCCGCGATGCGCTCGCGGACCACGGGCTCGCGCGGCAGCCCCCAGGCGGTGAGGTCGACGAGCGCGCCGCTGCCGAGGTCCTCGACCACCGGGATGCCCGCGGCGCGCCCCAGCGCGACCAGCTCGGCGAGCTCGACCGAGGCGGTGAATCCGACGATCCGGTAGTTGCTCGTGTGGACCTTCAGCAGGAGCGCCGTGTCGGGGCCGATGGCGCGCCGGTAGTCGTCGGCGTGGGTGCGGTTCGTCGTCCCGACCTCGCGCAACCGCGCGCCGCTCCTCGCCATGATGTCCGGCATCCGGAAGGCGCCGCCGATCTCGATCAACTCGCCGCGCGACACCACGACCTCGCGGCGCTCGGCGAGCGTATCGAGGACCAGGAGGACGGCGGCCGCGTTGTTGTTCACCACCAGGCTCGCCTCGGCGCCGGTGAGCGCCCGCAGGTCGTCGGCGAGGAGCGCGTCCCGGTCGCCGCGCCGGCCGCTCGCCAGATCGAGCTCGAGGTTCACCGCGGCGCGCGCGGCGTGCACGAGTGCCGTGACCGCCTCCTCGGCGAGCGGCGCGCGCCCGAGGTTCGTGTGCAGGACCACGCCCGTCGCGTTGATGACGCGGCTCAGGCGCGGCCCGGAGCCTGCTTCCAGGCTAGTCCGAACACGCTCGAGGATCTGCTCGTCCGGCGGCACGCGGCCGCCGTCCCCAACCGCGCGACGGACGTCGTCGAGGACCGTGCGCGTGGTCTCGACCACGTGCTCCCGCCGGTAGCGGGCCGCCAGGGCCGCACCGGCCGGGGCGCTCAGCAGCCGCTCTACGGACGGAATGGCCCGGCGCGGGTTCGGCATCGAGCTAGCCACCTCCGCATCGTGCCTGAGCGTGCACCCCGTCGACAAGGCCGGGACGCCGCCTGCAGACCCGCCGCTTGTTCGCGGCCCAGCGGCGTGAGATTGATGAGACGTGCGCGCGCTCGTCACCGATTTCAGCGCCCCGAAGCTCGTCCTGACGAGCCTGCTCGGGCGGGTCGACAAGCGGCTCTTCTTCGGGCCCCATTCCACGTTCGCCTTGAAGGAGCTTCCCGATCCCGAGCTGCCGGCGCCGGACTGGGTGACGATCCGGACCCGTCTCTGCGGCATCTGCGGCAGCGACTACAAGCAGGTCTTCCTGAACGGCAGCGTCGCGAACCCGATGACTGCGCTCATCTCCTTTCCCCAGGTCCTCGGCCACGAGGTGGTCGGCACGATCGAGCGCGTGGGCCCCGCGGTGCGAGCGCGACGCGCCGGCGAGCGCGTGGTGCTGAACCCCTGGCTCTCCTGCGCGCCGCGCGGCATCGATCCACCGTGCCCCGCCTGCCGAGAGGGGCAGTACTCCATCTGCCACAACTTCGCGCGCGGCGTCCTGCCGCCCGGCATCCACACCGGCAACAGCAGCAAGGCGACCGGCGGCTTCGCGCCGCACGTCCCGGCGCACGAATCGATGTGCATCGCGGTGCCCGACGCCGTGAGCGACGAGGAAGCCGTGCTCGCGGATCCCTTCTCGGTCTCGCTGCACGGGTTCTTGAAGCGGAGGCCGGCGCCCGGCGCGACGGCCCTCGTGTACGGCTGCGGCACGCTCGGGCTCATCGCGATCGCCATCCTTCGTGCGCTCGCGCCCACGACGCGCGTGGTCGCTATCGCCCGCTTCCCACACCAGAAGGCGCTCGCCGAGCGCTTCGGTGCCGCGCTCGTCCTGCCCCACGAGCCACTCGTGCCCTTGATCGAGCGCATCGCCGCCGAGACGGGGGCCCAGCTGATGCGCCCCTGGCACGGCGCGCCCTGGCTTCACGGCGGCGGTGTCAGCGTCGTCTACGACACCGTCGGCTTCCCCGAGACGGTCGAGGTCGGCATCCGCGTCGCCGCCCCCCGCGCTTCGGTCGTCGTGACGGGCGTCGAAAGTCCGAAGCGCTTCGAGTGGACCCCGCTCTACTTCAAGGAGATCGAGGTCGTCGGCTCCAACGCCTTCGGTGTCGAGGAGTTCGAGGGCCGGCGGCGGCACGCGATGGAGATCTACTTCGACCTGGTGGCGAGCGGCCGGATCGACGTGACCCCCGTCATCACGCACCGCTTCACGCTGGACGACTACCGCCGGGCGTTCCTCGCCTGCGCGGAGCAGGGAGCTTCGGGGGCGGTGAAGGTGCTCTTCACGTACGGCGATGGCGGAACGGGAGGCGGTCGCCACTGAGCTGGTCCGGCGGCTGCGCGCCGCCGGTCACGAGGCGTACCTCGCGGGCGGGTGCGTCCGCGACCGGCTGCTCGGCCGCGAGCCGCTCGACTACGACATCGCGACGAGCGCCCCGCCCGAGACCGTGCAGGCGCTCTTTCCACGCACCGTCCCCGTCGGCGCCCAGTTCGGCGTCGTGCTGGTCATCGCCGACGGCATGCCGGTCGAGGTCGCGACCTTCCGCTCCGACGCGGCCTATGTCGACGGGCGGCGGCCGAGCGCCGTCCACTTCGGCTCGGCGCGCGAGGACGCGCTCCGCCGCGACTTCACGATCAACGCGCTGTTCCTCGACCCGCTGACCGGCGAGGTGGTCGATTTCGTCGGCGGACAGGCGGACCTGCGGGCGCGCATCATCCGCGCCATCGGCGATCCCCGCGCCCGGATCGCCGAGGACCGCCTCCGCATGCTGCGCGCCGTCCGGCTCGCCGCCCGGCTCGGCTTCACGATCGAGCCCGCGACCCTCGAGGCGATCCGCGCCGCCTCCTCCACGGTGACCGACATGGCGGCCGAGCGCATCGGGGACGAGATCGTCAAGATCCTCACCGAAGGCGCGGCTCGCCGGGGCTTCGAGCTCCTGGCCGCGACGAGCCTCCTTGCCACGGTCCTCCCCGAGGTGGCCTGCATGGAGGGGATCGAGCAGTCGCCGGACTACCACCCCGAAGGCGATGTGTTCCGCCATACGCTGCTCGCGATCGAGCAGCTCCCCGCCGGCGCGAGCGAGACGCTCGCGCTCGGCCTTCTCCTCCACGACGTCGGCAAGCCGGTCACCGCCGCCCGTCGCGGCGACCGCATCACCTTCTACAGCCACGCCACGGTGGGCGCCGACCTGGCAGTCGCGATCTGCCAGCGGCTGCGGCGCAGCCGGGCGACTTGGGAACGCGTCGCCTATCTGG
>Ga0209056_10009233_pt1 | contig 10079 bp, 9 predicted proteins | sample GraSoiAngelo_114_FD_185876 | JGI IMG/M metagenome (GOLD analysis project Ga0209056, IMG submission 185876) | Grasslands soil microbial communities from the Angelo Coastal Reserve, California, USA - 14_0903_13_40cm (SPAdes) (version 2) | ecosystem: Environmental > Terrestrial > Soil > Grasslands ...
CCGCCACGGCGACGCTCGCGTCGTACGTCCGACCGCGGCCGTCCGTCACGTTGGTGAAGAGAAAGCCGCGCCGCTCCGCTTCCGCCAGCCCGCGGTACTGCCAGCGCACGAGCGGCATCAGCTCGGAGTCCTTGTCGATGAGGCGATCGATCGAGAACAGCAGATCGCGCCGCTTGAGGTCGTCGATTGAGCTCCGCAGATCCTTGAACGCCATGGTGTTACCTCAGCGCCTTCGCGCGGGCGCGCAGGAGGTCGAGCCATTCCTTGATCCCCGGGACGTCCGACGCCACCTTCGCGTCGACGCCTTCCAACCGCGCGCGGAACGCCGCCCGCTGGTCGGGAGCGAGCTCGACGTATCCGTCCTTGGTCTTCTCCTTCCAGATCGTCACCGCGTTCCGATTGAACTCCTTGCCCCACTCGAGCAGCTCGGCGTGGACCGCGCGGCCTTCCTCCACGACGATCTTCTGGATGTCGGCGGGCAGGCCATCGAACCACTTCTTGCTGACCGTGGCGATGCTGGTGATGAAGTAGTGGTTCGTGTTCGCGTAGTACTTCACGACGTCGAAGTACTTGAAGGTCGTGAAGACGGTCAGCGCGGACTCGGAGCCGTCGAGGGCCCCTTGCTGGAGCGCGGCAAGCACCTCGCCCAGCGGCATGGGCACGCCGGTCGCCCCGAGCGCGGCGAGCATCGCCATCTCGATCGGCGTCGCCAGCACGCGAATCTTCTTGCCCTTCATGTCGTCGGGCGTGCGCACGACCGTCCGCATGGCGAAGCCGGCCGGGCCGTAGACGATGAGGCTCACACCCTTGAGGCCGCGGTCCTCGGCGAGGGCGAGGAAGCGGTCGAGGAACTGGCGGTCGTTGATCGTCCTGAACGTATGGTCGAAGTCGTCGAACAGGTAGGGCGCGCTCAGCACCTGAAAGCGCGGGTCGATGCCGACCAGGAACTCCGGCGGGCCGATCCACGCCTCGATCGTCCCGAACTGCGCGCCCTCGATCATGCGCGGAATCGATCCGAGCTGGCTGGCCGGAAAGATCTGGCCCTTGATCTGCCCGTTGCTCCGCTTCTCCAGCCGCGCGATGTACCGCTTGCACCACTCGTGCTGGACGTCGTTCAGCGTGGCCGTCGCGCACTTGAAGGCGATCGTCGCGGCCTCGGCGGGCCAGGAGCTCGCCGCCACCAGGATCAGGATCGTGGCCAGGACACGCATGACTCTCCTCCTCGCGTCGTGACTAGATGAAGCGGGTGAGCAGCAACGACAGGGCCGGGATGTAGGTGACCGGGATGAGGGCGAGCGTGTGGATGATGATGAACGGAATGAGTCCCGGCACGATCTTCGTCGTCGGCACGCCGAACATGGACTGGGTGACGAACATGTTGATCGCGAACGGCGGCGTGAACATCCCCATGGCGAGGTTCGTCGTGAGGATGATCCCGAAATGGATGAGGTCGACGCCGGCGGCCTTCACGATGGGCACGAGCAGCGGCGTGAGGACGAGGATGGCCGAGGTCGGATCGATCAGGCCGCCCACGATGATGAGGAAGACGTTGATGGCGAGCAGAATCCCCCACTGGGGCAGCTGCAAGGCATCGATGAAGCCCGTGATGGCCTGCGGAACGCCCAGGATGGTCAGGAACCACGCGTAGAGGCTGGAACCGGCGACGATGATCATGATCTGCGCGGTCAGGAGGCCGGAGTTGCTCGCGATCGCCCAGATGTCGCGCCAGCTCGTGTCGCGGTAGACGTAGCGCCCGATCGCGATTCCGCAGATGGCGGCGACGCCGGCGGCCTCGGTCGGCGTGAACATACCGCTATAGATGCCGCCGAAGATGACGACCGGGATCGAGAACGCCCAGCCCGCGCGACCAGTTGCGCGCAGGAACCCCCCGAGACTCGCCCGTCCCGTGACGGGCACGCCGTAACGGCGCGCGTACCACACGACGAAGAGGCCCTCCATCAGCGCGAGGAGCAGGCCGGGCAGCACGCCCCCGATGAAGAGCTTCGGGACGGACTGCTCGGCGGAGACGGCGTAGACGATCATCATGATGCTCGGCGGGATCAGGATGTCGATGGCGCCCGTCGCGGTCACGAGGCCCAGCGAGAATTTCTCGCCGTAGCCGTTCTCGCGCAGCTGCGGGTACATCATCCGGCCGATCGAGGCGACGGTGGCCGCGCTGGAGCCCGAGATCGCGCCGAAGACCACGCACGAGCCCACGGTCACCAGGCCGAGACTGCCGCGCACGCCGCCGAAGAGGGCCATGCACCACTTGACCAGCCGGTCGGCGATGGCGCCGCGCCCCATCAGCTCGCCCGTGAACAGGAAGAACGGCACGGCCAGGAGCGTGAAGGAATCGACGCTGCCGAACATGACCTGGGGGACGATGCTGGTGGGCACGCTCGTCACGAACAGCAACGCCGCGATCGAGCCGGCGAGGAAGCAGAGGTAGATCGGCAGCCCGAGGCAGAGCAACACGATCGGCGTGACCCAGAGCACCCAGCTCATCGCTCGACGTCCGCGTGGTCGGCGCCCGGCCGCGCGCCCAGCCACCCCAGCACGGGAAAGAGGGCGGAGAAGCCGAAGCCCAGCAGCACCGCGGCGTACATCTGGTTCATCGGAAGGCGCGCGATGACACTTCGCTGGCCGGTGCTCGTGAGGATCTGAACAACCTGCACCGACTGGACCACCACGTAGAGACAGATGACGACACCGAGCAGGGTGTCGAAGGCCACCAGCCCACGGCGGACGGCGGGCGGAACCGCGACGAGCAGGGCGTCCATCCTCAGGTGTTCCTGATGGCTCGTGATGACGGCGGCGCCCAGCATCACGATCCACACGGCGAGGAACTGCATCGTCTCCTCGGCCCACGGGAACGGACGGAGGACGACGTAGCGGGCGACGACGTTCGCGAAGTTCACGGCGATCGCGGCGAGCATCATGGCCCCGGCGAGCGAGCGCAGCAGCGTGGTGAGCGAGCGGGTGGCCGCGTCGGCCCACGCACCGTGTCCTCGCCTCACTCCATGGGTCGCATCGACCTGTCGAATAGGTGGGAAGCTACGTGACTCGCGGCGCCCCCGTCAAATGGCTTTCCCGCTGGGCCAGGCGTGCTCACGCCGCTTGTCACGACCTGCCGTCCGGCGTAGAGTCCCGCTTCGCGGGAGAAGGAGGCCGACGATGGACCACGTCACCGGATTGAAGGCCGAGGCTGAACGCCGGTTCGGAGCCACGCGCGCCGAGGCGCTGAAGCAGGCGATCGAGGACACGGGCCGCTGGATGGCCGAGGTGGCGGCGTTTCCCGTCGACCACGAAGAGCCGCCGGCGTTCTACGTCGAGCCTCAGTCATGAGCCCGCACGAGCTCGGCGTCGCGGACGCGGCCCGCGCGATCCGTCGCAAGGAGCTCTCCCCCGTCGATCTCGTCGACGCGCTGCTCGAGCGCATCGACAAGGTGGACGGGCGCGTCCAGGCCTGGGCGCTCGTCGACCGCGACGGCGCGCGCGCCGCGGCGCGGACCGCGGCCGACGAGGTCGCGCGCGGAGTGGCTCGCGGTCCGCTCCACGGCGTTCCCTTCGGCGCCAAGGACATCTTCTACAGCGCGGGGCTTCGCACCGAGGGCGGCTCCAAGGTGATGGCCGGCTTCGTGCCGTCGTACGACGCCACGTCGGTGGCGCGGCTCAAGAGCGCGGGCGCGATCCTGCTCGGCAAGTGCCACACCACCGAGTTCGCGACCTACGATCCGTCGCCCGCGCGCAACCCGTGGAACCTGGCCTGCACGCCGGGCGGCTCGTCGAGCGGCTCGGCGGCGGCGGTGGCCGCGCGCGAGGTGCCGATCGCGCTCGGCACGCAGACGATCGGCTCCAACGTGCGCCCCGCGTCCTACTGCGGGCTCGTCGGGCTCAAGCCGACGCTCGGCCGCATCAGCACGCGCGGCGTGATGCCGCTCAGCTACACGCAGGACCACGTCGGGCTCATGACTCGCAGCGTGGAGGACATGGCGCTCGGCCTCTCCGTCACGGCCGGCCACGATCCCGGCGATCCCAGCTCGTCGCGCTCCCCAGTTCCGGATTACGTCGCCGCGATCACGCGCCGCCGGGCGCCGCGGATCGGGCTCATGCGCGAGTTCTTCTTCGAGCGCGCCACCCCCGAGGTCGGGCGCATCACCAGCCAGGCGGTCGAGCGCCTGGCCCGCGCCGGCGCGACCGTGGAGGAGGCGAAGGCCCCGGCGAGTCTCCGGGTCGCCCAGGCGGCGGCGAATCTCATCGTGCGCTGCGACACGGCCACAGTCCACGCGGATCTCTTCGCGCAGAAGGCCGACCTCTATCGCCCGGCGATCCGCAGCATGATCGAGACCGGGATGCTGGTGACCGGCGAGAGCTACGTGCGCGCGCTTCGGATCCGGCGCCAGTTCCGTCGCGAGCTGGCTGAGCTCCTCGAGCGCTACGACGTCTTGCTGACGCCGACCACGCCGGCGCCCGCGCCCGAGGGCATGGCGACGGGCGATCCGCAGTTCCAGGTGCCGTGGTCACTCAGCGGCTTCCCGTCGATCACGGTTCCGTGCGGCCTCACGGCGTCGGGTCTGCCGCTCGGCATCCAGCTGGCGAGCGGGCCGTTCACTGAGGCGCCACTGCTGGCGGCGGCCGCGTGGTGCGAGGACGTGCTCGGCCGCGGTGGCTCGCCGAACCTGTAACCGACGCCGAGCTTTCAACCCACGCGCGAGCGACGAGGGAGACGACGGTGGCGGGCATGCAGTTCGGCTTGATGATGCGGGCGCAGTTCTCCGCGGGTGACGACATGCCGGCCCGCTTCCGCGAGCTCACGGAGCAGGCGCGGCTGGCGAACGCGCTCGGGTATGCGTCGATCACCAAGGGCATGCACTACAGCGCCGCGCCCTGGCAGGACTTCCAGCAATTCCCCTTCCTCTGCCGGATCATGGCCGAGGCGCCGAATCTCAGGATCAACTTCGGGCTGATCCTGCTCTCGCTCCACAAGCCGCTCGACATCGCCGAGCAGATCGCGACCGCCGACGTCATGAGCGGAGGCAAGGTCATCTTCGGCGTCGCCCTCGGCTACCGCGAGGTCGAGTACCTGGCCTTCGGCACGACCCAGAAGGAGCGCGTGAGCCGCTTCGAGGAGAACCTCCTCGCCGTGAAGCGGCTGTGGACCGAGGACGTCGTGACCATGGCCGGCTCTCACTTCACGCTGAAGGACGCCGCGCTGGGCAGCCGCCCCGTGCAGAAGCCGCATCCACCGATCTGGATCGGCGCCAACGCCGATCCGGCGATTCGCCGCGCGGCGCGGCTGGGCGACTGCTGGTACGTGAACCCACACAACCGCATCGACACCATCGTCCGCCAGGTGGAGGTCTACACGCGCGCCCTCGACGAATGCGGCAAGCCGTTCCCGAAAGAATTTCCCGCGCGCCGCGAGGTCTTCGTGGCGAAGTCGCGGAGCGAGGCGATCCGCCTGTGCGCGCCTTTTCTCGGCGCGAAGTACCAGGCGTACGCGGAGTGGGGCCAGGGCCGCGCCATGCCTGCCGGCGACAACGACCTCGGCCTTGCCTTCGACGATCTGACCCGCGACCGCTTCCTGCTGGGGTCGCCCGACGAGGTCGCCGAGCAGATGCTCGCGCTCCAGCAGGCCACCGGCATCAATCACCTGATCATGAGCCTGCAGTGGCCGGGCATGCCTCAGAGCATGGCGCTCGACCAGCTCCGCATGCTGGCCGAGGAAGTCTTTCCGAGAGTGCGCCAGGGCTGAGGCGCGCCACGGCTGAGAGTGTCATCTCGCGAGGGAGGTCTATCGATGGGGCAGCGCACGTGGAGCGGTTTCATCGTGATCGCAGCGATCGGGCTCACCGTGGCCACCGCCGCGCCCGTCCGGGCCGGGCACGAGGACGGCAAGGTGCTGCTCTTCTCCCAGCCGATCGCGAAGGCCGACGCCATCTGGATGGCCATGCAGCAGGGGTTCTTCAAGGACGAGAAGCTCGACGTCACCGTGAAGTGGTTCTCGGCGGGCACCACGGCGATGCAGACCTTCCAGTCCGGGAAGGACGGCAAGCGCGGCTTCGGCGACTTCAACACGGGCGGTGAGCTGCCCGCGGCGAACTTCTGGCAGAACATGGACGAGGCCTACGCGCTGCTCGCCGTGATCGAGCGCGACACCGAGGGCTACGTGGGCATCGCGCGCGCCGACATCAAGACCGGCCAGGACCTGAAGGGCAAGACGATCGCCACGCGCGTGGGATCGACCGGCTCCTGGTTCGTCAGCGAGTACCTGAAGGCCCAGGGGCTCGCCGAGAAGGACGTCACGATCAAGAACATGGACCCGCACATCATGCCGCCGGCGCTCGATCGCGGCGACATCGACGCCTTCTTCATCTGGGAGCCGTACGGGGCCCAGGCCCTGAAGATCTCGGGCGCGCGCGTGCACAAGCTCACGACGGCCAAGGGCTACATGAACGGCTACCTCGTGCTGGGCGCCTGGAAGTGGTACGTGCGCGACCACCCCGGCGTGACCGAGCGCATGTTGCGCGCGATCGACCGCGGCCGCCAGTACGCCGCCCAGCACAAGGACGACGTGATCAAGTTCGCCCGGGAGCAGTTCAGCATGCAGGACACCGCGCCGGTCGAGGCCGATTACTCGTACAACGAGCGCGTGGTCGGGCTCGACAAGGTCGCCTGGGACGACTTCCACAAGCTCGCCGTCTGGATGAAGGAGATCGGGCTCCTGAAGCGGCCCTGGAACCCGAAGGCCTTCTTCGAGCCGCGCCCGCTCCTGCGCGCGCTGCCCGAGCGCGTGTCGTCGGAGTTCCGCTGGTAGAGCCGTCGCGCCGGCGATGCTGGCGATCCGCCGTCTCGACAAGTCGTTCGTCCTCCGCCGCGGCGCCATCCCCGCGCGCGTCCTCGCCGGCATCGACCTCGACATCGGCAAGGGCGAGCTGTTCTGCCTCCTCGGGGCGAGTGGCTGCGGCAAGACCACGCTGCTGAACATCCTGGCCGGCTTCGAGACGCCGACGCACGGTGACCTGAGGCTCGACGGCGCACCCATCACGCGCGCGGGCCGGGATCGCGTCGTGTTCTTCCAGAACGCGGACGCCGCGCTCTTTCCGTGGCTGACCGCCGAGGAGAACGTCGCCTTCGGCCTGCGCATCGCGGGCGTGCCCCCGGCGCGGCGGGCTCAGGTCGTGGAGCAGCACCTGCGTCTGGTCGGGCTGTGGGACGACCGCGCGAAGTATCCGCGGCAGCTCTCGGGCGGCATGAAGCAGCGCATCCAGATCGCCCGCGGGCTCGCCATCGATCCCGCCATTCTTCTGATGGACGAGCCGTTCGCGGCCCTCGACGCGATCACGCGACGGTTCATGCACGCCGAGCTGCTGCGCATCTGGGCCGCCACCGGCAAGACGATCGTGTTCGTCACGCACGACGTCGGCGAGGCCATCGTGCTCGCCGACCGGATTGGCGTCATGACGCGTGGTCCCGCCGCCAGCCTCAAGGCGGTGCTCCCCGTCGAGCTGCCGCGCCCTCGCGACCTGGCCAACCCGGCCTTCGCCGAGACCTACGGCCGCGTCGAGGCCCTGCTCCTGCCCGAGGCGGGCCAACTGGACCAGGGACACTAGATGGACCGTCTGCGCCGGCTCGCCATGCTCGCGCTCTCGTTCGGAAGCTTCATCGTCGTGTGGCACGTCGTCTCGACGTACGTGGTGAGCCCTCACCTGATCCCGCCGCCGAGCGAGGTGCTGCGCACCGGGGTGCCGATGCTCACGACGGCCGAGATTCCTCGTCACATGGCGGCCAGCCTCACGCGGGTTGCCGTCGGGTTCGCGCTCGGCAGCACCCTCGGCATCGTCCTGGGCGTCCTCATGGGCCGGATCCGCGTCGTGCACGACCTGCTCGATCCCGTGATCGAGTTCTTCCGCTTCCTCTCGCCCACCGCCATGATCCCCATCGCGGTGATCTGGTTCGGCATCGGCGAGACATCGAAGTACTTCCTGATCTTCTGGGGCACATTCTTCATCGTGCTGATCAACGCGATCCACGGCGTGATGGCCACACCGTGGGCGCGCGTCAGAGCGGCCGAGTGCCTGGGCGCGACGCAGGCCCAGATCTTCGCCCTCATCGTGCTGCCGTCGGCCATCCCGTCCATCGTCACCGGCATGCGCGTGGCGCTGGCGTCGTCGTACCTCAGCATCATTCCCGCCGAGATCCTGGCTGCGGACTCCGGGCTCGGCTACCTGCTGCAGCAGTCGAGCCTGCTCGTGCAGACGAACCGCGTCTTCGTCGTCCTCGCCGTGTTCGGCCTGCTCGGCTACGCGTCCGACCGAGCGTTTCGCGTCGTCACCTCGCGCCTGCTCTCGAGCTATCTCGAGGCCCACGCCACGGCGTAGGGCTACGCCAAGGAGACATCATGGCCAGGAAGAGCATCTGGTTGCCGGCCTCCCCGCCCCCGCCGCTCCGCATTCCGAATGCCGTGAAGGCCGGCCCGTGGGTGTTCGTCTCGGGAACGATGGGTGGGCCGGTCGGCGGAGGGCTCGCGCCCGAGGTGCGCGGCAATCCTGCGCTGCCGCTGGCCGGCGAGGCCAAGGGCATTCGCGAGGCGAGGTCGATCTTCGCGACGATCGAGGCGGCGCTGAAGGAAGCGGGCACGAGCGTCACGCAAGGCGTCTGGCTGAACCAGTTCGTCACCTCGCGCGAGCACGTCGATCCGTACCACGAGGTGCGTCGCGACTTCATCAGGCCGCCGCGCCCGGCGAGCACGACCGTCGCTCAACCCGAGCTCCTCGCTCCCGACGCCACCGTGCAGGTCGACATGGTCGTGATCGATCCCGGGCTCGCGCCGGCCAAGGAAGGCATCGCCGTCGACACGATCCCGCAACCGCTCGCGGGCGCGGGCTACTCGCCGGCCGTCCGCGTCGGCGACTACGTCTTCGTCGCGGGGCAGATGGCGACGGATTTTCGGACCGGCATCCCCGCCGAAGCCCAGGTGAACGGCATCTTCTGGGAAGGCTCGTCCATCCGCCGCCAGACCGAGTTCATCTTGAAGAACCTGAAGCTGACGCTGGAAGCGGCCGGCTCCTCGATGGCGCACGTCCTCAAGGCCCAGATCTGGCTGGCCGACATCAACGACCTGCCGCGGATGGAAGACGCCTGGCGCGTCGCGTTTCCCCAGGATCCGCCCGCGCGCACCGTGCTGTCGGCGGCGGACTTCGGCGTCACCGGCGGCATCATCGAGATCAACCTGGTCGCGGTGCGCCGCGATGGCCGCACGCGGAAAGAAATCGTGAGCGCACGCTGCCCGGTTCCCATCGGCCACGCGAGCCCGGCCGTTCGCGCTGGCGATCTGCTGTTCCTCTCGGGGCTCTTCGCGGCCACGGGCGATGGCGTGATCCCGCAGGCGCGCGTCGATCACGGATTCCCCTACGCCGGCTCGTCCCTCCGCGTGCAGACCGAGTGGATCCTCGAGCAGGCCGACGCGCTCTGTCGCGCGGCCGGCACCGAGCTCGGCGCCGCGGCCCGCCAGCAGCTCTTCTACACGGACCTGCGCGAGTTCGATGCGTCGTTCCGTTCGGTCGCCGCGCGCTTCGGCGACGCGTTGCCCGCGACGTCGGTCGTGCGCGTGCCGGCCATGGCCGTCCCCGGCAGTGGCGTCACGATGGACATCTGGGTGGTGAGCGGCTAGCGCTGCCCTCGCCTACCGTTCGGTAGTGTCGGGGGAGCTTGTAGCTCCCCTCCCAGTGCCCGACAGTCATCGCTCGGTGTCTGTCCTTCTTACGGTTTTTCGCGATTGGCGCAAAAGATGCTCCCAAGGTTCTGCGGCAAACGTCGCAGCGCCTCGTTCGGAAGCTCGGGTCAGGGAGAACAGCCATCCGTCTGCGCGAACTCGCGGCCACGTTCGGGTGCGTGATCATTCTCCTGGCGGCCCCGCTCGCCGCCCAGGCGCAGATTTCGGGTTTTGGTGACGGATTCGTCCGGTTGGCGAAGGGCGGAGCACCGCCGCCTCCGCCACCACCTCCCGCCTGCACGCCCACGACCTGCGCGGCTCAGGGCAAGAACTGCGGCACGATCTCGAATGGCTATGGCGGCAC
>Ga0209056_10009234_pt1 | contig 10079 bp, 10 predicted proteins | sample GraSoiAngelo_114_FD_185876 | JGI IMG/M metagenome (GOLD analysis project Ga0209056, IMG submission 185876) | Grasslands soil microbial communities from the Angelo Coastal Reserve, California, USA - 14_0903_13_40cm (SPAdes) (version 2) | ecosystem: Environmental > Terrestrial > Soil > Grasslands...
GGCGTGCAGGATTCAGGCGATACTCATTGAGAAGCATCTTGCAGTGCTCCGTCCACATTGTCCAGGCCTGCTGAGAGACGTTGTCAAACACCTTGCGGCCGAGCTCGTTGTCAAAAGGAGGCTCGTCCAAGCCCGGCAGCTCTTTTTGCAACTTCACGCAGAATACCGTGTGTCCCGCCATGAATATTCCTTAGCAACAATTAGGAAGACGTGATCATTATTTTACACGCATCGCAGACCGCCCGAAGCCTACTGAGCGACGCGAAACATAGGTAACGGCTTGTGGTGGGCCCGCCAGGATTCGAACCTGGAACCAACAGCTTATGAGCCCCTTCCCGGACTCTGCAAACAAATAAATAGCCCCCTTCCCTCTGCAAATTCCGGCAAAGTCCTGCAAAATCCTGAAAAATCCGCAACCCAGACGCAACCAGCCTGAACAGAAAAGGGAGGATTAAGTTCATGGCATTTGACCTCAGCAGCAGCGCTCTTCGCGGCAAGAAAACCTGACACGACCAGGGTAAAGTCGGCTCCCATTAATTATCGGATGCGTTCGCGCGGGCTGTTCGAAGAGCCCGGATGCAGCGGGAATTTAGAAGAGGACCCTGCGTTCTTCGGGTGGGATTCCCCCGGTAGCCACGCGATCGGTGGATTGGATGGTGGTCGCGACGGACAGGTAAGGAGTATTAGTTGCAGCCTTTTGCGAAAGCGCTTTGAAGCGGTGACAGCTTAGCCCGGGCGTCTCTGCAGTGTGCATACGGTGGTACAATTCTGCGCAAGTGGAGATCGTTTCCGTCCTGCTCCGACCGTTGAGACCTGTTATGCGTTATCTGAGCTTCGTAGTGGTCCTTGCCCTCGTTGCCTCTTTAGCATCGGCACAGACCGACGCTAAGCCTGGATCCGACTTCCAGTCTGCATCGCATCTGTTCGACTACGATGTGAAACAGCCGCTCGACATCCATGACAAGTTCATCGAAGAGTTCGCAGGAGGCAGCCTTCACGACATTACTTACACGAGTCCCAAGGGCGGTCCGGTGGGCGCGTACCTGGTGATTCCGAACGGAAAGGGGCCGTTCGCAGCCGTGCTCTTCGGGCATTGGGGAAACGGCACCCGGGCAGAATTCATTCCCGAAGCCAAGATTTACGCGAGGGCGGGCGGGGTTTCGCTCATCCCTGATTACCCCTGGGACCGCCCGCAACCGTGGCACAAAACTCCGGACCATTTCGATAAACCGGAGTTGGACCGGGAGATCGAAATTCAGGCCCTGGTGGATCTTCGTCGCGGAATTGACTTGCTGTTGGCACGTCCCGATGTCGATCCGAAGCGGCTTGCCTATGTTGGACACAGTTATGGCGCACAATGGGGATCTATTCTCTCCGCCGTCGACAAGCGCATGAAAACGTCGGTATTGATGGCCGGAGTGGCCGAGATGGCCGACATCCTGTTGCGCAGCGACGATCCGGGTATGATCGATTTCCGCAAGAGCCAGCCGGCAGGTCAGTTGGAAAAGTACGCTCAGGTCACGGGCGACATCGATGCCATCCATTTCGTTGGGCGCGCGGCGCCCATTCCCTTGCTGCTCCAGTTCGCCAATTACGAGCAGTACTTCGATAAGACTTCGATGCAACACTACACTGCCGCCGCGAGTGATCCAAAAAAGGTGCTGTACTACGACACTGGGCACGATCTCAACGATCCTCAAGCTTTGGAGGACCGTTACGACTGGCTGGTTAAGCGCATCGACCTGCGGCGGGAGCCTGTCCTCACCCATTAACTGGCGCGCTCGCCCGGCCTTTCTCTTTCGAGGCCGCCACAAGTTCTCAACCCACTGTTAGGACTACCAGTCCAACGGGTTTTTGCAGGAAGAGCACGAGCACATAGTCCCAGTTAACTTCAACGTGCAATTCCCATGTTAAAGCTTGGGGCAAGTGCGCATTGCGCTCTTGACTGCGCATTTGTGCTTCCTCAACCTATTCCACGCGTCATTTATCTAACCTTGCTTGCAAGGTGTCAAGTACTTCAACAAGTAAATCGGCCCATCTTTCTTGCAAGGTGTATTATTTATACCTATGGATGCCGAACTGATTAGGAAACTGAGGTCCGACTTCGCACGGCAGGGCGGCAAAGCACGTGCCAATAAACTGAGCGCAACGCGACGCAAGGAAATCGCGATCAAAGCTTCCAAAGCGGCTGCCAAGGCGCGAGCGCTGAAGGCAAGAGAAAAGAAAAAACGCGGTGGTGAGTAAGGGATTAGGATCCGAGGAGGGTGTATGGCCGTCAAGAATCTGTTCAGTGGCGCAAGGTTCGTCGGTCAGGCAGAAGGCGAAAGGCAAACCTACCATGTCTTCCAGGGAGATAACGGCTACTTGGTAGCCGCTCCGCGGTCAACCAACAATTATTCGGTTACCATCGTTCCCCAGGAAGCTCCCGAAGTGATAAGCCGCAAATTCAAGGGTGAGAGGGTGACGGTGAATACCCTAAAGTCCCAAGGACACCGCGCGGATCTCTTTGGCGAATACTTTGACCGGCTCAACGCCCTCTACGTCATGGTTGCGTTGGGACGTGCGCGGAAGCTGAAGAAAAAATTAGGCAGGGCGATGTTGTTCAAAGTGAAGTGATGTCGGGGCCGGCAAATGAGGGCAGTGGCAATAAAAAAGGGTCAGAGTCGAGATTAAGCCGCGGGTTTTCACGAAATGGGCACTCTCCGGTGCGACCACCTGAGCTTATGAGCGAAGCGGAGATTCCGCATGAAGTGGCCGATTGAATTGGTGGGCCCGCCGGGATTCGAGCCTGGAACCAACAGATTATGAGTCCTAATCGAGATAATGAGCTCGAAGAAGATAAAGCACTTAAGCCTGCAAACTCAAGCAAAGTCTTGCACAATCCGCAACCCAAGCGCAACAAGATCCAAGAGCGCCAGGACGAATGATGCCGATCCACTTAAGGAGATTATCTCATTTGCAAGATTGGTGCACTGCTTACATTTGCCGACAGGCTGTGCGATGTGACTTGTGGTTGATTTTGTCCGCCAGTGAAGTCGCGCGATTTTCGGCCAGTTTAGGCAAGCCCACGCTTCAGGCTTGAGATAATTGACCCTCCGGTGACACAACCCGCACTACCGCTAAACTGAACTTAGCTAACCTGGTCCGCCGACCGAAGTCCGAGGATGGAGGAATACGCGCGGTCAAACGTGGGTTGTCCGACGGAGAGAGTAAACATGAGCTTCCGCGCGTGGTACTCGGAAGTGGGTAATGTGGGCTAGAACGAAACCCATAGTTCGAAACATCCTTTTGGCAAATCGGATTGCAGGCCAGGATGTGTGACAAACGTCCCCAAAAAGCAGAGATGGCGCAACGGGGGGAGGTGGTGCCTGTCGCCCAAGAATACTCCGGCTGCGCCATCAGAGGAACAAACGACCACGAGAGCCGCATAGTTCCTTCGCATCTTCATAAGAGATTACAACGCTGGTCTACTCGGTTGACTGTTCAAAATTGCACAGTTTGGATGAAATCGAGATCTCGGAGAACGTCGGACGACCTTGAGGATTTTGGTGAGCCCACCAGGATTCGAACCTGGAACCAACAGATTATGAGTCGAAGCCCGCAGCGTGATCGCTTGGATTGGGTGAAACAGCCTCCGCCCTCGAGTGGCTGGAGACAGCTCTGGCGGAACGCGAACCGTACCTGGGATCGCTGATCGTGTTCCCCGGTTACGACGCGATCCGCGATCAAGCAAGATTCATGCGCCTGACGCGCGAACTCAAACTTTCGACCTAGCTGAGATCCCGTCCACCAACCATGTGCGCGGATACTTTAGGCCAAAAAATACTCCCGTATCGTCGTCGGCGATCCGGAAGTAATGGCGCCTTGGTTGATCGCGGCGTGGTGTTCGTGCGATACATAGGGGATGGCACGTCTTGTTCCGCTCTTTCTTCTGCTGGCACTTTGCGCATTCGCCCAGGAACTTCCAAACGCTGATCTTCTCGAACAGCCACCTCGCATAGCTACGGCGGCCACATGCCCCAAGGCGGACGACTGGTCAACGCCATCGGAGAAGTCGTGTTACCGCACGACTCCGCGTTACGACGAGACGATGGCGTACATTTCGCGCATCGCAAAGGCCGCGTCACGGCAGATGCGGGTGGAGTCGTTTGGAAAGACAGGTCAGGGCCGCGATCTTCTTGCGGTGATCGTCTCAAAGGACGACGTTTTTGATCCGGTGGCCATTCACAAGGCGAATCGCCCGGTAATCTACATACAGAACTCCATTCACGCGGGCGAGATGGACGGCAAGGATGCTTCCCTGGCGCTGCTGCGCGACATGCTGATCTCAAAGTCGCAGGCTGCGCTTCTTGATCGTGCAGTACTGGTCATCGTGCCCATCTACAACGCCGACGGTCACGAGTATTTCGGCACCTACAACCGCATCAACCAGAACGGTCCGGAGCAGATAGGTTGGCGCACAAACGCCACTGACCGAAACCTGAATCGCGACTACATGAAAGCCGAGGCGCCCGAGACGCGCGCGTTTCTGAGGTACTGGAATCATTGGCTACCGGACTTCTTCGTCGACGATCACGTGACCGACGGTGCTGATTATCAATATGACGTCACTTATTTGATGGACACCGACCCAACCACTTATGCTCCGCTGGCGAAGTGGGCGAACGAAGCGTTTTCGCCTGAATTTGAGCGGCGCGTGAACGCCGCTCCGGGGCACCTTGCAGCTCGGTATATCGACTTTGTGGGTTAGACGCCCAACACCGGCGTCGCGAAGTATCAGAGCACACCACGTTTCTCCACGGCCTACGTGAACCTGCAGAACCGTCCTGCGCTGTTGATCGAGATGCACATGCTGAAAGATTACGCGACTCGCGTCACGGGTAACTACGAGGCCCTACGGGCGATTGTGGCAATCGTGAATCGCGATGCCGATAAGCTTGTGCAGATGAATCGCGACGCCGACGAGGCAACGATTGCTGCAGCCAGAAACCGGAAAGCTGAACTACCGATTCGAATGGAAGCCACGAGCGAGACCACCCCTTTCGAGTTCAGGGGCTACAAGTGGACGATCACGAAGAGCGAAATCTCGGGCGCAGACTGGGTGAGCTACCAACGCGACCGGCCCATCACCGTCACCATTCCGCGTCGCGTGGCACTCAAGACGACGCTCAGCGTCACGGTGCCAGCGGCGTATATCGTTCCGGCGGAGTGGACCGTCCTCATCGATGTTCTTGCGGCTCATGGACTGCAGATGAAGAAACTAGCCAAACCTTGGACGGGAGAGGCAACGGCCTATCGCTGCGAAACACCGCAGTGGGCTCAGCAACCGTTTGAAGGACACCACGTCGCGAGTTGGCCAAAGCCGCGACGCGCGAGCGTGGCGGAGTTCGTTGTCAGAGAAACCGGGTTGGGAGATAACCGAGTGGGCTGTCGCTCCGTCGTTGAGAAGGCCACCTTTGCGGCAGGATCGGTGGTGGTCCCGACGGACCAGCGGGCGTCAAAGGTCGCCATGCACTGGCTCGAACCGGAAGCGCCGGACTCAGCCATGCAGTGGGGGTTGCTCGACGCAATCTTCGAGCAGAAAGAGTACGGCGAAAGCTATGTGCTTGAGCGGTTGGCCCGGAAGATGATCGCAGCCGATCCGAAGCTGAAGCAGGAGTTCGATCAGAAACTGGCCAGCGATCCTCAGTTTGCGGAGAGCCGCTCTGCCCGGCTCAACTGGTTTTACCAGCACTCGCCGTGGTGGGACTCGCGCTTAGGGCTGTATCCAGTTGCAAGGCTTTCGTCGACAAGCGGGCTACCGTTGGAGTAGGCATCAAGCTGCGACCAGCCCACCTGCCCCGCCACTAGTTGCCGTCAATTTGCATGCTCTGCCGTCTCCGATCAGAACTCTAATGGTACGGGTCTGCGCTTCCGTAATACCTGCCGAGCGAAGTTCTGGGCGAGTCGTCAAACCTTACCTTACCGGATTACGGACGGTTGCCCGTGACTCGGGAACAGACCGCTAAAAGGTTCCCGCATTGGGCACAGGCTGCCAACAAGTCTAAAATCAAGAAACGCACGCGATCAACACCCGACAAACTTTCCAGAAGCCACCTCCTCGCTCCTCACCACAAATTCACTTCCGCGCGTAAACCGTTACACGGTCGAGGTTATAATCTTGACCAGCTAGGGCGCCGGTTCAGCCGAACTCGGGCGGCACGAGACCACGGCACCTCTCGGGCCGGCCGCAGGGCTGAAGTCTACCGTGCACACGACATTGGTCTGGCCTGGAAGGTTTCTATTAAGCAATCGCTGCAGACACTACGCATCGCGTTCGTCCTGTCTTTCGCTCTCTCAGTAGCCCTGTTTGCGCAGACGAAGATTCCCGAGTGGTGCCGCACACTTCCGCGCCCGGAATACGAAACCCTGCAGCGAGTGCGAATCAGCGATCCTTGGTATGAAGTCTACAAAGTCGCACCCGCCGTCTACGCCATTTACGAACCGCATCAATTCGAAGAAACGATCAGTTATCTCATTGTCGGCGATAAGCAGGCATTACTTTTTGACACCGGGATGGGAATCAGTGACTTAAGGAAAGTTACCGCCGCGCTGACCCGCTTGCCGATCGTCGTGCTGAACTCCCACACTCATAACGATCACGTCGGCGACAACTGGCAGTTCGAGACAATCTACGGCATGGACACCGAGTTCACCCGTAAGAATGCGCAAGGCTCGCGGGAAGACGCGCAAGCCGAACTCGCGCCCGATCAGACTTGTGGCCAGCTACCGAAAAGGTTTGATCCCAAGACTTACGCGACCCCGCCCTGGAAGATCACGGCGTATAAGCATGACGGTGATCGCATCGATCTGGGCGGGCGATGGTTGGAAGTCATCGCCACGCCAGGCCACACGCCGGACGCCATCTCGCTTTTCGATCGCGCGAACAGCCTGCTCTTCTCGGGTGACACCTATTATCCCGGGCCCATCTGGCTGTATCGTCCCGAAACCAATCTCGAAGCCTACGGTGCCTCGATCCGGCGACTTGCCGCTCTGACGCCGCAGATTAAGACTGTCCTCGGCGCCCACAACGTCCCCGTCGCGCCCCCGTCGGTACTTCCGCGTCTGGTGACTGCCTTCGAGGCCGTCCGTGCCGGCAAAATTCCAGCGACTCAGGCATCAGGAGACAACGTCCTATACAGAGTGGACGACATCTCTTTCTTAATGCGCCGGGCGGAAGCCAAGCGTTGAGATGGTCCAGCTGCCCACTCCCAGTAGTAGAAGTTTCCGCCCTTCACCATTGCACAACGGATGCACGACTCTGGACGAGTGTCGGCAACCCTGCCCTTACCGGATTATGGGTAGATGGCCTGGATCGCAAAACAACTTCGCAACAAACTGCAACTCAGGCGCAACTGAACACCGGTGAAAGACGTGAACACGACCGACCCTCTCCGGAACTCATTGAGCACATTGAGGATTTTGGTGGGCCCACCAGGATTCGAACCTGGAACCAACAGATTATGAGTCTGCTGCTCTAACCGTTGAGCTATGGGCCCGCAGAAATTCAATCTAGCACACTCCGAAGGAGCAAGCTGGCGGCGCCAAACCGCGCGACGGTCCTCGTGTAAACGTGCTAGGTTCCCTTCGCCTGCACTTGACCCAACATCGAGGCGCTGTATTTTCGTACAGTCATTGTGGATGGAAACCGGCCACCACTGCTCAGGAGCGGAGGTGAGTGGGGAGGTTAAGATACCAAGATGCCCATCACGCTCGCTCAGGTGGAGGAGGCCCGGAACAACATCGCGACGATCGCCGTGCGGACGCCGCTGGTGCTCTGCAACACTGACGCCCCCGGTCACTTGTATTTGAAGCTGGAAAATCTGCAGCCGATCGGATCATTCAAGATTCGTGGCGCGGCGAACGTCATGGCACGGACACCGCGCCAGCAGCTTCAGCGCGGAGTATTGACTGCCTCCGCCGGCAACATGGCACAAGGGGTAGCATTCTGTGCCCGACGGATGGGCATTCCCGCAACGATTGTCGCTCCGGAAACCGCGCCAGCCACGAAGATTCGCGCGGTAGAGAGAATGGGCGGCCGCGTCATCAAAGTCCCGTTTGCCGAATGGTGGCAAACGTTCGGGACACGCTCCTATCCGGGAGTCGATGCCAAATTCATCCACGCTTTTGACGATCCCGATGTGATGGCTGGTAATGGCACGATCGCTCTGGAGCTGTTGGAGGATCTGCCCGATTTGGACGTAGTTGTGATTCCCTGGGGCGGGGGGGCCTGTCGTGTGGCATCGCGGCGGTGCTGCGTCAGCGCGCTCCACGAGTGCGTATCTACGCCGTCGAAATTGAGACAGCAGCGCCACTGGCTGCTTCGCTAGCAGCGGGCGAACCTCGCACGGTCGAGTATCAGCCTTCGTTTGTCGACGGTATTGGAAGCAAGATGGTATTCCCCAACATGTTCGAGCGCGCGCGCGGGCTCTTGGATGGATCTTTGGTCGTGACCCTGACCGAAGCGGCCCAAGCGATGAAACTGGTGGCCGAGCGGAACCGTATCATTGTCGAAGGGGCCGCCGCCTGCGCTGTCGCAGCTGCTCTGGCAGGCCGTGCCGGCTCGGGCAAGGTCGTAGCCATCGTCTCCGGAGGCAACATCGACATGGATAAATTTGCGCAGCTGATCAGCAAGGCATAGCCGTAGTCTGCGAGTCTGGCTTTGCAGCCTGCGGGGGAACGGATCGCAGATCCAGCGATCCAGCGAGGGAACCGCGTTCGTTTCAGCGGTTCAGGCGCGCGCGCCGCGATGAAGATTGCCATGAGCCGACTTGGTGCGACCAGCAGCTAATTCTTCAATGGAAGGCAGCGACTTGGCGACAGTCAGTTGCCGCTCCGGAGGTTGAGATTTCGTGCGAATCGCGCCGGTTAGCGTTTCCAGCGCCACGTCAGTGTTCGGCGGAATGTAAATTGTGGCGGCCAGGACGCCGCTGCGCAACCATGCCTGCCCAGTCTTCGGCATGCCATCGCAGCCCGTAAATGGTATCTTCAGCCAGCGCTCGCGATCGCCTTCCGTTATTTCGCCGAACGCCCTCCTCGCGCCTGCCGCCATGCTGTCGTCTTGAGCTCCGACGAGATCGATGCGCGTCTCCAACGAGGTGCGCAAGCGCAGCCAGGAACTCACGGCACGGTAGGCGCTTTCCTCGGTCCAATTCCCCCGCATGGTCTTCACCACGATATTTGCGGGTTTGGTTCGATTCATTCCCGCGGTTCGTTGATGGGCGGCAGAACTGTTGGTAGGGCCTTCGATATAGAGAACTGACCCGCCCTGGGGCAGGAGTGCCGCAAATTGTTTCCCTTGAATCTTGCCGACCTCTTCATGGTCGGAGCTGATGGAAAAAGCAGGAACTTTAAACGTGCGCCGCAGCTCGGGAATGTAATCCACCTCATGATTCAGAATGGCCCAGCCCATTCCCGCAGCGCCGGCAGCGCGGGCCACTTGGGGGAATCCCGTCGAGCCCACAGGCTCGAACACAATGGCGTCCGGACGCAACGTTCGCGACTGAATGAATTCCAGCAATTGCTGGCTTTGGGTCACTGCGTCGTTGCCGGCATGGATGATCTTTATATCCACGTCCAGGCGCCGCGCAGCGGTTTCGGCGGCCTTCGCTTGCTCCTGCTGATAATCATTGTCGTCGTTGGTGAGTGAGACGAGAAAGCTGAGTTTCTTCATGACTGGGCTCTGGTCGGATCATAGTGCAACTGCACTGGTAACCGTTGGTTACGGACGTAACTGTTTGCGCGCGGAGGTAGGCAATTTGAAAGCTCGCCGGAGGGATACCGGCTTATCAGCTGATTTCCCGCCTGATGCAGGTTCACTCTGAGGGGATGGAGGGCGAGGCTTAGCCCCCTTCTGTCCGATCCAGAAAAGATTGGAGATTTATTTCCAGCGCAGTCCGGCTGTTCTCGGACAAACCGGTAAAGCGGAAAGGCTGCAGCCATCCTTGCGTCGCCCACATCGGAAAGAGCGTTTGGGCCCGCTCCCGGATGGTAGCGCTCCCAAGGTGAAACACAAGATCCACGGTGATTTTCTCGTCTAG
>Ga0209056_10009237_pt1 | contig 10076 bp, 8 predicted proteins | sample GraSoiAngelo_114_FD_185876 | JGI IMG/M metagenome (GOLD analysis project Ga0209056, IMG submission 185876) | Grasslands soil microbial communities from the Angelo Coastal Reserve, California, USA - 14_0903_13_40cm (SPAdes) (version 2) | ecosystem: Environmental > Terrestrial > Soil > Grasslands ...
CCCCCCCCCCGCCCCCCCCCCCCAGCCCCCCGCCCCCCGCCCCCGCCACTGACCTCGCGAACCCCAGCACGCGCCGCTCCAGCTCGTCCAGGTCCACCGGCTTCACGAGCACGCGTTCCGGCCCTACCGGCGTGTCGCCGGACTCGGCAAGACGGAAGAGGTCGCCCGACAGGAACATTACCCGGGCCGCGAGGTCGGGCCGGCCGTCCTCCAGCCTGTGGTACAGCTCGATCCCGTCCATCCGCGGCATCCGCACATCGGCGAGAATCACGTCCGCCGGCCACTGGCCCAGCCGGCCCAGCGCCTCCTGCCCGTCCCCGACCTCCAGCACCTCGGCACCGCGCCAGGCGAGAAACCTGGCCATCGGGCGGCGGATCGCCTCATCGTCCTCCACGATGAGTATGCGGAGCCCGGCGAGCGACGCGGCCACCTGGGACGTGTCCCGCGGAAGCGGCGGCGCCGGGGAAGGGGGAGGGGGAGGGGGAGGGGGAGGGGGAGGGGGAGGCGAAACGCGAGACGCGCTGGGTGTGCCCTCGGCTTGCGCCTGGGCGGGGGCAATCGCGGGCAAGCGCAGAACGAACCGCGCGCCTCCCCCTGTGGAGGGGAGGAGATCCAGGTCGCCACCCGCTTCGCGGGCAGTCTGGCGCGAGATATACAGGCCCAGTCCCGTCCCGCGCCGGCCCTTGGTCGTGGCGAACGGGCGAAACAGCCGCGCCGCGATCTCCGGCGCGACTCCGCGTCCGTTGTCCGCAACGGCGACCGAGACCATGGCGTTCTCGACCCAGGTGTCCACCGTGAGGTGGCGGGGCGGCGGGATCGCGCGCAGCGCGTCGATGGCGTTGGAGAGCAGGTTGACCACCACCTGCTCCAGCCTGATGGCGTCGCCCGAGACCGGCGGCAGGATCGGGTCGAGGCGCCCGCCCACCGCGATCTCCTCCACACCGAACCGGTAGGAGACGAGATCCATCGCCTCCCCCACGACGTCGTTGAGGTTGACGCGGATGACCTCGCGTTCCGTAGCGCGCACGAAGTGCAGCAGGCCGTGCAGCAGCTTCGCAGCCCGCTTGGTTTGGCGCAGGATCTGCACCACCTCCGCACGCTGCTCGTCCGAGATGCTCGGCTGGGCGATCCAGTTCTCCGCGTGCGCGGCGATCGCCGCCAGTGGGGTGTTGACCTCGTGCGCCACGCCCGCGAGCAGCTCACCCGCAGCGGCGAGGCGGTCCTGTTCTTCGGCGCGCTCCCGCAGCACGCGCGTCATCTCGTTGAAATGCCGCGCGAGGGCTCCGATTTCGTCGTCTGCGGGAACGGCCACTTCCGCCATGAGATCCCCCTCTGCCACGCGAGCCAACGCCACATCGAGCTCGCGCAGCGGCCGCCACACGCGGCGCCGGACCCAAGAGATCACGAGGGGCGCGCACAGGGCGCCCAGCGCGAGCCAAAGGACGATATCGCGCAGCGCCTTGCCGGCGGCGGCCTGCAACGCCCGCTGCCGCGTGAGCAGGTCGTCGCCCGCGACGATGGCGGCGCGCGCACGGAGCAACAGGTACACGGGCGGCGCCCCGGCATAGACGCCCGCCGCCAGCAGCACGAGCAAGAGCTTCATCCGGAGACTCGAGGGGGGGCCCGGTGCGCGCGCCATCGTAGGTGTTAAAATAGCGCCCATCGCCTATCTCACGGGTCGGATGACACCGCGCACTGGGGTTCCAGACAACGCAATAACGGCGGCAAGGGCGGCAAGGGCGGCAAGGGCGGCAAGAGCGGCAACGGCGGCCTGGATGGTCGCTGCGACGCCGCTCGCTGCCCAACAGTCTTCGCCCCCCGAGGGATTCGCACCGGGCTCCGTCGCCGCGGAGCAGAGCTTCGAGCAGCGACTCTTCGCCGTACCCGACACCGCGAGCGCACGACGCATGTCGTTCGACCTCGCCCGCGTGCCCCACATGGCCGGCACCCGGGCCCAAGCCGCAACGCGGGACTACGTGATGGGGCAGCTCAGAGCCTGGGGGCTCGAGACGTGGGCCAAAGAGTATCTCGTCTACCTCCCGCAGCCCGAAACGGTCGCGGCCTGGCTCTTCGCCGGAGCGGGGACGAGGGCGGCCCCCCTCCGGCTTGACCTACCGGAGCCGCCGCTGCCCGGGACCCCCCGGCTCGTCACGCGCGCACCCCAAATCCCCACGTTCAACGCGTACTCGGCCGATGGCGACGTGACTGCCGAGGTGGTGTACGTCAACTACGGGCTGATCGAGGACTACAAGACGCTCGACTCGCTTGGGATCAGCGTCAGCGGCAAGATCGCGATCGCCCGCTACGGACGGTCCTTCCGGGGCATCAAGGCGCGCGAGGCGGAGCGACATGGCGCCGCGGGGCTCGTCATCTACTCCGACCCCCAGGAGGACGGGTATTTCCGGGGCGATGTCTACCCCGATGGGCCGATGCGGCCTGCCGGCGGCGTGCAACGCGGCAGCATTCTCAACGAGAATGGCGACCCCACGACCCCGGGCTACGCCTCGGCGCCGGGCGCACGCCGGGTCCCGGAGGAGTCCCTCCCGCTGCCGCGCATTCCTGTCATCCCGATGAGCTACGGCAACGCTGGGCGCCTCCTCGAGCGGCTCAAGGGCCCGTCCGTGCCCCAGAGCTGGCAGGGCGCCCTCGCGTTCCGCTACCACGTGGGGCCGGGGCCGGCGCGGGCGCGGCTCAAGGTGAAGACCGAACGCGGCGCCCGGGCGATGCATCCCATCTGGAACACGTTCGGCATGATCCGGGGCACCCGGTATCCCGACCAGTGGCTCGTGGTGGGCGGCCACCGCGACGCCTGGGGGCCCGGCGCGCGCGACAACATCAGCGGGACGGTCACCGTGCTCGAGGTGGCGCGCGCCTTCGCGACGCTTGCGCAGCAGGGCATCAGGCCGGCGCGCACGCTCGTGTTTGCGACGTGGGACGCCGAGGAATGGGGACTCATCGGGTCGACTGAGTGGGCGGAGGAGCTGGAGGACTCGCTCCGGGCGCATGTCGTGGCCTACGTCAACGAGGACGGCACGTTCTCCGGCCAGAGCTTCAGCGGCGCCGCCTCCCCATCCCTCAAGCCACTCATCCGGGCGGCGACTCGGGTCGTGCCGGACCCGGAAGGGGCCGGCACGGTCTACGAAGAGTGGCTGCGGGGCCACCAGGGCGACACGGCGGCGCTGACGCTCGGCAACCTCGGCGGAGGCTCGGATTTCGCGCCGTTCTATCATCACCTCGGCATCCCCGCCGGTGGGATCGGGTTTGACGGACCGGAAGGGATTTACCATTCCGCGTACGACTCCTACGACTGGATGTCGCGATTCGGCGATCCGGGATACAAGGCCCACCAGGCGGGCGCCAGGTTGGTAGGCGTGATCCTGGCCCGCCTGGCCAACGCCGACATCCTGCCGCTCGACTACGTCGCCTTTGGCGCCGAGCTGACCCGTCTCGTGGCGCAACTCGACTCCGGGATTGCCGAGAAGAAATGGAGCGTGCGCGCGCAGGGGCTGCGCGAGGCGCTGGGGCGTTTCACCGGAGCGGCTCGCGCGTTCGCGGCCGCGCGCGACAGCGCGCTCGCGGCGGGGGCCGACTCCGCCCGCTGCGCTCGCGCGAACGCTGCGCTCATGCAAGTGGAGAGGCGCCTCACCCGAGCGGAGGGGCTCGCGACCCGGCCGTGGTACAAGAGCCTGCAGTTTGCCTCCGATGTCGACAACGGGTATGCGACGGTGGCGTTCCCGTCGGTGAGCGAGGCGATCCGCTACGGCGACGTTGCGACGGTGGAGCGCGAGCTGGCCGATCTCGTCGCCCGCGTGGATCGGGCGCGAGTCGCGCTCGAGGAGGCGACGGCGGCGCTGCGCTAACGCCGTTCCGGCGCTGGCGCGGGCGGCGCCCGGCACGCAGATTGTGCTGCCGCGTCTGAGGGGGTTTGCCATGACAACCGACACCGGGGACCGCATGAAGGTCGTGGTCTATTACGCGATCTGGGCGACCCTCTGCGCGGGGGCGGCGGGCGTGATGATGTCCCTGATCCATACCTGGTTCTTCAGCTTCGCGCCCTCCCGGACCGCGTTCATGGAGACCCTCGCCGGGGGGATCGCCGTGACGGTTGCGATCGCCGCGGGGCAGGCGGCGGTGATTCTCGCGGCGGGCGGCCTGCTGGTCCGCCTCGGCTTCACGCTCCAGGGCACCGTGCTGCTGGGGTTGCTGGTGGGGGCCTTCGACTTCGTGATGAACCTGGTGCAGCTGCTCGTTCCCGCGCTCGAGCCCGGGTGGGCGTGGGACCTCATCATCATCGCGGTAGCCACTGTTGCGATCACGCTCATCGGCGCCCGCCGCACCGCCGCGCCGTGAGCGACGAGCAGCGGGACTCGATCGAGCGCCTGGAGCGGCGCGTCGCGACGCTCGAGGAACTGGTGCGGCGGCTGGTCCATGCCCGCGCCATTCCGGACGCGGCGCGACCGCTTCCGCGAGCCGACCCCGGCCGGCCGCCCCCGGGTGAGACCCCGCCCCCGCCCCCGTCCCCACCCCCACCCCTGGCCCCGCCCACCGCCGCACCCTCCGCCGACCTCGAGCAATGGTTCGGCCAGCGGGGGCTGCTCGTGATCGGTGTGGTCGCGCTCCTCGCCGCGGCCGCGTTCTTCCTGAAATATGCGTTCGATCGCGGCTGGATCCCGCCGCTGGTGCGCTCGCTCCTCGCGGTCGCCGCCGGCATCGGCGTCGCCGTCTGGGGCGAGGACCGGATCCGGCACGGCATGCGGCGCTACGGCGCCGCGATGATCGGGGCGGGCGGCGGCCTCGTCTACCTCGGCCTGTGGGCCGCGGCCGGACCGTACGCTCTGCTCGACCGCCGGGCCGGCGTGCTGCTGCTCGCGGCTTCGAGTGTCGCGGTCACCCTGCTCGCGCTCCACCACGAGATTGAGGGCCTCGCCATCTGGGCGCTCGCGGGCGCCTACCTCGCGCCGATCGTGCTGCCACCTCCCGTCCCGAACCCCGACCTCTTGCTTGGCTACCTGGAAGTGATCGGCCTGGGCACCGGCATCCTCGCCTTCGCGATGGGCTGGCGCTGCGCGTTCGACGTCGCCTTGTTTGGATACCTGTTCCTCGCCGCGGCGGGCGCCGCCACGGCGCTCAGGAGCCCTCTCGGATGCTGGCTCATCGCGTCCGCCGCGCTGCTCACACTCCACTCCACGCGCCGCCGTTACTGGCCCGAGGCGAGGCTCGGCATCACCGTGGTCAGCTGGGCCTTGCTCGGCGCGAGCCTCGGGGGCATCCACGGCGCTGAAGCGAGGACCTGGCTCGCGCTCGGCGCAGCCGCGGCGGTGTCCGGCCTGCTGTGGTGGCAGCAGCTCGACCACGATCCCTTCGGCGCGGCGGCGCACGATGATTCGGGCGCGGCCGCGGAGCGCTCGCTGTTCGTCGCGAATCCGATCGCCCTCTTGGTGCTCGCCTACGCCACCGGACTCGATCTGTTCGAGAACGCGCCGGGCCTCCTGCCGACGCTGCTAGGAGCCATCCACCTGACCGCCGGTTGGCTGCGACGCGCGGCGTCCTTCTCGATCATGGGGTTCGCGTTGGGCGCCCTCGCCATGGCGCTCGAGTGGCGCGCCCCGAGCGTGGTCCTCGGTTGGGTCGCGCTCGCTGCGGTGGCGCTCGCGTCGCAGCGGTACGGAAGCCGACCCGGCGGGCGACTCGCGGCGGCCGGGCTCGCTACCGGCGCGTTCGTCTGTCTCTTTTCGGTGGCGCTGTGGTCGCGCGAGGCGAGCGCCGCCGTGTTCAGCGACCCCTGGGCGCTCGCGCTGTACGGGTACGTCGCGGGCGCCGCCCTGTGTGCGCGGTGGTGGGGAGCGGAGGCGACGCCGCCAGGGAAGCGCAGCGGCGCGGAGCTGTCCTGGATACTGTGCGCTGCGGCCGTGTTCGCCGGAGGATCGATTCAGTTCGGCCGATACTTCGGGCGGATCGCGGCTCTCGCCGGGGATCTCGCCCTGAGCCTGTGGTGGCTCGCGTACGCCGGGGCCCTCGTGTACCTCGGGTTCCGCCTGAACCGGAAAGCAGTCCGCTCGGCGGGGCTGGCGGTGGCGGCCGGGGCGGGGCTCAAGATCGTGTTGTACGATCTCTCGACCCTCCAGGCGCTGTACCGCGTGGCGTCCTTCCTCGCGCTGGCCATGATCGCCCTGTCCGTGGCCTACGCCTACAACCGAAAGGCTAGAGCCGTGGCAGCGTGATCCCCTGCTGCGCCTGGTATTTCCCCTTCTTGTCTTTGTAGCTGACCTCGCACTCGTCGCCCTCGTCCGCGGTGAAGAACAAGACCTGGGCGATCCCCTCGTGCGCGTAAATCCGGGCGGGCAGGGGAGTGGTGTTCGAGATCTCGAGCGTCACGAAGCCTTCCCACTCGGGCTCGAACGGCGTGACGTTCGTGATGACGCCGCAGCGGGCGTACGTGCTCTTGCCGACGCAGATCGTCAGGACGTTGCGCGGAATGCGGAAATACTCGACCGAGCGCGCCAGCGCGAATGAGTTCGGCGGCACGATGCACACGTCGCCGCTGAACTCGACGAACGACTTCGGATCGAAATGCTTGGGATCCACCACGGCCGAGAGGGCGTTGGTGAAGATCTTGAACTCGGGCGCCACCCGCATGTCGTAGCCGTAGGACGAGACGCCGTAGGAGATCGCGCCCGCGCGGACCTGGCAGTCGGCGAAGGGCTCGATCATGCCGTGCTGCTCGGCCATGCGCCGGATCCAGCGATCGGACTTGATGGACATTGGGGCCCAATATATCGGCAGCACCGTCACTTACGCCACTCGATTCGGTTGACAATGATTGACGCCGCGAATACGTTTGGACGGATTAAGTGAATTTTTTCACGAACTCATGAACCAGCCCTACCTGAGCTTCCTCCTCCTTCTCGCCTTCGTGGCGTTCAACGCGGGCGCCCTCATCGGCATGTCGCACCTCCTGGCGCCGCGCAAGCCCACCCCCGTGAAGGAGACGCCGTACGAGAGCGGCATGCCGCCGCTCGGCGACGCGCACGAGCGCTTCTCGGTGAAGTTCTACCTCGTGGCGATGCTGTTCATCATCTTCGACATCGAGACGGTGTTCCTGATCCCGTGGGGGACGATCTTCTTCGCCGCCGGGGGACCCGGGATGGGGTTCCTGCTGATCGAGATGCTGGTGTTCATCGCCATCCTCGCGGTCGGATACGTGTACGTATGGAAGCGGGGGGCGCTCGAGTGGGGTTGAGGCGTCGAGCTTCGCTCCACGAGGTTCGTCGATGAAGCGGGTCATTGAGACGAAAGAAGTTTCCGGCCAGAGCCCGAACTACCTGCTCGCCCGGTTCAGGGATCTCATCGATTGGGCCGTTAATTCCTCCCGGGCGAACTCGCTGTGGCCGATGCCGTTCGGCACGGCCTGCTGCGCCATCGAGTTCATGGCGACCGCCGCGAGCCGCTTCGACTTCGCGCGCTTCGGCATGGAGCGCCAGGCGTTCTCACCGCGCCAGGCCGACGTGCTGATCTGCGCCGGGCGGTTGCCGTTCAAGCTCGCGCCCGTGATCCGGCGGATCTACGATCAAATGCCGCAACCCAAGTGGGTGATTTCCATGGGGGCGTGCGCGTCCACCGGCGGCATCTTCGACAACTATGCCATGGTGCAGGGGATCGACACGGTCGTGCCGGTGGACGTGTACGTCCCCGGCTGCCCGCCGCGGCCCGAGGGCTTGCTCTACGGGGTGCTGCTCCTGCACAAGAAGATCAAAGGCGAGTCGTTGTTCGACGGCGTCGCGCGCCGTGAGGAGCAGCCGCTCGACGAGCGGGGCCTGCGGCTGCCGCCCGAGCAGATCGACGAGATCTCGGAGCCCTTCGGGAACTCCATCCACCAGTTCCGCTCGGCGTGAATCCCTCCGTCGACGCGCTGCGAGCGACCTTCGACACCGCGATCGGCCGCGCGGCGGACGTGCGCGGCGACACGATCGTGTTCATCGACGCGGCCCGGAGCTTCGAGATCCTCAAGTGGCTCAAGGAGACGCCGGGCCAGGAGTACAACTACCTGGTGGACGTCACCGCCGTCGAGTACCGCGACGCGGAGCGGCCGATCGAGGTCGTCTACTTCCTGCGCTCGCTCCACCGGCGCGCCGATCTGCGCGTCAAGGTCGAGCTGCCGCAGGACCGGCCGCTCCGCGTGGACTCGGTAGTTCCGCTGTGGCACGGCGCGAACTGGCTGGAGCGGGAAGTCTACGACATGTTCGGCATCAGCTTCGCCGGCCACCCCGATCTCCGGCGCATCCTGATGTGGGAGACGTACGCCGAAGGGCATCCGCTGAGAAAGGACTTTCCCCTGCGCGGCCGGTTCAGCCGCGCCGAGCAGGTGCGGCAGGCGCTCGCGGCGAACCCTGAAGCGCACTACTCGCTCGAGGAGCTGTCGATCGCCGAGACGTTCAACGAGCTTCCCGAGGGCATGAAGGAGCGGCTGCGCCGGGGCGACCGGGGGAAGGTGCCTTACTCCGAATGAGCAAGCGCACGGTCGAGGTCGCGCTCGCCACTCCGGGGCTGGACGCCCAGGGACAGCCGACCCGCGTCCCGGTCGGTGTAGCCGGCGAGCCGCCCCCGCCTCCTCCGCCCCCCCCGTCCGCCGAGCCGGCGGAGCCCGAGCTCGGGGGCGAGCACATGCTCGTCAACCTCGGGCCCCAGCACCCCGCGACTCACGGCGTGCTGCGCCTCGTGGTGGAGCTCGACGGCGAAACCGTGGTGCGGGTCATCCCTCATGTCGGTTACCTCCACTCGGGGTTCGAGAAGCTCGGCGAGTACCGCCACTACAACCAGATCATCCCGCTCACCGACCGTACCGATTACCTGTCGCCGATGGCGAACAACGTCGGCTTTGCCCTCGCGGCCGAGAGGCTGATGGGGATCGAGATCACCCCGCGCTGCAAGGTCCTGCGGGTGATCGCGTGCGAGATGAGCCGGATCATCTCGCACATGGTGTGGCTGGGGACGACGTCCATCGACCTGGGCGCCTTCACCCCTTTCCTGTGGGCATTCCAGGAGCGCGAGCGGATTTATGACCTGCAGGAGATGTGGACGGGCGCGCGGCTCACGACCAGCGTGACGCGCGTCGGCGGCATGCTCGCCGACATCCCGGACGGCTTCACGGAAGGGCTGCGCCACTTCACGAAGACGTATCCCAAGACGCTCAGCGAGATCGACCGCGTGCTCACCCGTAACGCCGTGTGGGCCGGGCGCACGCAGAACGTGGGCGTGATGACGGCCGAGGAAGCGATCGACTACTCGCTCTCCGGCCCGATGCTGCGGGCGAGCGGCGTCCCCTACGACGTCCGCAAGGACCACCCGTACCTGGACTATGAGACGTACGAGTTCGAGGTCCCGGTGGGCGAGCACGGCGACGTGTATGACCGCTACCTGGCGCGGCTCGAGGAATGCCACCAGTCGAACCGCATCCTGGAGCAGGCGCTCCAGCGGCTCCCCGACGGCCCCGTGAACGTGGACGATCCCAGAGTCATCCTGCCCCCGAAGTCGCGCGCGATGGGCGACATGGAAGCGATGATCTACCACTTCAAGCAGGTGATGGAGGGCGTCAAGGCGCCGGTGGGGGAGGCGTACGTGGGAATCGAGAACCCGAAGGGAGAGCTGGGGAACTACCTCGTGTCCGACGGGACCGCGAAGCCGGTGCGGTGGCGCATCCGGCCGCCGTCCTTCATCAACCTCGCGGCGCTGGCGAAGATGGCGGAGGGGCACTTGCTCTCCGACCTGATCGCCATCAATGCCTCGGTGGACATCGTGATGGGAGAGGTGGATCGATGAGCGTGGGCGCGCACCCGGCGCGCGACGCCGGCACCGAAGCATACCAGCCGGTATTCGACGAGAAGACGCTCGAGCGGCTCCAGGAGATCCTCGCGCGCTACCCCACCAAGCAGGCCGCGCTGTTGCCGGCGTTGTGGCTCGTGCAGGAGGCGCGCGGGTGGATCTCGGACCGCAACATGGCCGAGGTGGCCGAAGTGCTGGGGCTGACACCCGCGTACGTGAAGGGCGTCGTGACGTTCTACACGATGTACCACACTCAC
>Ga0209056_10009238_pt1 | contig 10075 bp, 10 predicted proteins | sample GraSoiAngelo_114_FD_185876 | JGI IMG/M metagenome (GOLD analysis project Ga0209056, IMG submission 185876) | Grasslands soil microbial communities from the Angelo Coastal Reserve, California, USA - 14_0903_13_40cm (SPAdes) (version 2) | ecosystem: Environmental > Terrestrial > Soil > Grasslands...
GCGCGGCCATGGAGTAACCGATCGCCAGGACGACTTTCTTTTTCACCCGATCAGCAATCCATCCGCCGATGAAAGCAAACGAAGCGTAAAAGATATTGTGCAATAAATAGAGCGCCACGGCGACACTTGCGGCGCGTGTTGCTCCAAGGGAAGGCGTGAGTTTCTGCGTGGCCAGCAAAATAAGCAGCGTGTGCGCAAACGCGCCTGCACCAAAAAGTCCGACCGCCACAAGAAATTCTCGGTATGCGGCAGGTAGAGCGCGCAGGCGCGATCCTAATGAGATGTGAGGAACCGGAAGACGCTCTTTCTCCTTCACCAGAAACACGATTACCGCAATCGCCAGCACGCCCGGGATCAATGTGAGCGCAAATAGACTCCAGTAGTTGTAATGGAGCACCCGCAACAGAAACCAGGCAACCGCCGGGGCGATGATCGCCCCGAGCGTGTCCATCATTCGCTCGAAGCCGAATGCGCGTCCGTAAGTTTCGGGCGTTACCGCCGCGGCGAGCAGCGCCTTGCGCACCGGCGTACGCACGCCGCGACCAAACCACGCGCCTGCGCGAGCTATCAGGACCTGCCAAGCGGCAGTGGCGAGGCTAAACGATGCTGTGCCAAGTGCTGTGATAGCGTAACCGAGCACGGCGATCGCTTTGCGCCGCTTGAGCCGATCTGTGTAATAACCCGATGCGATCTTCGCAAAGCTCGAAAGACCATCGCTTACGCCCTCAATTAATCCGAGCCAGGCCGCCGCTACGCCCATGGTGGCGAGGAACGCCGGCAGCACGGCTGTCGCCATTTCATGCGACGTATCACTAAAGAGCGATGCGAGCCCGATGCCAATTACGCTGCGATTAAGCCAGCGAACACGTGTGCGCGTCTGCCAGGATGTCACGGGCTGTATTAAGATATTCACGACTCGCTATCTTGCGATAGGAGTCATCAGCACTCAGAGTCGAGGCGATTTCCCGCAACGGGTTAGGCAAACTCCATTGCCCGAAAAATTTTGCCATCGCTCGAAAAGGAAATCAAGCGGATGCAGAGTGGAGTTTGTTCGGTTCCCCAATGCCGTCTTCCAAAACATCGGCAAAGCCTCGCAATAAAACGTTGTCATCACTCTAGAGTTGGCAGTGGTGTCTTTTCTGTTACTGCAAGGGATGGCATATGCGGGGGCTCATGCCGCGCCAGGATCTCTGCAATCTCAACCAGATGCGACAAATCTCTCTGCTTTGTTTCGATTTCAGCATCAATCTGCTCAGCGTGTGCTTTGCGTTCCTCGAGTGCTTTTCTCATCGCGCCGCGCGTAGCGTCCAAACTTATCGCTAGTCGCTCATCCAGCTCGGCGCCAAAACGACGAAACGCGTCCTCTATGTTTTGTAGCGTCGCCCAACGGAGGTTCTCTACGTTACGGATGACAACGGCATCGATTTCTTCGAGCAGGCGTTTGCGCATTCTGCTTTTGCGTATAGCAGCAGGCAATACTTGATCGATTGCGCCTGGTGCAATCGGATTGAGTTCCGCGGTCCGCGCAGCGGTTACCCAAAACGGGTCGTGTTTGGCTTCAAAAGCCTCGCTGCATTCGGGAGCGTGAAAGGTAATCTCCAGCAGATTGGCTGCCGTTTGCCTAACAAACGTGATGAGCTCATCGGCGCGACGTTGATGAACGCGGAACGCTTCTTCAAGGCGCGCCCCCACTCTGCGAATCACCTCTCGTAACGCGTCATCGAAGAAGGGAACGACAGTTGCCGTGAGCCGTTCTCTCGCCCAGTTGGAATCTTTGCTAGCGGCCAGCGCCTCATCGAGTTCGCGTTGCAGAATAGCGCGAGCCTCAGCGCGGAGATCTTCCGCCTCGGTCTCGAGTTCCTGCAACGCGCGTAGACGATCGCCAGCTAGAAAATCATTCGCGTTACGTCGCTCCACATCGAAACGTTGTGCCGCTTCATCGAAAGCCGTCATGCGGCGTTCGAGATCTTCCACTGGCAAACAGAGTGATTTGAGCGCGATCTCGGTCTCAAGTTGCAATTGCGCGACCAAGGCCGCTGCTTTGCGCGCGACCGCTGCATCAAGCGTCTCCCGTTTTTCACTGGCAAGGAATTGAACCAGATGCTCTTCGAGTTCCGCGAATCCACTAGCTGCGAGCGCTGTCGGATCGCCAGACTCTTTCGCTCGAAGAGCATCGCGCGCAGATAGATTGAAAATTGGTGTGAAGGGATCGAAGCCGGCATGATCCACCAGCGCGTCGCGCAGGAAAGTTATCGCCTTTTCACGCTCGTGCACCTCGACGAGGTCGATCTTGTTTAAGACGATGATGAGGCGCGCGACTGTTTCTCGAACGCGCGCGAGGTACGCGATCTCGATTTCAGTGATTGGCGGGTCAGCCGAAACAACGAAAAGCGCCGCGTCGCATTCCGGCAACACCGCATCTGCCGCCGTGGTTTGATGACGCAACGCTGAACCTACACCGGGCGTGTCAATGAGCACCACACCCCGTTCGAGCAATTCGGCTGACAGAAACACATCCACGCGTGCAACGTTCAACGCGTTGCGCGGGTTCGATTCCTCAGTGACGAAGGCACTCAGCTTCCCGCGTATTGCGTCGGTATCGTGAGATTCAAACTCATCAACTTTGCCGGAAAGGTAAGTGACGCAGATCCGCAAAGTAGCGCCAGCTTCCAGGAACGTCGGAATCGCGGTTACAGGCACCACCCCGATCGGCAACACTGCCTGGCCGAGCAGGGCGTTGAGCACAGTACTTTTTCCACGCTTGAATTGACCAAGCACGGCAAATTGAAAACGCTCCGTGGTCAACCGCTCACGTAATCCATTTAGTCGCTCCAGAACTCTCGTGTGAGTTGCCGACGGCGTACGGATACAAGTCAGTGCGCGATCCAGGAGCTCCGCCAAATCACAACGCGGTGCGAGACAGGCCCCATGTTGCGCAGGTGCTAAGGGGTTGTGCTCAATTGGTTTCGCCGCGTTCACAAGCCGACGCGAAATGCTCAGACCCGATCTTCTCCATCGTGCCCTGGGGCCACCTCCGCGCCCGCGCGCTCACCTTCTCCATCGATATCTTCGATAGACAGCGTTCCTAGTCGCCGCCGGTAAACGTGTCCCCATGCGTGCATCATCTCGACCGTCGGCTGGAAAAACTTCTGCGCGATCAGCGTGGGCACAAAAGCGCTTAAGGTGACGACACTGACAAGAATTGTGTACTGGTCCTGGTTGATAATCCCGTTTTGCAAACCATAGAGGGAAGAAATTGTTCCGAACGTCAGGCCGGTGGCCATTAGCAGGGTGGTGTAGCTCGCCTCTTTGACCTTCATGTAATGCAAACGGGCAAGCGGAAACACGCCAGCGATTTTGGTCACCATTTTCAGCGTCAGAAACACGGTGATCACCAGCAGACCCGTCCACAGCGCTGGCAACGAGACGTACAGGCCAGCTTTGATAAAATAGAACGGCGTGAACACTGCAAACGCGATGCTACGCATGCGGCGGACCAGCGTCTTGTCGCGGAGAAAAACGCCGGCGACTACAAGACCGAGCAGGTAGGCAGGCAGAACGGCTTCGCTTTTGGCCGCGGTAGCGAAGCCGCCGAGAAAGAAAAGCACAAAGAAAATGAACTTCACTTCGGGTTCGCTCACCTGTGTGGCGCCGAGGCGCGTGATAATCGCCTGCGTCCAACGCGGCATGAACCATAGAACGATCAACGTCACAACCACAAAGAGCAGCAGCCATACATTGTAGTTCGCGAACAACGTGCCGAGAGCGAGCACGGTGCCGAAATCTGTAATAAAACACGCAGCCAAGATCATCTTGCCCATCGCTGTGTCACTGAACCCGCCTTCGATCATGACTACGTAAACGACCGCAACGGAGGTAGTGGAAAGCGCGATGCCAGCGATTTGCGCTTCGTGCAGAGACCAGCCAAAGACAAATTGTGCGAACAGCCAGACGACCACAAACGGAGCAGCAAATGACAGGACCCCGATCCACACACTGGCGTGCCAATTGGCCTTGAGCGAAACGGGATCGATTTCCGCTCCCGCGAGAAACGTGAGCACGCCGCTACCGAGTAAGGCGAGAAAGTTCGTCCACTCAGTCGATTGCAGTATGTGATGCAGGTGTCCGGCGCTCGCACTCGCTCCTGCGATGCCGACATGCAGGGTGCCACCTTCCAGTCCAATCGCGACATTACCGGCTAGGACGCCTACAAGGATTTCAATCAGCGCGACTGAGATGCCGATTCGGATCGAGATCAAACTGGCGATGAGCGCCAAGCCCATCCACACTGCAGCGATAAACCAAATATTTTCGAGCATAAAAACTCCTTCCTGCTTGGAAGGAGTCATCAGCTCACGCGGTTTTCTGTCCCGAAAGCTTTCGGGACAGACGGCAAACTCCATTGCCTTGAGAGGACTCTAGCGTACTCGCATTGTTGCGTCGAGCGAAGCCGCACGCGAAGCCGTAGCTCTATGCGAACGGCGAGCGACACCGTTGCAGTGCTTCATGGTAACTTCGCGAGATCCTTCGACTCCGCTTCGCTCCGCTCAGGATGACGGCGCTGGTGCGCAGTCACATCTTGAAGCGTTCACCCAGATAAAGCTGGCGACTGATGGGATCGTTGATGAGGAAATCCTTTGTGCCTTCGCTCTCGACGCGCCCATCGTAAATCAAGTACGCGCGATCCACGATGGAGAGAGTCTCCCGCACATTGTGATCGGTGATCATTATGGCCAATCCCGATTTGCGCAGGTTAACAATGATCTGTTGCACGTCGTAAACAGCAATGGGATCGACGCCGCTGAACGGCTCGTCAAGCATCAACAACTTCGGCTGTGTGACCAGCGAACGCGCAATGGTTAAGCGCCGTTTTTCGCCGCCGCTCAACGTCAGCGCGGTATTCTTTGCGATTCGTTCAATCCCGAACTGGTGCAGCAACTGGTCGCAACGGTTCCGCCTCTCGGCTTTGCTCAGCGAAAGCGTTTCCAGGATCGCCATGATATTTTGTTCCACCGTCATTTTGCGAAAGATCGATTCTTCCTGCGGCAGATAACCCATGCCGAGGCGGGCGCGCTTATACATTGCGTAATCTGTGACGTCGGTATCGCAGAAGATCACACGACCACTGTTCGGCCTGACCAAGCCAACGATCATATAAAAACTCGTGGTCTTCCCGGCTCCGTTTGGCCCGAGAAGTCCCACGATCTCACCCGCGTGCACGTGCATGTTGACTCCGTCAACAACCGCGCGGCCGCCATAGATCTTGACCAGCTGATCAGTAGTGAGGACGGTCTCTGGCTTCGGCGCGACCGTCGAAGTTCGTTTCGGAATCGAAATCGGTGCGGTTTGGCTGATCATGGCTTGGGCAGAGACGGAGCGGGTGACACCTGGGCGGCTTGAGTCGGGGAGGGACTTGCCTGTCCCTTTTTCTCGTCGTCTGGCTGCTGGACAATTTCGGTACGACTCGGCCCGTGAGTCCGCAGCTGACTATTCTGACTGATGACCATGACCGTATCGGGGCTCGTCGCCACGTGCAGGTTTGGTCCCTCTTGCACCCGCGGTGTTCCTATCAATTCAACATCGCCAGTAGTAGCTGTATAGGTAGCTTTATCGGAGCGACCAACAGCACGGGTCGGCGGGCCGCCATTCGCGGCGGGCCGGTCTCGAACGAGCCCAACATTCCCTTCGGCGATCGCTTTCTCCAGACTCTGGTTTTCTCCCTTTGTAATGAACACTGTCAATTTGTCAGATTGAAGATTGAAACGCGGATCGACTACCTTCACACGGCCGCTAAAGATGCCGATGTTCTTGGTTGAATCAAAAAAAGCCTCATCTGAGTAGATTTCGGTCGTTGTCGGTCCATTGGACTGCTGCCCTGCAGCGCCTGGGCCAAATAGGTTCGTCCCGGATGACTTGTCATCTTTCTTTTTGTCTTTGTTCTTCCCTTGCGCCTTTGCCGGTTTCTCCGCTTTCGTCGGCGAAGGGGAGCCCGCCGATGCAGAGGCAATCTCCCCGGGCGATCGCGCGGCGATCACGCATACAATAAACAAAACCAACACCCTTAATCTTTTCATTCTTTCGGGCCGGGTGTTGCAGTCAGATGGGATTTGTCAGTGATCACCATCTTTACGTTTCCTATCAATCGCCCAGTCTTTGAGTTCGTGTCGAATTGCACTGAATCACCAGCGATATTGAAATCCGAACGTTGTATCATCGTACGCTCCTGCGAACTTAGAATTCGGGTTTTCAAATCGAGGACAGACGTGTGCATGTCGATTCGCAGGTCAGGCTGACTCTCCGGAGTGTAAGTCGTAATTCTAAGATGTTGAAAGCCGACGTGTTCCTCGTCAATCCGGTGCGCCGTACCCGCTTCAAATCTTCCTCTTAAACGGCCGTCGCCATCGAAATCTGGCAACACAAGGCCTTTGGCTTCATGCCCGATTGGCAGCGGAATGTTCGTCAAGCTTTGTTCGCCTGGAGTCCCGCTTGGCGTTGCCGATGCGAGCCCTTTCTTTTTGCGGCCTTTTGACTGACCGGACACCTGAGGTGCCGCTATCAAAACAGACAGCACGATCGATAGAAACCATGGCAGCCAGCCCCAATATGTGGAGCGGCCACTACGAAACAGCAGCATGAATAGCCTTTAACATGCGCAAATGCTTCGGCAAATCGTTTACGGGAACCTGATTCGGCCCGTCCGATAACGCTTGGCTGGGGTTCTCGTGAACCTCCATGAAGATTCCGTCGCATCCAACGGCCATAGCTGCTCTGGCCAGCGCTGGCGCCAGAACGCCGTCGCCGGACGTAGAATCCCCCGCCCCGCCGGGTCGCTGGACGGAATGTGTAGCATCGAAGACCACCCGATAACCAGTTTCACGCATCCAATAGAGCGAGCGCATATCGGCAACGAGGTTGTTATATCCAAAGGTGGTGCCCCGCTCGGTGAAACAAAATTGTGAGTTGCCGAAAGCGATCAGTTTCTCGGCGATGTTTCGCACATCCCAAGGCGCGAGGAACTGGCCCTTTTTAACGTTAACTGCACGACCCGTTTCCGCAGCGGCACGCAGCAGATCCGTTTGCCGGCAGAGGAATGCCGGTATCTGCAACATGTCGATCTTCTCGCCGGCAATCTCGGCCTCAGCGGGGGAATGGACATCGGTTGTGACCGGAATCTTCAGCTCGCGTCCGATCTCCGAGAGAATGTCGCAACCTTCGCGCACGCCGACTCCGCGAAACGAGTGGACAGAAGTTCGGTTCGCCTTGTCGTATGAGGCTTTGAAGATGAACTCAACGTTTTCGGCGGCGCATATCTCAGCGATCTTCGTCGCCATGCGCCAGACAAATTTCTCCGACTCAATGACGCACGGACCGAGAATGAACACGGGGCGTTTGCCGCCGATCGCGACGTTTCTAATTTGAAGCGGCTTAACTTTCACAGACCTGAAAGCGAATCAGGAAAACAGTAAAACAGGAAGGCGAAACTATGCGTTTGCTTCCTGCTTTCCTGTTTTCCTAATTAATCCTCTTTTCGTCATATCAAAAACGGCAAAGGGCGCGTAGAGCAGCAGAAAGAAGAGCAACGCCACTCCGTGCATTTGCAAGAGATACAGCGGCCGCGAATCTGAGAGAAAGCTCAAGATGGAAAATGCTTCCGGCTTGTGCAGCAAAAATCCATAATTGAATCCGGTTAGTTCGTCTACGATCAACGTGACAACAAAATAGAACTCAGACCACAGCCACACGCGCACAAGGGACATAGGGTATGGCCGATACCGGCGAGTCAACATCAGGAAAACTACGCCGACAATGATCCCACAGTGGGAAGTGAAAAAACTGATAAACCGCCAGTCTGGAAAACCGTAACGCAGGTTCGGCGTGAGCACTGCTTGCAACGTGCCGCCAATTCCCCAGAAATACGCGACCTCGAACCAGCGTTGACTCCCCGTCCACATCGCCACCATTACGACGGCCATGCCCCAATCGCACATTTGCATTGGCAACATCTGGCGCCAATCCACAACGCCCCGGCTGCGGATGAAAATCAGAAAAGCCAGGTAGTTCAAGATCAGCACGGCTGACAGCGCAGCGATAATCACCCGCTCGATCCGCTCGGACTTTGTGCGCCCTACCAGTGCGGCAAGCGCAAACGGCAGTGCGATCGTGATAAAAATCACGGTCAGATGCGGCAAACCGTACGGTTGAAATTCAGGTGCGTCGTTCATCAAATCGAAATGAAATTCCAAAATCCAAGCTCTAACATCCTGAGAAACAACTGTAATCCTGAGCGAAGCGCAGCGGAGTCGAAGGATCCCGCGGAGTCATTTACGTTGTGCCGCGGGATTCCTCGACTTCGCTCGGAATGACGGGCCTTGCCGCTTAACGCACCACCCAGAGATTACACGGAATCACATCGCTAACCCAGGCAATATTGCTCGGTAGTTGTTGAACCGTTTCGCGACTCTTCGGCAGCGGCACGACGAGCAAGTCGCCTTCCACCGATCTGACAAAATCGGATGCAGCAAGCCCGGTAGCGCCCCTAATGAAGCGCGTCTCGATTGGGACTTCAGTCGCCCCAGCCGACAAAACAAACTCTTCAAGCGGGTCTTCCTCGCCATGGTTCGGCTTGTGCGTGGTAATGCCAGTGGTATCGCCAGCGATCGAAGCCCGGGCTTCATCAAACGCAGTAATGATTCCAATCACGTACAGTCGCTCGCACGATTCTGCTTCCGCCAGCATGAGCGTCGTTTTCAATGCCACCAATCCCTGCTGTGAGTGGTCCGCAATGAACACGATACGGCGCAGCGGTTTCGGTTTTTTTTCCGGATGTGTGAACAGCATGATTGAGCAGTTGGCCTCTCGCACCAGACGGCGTGCGACATTGCCCAGGAACGGATGCAACACGATCTCCTTTTCCAGCGCGCCGGCAATTAGCATGTCGATCTTTTCGCGCGTCAGTGCTGCCAAAATGGCTTGGGCTGGATCTCCCTCTTCATAATGGATTGCCGAATCGGCAGGAAGCCCAAGTTCCGCAAGCACCTCGGCGAACTTCTTCGGCGTGCCCTGATTTCGCTTTCCAACGTGGATTAGATGAAGATCGGCCGAAAACCGGTCCCGGATCCGCTTCGCTTCAGCAAGGACCTGCTTGAACCGCGGCGAAAAGGTTGTCGCTACAGCGATCGTTTTGTAAGGCGATGAATCACGCATCGAACTTAATCGCAATTTGATGTTTCATCGGCCTTAAGCAACAGGCATCGAAAACCGCAAATGAAGGACCCGCCTTAACGCTTCAACGGTTTAACAGGCGAAGCCATTCGGCTTTCCATTTCCCAAATCCTCTGCGAATTTTCGCACATGCGAAGGGCAATTTACCCCGGCAGCTTTGATCCGGTGACCAATGGCCATTTGGATGTGATTGAGCGCGCGCGAAAATTATTCGACGAGGTCGTCGTGGCAGTTGCGCATAATGACGAGAAGCAACCGCTTTTCTCGCTCGAGCAACGCCTGGATTTATTGCGAGACACCGCCGGTCGAATCGAGAACGTCCGGATCGCCGAGTTTAGCGGGTTGCTGGTCGAATTCGCCCGTGCCCAAAACGCAGGAGCGGTGATCCGAGGATTGCGCGCAGTTTCGGATTTTGAGTTCGAATTTCAAATGGCGTTAATGAATCGAAATCTGAATGGCGCCGTAGAAACGATATTCCTGATGCCGAAGGAGGAATACACTTATCTCAGCTCGCGCATCGTGAAGGAAATCGCCAGGCTCGGCGGGAATGTCTCAAGTTTTGTTCCGGAGCGTGTGGCCAAAGCGCTGAGCGGGAAATTCAGACAATGAAGTTCGGAGGGTTAGCTCATGAAAGTACATCTGAAACAAATCCCGCCCCAGGGTCTGCATATGAGCGGAGAAGAAGATTGTCCCATTCAGGAGTTGGCATCGGAAGAAATTCGCTGTGCCGGTCCTCTGCATTACGACATCGACGTCGGCGTTGCTGACGGCGGGCTGTGGGCGAACGGCTCGTTGTCCCAACCGGTGGAACTGCGTTGCGTATCGTGTCTGCAGAAATTTGTGCATGAAATTC
>Ga0209056_10009239_pt1 | contig 10075 bp, 7 predicted proteins | sample GraSoiAngelo_114_FD_185876 | JGI IMG/M metagenome (GOLD analysis project Ga0209056, IMG submission 185876) | Grasslands soil microbial communities from the Angelo Coastal Reserve, California, USA - 14_0903_13_40cm (SPAdes) (version 2) | ecosystem: Environmental > Terrestrial > Soil > Grasslands ...
ACCAGCGCCTTCCGCAGCACCTGGTCCATGTGCTCGACGAGCTCGATCTCGATCGACTTCAAGATGACGGCCGGGATCTCCCGGATGTCCTTCTCGTTCTCCACCGGGATGAGGACCTTCTTGATGCCGCCGCGATGCGCCGCCAGGACCTTCTCCTTCAAGCCCCCGATGGGCAGCACGTTGCCCCGCAGCGTCACCTCGCCGGTCATGGCGAGGTCGTGTCGGACCGGGATGCGCGTCAGCGCCGAGACCAGCGCGGTCGCCATGGTGATGCCCGCCGACGGACCGTCCTTGGGGATCGCACCCTCCGGGATGTGAATGTGGATGTCGATCTTCTGGTAGAAGTCGCGCTCGAGCCCGAGCTCCTCGGCGCGTGAGCGCACGTAGCTCATCGCTGCCTGCGCCGACTCCTGCATCACCTCGCCCAGGCGGCCGGTGATGAGCAGCTTCCCCTTGCCGGGCATCACCTGCACCTCGGTGGCGAGCAGCTCGCCGCCCATGTCGGTCCACGCGAGCCCGGTCGCGACGCCGATCTTGTGCTCGACTTCCGCCTTCCCGTAGCGGTAGCGCGGCGGGCCGAGGTACGCGTTCAGGCTCTTCGCGGACACCCGGATGCGGGCGTTGCGGTCCTTCTTCACCACCTCGACCGCGACCTTTCGACACACGCTGGCGATCTCGCGCTCGAGGTTCCGGACACCCGCCTCCTTCGTGTAGTGGCGGATGATCGACATGAGCGCCGAATCGGAGAGGACGATGTTCTCGGCCTTCAAGCCGTTCGCCTCGTGCTGCTTCGGGATCAGGTATTTCTTGGCGATGTTCAGCTTCTCGAGCTCCGTGTAGCCCGCGATGCGGATGATCTCCATGCGGTCCTGGAGCGGGCGCGGGATGCGCTCGAGGGTGTTCGCGGTGGTGACGAACATGACCTTCGAGAGGTCGTAGTCCACGTCCAGGTAGTGGTCGTTGAAGGTGCTGTTCTGCTCGGGATCGAGCACCTCCAGCAGCGCCGACGACGGGTCGCCGCGGAAGTCGGTGGACATCTTGTCCACCTCGTCGAGCAGGAAGACCGGGTTGCCCGAGCCGGCGCGCTTCATGCACTGGATGACCTTGCCCGGCAGCGCGCCGATGTAGGTGCGGCGGTGGCCGCGGATCTCGGCCTCGTCGCGCACGCCGCCCAGCGACACGCGCACGAACTTCCGGCCGGTGGCGCGCGCGATCGACTTGCCGAGCGAGGTCTTGCCCACGCCGGGCGGCCCGACCAGACAGAGGATGGGCCCCTTGGTGTGGCCGACCAGGCTCTGCACCGCGAGGTACTCGAGGATGCGCTGCTTCACCTTCTCGAGGCCGAAGTGGTCGTCCTCGAGGACCTTCTCCGCCTCTTTGATGTCGAGCTTGTCCTCCGTGTACTCGTGCCAGGGGAGCGAGATCAGCCAGTCGATGTAGTTGCGCACGACGGTCGCCTCGGCGGACATGGGCGACATCATCTTGAGCTTCTTCAGCTCTTTCTCGGCCTTCTCGCGGGCCTCCGCCGACATCTTCTTCTGCTTGATCTTCTCTTCCAGCTCCTGGATCTCGTTCTTGAACTCGTCCTTCTCGCCGAGCTCCTTCTGGATCGCGCGCATCTGCTCGTTGAGGTAGTACTCCTTCTGGGTCTTCTCCATCTGCTTCTTGACCCGAGTACGGATGCGCTTCTCGACCTCGAGGATCTCGATCTCGGACCGCATGAAGCCGAGCACCTTCTCGAGGCGCTCGGCCGGGTTGGTCATCTCGAGCAGCGTCTGCTTGTCCTCGAGCTTGATGCCGAGGTGGGCGACGATCGTGTCGGCGAGCCGCGCGGGCTCGTCGATCGAGGCCACCGACATGATCATCTCGGGCGGGACCTTCTTGTTGAGCTTGACGTAGGTCTCGAAGGTGGCGTTGACGCTGCGGATGAGGGCTTCGACCTCGGTCGACTTGTTGCACGCCTCTTCGAGGGCCTCGGCCTCGACCAGGAAGTACTCGGCGTTGCTCAGGTAGCGCGTGACGCGCGCCCGCCTCTTGCCCTCGACCAGCACCTTGACGGTGCCGTCGGGCAGGCGGAGGAGCTGCACGACCGTGCCGAGCGTGCCGACCCGGTAGATGTCGTCCTCGGCGGGGTCATTGGTCTTGGCGTCCTTCTGCGCCGCGAGGAGGATGAACTTCTGCTTGTTCATCGCCTCCTCGAGGGCGCGGATCGACTTCTGCCGCCCGACGAAGAGCGGCACCACCATGTGCGGGAAGACGATGATGTCCCGCAGCGGCAGGAGCGGCACGCGGAGCCCGCCCGCCTGCGGCGGCGCCTCGCGCGAATCTCGTTTCTCGTTCCGGAAAAGCATTCGTCCCCCGTTCCGCTATGCGGTCTCGGCCGCCTTCTGGAAGAGGATGATGGGCTGCTCCTTGTTGGTGACCACCTCCTCCGAGATGAGGACCTCTTTGATGTTCGGCTGCGACGGGATGTCGTACATCACGTCGAGCATGATGTTCTCCATGATGGCGCGCAGCCCGCGCGCGCCCGACTTGCGCTTGAGCGCCTCGCGCGCGATCGCCGAGAGGGCGCCGTCGGTGAAGCGGAGGTGCACGCCTTCCATCTCGAAGAGCTTCTGGTACTGCCGGGTGAGGGCGTTCTTCGGTTCCTTCAAGATGCGGACCAGCGCCGTCTCGTCGAGCTCCTCGAGGGTGGCGATGACCGGGAGCCGGCCCACGAATTCGGGGATCAACCCGAACTTGAGCAGGTCCTCGGTCTGCACCTCGTGCAGGAGGTCGCTCATGCTGCGCTCGTCCTTACGCCGTATATCGGCGCCGAAGCCCATTCCCTTGACCCCGATGCGCCGGCGGATGATGTCGTCGAGCCCGACGAAGGCCCCCCCGCAGATGAAGAGGATATTGGTGGTGTCGACCTGCAGGAACTCCTGCTGGGGGTGCTTGCGGCCGCCCTTGGGCGGGACGCTGGCGGTGGTGCCCTCGATGATCTTGAGCAGCGCCTGCTGCACGCCCTCGCCCGACACGTCGCGTGTGATCGAGGGGTTGTCGCCCTTGCGCGCGATCTTGTCGATCTCGTCGATGTAGACGATGCCGCGCTGGCACTTCTCGACGTCGTAGTCGGCGTTCTGGAGGAGCGAGAGGATGATGTTCTCGACGTCCTCACCGACGTAGCCGGCCTCGGTCAGGCTGGTGGCGTCGGCGATCGCGAACGGCACCTGCAGGAAGCGGGCGAGCGTCTGCGCGAGGAGCGTCTTGCCGCAGCCCGTCGGCCCGACGAGCAGGATGTTCGACTTCTGCAGCTCGACGTCGCCCGTGACCAGCTGCGAGTCGATGCGCTTGTAGTGGTTGTGGACCGCGACCGCCAGGATCTTCTTGGCGCGCTCCTGGCCGATCACGTACTGGTCGAGGACCTTCTTGATCTCGGACGGCTTCGGCACCGCCGAGGTGGACGAGAGGGTCTCCTCCTGGTCGACCTCCTCCGCGATGATGTCGTTGCAGAGGTCGATGCACTCGTCGCAGATGTAGACGGTCGGGCCAGCGATCAGCTTCCGGACCTCGTCCTGGCTCTTGCCGCAGAACGAGCAGACGAGGTTGCCGGTGCGGTCGTCACCGTGCTTCGCCATGAGGCCTCCCCTACGCCTTCGTGAGCTTGCCCGGCCGAGTCACGATGACCTCGTCGACGAGCCCGTACTCGACCGCCTGCTTGCCGGTCAGGAAGAGGTCACGGTCGGTGTCCTTCTCGATCTTCTTGAGGCTCTGCCCGGTGTGCTTCACCAGGATGTTGTTCATCTGCTCCCGCAGCCGGATGATCTCGCGCGCCTGGATGTCGATGTCGGTCGCCTGTCCCTGGACGCCGCCGAGCGGCTGGTGGATCATGATGCGGGCGTGCGGGAGCGCGAAGCGCTTGGCCTTGGCCCCCGCCGCGAGCAGCCACGCGGCCATGCTGGCCGCCTGCCCGACGCACAGGGTCGAGACCTCGGGCTTGATGTACTGCATGGTGTCGTAGATCGCGAGGCCGGCGGTCACCGAGCCCCCCGGCGAGTTGATGTACATGTAGATGTCCTTCTCCGGATCCTCCGACTCGAGGAAGAGGAGCTGGGCCACGACGAGGTTGGCGAGGTCGTCACCGATCGGGGCGCCCAGGATCACGATCCGGTCGCGCAGCAGGCGCGAGTAGATGTCGTAGGCTCGCTCCCCGCGACCGGTCTGCTCGATGACGATGGGGACGAGATTGGCGTGCATGGGCGGGGGGGCCTCGTCGCGACTGAGCCCGATTGTACCGGGTTTACTTTTCATGGGCAACGCTTTCCGCCGGCGCTGACGGCATGACTCTTGCAGCAGCAACCAGCCTCGCAAGGGCGCGATCACGCACCAACTTCGCGCGCAGCGCGGCACGCGCCTCGGGACGCTCGTAGAAAGCGCGTACGCGCTCGACCACCTGCCGCTCGCGCGCCGCAATCGCTTCGACCTCGGCATCGAGCTCGTCGTCGCTCACCACGATCGCATCGCGCGCGGCGAGCGCGTCGAGCAGGAGCTCGCTCCGCACCTGACGCTCGGCGCGCGGCCGGAGCTGCTCGCGCAGGCGCGCGAGCGCCGCCTCGCGCTCGGCGCCCTCGGGCAACCGGAGATCGAAGCTTTGCAGGAGCGCCTCGATCCGGCGCTCGACGAGCGTCGCGGGCACGTCGAAGGCGTGGCGCGCGAGCACCTGATCGACGAGCCCCTCGCGGACGGCGGCGTCCGCGCGCGCCACCGCCTCCCGCTCGAGGTCCGCGCGCACCCGCGCGCGCAGCTCGGCCAGCGAGTCACACTTCCCGTGGTCGCGGGCGAAGTCGTCGTCGAGCGGTGGCAGCTCCTTCACGCGGAGTTCCTTGATCTCCACCTCGAACGCCAGCGGGAAGCTGCCCGAGCCCGCCTCGAGAAGGACGCCCTCTCGATGCACCGGCTCGCCGCCCTCCAGGCGGCTGGTCAGGTCGACGCGCACCACGTCCCCCGTCTCGACCTGCGCGCGGTCCTCCACCGGGCGGAGCTGGGCGACCGATTCCCTGAGCTCACCGATGGTGCGCTCGACGTCCTCGTCGCTCACGCGCGTCGCGGGCCTCACCACCTGGAGGCCGCTCAGGTCGCCGAGCGCGATCGCGGGGCGCACCTCCACGGTGGCCGAGTAGCGCAGCGCTGCGCCCGGCGTGATCGGCTCCGCGTCGATGTCGGGCGTTCCCACCACCGCGAGCCCGTGCGTCTCGACCGCACGATGGAAGGACGCCTCCACCAGCCGGCCCAGCACCTTGCGCCGCACCTCCTCGCCGAACACGCGCTCGAGCACGGGGCGCGGCGCCTTGCCGGGGCGGAAGCCGCGCAGGCGCGCCCGCTGGCCGACCTCGTGGAAGGTGCGGTCGAGCTCGGCCTGCACCGCGTGCGCAGGCACCTCGACCTGGAGGCGCTTGCGGACCGGCGTCAGGTCCTCGACCGTCGCCGTGGAGTGCTCCATCGCATCACGCGCGCGTCCGGCGCGACCTCGCGTGCGAGAGGGGGGACTCGAACCCCCACGGTTGCCCGCGAGATCCTAAGTCTCGTGCGTCTGCCAGTTCCGCCACTCTCGCGTCCGTGCGCTCACCCATAACAACGGCTCCATGCCGAGACAAGCCGACGATACGCGTCATCCGGGGCCGCCGCCGATGAAGCGGAGCCCGTCCGGCGTGCGCTCGATCTGCTTGCGGATGGGCGGCAGGCGGAGCTCGTGGCTGCGGCCGCTCGGGTCGGTCACGGTGTCGGTGCGCTCCAGCTCGACCGCCGCGCGCGCGCCGTCGAGGCGGAGCGCGAGCACGCGCACGGCGACGTGCAGGCCGTCGACGTAACGGAAGTACCGCTCGAGCTGCTCCTCCTCTGCCGCGCTGCGCACCTGCCCCATGCGCCGGAGCGCACGCAGATCCTTGCGCGACCACGCACGCGCGTACTCGTCGAGCCACGCGCGGACCTCGGCCTCGGCGAGCTCCGATGGTGCGGGCGGAGGCGCGGTCTCGGTGCCGGGCCGGGCCGGCTCCCCGACCCGCGGCGGCGTGACCTCCGCCACCTCTGGCTCGGGCACCGTCACGACCCACGTGTCGCGGCCGATGGTCTGGTCCGCGACCGCGACCGTGACCCTGACCGTGTGCCGACCCGGTATCGTCGGCTCGTACTCCAGGCGGCCCGGTGCGCGCGCCCGCGCCCAGCGGCGGTCGACCGTCCAGCGATAGACGACCGTCGTGGATTGCGGCTCCACGCGCGTCTGGAACACGAGCGGCTCGCCGACGCGCCCCTCGAGGTAACGCGGGCCCGGGGCGCGGACGAGGCGTGGTGGAGGCACGAGCGCGGGTGGCTCGGGCGGAGGGACCGCCGCCACGCGCGGCGCCGCCACCGTGATCGTCCACTCGGCGATCGACGCGCTCTGCCCGTCCTCCGTCACGCGCACGCGCAGGTGGTGCGAGCCGGTCTCGGAAGGCGGAAGGGCCAGATCGGAGATCGCGTCCGCTGCCGGCTGCTCCTCGCGCCGCACCGGTTGATCGTCGAGCATCCACTCGAAGGCGAGTCGGTCCCCGGGGCGCGCCGCGGGCACGCGCGCGCGGCAGCGGAAGGATCCCTGCTCGCCCTGGGCGAGCGCGACCGATCCCGCGGGCGGCGTCACCTCCTCGAGCACCGGCGGCGTCGGCGGGACCACGCCCACGTCCCAGGTGCGCGCGGCGCGCCCGCCGCCGCGCCCGCTGACCTCGACCGTCACCTGCTGCCAGCCCGCATCCTCCGGGGCCGGCGCATAAGAGAAGGTGGACGCGAAGGACACCGGCCGTCCCCACACCGTCCACGTGAAGCTGAGCGCGCCCTGCGCTCCCGCCGAGAACTGTACGCTCTCACCGACCCGGACGGAGAGCTGCTTTGCGGGCGGCGTCACCTCGAGCGGCCCGAGCTCGACGCTGCGCCCGGGACGCCAGTGCACGAGCGGGAAGGCCACGACGATCACAACCGCCGCGAGCGCCGCCACGAGCCAGCTGCGCTTGCTCACGGCGCGAGGGTAGCGAGCGTCCGCCAACGAGGCAATGAAAATGATGCCCGGCGATTGCAGGAGGCGGCCTCCCGCGTTCCGGGCCGGGTAGTACCATGGGCTGGGCGAGCCGCTAGAATTGCGCCCGTGGCCGACGTCCCCGAGATCTGCGGCTCGTGCGATGAGCGCTTTTCCGGGGTGCGCCGCGCGCTGGCCGAGAATTTTCGCGACCACGGCGAGGTCGGCGCCGCGGTCGCGATCACGGTCGAAGGCAGACTCGTCGTCGACCTATGGGCCGGGTGGGCGGACCGGGCCCGCACGCGCCCGTGGCAACGTGACACCCTCGTGGACGTCTTCTCGGTCGGCAAGGCGATGGCTGCGCTCTCCCTCCTGATCCTGGTGGAGCGCCAGCAGGTGGACGTGGAAGCGCCCGTGGCGCGTTACTGGCCCGAGTTCGCGGCGCGCGGGAAGAGCGAAGTCACCGTGCGCATGCTCCTCTGCCATCGAGCCGGGTTGCCCGCGATCCGCCGCCTGCTTCCCAGCTTTGCCATGTACGACTGGGAGCTCATGACCTCCGCGCTCGCGGAGGAGGAGCCCTGGTGGGAACCCGGCCGGACCCACGGCTACCACGTCAACACCTTCGGCTTCCTCGTCGGCGAGATCGTGCGTCGCGTGAGCGGGGAGAGCATCGGCGCGTTCTTTCGGCGCGAGGTCGCCGGGCCGCTGGATGCCGACTTTCACTTCGGGATCGGGCCCGAGCACGACGAGCGCATCGCCGACTATCTCTTCGGCGACGAACCGCCCGCGTTCGTCGACGACGACGAAGGGCGACAGCTCTTACTGCGCCGTGTCTACCTGAATCCGCCCGGCCTGTCGGGCATCGGCACCGTCAACACCAGGGCCTGGCGGGCGGCCGAGATGCCCTCGACGAACGGCCACGCGAGCGCGCGCGCCGTGGCCCGCATCTACAGCGCGCTCGCCTGCGGGGGCGCCGTCGATGGCATCCGGCTCCTCGGGATGGAGACCATCGAGCACGCCATCGCAGAGGCGTCCGCGGGGCCCGACCTCGTCCTCGGTCGCCCCTCGCGTTTCGGGCTGGGCTTCCAGCTCACGCAGCCGGAGCGCCCGCTGGGCACGAATCCACGCAGCTTCGGCCACTTCGGCGCGGGCGGCTCGCTCGGATTCGCCGACCCCGATGCGCGGCTGGCCTTCGCCTACACGATGAATCAGGCCGGTCCTCGCTGGCAGAACCCGTGCAACCGCGCCCTGATCGACGCGGTCTACGCCTCGCTCTGACGTTCGGAGGGCCTCACACCGGCGGCGGTACGATGATTGCTTCCTCGGGTGAGACCGGCAAGACGCTCGACGCGGAAGAAGCGCTCGGCTGGGGGCTCGTGCACCGCGTGGTCGACGACGGAGAGCTGCTGCGCGAGACGGAACATGGACGAGGCGCGGGCCTGGGCGCGCGAGATCGCCGACCGGAGCCCGACGGCGATCACGCTGGCGAAGGCGTCGTTCAACGCGGAAAGCGAGCACATCCGGGGTGTGGGCGCGGTCGCGCTCCGCGGGCTCGCGCTCTACTACGGAACGGATGAGGCCGCCGAAGGCAAGAACGCGTTCCTCGAGAAGCGGAAGCCCGACTTCCGGAAGTTCCGAAGGTGACGCGACGATGACGGCCTGCTCGAGCGTGCGCGCCTGCTCGTCGTAGTCGGAGACCCCGAAGCGCCGGCCCGACGCGTCGCCCGAGCAAACCCTTGATTTCCTGAGTGGGCCGCCGCGGATTTGAACCGCGGACCCGCTGATTAAGAGTCAGCTGCTCTACCAACTGAGCTAGCGGCCCGATGGGCGAAGGACCGAATCGGCTAGCCGCGGCCCCCCGACCGACACATGGGGTGAGTGAAGGGATTTGAACCCTCGACCCCCGGGGCCACAACCCGGTGCTCTGCCAACTGAGCTACACTCACCATGGTTTCCACCTTCGTGTCCGGTGACAGAGGCGCGCCAGAGAGGATTCGAACCTCCGACCCACGGCTTAGAAGGCCGTTGCTCTATCCACCTGAGCTACTGGCGCGGGCGTCCCATTTGGTCGGGGCGAGCCGATTCGAACGGCCGACCACCTGCGCCCAAGGCAGGTGCGCTTCCAGGCTGCGCTACGCCCCGTCAAAAGTGACCCGACTCCCTAACACGGACTCCCGGCCCCGCGCAACGTTGCAGGCTCAGGACGAGGCGAGTCGGGCGCCGAGCGCCCGCACGGCGCGCGCCCGGTGGCTGACGCGCTGCTTGTCGGCGGGCGCGGCGGCGGCGAAGGAGCAGCCGAGCCCGTCGGCGACGAACACCGGATCGTAGCCGAACCCGCCGCCGCCGCTCGGGGCGGTCGCGATCCGGCCGCGGCACGTGCCCTCGGCGGTCACCGCGGCGCCCCCCGGCCAGGCGAGGGCGACGACGCAGCGGAAGCACGCGCGCCGCGCGGCGCGTGGCACCCCTGCGAGTTCGGCCAGGAGCCGGGCGACCCGGGCGGCGTCGGTCGGCGCGTACCGCGCCGAGCGCACCCCGGGCGCCCCACCGAGCCCCTCCGCCTCGAGGCCCGAGTCGTCCGCGAGCGCCGGGAGCGCGGTCGCCGCCGCCACCGTTCTCGCCTTCGCGAGCGCGTTCTCCAGGTAGGAGCCGCCCGTCTCCTCGGGGCAGGTGACGCCCGGGAAGTCGGCGAGCGAGCGGACCTCGGCCGGCCCCCACTCCGCCACCAGCGCGCGCAGCTCCTCGAGCTTGCCGCGGTTCGCCGTGGCCAGCACGAGCCTGGGCGGAATCATCCGCGCCGAGCGAGGACGACGCCCGCCTCCCCGAGCGTCGTGCGCTGGAGCGCGGTCAGCTCGCCCACGCCCGCGCGCGCCACGGCCAGCAGCCGCTCGAGCTGGCTCTCCGCGAACGGCTTCCCCTCGGCCGTGCCCTGGACCTCGACGTAGCGGCCGGCGCCGGTCATGACCACGTTCAGGTCGACCTCCGCGCGGCTGTCCTCCGCGTAGGCGAGGTCGAGCAGCACGCGGCCGCCGACGATGCCGGCGCTCACCGCGG
>Ga0209056_10009240_pt1 | contig 10075 bp, 9 predicted proteins | sample GraSoiAngelo_114_FD_185876 | JGI IMG/M metagenome (GOLD analysis project Ga0209056, IMG submission 185876) | Grasslands soil microbial communities from the Angelo Coastal Reserve, California, USA - 14_0903_13_40cm (SPAdes) (version 2) | ecosystem: Environmental > Terrestrial > Soil > Grasslands ...
TCGTACAGTTGCCGACGCCGGCCCCGCCGTTCAGCGTCGCGAGGAAGCTCGTGAAGGCGGTCCCATCCGGCGCGGTCCCACTGCTGCTCCAGATGTACGTGTCGTTCACGCAGTGCAGGCAGCTGCTCCCGGCGACCTTCTGCTCCCACTGGAGCCCCGTCTCGTTGTCGGTGACCGTGCCGTCCGTGTTGTCCACGAAGCGCAGGGTCGTGGTCGTGCTGATCGTCGTGGTCGTAGTGGTCGTCAACCCACCCCCACAACACTGGCATGTATGGCTGCTGGGATCGCAGAACGTGTCCGGGAAGCAGTCAGTGGTACTGTTGCATCCGCACGTCCCTGCTATGCAGACGCGTCCCGAGCCGGCGGCACCCGGGCAGTCGGAGTCACTCGCACACGGCATCGTCGTCGTGGTCGTGGGGCAATTCGGGGGAACACATTGCGTGGTCGTGGTCGTCGACCGCGTCACGATCTTCTCGACCGGGGCACAGAGCATCTTCGGCACGCCGATGTTGACCTGTTCGGTCCCAAATTGATCGATCAGTTCGGCAGGGACCGGGGCAAACCGACCGGTCAGCTCCGTGCAGTTGTCGTTCGGGCATTCCTTCGCGGCGACCTTGTAACACTTGAAGTGCCGTACCGGGTCCCCCGAGGGAGCGCCCGGTTTGCCACAGGACCCGTCGGTGGCGACGCAGGTCTTCTGCGTTGGGGCGCAGAGAAACTTCGGCACCAGCTTGAAGATCATCTCCCGACCGAACTGGTTGTCGGTCTGCACCTTCGTCACGATCGCGCCACCCGTGATCTTGTAGCACTTGAGGTGGTCGTGCTGGGTGTCGAACTGGGCGAACGCCGAGGTGGCGAGCGCGATCATGAGAACGCTGTACCCGAACGACCGGGGAGTTCGCTGGGTTATCATGCTAAATCCCTCCCGAGCTGACCGTCCGATCACAGCGGTAAGGACCCGCCAGATGCGGTACGGTATATTCGGTCCGGGTGAGACTGCTTGTCAACGGAGAAAATAGGTCGGTCCGGTGCCCAATGAGCTTCATCGCGACCCGCCGGTCTACGCCGGCACGTCGCAGGTTGCGGACGGCGCTCCGCCGCAGATCATGGAAGAGCTTGCCGGAGACGCCGGCTGCTTTGCACGCCGACCCGTGATCCGGCGCACCGCGAAGAATCGCCCTTGTCGAAGAATCCTCGCTCGCGGACCCCTTCGACGGCGGCTGGTGTTACCCCGTCGCGCGGTCTGAAGTCCAGCTCTGGACTATGGTGTCCAGTTCTGTATACTCCATCCCAAGAGGGAGGGTTCAGCTATGCCGGCACGGCTGCTCGAACCAACGCGGCAGACAGTCACACCGGTTGCCGAGCGCCACGATCCAGAGGCGCGGCGACGGCTCTCGGCTCCGGCGTTGCGCGCATTCTTTGCCCTCGCAGCGCGTTGGGGGCTCAACATCGACGAACAACGGGCCCTTCTCGGGTGGCCGAGCCGGTCGACGTTGTTTGCCTGGAAAAAGGGACAGGCTGGAGCGTTGCCCTATGACACGCTGACGCGCCTATCCCTGCTCCTGGGAATCTACAAGGCGCTGCACGTCCTCTACCCGGACGACGCCTTCGCGGACGAGTGGCCGAAGCTGCGAAACACCAATCCGATCTTCGCTGGTCGGCGCCCCTTGGACCTCATGGTCCCGGGCGACGTGGAGGCCCTCTACGCGGTGCGCCGGTTGTTGGACGGGCGACGCGGTGGATGGCACTAGCCCCGCCGCCGCGGCGACGGATTCGTGTCGGGACCACCCATCGGCTGATTCCCAGCCGCTACCCAGCGACGGGCATTCTCGACACGATTGCGGCGCCGGGCGACCTTGCCGCGATCATCGAGCTTGAAGGCTGGACGAACGACCGGTTGCAAGCTGAGCTTGGGCTGCTCCCGCTCATCCCGCAATCGGAGTGGGTGGTTGGGCCGTCGGCAACGGTCACAATGGCCGCGTTCTGCCATCCCTCGCACGACGGCAGTCGGTTCACCGACCATCGGCTCGGCGCCTGGTACGCCGCGTTTTCGCTGCCAACTGCCCATGCGGAGGCAGCCTATCATCGACGGCGCGAGTTCGAGGAGGTGGGACGAACGCCAATGCCGGTCCAGATGCGGGAGTATCGCGCCGGCTTTGACGAACGATTCCATGACGTCCGGCCCGCGAGGCGCTTTCCACAGTGGCATCACCCGACGGATTATCGTCGATCCCAACGATTTGCCGGGAACCTGCGCCGCGCCGGCTCCAGCGGCATCGTGTATGAGAGCGTGCGCGCGCCGGGCACCGATTGCTTGGTCGCGTTCCGGCCGAAGCTCGTCCTGAACGTGCGCCAGGGGCATCACTTCGAGTACCGATGGCAGCCCGGCGCCGCCGCCCCGACAATCACGCGTCTGTAATTTTCGGCCAGGAGCGCGGACGCTGGCCGGTGTGTGGAGGCCGAAGGTGGCGAAAGCCCAGCCGACCACCGAACCTGCCGTAGGGCCCAACCATGGCCGACATGTTCTCGTCGAACTGGACGTTAGCGCCGCGCGGCGCGTCGGGTCTACTTCGCCCGCCCCTCGTGAGGCTCCTCCTTCTCCCGCCCCTCGGCCTTGCGCTCCTGCGCCGCGGTCTCGCGCTTCAGGACCTTCCCGTCCTCGGCAACGTGGATGTACGACGTGTGGCCGTTCTTCTCGAATTCCGCCTCGTAGAAGGACTTGCCGCCCTCGGTTTCCTTCTCTATCTCCTCGACCTTCGCGCCGGCGGTCTCCTTCTGGATGGTCGCTTTCACGGCAGCGGGGAGCTGATCCATGCTGAGGCGCGTTTCGCCTTTCTCCGCCGACCAGCCGGCGAGCGGAGACATCGCGAACGCTATCACGGGCAGCCAGACTGTCTTCTTCATCGGGGCCTCCTCATCGTTCAAGTCGCTGCAGCGTGCCTCCCGCGTCGTCTCGAAGGCAATCCCAGGACGCTGACACGCGAACGGCACCCGCCTGATGTGCGGGTCCGCACGACCACCCGGTGATTGACGCCTATCGGCACCGCACGCGAGGTAGCAAGCTATTGGAGGTCCGATGCGCGCTCTTCGACTCGTCGCTCTCGCCCTCGTGCTCATCGCCCCGGCGGCGCACGCCGACCGGCTCGACGTCGAGGACTACGGTCCGGTCGACAAGCTCGGGCGCGGGCTCGCCAACATGGTGACGGGCGTGCTCGCGCTGCCCGGCAGCATCGCCGAGGGTGCGCACGAGAACGGCGCGTCGGGGGCTGCGGTCGGCCTCGGCAAGGGCATCGCGCGCACCATCGCGCGCGAGCTGGTCGGCGTGTACGAGTTCGTCACGTTTCCGCTGCCGGCGCCGCGCGGCTATCGGCCGATCCTGGATCCGCCCTATCCCTGGGAGTACTTCCAGGACCGCCATACCGGTCTGCGACCAGAGAGCGGTCTTCGGGACATAGGTGGACGACACGACCGCGCGTCGGCGTTCGCTACATGACGCGCCGGCACGCCGGGCAGACGCTTCGCTTGCACCGAATGCAGCGGACCGGCCCGGCGAGTTTCAGCGCCGGATCGCCTGACCCCGTCAGCCAGCGCAGGCCCGGGCGACGCAGCGCGGCGGCCAGGCATACGGATCCCCAGCCAACCCCAACACCCCCGACGACGCCGAGGGAGAGTCCCGCGATCACGAGACCGGCGAAGGGATCGCCGAGGAGCGTCATCCGACGCGCCTCCCTGTGGGCGGCGCCGTGCGTCGCCGGCACCGATGCGTGAGCTGCGTCACGGCTGACGCTTCGGGGAGCAACAAGAGTGCCGTCGAGCGCGTGAACGCCCGCCGTGGACCGATGCCCGGCGCTGAGGGGTTTCACCCAGGAGGGTGGGGGTTTTCCCGGGTGCAGGTCGGCGCTCGGGTGGGCCTTCGCGCGCGGGCGCGCCTCTGCTAGTCAGCGGCCATGACGCGCGAAAATCCAGGCGAGCTCGGCTTTCATCCGGAGCGACTCGAGCACGTCGTCCGCCTGCTCGATGCCGACATCGAGGCCAACCGGTACGACGGCGCGGCGCTCTGCGTCATGCGGGCCGGTCAGGTCGCGCTCTCGGCCACCCGCGGCTTCGCGGATCGCGAGGGGGGCAGGCGCCTCGAGTCCGACGCGGTCTTCGCGACGATGTCCGTCGGCAAGCAGTTCACGAACACCATCGTGCTGAACCGCATCGAGCGCGGCGACCTCCGCCTCACGATGCCGGTCGCGGAGCTGATTCCCGAGTTCGGCACCCGTGGCAAGGAGCGGATGACCCTCTTTCACCTCCTCACCCACACGAGCGGCATCGCGTCTCGTGTGCCGCTCCTTCCGCCGGAGGACCTCGCGAGCATCGAGCGGCTGGTCGCATGGGCGTGCACCACGACGCCGGAATCGGTGCCCGGCGAGCGGGTGAACTACTCGATCGCCGTCGCGCATGCCGTCATGGCCGAGATGGTGCGGCGCGCCGAGGGCGCGAAGCGGTCCTTCGGCCAGATCCTCGACGAGGAGCTCTTCCGGCCGCTCGGCATGGCCGAGACGAGCCTCGGACCGCGCGCCGACCTCGTGCGGCGGCTCTGTCCGGTGGTGGCGCGGTTCAGCGAGCCGGGGCTCTTCGCCCCCGCCGAGATCCAGGGCATCGGCGCGCTCTTCTCGATCCCGGGCGCCGAGATCCCTGCAGGCGGCTTCCTGACGACACTCCACGACCTCGCGCGCTTCGTCGAGATGCTACGGCGCGGCGGCGAGCTCGACGGCGCGCGCATCCTGTCGCCCGCGATGCTCGACCTCGCGACGCGGAACTGGACGGGCGACAAGCCGAACGCGCTCTTCGACTACACGATCGAGATGCGTGGCTGGGCACCGTTCCCGGCGTCGATCGGCCTCGGCTTCTTCGTGCGCGGTGACGCGATCATCCCCGGGCCCTTCGGGAACCTCTCGAGCGCGCGCACGTTCGGCGGCATCGGCGCCGGCTCGACCGCCTTCTGGATCGACCCGGCGCACGATCTCGGGTTCTCGTTCCTCTCGACGGGCGTCATGGAAGACAGCTTCCACGTCGAGCGGGTCTCGAGGCTGTCGGATGCCGTGATCGCCGCGCTCGTGCGCTGAGGCACGGCTGCTCGGTGCGATGAAGGTCGGCGTTCTTCAGTTCTTCAGCTGGCCGGAGCGGCGCGTCGCCATCGAGACCGTCTACGAGCGCGCACTCCAGCGCATCGAGATCATGGATCGGACGGGCTACGACGCCGTGTGGCTCGCCGAGCACCACTTCCATTCCTTCAGCGTCTGCCCCTCGGTGCACGTCATGGGGACGCACGTCGCCGCCCGCACGCAGCGGCTGCGCATCGGCACCGCCGTTTCGCTCGCGGCGCTCTATCATCCCCTTCGGCTCGCCGAGGAGGTCGCACTCCTCGATGTGCTGTCCGGCGGCCGCGTGAACTGGGGCGCGGGCCGCGGCTTCGACCGCACCGAGTTCCTCGCCTTCGGCGTGCCCCAGGACGAGAGCGGCCCACGGTTCCAGGAGGCCGTCGACATCGTGCTCCGTGCCTGGACCGAGGAGCGCCTCACGTGGAACGGCCGATACTTCCAGTTCGACGGGATCGAGGTGCTGCCGAAGCCGCGCCAGAAACCGCACCCGCCGGTCTGGCTCGCGGCGTCGTCGCCGAGCGCCATCGAGCGCGCGGCCGCGGGCGGCTTCACGATCATGATGGACCCGCACTCGACGCACGCCGAGATCGCCCGGAAGCGCGAGCTCTACCGGGAGCAGCTCGAGGCGCACGGCCTGTCGATCGACGGGCGCGACATCCCGATGGCACGGCTGATCGCGATCGCGCGAACGCGGAGAGAGGCCGAGGAGACGGCCCGCCGGGGGGCCCGCTGGCTGGTCGACTCGTACGCCGGCCCGCAGCATCAGTCGTTGACCGGCGTCATCGGCTTCGGCGTGGCGGTCGACGCGGCACCCCGGCTCGACCCCGTCGAGCGCTATCTCGACGGCGTGGTCGTCTGGGGCACGCCGGAGGCGGTCCTCGACGAGATCGCGCGGCTCCGGGAAGAGATGTTCCTCGGCTATCTCCTGTGCGCGCCGCTCAGCCACGAGTCCTTCGTCCTCTTCACCGACGAAGTGCTGCCGCGGATCCTGTGATTTCCTTCGCGGCCGATCCTTCGCGTTACCGGCACTGGAAGCTCGAGCTGCAGGGCGACGTCGCCGTGCTCGGCATGGCGGTCGACGAGAGCGCCGGTCTCGAGCCCGGCTACGCGCTGAAGCTCAACTCCTACGACCTCGGCGTCGACATCGAGCTCGCCGACGTGATCCAGCGCCTGCGCTTCTCCCATCCCGGGGTGCATGCGCTCGTCGTGACCTCGCTCCGCGAGCGCATGTTCTGCGCCGGCGCCAACATCTTCATGCTCGCCGCGAGCCCGCACCCGTTCAAGGTGAACTTCTGCAAGTTCACGAACGAGACGCGCCTCGCCCTCGAGGAGATGAGTGCGGCGTCCGGCATCCGCACGCTCGCCGCCCTCAACGGCACGGCGTCGGGCGGCGGCTACGAGCTGGCGCTCGCCTGCGACGAGATCCTGCTCGTCGACGACGGCTCGGCCGCGGTCTCGCTGCCCGAGGTGCCCCAGCTGGGAGTGCTGCCCGGTACCGGCGGCCTCACGCGTCTCGTCGACAAGCGCGGCGTCCGGCGCGACCGCGCCGACTGGTTCGCGACGGCGAGCGAGGGTGCGAAGGGCAAGCGGGCCGCCGAATGGCGGCTGGTCGACGACGCGGTGCCGCGCTCGGAATTCGCGGCGGGGGTGCGCGCGCGGGCGGCGGCCCTCGCAGTGACGAGCGACCGGCCGGCGACCGGACCCGGGATCGAGCTCGACCCGATCTCGGCCGCGCGGTCCGCCAACGGCATCGCCTACCGCTGGGTCCGGCTCGAGATCGAGCGTGACCGGCGGTTTGCCACGCTGACCGTGTCCGCGCCCGACGGCGACCAGCCCGCGACCCCGTCCGCCTTCCTCGCCGCGGGGTCGAGCGCATGGGCGATCGCGGCCTGGCGCGAGCTCGACGACGCGCTCCTCCACCTGCGCTTCAACGAGCCCGAGGTCGGCGTCGTGCTCCTCCGGACCGCGGGCGAGGCCGCCACCGTGCTGACCGTCGACCGTACGCTCGACCGCCACCGGGCGCACTGGCTGGTGCGCGAGATCCTGCTGCTCCAGAAGCGTGTTCTCAAGCGGCTCGACCTGACCGCACGCACGTTCTTCGCGCTCATCGAGCCCGGCTCGGCGTTCGCGGGCTCGCTTTTCGAGCTGGCGCTCGCGGCCGACCGGTCGTACATGCTCGCGGGCGAGGGGACCATGGTCGCGTTGTCGACGTTGAACCGCGGCGCGTTGCCGGGGAGCTCGGGCCTCTCGCGGCTCGCCGTGCGCTTTCTCGGCGAACCGGAGCGCCTGAAGGCGGCGCTCGACCACGACGGGCCGTTCGACACCGAGGCGGCCGTCCGGGCCGGGCTCGTGACGTTCGCCCCCGATGACATCGACTGGCAGGACGAGGTACGGTTGGCCGTCGAGGAGCGAGCGGCGATGAGTCCCGATGCGCTGACCGGCATGGAGGCGAACCTGCGCTTTCCCGGCCCGGAGACGCTCGAGACGAAGATCTTCGGCCGGCTCTCGGCGTGGCAGAACTGGATCTTCACGCGACCCAACGCGACGGGCGAGAAGGGCGCGCTCACGACGTACGGGAAGACGGGGCAACGGCCGGAGCTCGACCGGCGGCGGACGTGAGCCGTGGACCTGCACGAGAAGATCCCGAACAACGTGAGCCTCTCCTCGGATCGACGCCTGCAGCGGGCGCTCGAGGAGTGGCAGCCGCACTTCCTCGCGTGGTGGCGCGAGATGGGTCCCGAGCATTTTCAGGACGACCCCGTGTATCTCCGCACTGCGGTATCGGTCGACGCCAGTGGCTGGGCGCACTTCGACTACGTCCGCATGCCCGACTACCGGTGGGGCATCTTCCTCGCCGAGCCGGTGGCCGATCGCCGGATCGGCTTCGGCGACGACTACGGCAAGCCGGTGTGGCACGAGGTGCCCGGCGCGCATCGCACGACGCTCCGCCGCCTGATCGTCACCCAGGGGGACACGGAGCCCGCCTCCGTCGAGCAGCAGCGTCGTCTCGCCGCGAGCGCGCCGTCGCTCTACGACCTCCGGAACCTCTTCCAGGTGAACGTCGAGGAGGGCCGCCACCTGTGGGCGATGGCCTACCTTCTTCACACGTACTTCGGCCGCGACGGGCGTGAGGAGGCGCGCGACCTCCTCGAGCGGCGCTCGGGCCACCCCGACAAGCCACGCGTCCTCGCGGCCTTCAACGAGCCCATCGAGGACTGGGTCTCGTTCTTCATGTTCACCACGTTCACCGACCGCGACGGCAAGTACCAGCTGCTCGCGCTCGCCGAGTCGGGGTTCGACCCGCTGTCGCGCACGTGCCGCTTCATGCTGACCGAGGAGGCGCATCACATGTTCGTCGGCGAGAGCGGCGTCGCGCGGATCGTCGAGCGGACGGCGGAATGCCTCCGCGCCGGCCGCGAGCCGCGTGCAGCGGGCGCGCTCGACGTCGGCATCATCCAGCGATACCTCAACTTCTGGTACTCGCTGTCGCTCGACCTCTTCGGCGGCGAGGTGTCCACCAACGCCGCGCAGTTCTTCGGCACCGGCCTCAAGGGTCGGCCGCGCGAGGAGGAGCGCCACCAGGACCACCTGGCGCTCGAGGGCGTCTACGAGATGGACGTCTACGACGAGGGGCGGCTCGTGCGCCGGTCCGTGCCGCTGCGCTCCGCGATGAACGAGGTGCTGCGCGATGCGTACGTCGAGGACTGCCAGAAGGCGCTCGACCGCTGGAACCGGCGGCTCGCCGGGACCGGCGCTGCGCTCGTGCTGCCGTCGCGACGCTTTCACCGTCATCAGGGGACGTTCGCGGGACGGTGCTTCGACCCCGACGGTCGGGAGATCGACGCCGGGACGTTCGAGCGCGAGCGCGCGGCCTGGCTTCCCTCCGAGGCCGACCGGGCTTACGTCCGGAGCCTCGGCGCCCATCCGGTGCTCGAGCCGGGCCAGTTCGCGAGCTGGATCGCGCCGCCCGTGCGCGGGATCAATCACCAGCCGATCGATTTCCGGTACGTCCGCTCCAACGAAGCATGACGCCGGATCCCAAGAGCTCGAACGTCGCCGCCGAGATCCTGCGTCGCGGCGACGCCGCTCGCGTCGCTCTGCGTTTTCGGTCGGACGCGGAGCAGGTGGACGTCACCTACGGGGAGCTCCGCGAGCGCGTCGCCCGGACGGCCGCCGCGCTCGGCCGGCTCGGCGTGCAGGAGGAGCAGCGCGTCCTCGTCGTTCTCCCCGACGGCCCCGAGTGCGTGTACGCGTTCCTCGGTGCCATCTGGGCCGGGGCGGTGCCGGTCCTCGTGAGCACCTTTCTCGCGCCGCCCGACTACCTGTCGTTCCTGCGCGAGACACGTGCGCGAGCGGTCGTCACCACCGAGGCCGTGGGCGCCGCGCTCGGCGCCGATCTCCGCGCCGCGCTCCTGGCCGTGGGTCCCGGGAGATCGGGCTCGCTGTGGCGGGCGATCGAGGAGTGCCCCCCGTCGCCCGAGCCGTTTTCGACCCACCCCGACGACCCGGCCTTCTGGCTCTACAGCTCCGGGACGACGGGCGCGCCGAAAGCCGTCATCCACCGCCACCGCGACATCGTGCACGCCGTCGCGGCGTATGGCCGTCACGTCCTCGACCTTCGCCCCGACGACCGTGCCTACGCCACGTCGAAGCTCTTCTTCGCCTACGGCCTCGGCGCGAGCCTCTACTTTCCGCTCGCCGCCGGTGCCTCGGCCGTGCTCTCCCCCGAGCCGTTCTCGGCGGCGCGGACGTGGACGGTCCTCGCCGAGGAACGTCCGACGCTCTTCTTCGCCGTGCCATCCGTCTATCGCGCGCTCCTCGAGCAGGCGCCGCGGCACGCGCCGCAGGCGGTCGCGGGACTTCGCCGGGTCGTCTCCGCCGGAGAGGCGCTGCCGCCGGCGCTCTTCCATGCCTGGCAGGCGCGC
>Ga0209056_10009245_pt1 | contig 10073 bp, 4 predicted proteins | sample GraSoiAngelo_114_FD_185876 | JGI IMG/M metagenome (GOLD analysis project Ga0209056, IMG submission 185876) | Grasslands soil microbial communities from the Angelo Coastal Reserve, California, USA - 14_0903_13_40cm (SPAdes) (version 2) | ecosystem: Environmental > Terrestrial > Soil > Grasslands ...
CTGCTCCGCTGGATGAACCAGATTGCGCAGCGGCAACTCGAAGAGCGGCAGAGGGAGATGGACAAGATCCACACGGTCGCCGATGCAGAGCGCCGCAAGCAAAAGGTCCGCGAATCACTCCTGGAGCTCTTGGGTGGCCTTCCCGACTACAACGGGCCGCTGAATCCCACGATCACGGGTCAGATCCAAGATGATGGCTACACGATCGAGAAAGTGCTTTTCCAGAGTTTGCCGAATTTCTATGTTACCGGCGATCTCTACCGGCCCAACCAGCCGGGCCGTTACCCCGCCATTCTTTTTCAGTCAGGCCACACACAGGAGGGAAAGCCCGAGCCACAGAGAGCGGCAGCCAATCTGGCTTTGAAAGGCTTTGTAGTGTTGGCGACCGATCCGATAGGTCAAGGGGAAAGGGAACAGTCGTATGATCCGCAACTTTCGGGACCCTTGGGGGGGTGGTCAGTTCCCGAGCATATCCAGGCGGGAGCCCAGAGCATTCTGATTGGCGAAAGCGCGGCCCGCTTTTTCATTTGGGATGCGAAGCGAAGCATCGACTATCTGGTCAGCCGGAATGACGTGAACCCCACACGTCTCGGCGCCGCAGGTTGCTCGGGGGGTGGGGCATTGACGACCTTTATCGGCGCTCTGGACCCAAGGCTTAAAGCGGTCGTTCCCGCCTGCTATCCCAACTCCTATCACTTATTGTTTGCCGGCCCTGACCCCGATACCGAAATGAGCTTGCCCCAATTCCTGGCGCGGGGCCTCGATGTGGCGGATTATGTGGAATTAGCGGCGCCCACCCCCTGGCTCATCCAAGCTACCGAAGATGACTACTTTACGCCCGCGGGCGCTCGGTTGGTTTACGAGGAAGCTCGACGTTGGTACGGCATTTACGGAGCTGAGGACAAGCTGGCCTTCTTCGTCGGACCGGGCCCCCACGGCACTCCCCTGGTGAGCCGAGAAGCTGTCTATCAGTGGATGATCCGCTGGCTCAAAGACGGTCAAGGTGATTTTCATGAACAGCCAGTACATCTCCATACGAATTTCGAACTGCTGGTCACACCCACCGGCCGTGTCGAGGATATTCCGGGGAGCCGCAGACTCTACCAACTAATACTTGACGATTTTCACGCCAAGAAACGGCAGGGAACAATCCCCGAACTCGAAGCTGAATTGCGTAGGCTCGAGATTCCCTCCGATGGCTCCTCCCCGGAAATGCAAGTGTTGGATGAGTCGAACACTCCGGAATTTCAGCGGCAGCACATCAGGTTCGAGAGTGAGCCCGAGGTTGAAATTGAAGGAAGGCTCTACATCCCTTCTTCCCCCTCTGGTCAAAAGCCGGCGGTCTTGCTGGTGGCGGATAACGGGCCCTACTTCCAGGCGCCATCCACGGATTCCTTGGCGAAAAGGATGGCAAAGAAAGGCCGCGTGGTTCTGACACTCGAACCGCGCGACTCCCCAGGAGAAGATACGCACGCGCCATTTGTCGGGAATTGGATCACCAATTCACGGGCCAACCAGATCGGGCTCAATTTGCCGGCGATGCGCGCGCATGACATCTTACGTGGAGTCGATCTTCTATCTGCGCGCAGTGACGTCGAGCCGGCCTCCATCCATTGTGGTGCCCGTGGTGTAAAAGGAGTCTGGCTTTTGCTGGCGGCCGCGGTCGATCCACGAATCGGCAAGGTCTGGCTGGATCGAAGCCCCTACAGCTTGCGAGCCGCTCTCGAGAACACTCTGAACATGGATTTGTTTGATGCCGTGATTCCCGGTTTTGCGCTTCATTGGGACCTTGAAGATCTTACCAAGGCCATGGGGACGAGGCCGGTGATGTGGACTGACCCGGCGAACTGGATGAACCGGATAATTTCTCTTCGCGGCCCATATCTGTATCGCTATATCCTGGGTGATACTACTGACTTTGCCGACGCACAAGACGACGCATACATTGACGAATTTTTGAAATGATGATCTCTGCTCCCATCGCGGAGATGAACGTACTCTAGCCTGGCTGGGACGTTGCATACTTAGGACGGCGAGCGTACATTATCCGCCGGCTGCGAAGCCAAAACTGAAATTCCTGATTCACTGCGCAGGCGCGCCATGTCGAATATCAGCCGTCGGACGTTCGGACTTGCCATCATGGGACCCTTGGGGATGAATCATGCGCTTCCCTTGCGGCCCTTGCCCCTCGACCAGCAGAGCGAACTGGAAGGAGGCAACGGGAGCATCACCGATGTCCCTGGCGTCAAAGTGGGGCATTATACGGACCCGCGACGACCGACGGGTTGCACGGCTATTGTTTTCGAAGACGGGGCAACCGCGGGCGTGGATTACGACGGTTCAGCGCCAGGGGAATTCCAGGTTGTGATGTTGCAGCCCGTGAGCTCGCTCAGCACCGTTTGGGCGATTGTTTTGTCGGGAGGCGACTCGTGGGGGTTATCAACCGCACTGGGTGCGATGCGGTACCTGGAGGAACGCGGGCTCGGCGAACACTGGTGGCCGGACAAACCACACATGGTCATGCCAATTGTTGTAGCCTCCATCTTGGATGATCTTGGCCTGGGTGACAGCAGCATACGCCCTGACGCCGAAAGCGGTTACAAAGCTTGCAAGGTTGCCACCAGCGGGCCAGTGGAGGAAGGGTGCGTCGGAGCCGGCGCAGGCGCCACGGTCGGCACCGGATCATATTGCGGGGGCCTGGGGATGAAGTCCGGAATTGGGACCGCCAGCCTGCGCGTGGAAGATTTTGTGATCGGGGCCATCATGGCCGTCAACGCCACCGGTGATATCGTCGATTGGGTGCAGGGCAAGATTATTGCTGGCGCGCGCCGAGAGGATGGAAAAGGGTTCGTGAACATTTCGGAGAACGTCAAAAAACAGATGGCGAGGCAACTCAAAAATAAAATGGTGAGCGAAATACGTCCCGCACAGAAACACACCACCATCGGCGTGATCGCTACGAATGCGGTTTTTAACAAAACTGAGCTGACCCGGATTGCCATGTTGGCGAACACTGGCGCCGCCAAGGCCATTAACCCCTACCATACGACGGAGGATGGTGACCAGCTCTATGCTGTTTCGACCGGGAAGCTGAAAGTGGGCTTGAATCTTGCCTGGGTCGGCATCCTGGCGGCGGAAGTTGTGGCCGCAGCCATCACTCGTGCTGCCAAGATGGCCACCTCAGTTGAGGGCTGGCCAGCCTATCGGGACTTCACGTTAAAATTGTCACAGTAATAGGAAGTCTTGCGTGGCCGCGCAGCAGCCCGCAGCCGGGAGGCATGGCAAGCCTCGCGAAGTTCCGCCTAGTAGTGCGAGTAGACATTCTACAGAATAAATAGTAGAATGCCTACACTATGAGTCGCCAGCCGCCCTCACGTGTAGAACTGCTGCAAGGAACGCTCGACGTCCTTATTCTCCGAACGCTGCTCCGACGACCCGCGCACGGCCACGCCATCGCCAAACACATTCAGCGGACCTCTGAAGATCTCCTCCAGGTCGAGACCGGTTCTTTGTACCCCGCCCTCCATCGGCTGGAGGCGAAGGGCTGGATCGCGGCCTCCTGGGAGCTGTCCGATAAGGGCAAACGCGCCAGGTATTATCGCCTTACGCCGCGTGGGCGAAAACAGCTCGCCACCGAGCAATCGAAGTGGCAGGCGTTCTCTCGCGCCATAGGCCTGATCTTGAATCCAATGGATGAGGAGGCGCGATGATCTCGTTCTTTCGCAAGTTGGGTTGGCTGACCGAACGCCGCCGCAAGGAAGATGAGCTCCGAGAAGAACTCCAGTTCCACCTCGATGAGGAAGCCGAACAGCGTCAAGCGGAGGGGTTAGCGAAGGACCAGGCGAGATGGGCTGCCTGCCGCGACCTGGGGAACGTCCTTTTGATACAGGAGAGCACTCGCGCCGTGTGGACTTGGACGTTTTTTGAACAACTTGTGCAGGATCTTCGCTACGCTCTGCGCGCGATGATCCATAACCGGGCCTTCACGGCGCTGGCTGCGCTCTCGCTCGCGCTGGGCATCGGAGCAAACACCGCAATCTACAGCTTCCTCGACGCACTCTTGCTGCGCTCCCTGCCGGTGTCCGATCCAGCGTCGCTGGTTGTCCTAAACTGGCGCGCTAAGGTCTGGCGGGGGGATTCCGTGGTTGAGGCGATGAGTGGCAGTATTTATGACGATTCCAGGATGGGATCGGTGAGCGGCATTTTTCCCTACCCGGCCTTCGAGCTTTTGCAGAATAGCGACACCGTGTTCTCCGAAGTGTTCGCCTTTTGCCGAACGCAAGAAGTGCGAACCATGAATGTGACGATCAAAGGACAAGCTGACCTCGCTCACGGCGAGTTGGTATCGGGAGACTACTTTCGGGGCCTCGCTGTTCGTCCCGCCGCCGGACGGTTGATTATTCCTGACTACGACCGCACGGGAGCAGCCGCGGTCGCCGTGGTTAGCCATGCGTTCAGCGAAAAACATTTCGGCGGAGCGGGCAGCGCCGTGGGTCAAACCATTCTGATCAACAACCTACCTTTCACCGTGGTTGGTGTCACGCCGCCGGAATTCTTCGGCGTCGATCCCGCGGCGGCTCCCGACGTCTGTCTTCCGATGCACACCAACATTTTGCTTGGCGCTGCCAATCAATTCGGGTTTCGAGCCAATGATTACCTCGACCAAAATTACTACTGGGTTGAGATCATGGCTCGATTGCGCCCCGGAGTCAGTCTCGCGCAGGCCCAGGCCGCGCTGGCGCCCCGATTTCAGCAATGGGTGGCGACCACCGCCACGAATGACCGCCAGCGGGCGAATCTTCCTGCGTTGACGCTCAAGGAAGGGGCGACCGGGCTGGACACCCTGCGGCGGCAATTTTCCAAGCCGCTGTACGTATTGATGGCGCTCGTCGGATTGATTCTGGCGATCGCGTGCTCCAATGTCGCCAATCTGCTGCTGGCGCGCGCCGCTTCGCGCAAGCACGAAATCGCGTTGCGTCTGAGCGTGGGTGCAGGAAGGTTGCGGATCTTCCGTCAATTGTTGACCGAAAGCGTTCTGCTCGCATTGCTGGGAGGTGTTGGGGGGGTACTTTTCGCAATTTGGGGAATTCGTTTTCTTACTCTGCTGCTGGCCGGCGGTCCGCAGCGCGTCACCTTGAACGCCGAATTGAACTGGCACGTCCTTGGTGTGACCGCCGCGCTTTCACTGATCACGGGCGTGTTATTCGGCCTTGCTCCGGCTCTGCAATCCACACACCTGGATCTTGCGTCGGCATTGAAGGAAACGCGGGCCGGGCAGCCTCGCGCGCGCCACATGTCCTGGCGGGTCAATCTTAGTAAAATTCTCGTGGTTGGCCAGATTGCGATTTCACTGCTGATACTGGTTGCGGCCAGCCTCTTTGTGCGCACGTTGTCGAATCTCCGGTCGATTGAGCTTGGATTTAATCGCGAAAACGTGCTGCTGTTCCAGTTGAACGCGCGACAGGCCGGGCACCGAGACCCGGAGATCGCCGAATTCTACGGCAATCTGCGTGAACGGTTCGCCGCCATTCCAGGAGTGCGCGGTGCCAGCCTTGCCCGTTCTACCCTGATCGGAGGGGAACACGGACTGCCCATCAGCGTGCCTGGCGCTCCGCCCAACGACGCCAATCGTTTCCTCGCTGTCGGCCCGGGATTCCTGACTACGATGCAGATCCCGATCCTGGCTGGCCGCGACATTGAAGAACGCGACCATTCCGGCTCACAACCCGTTGCGGTGATCAATGATCGATTTGCCAAAATCAATTTCGGCGGCGCGAATCCATTATGGCGCCATCTTATCTTGTGGAAACCCGGGAAGGATAAATATCCTGCGCGCGACATGGAGATCGTCGGGGTGGCCAGCAACGCGCGCTATGGCGGAATGAAGCAGGAGATCCCGCCGGTCGTGTACATCGCATACGACCAGGGCTTTCCACAACCGAACGAGATGGTCTTTGCGCTGCGGACGACGGGCGACCCGCTCGCCTTTGTCAGCTCCGTGCGGGAAATCGTTCGCCAGGCGGACGCGCGCATGCCGGTGTCCGAGGTACGGACCCAGAAGGCCGAAATTGAGGATGCCATTCACCAGGAGATCACTCTTGCCGATCTCAGCTCTGTCCTCGCGATGCTCGCGCTGACGATTGCCGGGGTCGGCCTCTACGGCACGATGTCCTATACCGTCGCTCGCCGCACGGGTGAGATCGGGATTCGGATGGCGCTCGGGGCCGAGCCTCGCGCCGTCGTCAGGATGGTGCTACGCGAAGTCCTTGTGCTGGCGGCAGCAGGGCTCACGATCAGTGTGCCGGCAGCATTAGGCGCGTCAAAGTTTGTCGAATCTTTTCTTTTCGGAATGAAACCTAATGACCCGCTGGCGCTGACGCTGGCCGTGGCGATTCTCCTGGGCGCCGCACTTCTGGCGGGGTACGTGCCTGCTCGGAAGGCGTCTCGCATCGACCCGATGACTGCACTCAGGCATGAATGACTCGTGCGCTTCGCTGAGAATGATAGCGTCGCAAGCTTTTTTCACTATCCTGCAAGGGCGACATAAGGATCTGATTTCTTTCCGGCAAGGAATTCCGTCGTTAGTAGTGCAGCACGGGATGCGATAGAATCGGCGGTGCCACAAGATTCAGGCTCATCAAGAGGGAGGTTTCGCCCCCATGGACGCGCCACGGCTTGGCGACCAACCGGCCCGCCTCGCACCCCTACCCGCCAGGGAGCAACTGGAATGTCTTTTCGACCTTTCGCTGGACATGTTCTGCATTGCGGGATTCGATGGCTTCTTCAAGCTTCTGAATCCCGCCTGGGAGAGAACGCTGGGCTTCACTATCGGCGAACTGCTTGCCCAGCCCTACATCGAATTCGTCCATCCCGATGACCGTGAGTCAACGATTGCCGAAGCTCGGAAGTTGACTGCCGGGCGGCATACCATCTCCTTCGAAAATCGTTACCGCTCGAAAGACGGCTCCTACAGGTGGCTCCTGTGGAATGCAAATCCGGCCGCTGACCGGCCATTTGTCTACGCCACGGCCCGCGACATCACCGATCGCAAGCGAGTGGAATCAAGGCTTGCTGCCGATCACGCCGTAACGCGCGTGCTGGCGGGATCACTGACCCTGCAGGCGGCGGCACCCCAAATCCTCCAGGCCATTGGTCAAAGCCTGGAGTGGGAAATGGGCGCGATCTGGAAAGTGGATGAAGAGGTTGGAGCGCTGCGCTGCGTCGAACTTTGGCACGTCCCTGAGTTGCGCGCCCCGGAGTTCGAGACCAGCACCCGGAAGGCCTTGTTCCCCTCCGGCGTGGGTCTTCCGGGTCGAGTATTGGCCCATGGGAAGCCTGCGTGGGTCTCCGATGTGGTTGTCGACACCAATTTCCCACGGGCGAATTATGCGTTGGAAGAAGGACTCCACGGCGCGTTTGGTTTCCCGATCCGAAGCGCGGACAAGGTTATCGGAGTCATTGAATTTTTCAGCCGCCTGATTCGCCAGCCTGATGACGAACTGCTCCGGATGTTAGAGGCCATTGGCAGCCAGATTGGTCAGTTCGTAGAGCGCAAGCAAGCCGAACAGGAATTGAGGGGCTACACGCGGGAGCTGGAGGCTGCGAAACACGCCCAGGAGGAGAATGCGGCCCGGCTGGCCCAACTGGTCAAAGAACTAGAGGTCGCCAAACACCGTGCCGAAGAGGCGACCCAGGCCAAAAGTGAATTCCTGGCGAACATGAGCCATGAAATCCGTACCCCAATGAACGCCATCATCGGCATGACCGAACTGGCGTTGGGAACGAAGCTAAGCCCTCAGCAGCGGGAATACCTTGTCACCGTAAAGGATTCGGCCGATTCACTGCTCGCCTTGATCAACGACATCCTCGACTTTTCCAAAATCGAGGCGCGCAAGCTCGATCTGGATTATGTCGAGTTCGACTTGCGAGAAACGCTGGGAGACACACTGAAGGCGCTGGCTCTGCGGGCCCAACAGAAGGGCCTGGAGCTGGCCTGCCATGTCCGGCCCAAAGTGCCGGAAGGGCTGGTCGGCGATCCCAACCGCCTGCGCCGGATCATCGTCAACCTCGTGGGCAACGCCATCAAATTCACCGACCAAGGCGAAATCGTGGTTCGAGTGGAGACCGAGTCCTTCAGCGAAACCGACGTGGTGCTCCACATCGCCGTAAGCGATACGGGCGTCGGCGTGCCGGACGAAAAACGCAGGCAGATTTTCCAACCCTTCGTCCAAGCCGATAGCTCCACCACACGGAAATACGGTGGCACCGGCCTGGGCCTGGCCATCTCCACCGAACTGGTGAAGCTGATGCGTGGACGGATTTGGCTGGAGAGCCGGGAGGGAGTCGGAAGCACCTTCCACTTCACAGCCCAACTTGCTCTTCAGAAGCCCTCGCCTGGCCGGCGAGTTCCGCGGCAAATGGGCAACCTTCGAGACCTCCCTGTACTGGTGGTGGATGACAGCGCAACGAATCGGCGCATCCTGAAAGAAATGCTCAGCCAATGGCGAATGCGGCCCGTGGTGACGCGAGACGGACGGGCCGCCCTGGCAGCCCTGGCGAAGGCCGCGAGGTCGCGAAAGGTATTCCCGCTGGTGTTGATGGATGGTCAGATGCCTGAAATGGATGGGTTCGAGGCCGCCCGTCGTATCAGCCAGAACCCCAGCTTTCGCAAGGTCAAGATCATCATGTTAACCTCTGCCGGGAAGTACGAAAATGCCGCCAGCCTTAGGGCGATGCGTGTGGCGGCGTGCCTGACCAAACCCGTTAAACAGTCAGAACTTCTGGATGCCATCGTTAAGGTCCTTAGCGCCAGTTCGGAAGCAAAGTCATTTCGCCTAGCGCACATCCCTTACCGAGTGCCAAAGGTCCGGCAGCCGCTCCGCATCCTCGTGGCTGAAGACAATCCCGTCAACCAGGAGCTGGTCCTCGAACTGCTCAAGAAACGTGGTCACAGGGCCATCGCGGCTGAAAACGGGCAGCGAGCCTTGGCGGCTGCGCGCATTGGAGGCTTCGATGCTGTCTTGATGGATGTCCAAATGCCGAAGTTGAGTGGAATCGAAGCCACCCACGCGATCCGCGAGGCAGAGAAAGCGACGGGGGAGCACGTGCCGATTGTTGCCATGACGGCTCACGCCATGAAAGGGGACCGCGAGCGATGCCTCGAGGCTGGGATGGATGCTTATGTTTCGAAGCCCATCCGGGCTGAAGAGCTTTTTGGAACGGTTGAAGGGTTGGTGGTCGCATCCGGCCGCGGGAAAGGCAGCGGCGGCCAGAAACAGCTTGGAGCGAACAGCCTCGACCCGGCGGGACTGGCAGCCCGTTTTGGAGGTGACACCAAGCTGCTTCGCCGGCTGGTAGGCATTTTCCTTGATGGTTGCCCTCAAATGCTTACGAAGATCAGGAAGGCCATCACGACTCGGAACCCTGAAGCGCTGGCCGATGCGGCACACGGCTTTAAGGGAGCCGTAAGCAATTTTGGCGCCAGCAATATCTTGGAAATGGCACGGGAGCTGGAGGCCAAGGGGCGCCAGGGTGACTTGAACGGAGCCGAAGAGATCTGCCGGCGAATGGAGAGGGCTGTCCCTGCTTTGGCGGAATCGCTTCGGGCGGTCAGTTCGCGCCCTCCTCGAAGGTCCAAGCGCCCAGAACACGTGAAAGAACCACCTACTCTGACCACACAGGCACCGAGAATCAGAGGCAAACGCTGAACGATGAATGATGAATCGAGAGCGGTCTTCAGTTTGTTAATCCGCAATCCGAATTCACCATTTGGTCTGTGCCTTTGAGTTTCGGTGGTGAGACCAGCTTTGATGGAGGCGACAGTGAAAAGCATCCTGATCGCTGAGGACGATCCCACAACACGGCATCTGCTGAGCAGTGTGCTGAAGGCGGCCGGCTTTTCGGTGGCCACTGCCGCTGATGGCAGTACCGCACTGGGAAAACTGCGGAAGAAGAAATTCGACCTGCTGCTGACGGACATCTGGATGCCGGGCTTGAACGGTTTGGAACTCATGGCGCACCTGCGCCAGGAGGCGATACGGCCTAAGGTCGTGGTATTGACGTCCGATGACACA
>Ga0209056_10009250_pt1 | contig 10071 bp, 9 predicted proteins | sample GraSoiAngelo_114_FD_185876 | JGI IMG/M metagenome (GOLD analysis project Ga0209056, IMG submission 185876) | Grasslands soil microbial communities from the Angelo Coastal Reserve, California, USA - 14_0903_13_40cm (SPAdes) (version 2) | ecosystem: Environmental > Terrestrial > Soil > Grasslands ...
CCGAGAGCGGGGCGGAAGTACCTCGGGAGCCGGTCCTTTTCATGAAAGCCACCACATCTCTGGTCGGTCCGAATGATCCCGTTATGATTCCCAAGAGTGCCGAGAAGTTGGATTGGGAGGTGGAGCTGGCCGTAGTAGTTGGGAAGAAAGCCGCCTACGTAGCAAAGGAGCGGGCTCTTGAGTTCGTTGCCGGCTACGCACTTCACAATGACTATTCCGAGCGGAGCTTTCAGCTCGAGCGCGGCGGCCAGTGGGTGAAGGGCAAGAGTGCGGATACGTTTGCTCCCATCGGCCCCTTTCTTGCCACTCGCGATGAGGTACCCGAACCCGACCGCCTGGGGATGTGGTTGAAAGTGAACAACGAGTTCCGGCAAAACAGCAATACTGCAAATATGATCTTCGACGTACCGACCATCGTCAGCTACGTGAGTGAGTTTATGACCCTGCTCCCAGGAGACGTAATCAGCACGGGAACACCCGCCGGCGTAGGCCTCGGAATGCATCCCCCGCAGTATTTGAAGCCTGGTGATGTCGTGGATCTGGGCATGGCACGCCTGGGAGAGTCGCAACAGAAAGTCGTTGCCTGGAAATCATTTCACATCGAGGAGCAAACGAAATGAAGCGATACGGCTCCGTAATAAGGGTGCGACCCGAAGCCATCCCGTCGTACAAGGCCTATCACGCGGCAGCATGGCCCGAGATTCTCGCCACCATTCGGCGAAGTAACATCCGCAACTACTCCATCTATTTGAAGGATGATTTGCTGTTCGGCTACTACGAATACCACGGAACCGATTACCAGGCCGATATGGCGAAAATTGCGAGCGATCCGAAAACGCAAGAGTGGTGGGCCATCATGGAGCCCATGCAGAAGCCTCTCGACACGCGCGCCGAAGGTGAGTGGTGGGCGGCGATGGAGGAAGTCTTTCACACGGATTGAAAATGCATGAAGATCGTAGATACGCACCAACATCTCTGGGATCTCGATCTTTTTCGCTACGCCTGGCTTGAGCAATTGCCCGTCCTGAATCGCTCTTTCCGCATGAACGACTATCGCGACGCAACGAGCGGACTCGCTATCGAAAAGTCAGTGCACCTTGAGGCCGATGTGGACGAGCCGTTTATGCTTGAAGAAACAAGGCACCTTCTTCGGCTCGCGGATCGGCCAGACAACCCCCTCGAAGGGGTCGTGGCATGTGGACGTCCGGAGAGCAATGAGTTCAGGACCTACTTGGAAGAGATATTGGGTCATCCGAAACTGAAAGGGATTCGCAGGGTTCTGCACACGCAGCACGATGATCTAAGCCAGAGTGAAACATTCATCGAGAATGTTCACAGCTTGGCTGGCAACGGTCTTTCGTTCGATATTTGCGTCCTGGCCCGCCAACTGCCTCTTGCCATTCGTTTCGTTTCGCGTTGTCCCGATGTGACCTTCATCCTCGACCACTGCGGCGTGCCACAGGTGAGGGAGAAAATCCTCGACCCCTGGCGCTCGGACCTCCGCGAAATCGCAAATTTCCCGAATGTCTTTTGCAAGATTTCCGGGTTGATAGCCTATGCGGATCGCCACCACTGGACCGCGGAAGATCCGCGTCCCTACGTCGATCACGCCGTCGAATGCTTTGGCTGGGATCGCGTGATGTTCGGGAGTGACTGGCCCGTTTGCACGCTTTCCGCCAGCTATCGCCAGTGGGTCGACGTTCTCCTGTCGCTCACTCGCAGCGCGGGAGAGGCAAACCAGAAGAAACTCTTCCACGATAATGCCATTCGGGTCTACCGGCTCGCCTGAAATGGCGATTCCGCAAACTCGTTGCGAGATCCAAATAGCCCCAAAAAACTCCAAGAATTATGTCCTTGGTTGCTATAGCCTCTGAGCTCGAGACCTGCAAAAATCGTATGTCTTCCCTGAAAAACACAAAAATCGCCTGGTTTGTTGGGAATTTGAAACTGAAATGGTCCCGGAGGAGGGGGTCGAACCCACACGGTACTAAGTACCACTGGATTTTGAGTCCAGCGCGTCTGCCAGTTCCGCCACTCCGGGCCAACAATTCAAAATAGCATGCCCGCGCCTCGCGCTCAAGAATTCAACAAGACATCCACAGGCCCCCGGCTGGACTCGCCCGCACCCAAGGTCTAGTCTATAGGGCGCGCTCGACAGGGGTCTCCCCTCCCGGAGACGATCGAGCGGTTTTTCCGAGGCTCTGCATGGCTACTGTTACTCCCCTTTCAGAGGGAGCTCGCCCCGACCACCGTGGCCTCTCCTTTTGGATGGACCGCGTCATGGCAGAACTAGAGAACGTGCGCTCCTCGTCGGATGCGGATGCCGTCCACGATCTGCGTGTAGCGATACGGCGTTGCCGCTCGCTCGCAGCCGCAATGAAAGAAGTGGATCCCGACCCCGCCTGGCAGGAAATGCGCAAAATCGCGCGCAAACTTTTCCACAGCCTCGGTGCGCTGCGCGATGCCCAGGTCATGCAGGACTGGGTGAAGGGGCTGGCCCCGGAAACCGATTCCGTTCGTGCCCACATACAAGCCACCTTCGAATCCAGAATCGCGGAGCTGCGCGAAGCGGCGCTTCGCGCGGCCGGCAAGTTCGACGAGAAAGCCTGGAGCCGGCTCGACCGCGCCTTGCGGCAGCGTTCACGGTTCGTGCCGGCGGGAAGTCTTGCGGCGGAATGTCTGGCGCTGGAACGATTCGAAAGCGCCCGTGAACTTCACGCCAAAGCATTGCGCACCGAAAAATCCAGGCCATGGCACGCGCTGCGCATTGGATTGAAGCGCTTCCGCTACACCGTCGAAGGCCTCTTGCCGGAGCAGTACGCGGCGTGGAGCGATAACCTCAAGCGCGTTCAGGATCTCCTTGGTGACGTCCACGATCTCGATGTGCTGCTCGCCACGATCAAGAGATCCGATTCGGTGGAAACCGAGGATTCCCGCAAGACCTGGGAAGAAACCATCGAGCGCCAGCGCCACGAACGCATTGAAACGTATCGCCAGCTCACTCTGGGCAAAACCAGTTTGTGGAATGAATGGCGCTGCGGACTGCCCACCAATGGCCGCGTCGAAGCGGCCGCCATGGCGCGGCTGCGCGCGACGGCCCGGGCCACCGATCCGCATTCCCGGCGCACCTCGCTGATTTCCCGCATCGCCGTAGCCCTTTTTGATGCGCTCCGTCGCGCGGATTGCGCTCCCGCGTTCGCAGATGCCGGGTTTCGCCGGATTTTGTTGGGCGCGGCTCGTCTGCAAGGCGCCGGCGGCGCGGTCCCTGAAGAGTCTCCGCAGAAAAGCGCTCGCAAGTTCCTTCTGAGTCTAGCGATTCCTCCCGGCTGGACGAACGAGGAATGGGAACTGCTGGCCTCCGCCGTCCGGTATCACCGCGGCGCCGAGCCCAGCGCGAAAAGCGGCGTTTTTTCGCGGTTCTCGATCGAACGGCAGGGCAAGATTCGAGCTCTGGCCGGTCTGCTGCGATTTGCGCGCGCTCTCCGCAAATGTGGAGTGGACACCGGCGCGGGAATTCGTGCCGAAAAATCTGCCGATGCCGTCATTCTTCGAGTCCCCAACTTGGCGGACGATGTGGACAATGCCGCACGGCTCGCCGCCGGCAAGCACTTGCTGGAAGACTATTTCCAGTACCCACTCATCGTAAAGCCCGCCGCGAAGCCGGACAAACTCGTTACGCTGCCCGCGCGGCTCGTTCCAGAGTTCTCCGTCGCCTCGGATTGAAGAACCGACTCTCCTTCAACTGAAACCTGCTCACGATTACGCTGTAGGTGTTCTATTTCCCGGACCGCCGCAGCAGCTTGGGAGTTGCCAGCCACACCAATTCCGCAATGGGGGGCGAGAGGCGCTTCAATTCAATCAAGCCGACGCCCGCTTTCTTCAGCGAACTGATGTGGCGTTTCGAACCCAGCGCGGTGGCAATGATGTCATCCAGTTGCGGTGCGTGCCCAAACAGAAAAATAGAGGATGCTTGCTTCTCCCGGACCAATTCACGAAACAGAAGCGATGGCTCCGCTCCTGGCAGCAGCAAATCGGTTCGGCGAATCTTCTGTTTGGCATAATCGAATTCCTTCGCGAAAATCTCCGCCGTCTGCATCGCGCGGACGTACGGACTCGAGAGCAAAAGATCCGCAGTGGCCCCCAGCGCCGCCACACCCTTGGCCACCTGCCGCGTTTTTTCGACGCCCTCTTCGGTCAGGTAACGCTCCGGGTCCGACGGGCACTTCGGGTCTTCCCGGTCAATCGCAATCCCATGGCGAACGATATACAGCTGCATGATTTCCTTTCAACTCAATTTCGAAATTGGTTCAGTACGCAATCAGGAACAAACTCCCCCGGATTGTTTCTCTACCTTTCGACTTTCAACTTTGAACTTTCGCCTTTGAACTTTCAACCCGCCTGCGATTGCCGGAAATAGATCCTCACGTGAAATTCCTTTTCAAACAGCTCCGCGCTGCGATTGGCATCGCGTAGGTCTTCCGCCGCATCCCCTCGCGCGCTCACCTGCAAACCCACCGCGCCGCGCTGGAATGACGCGCGAAGCTTCAATACGTGCTGCCGGTGTGAATGATCGAGCGCCTCGGCAATCCGCAGAATCCCCGCGAGCCTGCGCGTGATTCGCCGGTCCGCATTATTTAGAGTGGAGTACGCGGCATGGTGCGCCGCGGGCTCCGACTTGCGATTGTGATAACGCACCAGCCCCGCGACGATTGCGCGGTCGCGCCTCTCGAGCCCCGGAATATCGCCATTCAGCGCCAGATATTCTCCGTGCTTGTGATGCCCGCGGTGCCCGATCATGTGCCCGGTGTCATGCAGCAAGGCTCCGGCTTCCAGCAGCACGCGCGACTGCGCGGGAAGATGATGCACCGCCTGCAACTGGTCGAACAGAAGAATGCTCAGCTCCCGCACGTGTTCCGCATGCTGCGGATCGTATCCAAGCCGCCGCGCAAAACTTCGCGTTCCCACGATGAGCTGCCGCGCCGCGGCGTTGTAGCGGTGCGGCTCCTTGCGCGAAAAAGCGTCCCGCGCGATATCCTGCAGCACTCCTTCACGCACGCCAACGCTGGGTATCGCAAACGTGCGCAAATTCAAATATCGCCCGAGGGTGATCAACGTGATCGCCGCAATCCCCATCACATCGGCGCGGTCGCGCCGTACGGCGTAGGCCTTCATGCGCGCACGCACGTCGCGCCTCAAGATGTCCGGCAGCCGCGCGCGCAAAAGCGACAGCTCCATCGTCGGCAAGCCCTGGTGCCGTGGCCCCGGCGCGACGTTCGCCAGGCTTTCCGCGTTTCCACCAAGCGCCACTGCCATGCTCTCGCCCAGGTTCGGCCGCGGCACCAGTTTCGACTCCAGCAGTGCCCGCACGTACCGCCGCACTTGTTCTCCCTGAACGGGACGGATCACGCCGGGGAGATTCAGCGTCGTCAGCAATCGGACCGTTCCAACCGGTATCTGCGCGGCTTGCTCCACCGCGTGGTCCCGCAGGATGCTGATTTCCAGGCTCCCACCGCCCAGGTCCACAATGCAGCGCGGCGCCCCCGGCCCGCACGCTGCCAGCACCGCTTCCCTGCCCAGCCGCGATTCCTCCGCGGCGCTGATCACTTCCAGCGCAATCCCCGACTTCTTCTTGATCGTTCGAACGAACGCTTTGCGGTTTTGCGCTTCGCGGGTCGCGCTCGTCGCTACTGCGCGATACCGCGTCACTCCGAATTCATCCATCACTTCACGGAAATGCCGGAACGCTTTGGCAGCTTTCTTGAAAACTTCTTCGCTGAAGCGATGCCGAAGAAAAACGCCTTCCCCCAAACGCAAAGGATAGCGTTCCTCGTGCACCGGCTCGAAGTCCAGCGCGGAATAGGCGCGCGCTACAGACAAGCGCAGCGCGTTCGAGCCGGCGTCGATGGCGGCAATGTGAACCGGCTCAGGCATTCCGGAATCTACCGCCAGAGATGAGCAAGCGCCTCCGAAGGAGTGTATTTCGTGCTGCGAATCCCCAGCTGTTCGCCGATGCGCTGGCGCAGTTGCTTGTTCACGGTGGAAACGCTGGCCTCGCCGTCCAACTCAATAAATCCGTGCCGCTTGGCCATCACTTCGAATTCGCGTTTGATCATCGTCTGGTAGCGGATAAAGGACCAGTAAAGATCGTGCGACAACGACATATCCCGCCCCGCCTCCCAATAACTGATCGCTTGTGCTTTCTTGAACTCGCGCCCAAACGCCGTCTCCGGCCTGACGTTCAGCCAGAACGTCAGGTGCGGGCGCAACGCCATGGCATACAGGCCGCCCATATAATCGCGATTGATCCCGCGCACCACGCCGCGCGCGATCAGCGTGAAGATGAAACGATCCGCAAGGACCACCGTCCCCGAACGCAGCGCCGGCAGGATGCGATGCTCCACCTGGTCGAAGAAATCCGTCGCGTACATTAGCGCCAGCGTCAGCCGCGTCACGGCATTTTTTGCAAGCAGCTCATCGATGTCGCGTCCCACCAGATTCGAACGCCGCAGCCCGCTCGTCTGTACCGCGAATCCTTCCGATTCAAGCCACTCCTGCAGCAGGGCAATCTGTGTCGAGCGCCCCGAACCGTCCATGCCCTCGATGACCACTAGGCTCCCGGTAATTTCGCTCGGGTCAAATCCTACCAGCGGGTGCCTTGTCTTTTTCCTGGTCGGGCATGGTCACTCCGATTCCTGCGCGCGCGGAGCGAAGCGCTTCAGATCGATCTTGGACGCCACGATGTCGCGCATCTGCTTTTGCAGCTTATTCACCGGCAGCGTCCCATCGAGCACCACGAAATTATCAGAGTCCACCATCTTGTCGTACTCCTCCAGGATCCGCGCCTGGAACAATCGGAAACTCTCCGCGCGGTCGTACGACATGCCCAGGTCCATCCCCGCCTCATAATATTTCAATTTTGGACGCCCGCTCAGGATCCGGTGCACCGCCACGTCCAGCGGCGCGCGAAAATAAAACGTGATGTCCGGAATCGGCGCGAAGCGGTACAAGTTCCGCAGCCACCGCGGCGGGCAGCCGCGCGCCGCATCCCGCGCAAACGCCGTGTAAATATAGCGATCCGCCAGCACCAGATAATCGCCTTGCAGCAGCGGCATGATTTGCCGTTCGCAACGGTCCGCAAAGTCCGCCGCGTGCAACAGTGAAAAAGTCGCCGGCGTCAGCAACCGCCGCTGTTTTCCGCGCCGCGTCGCCGATTTCACCAGTGGCGAGGAATTCCACTCCGTGAAGTGCAGCCGGTACCCGCCGATTTCCAGCCAGCGCTTCAGCAAATAAAGTTGCGTACTTTTCCCCGAACCGTCCGTGCCTTCCACGACGATAAGTGCTCCCGGATACGCGCGGCTCGGTACCGGCCGTCCCGGTTGCGGAAGTGTGGATTTCGCCGGCTCGGTCCGCGCCGGCTTTTGCAATACGTCTGGGTTTTCAGTCATTCTGTTCGCGTGAACCCGCTCATCCATCTGACACTAATCCCGATTTGTTACTGTGGCATTACAACACAGCGGCCATCGCCGGCAAAATGACCGCCGTGTTCTCACCAGCTGCCAAAAAACTCACTTGTCTTGCTCACTTTTCCGGTAGCCCGCTTAAAAGAGCGTGACCTTGATGTGCAGGAATTTCTTCGGATTCTTCCGGAAATCCCCGATGAGCAGCCGCATGTCTCCGGTCAGCTCCGTCAGATTATCGTACAACTTCGGGTCGGAAAACATTTTGCCCGCCGTGGTCGTATTTTCGTTTAGCTTCGCCGTGGCCGACGCCAGATTGCCGCTGGTGTCGCGCATCTTGTTGTACAGTGTTTCGTCCGTCGCAAGTTTTCCCAGCGTTCCTTTTCCGGCCCGCACATCGCCGATCACCGCGTTTCCGTTCGTGATGGCCTCTTTCGCCCGATCGTACAAAGTCGGGTCATACATCAGCTTCCCGATCGTTCCCTTCTGCGCACGCACGTCCGCCAGGATCACGTTCACGTTGTCCAATCCCTTGTCCACTTTTGTGTACATCTCATCCGAAGCCACCAGCTTCCCCAGCGTCCCCTGCCCCGCTTGAACACTGCTGATCATCTCATCGCCCTTGGCCAGGATGCTGTTCAGATGCCGGTAGGCCTGATCGTCGGTAAGCAGCTTTCCGAGCGAACCTTTTCCTTCCCTGACGCCTTTAATCAATTCCTGCACGTTTTCCGAAAGCGCCGAAAGATTGCCGAGCACTTCCGCACTCCGTTCCACCACTTCCTTCATCGCTTTCTCTTCTGTCCCCTTGATCTCCCCGTTGTCGGGAATCGGCAAGCCCGAGATGCCGCGCGTCACGTTTACATAGCGATTGCCCAGCAGGCCTTCCGTTACCAGGCTGGCCGTGGAATCCCCAAGGATGTATTCGCGGTATTTCTTGTCCACGCGCATGTCCACTTCAATGTTCCTGTTCTTGTCCACCTTTTCCTTGCTCCGCGGCACGATCTTGATATCTTCCACATTCCCCACTTCCACGCCGTCCAGCCGCACCGGCGCTCCCTTCACAAGCTGCGCGACTTCCGGCAAGAATGTCTTCAAGTTGTACTTGGGCCCCAGAATTCCCGGAGCCGTCACGTAGAAGATTCCCGCTCCCAGCACGAACAGCCCGACGAGCACGAAAAGTCCCACTCGCAATTCCGTCCAGGTGAGTTGTTTGCGATATGCCATTTCTTCTTCCCTCCCTCTGTTCCGTGAACCAGACTACCGCACAATCACACGAGAAAACGTTTAAGATACGGATCCTTGGAATTTACAATCTCTTCCGGTTCTCCCTCGAAATAAATTCCTCCGTCGCGGTAAACCAGGAAGCGCGTGCGCCCACTCCTCGCCGCCCACGCTGCGTTTCCGTTATGCGCGTTTGCCACCACGCGCTTGGTTTCCGCATCGAAATGAAAATTTGCCAGCGCAAAACCGTCCTGCAATCGATGGGTCGCCAGCAGTGCCGTCACCCCGTACACATCCCGCAGCCGCAGGATCAGCGTAATGATCGTCTGTGAAGTTATCGGATCCAGCCCCGCGGTCGGGGAATCGTACAGCACAATCGGCGGCTGGTTGATCAACGCCCGCGCAATCGAAACCCGGCGCCTCATTCCTCCGGACAATTCCGATGGCAGCATCTCGAGCGTTTGCTCCAGCTCCACGAACCGCAGCACTTCCAGCACCCGCGGCTCAATTTCTTCTTCGTTCACGCGGTCTTCCCGCAAGCGGTACGCCACGTTCTCCGCCACCGTCATCGAATCGAAGAGCGCACCTTCCTGGAAAACAAATCCGACCTTGCGCCGGAAGTCCAGCAGGTCCTTCTCTTCCATGTTCGAAACTTCTTGTCCCAGCACGCGCACCACGCCTTCAGAGGGCGCCAGCAGCCCGGCAGCAAGTTTCAGCGTCAGCGTCTTGCCGGTGCCCGTTTCGCCCAGCAAAATCATCGTCTCCCGCGGTTCCACGCGAAACGACACACGTCGAAAAATATCGCCTTCGTCGAAGCCAATGCGAACATCCTTGAATTGGATGGCTGGACCGGAACCGGAGGGAACTGTGACGGCGCTGCTCATTGCATGCGCCGATGATTATAGCGGGAATCGCGCCGCCGGTCGCCGCGGATCTCCGTAAACGCAAACCAGACTCGTTGCAGCCGTTAGAAAATCTTGTCGGCAAAGAACAGGGCGAGTTTAGTTAGGAAGGCATCGGCAACGATAATTAGGATCGAGCCCAGCACCGCCGCCTGCGTCGTCGCGCGTCCCACGCCTTGCGTGCCCCCGCGCACGGTCAGCCCTTTGTAGCATCCAATCGTGGCAAGAATGAATCCGAACACGATGGGTTTCGAAAACCCTTGCATCAAGTCCGCGAAATCCAGCGCATCAATGGCGCGCCTCCAGAACTCGATCGCGCTTAGCCGCAGGGACAAAACGGAAGCGACGCAGCCTCCCAGCAGTCCGATGAAGTCCATGATTGCCGTCAGCAAAGGAAGCATGAGCAGCGAAGCCAGCACGCGCGGCACCACCAGCTTGCGGTTGGGATCCGTCCCCATCGCTCGCATGGCATCCACTTGCTCCGTCACCAG
>Ga0209056_10009255_pt1 | contig 10068 bp, 8 predicted proteins | sample GraSoiAngelo_114_FD_185876 | JGI IMG/M metagenome (GOLD analysis project Ga0209056, IMG submission 185876) | Grasslands soil microbial communities from the Angelo Coastal Reserve, California, USA - 14_0903_13_40cm (SPAdes) (version 2) | ecosystem: Environmental > Terrestrial > Soil > Grasslands ...
TATTCTGCATTTCGTTTGCGCCAGGCACTGGCCAAAGTGGATCAAGTTTACTCGAACCATAAGCCGTACGTTGTGGTCGGCCACAGCATGGGCGGGATGCTCACTCACGACCAGTTCATTACGGTCACTCAGGCCATGTGGGAGAAGGCCATGGGGGAAACCGCGAAGAACATTTTCGAAGGGCAACCCAGCGACAGTTTGATTGTCCGCGCCACAACTTTTCGCGCGAACCCTCGGATCAAACGCGTCGTCTTTATTTGTACTCCGCATCGTGGAAGCGATATGGCCAGCGGTGGATTGGGTAAAATTGCGATCAGCCTGATTAATCTCCCAGGGCAGCTCACGACAATAATGAAGGACGCGCTGAGCAGTGCGGACCTTGTAAAGTTGACTGGTTCCAAACGTCTGCCAAACAGCGTCTGGGGACTGAAACCGTCCAACCCAGCGCTGCCGGTAATTAACAATGCACCAATCAGCGTTCCCTATCACTCGATTATTGGCGATCGCGGGAAAGGCAACTCACCAAATAGCACCGATGGAGTCGTCGCTTACTGGAGCTCGCATCTCGATGGCGCGAAATCAGAGCTGATCGTTCCCGGGCCACACGGTTCGTGCGAACTACCGCAAACGATCGCCGAGCTTGACCGGATTCTGCGTTTAAATTTGGGCCTGCGCAGCACCTCAAGAACAACCGTCGCTCAGGCAGTCCGTTGACCAGTTAGGCGTTCACGTCGTTCCGGTCGGCGGCAAAGGATAGAGCGCCGTGGCGAAGATCAGGTAAACCATGATGGTCAACACGCCGACGTCTCATGCGGCTGGTTTCATCGGCTGAAGAAGTAACGCGAAGTCGCAAGCTCTTCTGCAAGGTAAACCGGCCATTACAACATCTTGTTCGCTGCGCAACCTAACGCGGGGTTTCGTAAGGCGGCTCGTCCGTCGCGATCGGCGTGGTCTGCATCGGCGGATTGATCAACTGGAAAATCACGGCTGCGACAACAGCGGCAGCGAAGTTAGCCAAGAGATAAACCCAGATGTTTCCCCAACTGGAAATGCCGAGAACGCAAATGCCCAGAGCGACCGCGGGATTGAATGCGCCGCCCGAGATGTCACCGACGGCGAATGCGCCGGTTATCACCGTCATGCCGATGGCCAAGCCATAAAATGAATTGCCTGAAGTGCCTTCCGCGGTGGCCGCATTCAACACCACATATACGAGCGCAAATGTAAAAAGAAACTCGGCAAGCAGTGCCGGGCCAACGTGCGGCGTGATGGCAGTCACAGGAACACCAGCGCGAAGAACCTTGCTGGTGAGCAGCGCAGCAATTGCTGCCGCAACAAATTGCGCAATCCAATAAGGCACCACGTCTGCGACGTTAACTTTGCCCCGGATCAATACGCCCAGTGTGACTGCCGGATTATAATGCGCTCCAGAAATGTGGCCGCCGGCGTAAACCATCACCATGAGTGCCGCCCCGATCGCGAGCGGCGCAATCACACCTGCGCCTGCGCCGATTCCCGTGCAACCAATTGTCAGGACGAGGAAAAACGTTCCGATAAATTCCACGATATACTTGTTCATAGGTCAGATTTCTTAACTGATTAAGCCTGAAAAAAGCAAGACCCGTCAACAATGAGACTTTGGTCTTATCGGCAGTGAGAAAATGCGGAACGCTGAACGCAGAGCATCGAACGCGATCAAAACTTCAAGTTTACGCTAAAGTTGAACCCGTCACCGTCGAATCGCTTGCTTGTGTCGAAATCATGGATCCATCGCGCGTTTAGCAGAGCCCGTGATACCAGGAAAGGCTCGCCGTAAGGCAAGCAAAAACTCGGGCCGCCGTTCAGGACGGATACGCAGGCCTATTCGGCCTGGCGTGTCCGGCTCTCAGTGTCCCCCGGCAATTTCACACAGCGGAAGCCGAGATGATTGGTGCCGGTGTTGACTTCGCCTTTGCCACGTGTGCCGACTATGTAGCGGGAACAATATTGCTCATTGCAAAGAAACGAGCCGCCCCGATGGACGCGCTTCTTCTCGTTAGGCTCAGCCGGATCAAATGCCGAATCTGGCTCTTGTGGATTGCGCGCGACTCCGCCTTTGTCAGCGAGCGTCTCGTAGTAATCAGGGCGATACCAATCGCTGCACCATTCCCATACGTTGCCGGCCATGTCGTATAGCCCATAGCCATTAGGGGGAAACGATTTCATCGGGGCGATGCCTGCGAATCCGTCCTCGGCTGCATCTTTCACTGGAAATTTCCCCTGCCACGTGTTGGCCATCCATTTCCCGCCGGGACGAAATTCATCGCCCCATACATATGTCTTTCCTGAGAGACCGCCGCGCGCCGCAAATTCAAACTCCGCTTCAGTCGGCAAACGTTTGCCCGCCCATTTCGCGTAAGCCTCCGCGTCGGGGTACGCAATCTGCACTACCGGATAATTGTCCTTGCCTTTGATGTCGCTTTGCGGCCCAAGCGGGCGACGCCAGTTCGCGCCTTTCACGTAGCTCCACCATTGATAATGATCGCTGAGCGGAACTTCGTGCTCCGTCGGTGCGAACACGACCGAGCCAGCGACAAGATTTTCAGCCGGCGCGGTCGGAAATTCTTCTCTTGTCGGCGTCCGCTCGGCAATCGTGACGTAACCCGTCGCCTTAACAAATTTCTCGAACTGCTCGTTCGTTACCGGCGTTGCATCCATCCAGAAGCCGTCAACGTAAACACGGTGTACCGGACCAGCGTCGTTCGACGCCATCGGCATTTCCTGGCTACCCTCACCGTTCATGGCAGCGCCCATTGAAAATTCGCCGCCGGGAATCCAGACCATGCCCTCCGGTGCGGGTCCGGGCGCGGGCTTCTTGTTCGGAATCGTTGGCGCGAAGGGTGAGGCCTCCTTCACCACATTGGACGCGGGATCCGCGGCATCGATTAGCCTGATCGATTGAACCGCGAGGCAGGCCGCGATGATGATTATGCGAATGCTCACGGTTTCGTTGGGAGGATTTGTTTCCAATCGTCTTTCATGCCCGTCTTGGTTCGCTTCGGCTATTTGGGGGCTGTACGAAGTGTTTGTCTCCGCCACTCATTTACCGGATTCCTTCACTGACCGATTGTGGAGAAACAACTCACGCAATCTGCCTTCACCCAGCACGCGCGTCGTCTCGCTGAAAGCGAAAAAGGGAGCGAACGCGACCAGCATCACCAGGGTCCGAGCGAGCAGTTCATCCCGGCCTACGTTCATGATTTCCTGCAAGGCGCCCAGAGGGTCCTTCCCATGAAGAAGGCCGCGAATGACATGTTCGAGAGTTTCAAAGGCCAACGCAAAAAGGCTGAACAACGCGACCTTGTACAGGGTTGGAACAATCAAGGGCCGGTCATCAAATACCCTGGCAAATCGCACATGTTGACCCAGCAGAATCACCTTCGCCAAAACGAGCGCCTTGACTAGGGCAAACCCGTAATGGAAATAGCTGAACCCCATCTCCTTCATCACGAGCTGCCGATACATGGTGAAGGCGCAGAAGAACAGGGCCAAGTAAAGGAAGATCGCCAGCAACTCCTTCACTTCGCGGAGAATCTTCTCTTTCAGGCCAGATGTCTTCTGATCCCTGCCATTCATATCTCGCGCCCTTGCTCTAGTGCTAAACGATGCGCCGTTCATTGCGCAAAAGCAAAGATACGCTTCCAATCGTCCCTCATGGTGACAACGGTCCAGCCTTTGGCCTTCGCTTTCGTCGAGACCGTTGTCGGTGCATACCGGCGGCGAGTGGCGCGAGCTTGGCATCCTTTTTTGCGGGACGCTCAATCTTCGACAAAGCCGAGGAAATCAAATGGTCATTAGTCGATCCTCGTGATCTTGGAGCCTTGGAGGCCAAGGCCGGCCATCAGACCTTGCTGATCGAAGGTGAAGGCATAGATACCGCTATGCAGAGTATTGGTGGTGAAGCTGCGGGCCATCCGTTTGTCCACGATGACGACGCTCGGGCCGGTGCCAATCTCCTAGCCGCGCGTGTTGTTTACCCAGTCCAGCGCCTTTTGGTTCATGAAAAAGAGGGCGTAACCGTACTTTTGAATGCCGGCTTGCAAGCCATAAGAGGCGGCTACGGCCCGGTAGCGACCCCTGGGTTGTCCGTGCACGAAAAGTATTCCTTTGCCCCCTTGCGCACCAAGGATGAAGCCGGCCTTGACTACATCCGGAAAAACAAGAATGGCCACTGCTTTCGATTTAACTTTGGCTGCCGCCGGATTTTGCGCTACGAGCTGCTGCAGAGCGCGACGGGAGTCACTAGTCAAATCGTCGGCGGACGCTGTGTGAGTGCTGAGTAACGCAACGGTGGCGAGCGTCAAGCACGGCGCGTATTTCCATTTTGATGTAATATTCATCTATCTGTTTGTATGTTCATTTCAATGAAGTGTCGACCAACTTCACGGTGGAGTTGGATCGGTTTAATCATGGCACGCTGTGGACACGGTGCCTGTAGGACTTTAGGCCTACCGCGCGGTTGTGCTTCTTGTCATGAAGCCTGCGGGCGTTTATAGGCGCGCAGGAAAGCTGAGCAGATGGAAAAGGCCATCCCCGAACGGGGCAGGCGTTGCAACGTTCCGTGTGGCAGCGGGTCTCCGCACAACCAGAGTAGTGCCAGCTGGGATTGTGACTGCGAAAGAGGATGCAATCGCAAGCGCAGTTGCGATCGCATTCACAATGAACGATCCTACCGCTTCACGCAGGACAGCAGCGGAACCGGCTACTAATCGGTAACCTTGGTCCAACTCTCGTCGGGATTGTATTCGTGGATCCCGGCGGCAAGCGTGGCGGTTTTAGGCCCGAGGTCTTTTTGATAGACGTCGCCATAATGATTCACAAGGAGCGTCATCACACCCGTCTTCCCGTAGTCAGCGGGCCAGGCGATCATGGCGAAGCCGCCAATGAGTCGGCCATTGATGACGTAACTATATTTGCCGGCCGGGGCCGCGGCGCCCTGGGCGGTGAGGATTTTGAAGTAATAACCGGCATACGGTGTCTTCGCGTCCTTGATTTCAGGCCCCGCGGGGCTGGGTTTTTCGCCCTTGGCAGCATCAGCCGGCCAGTAAAGGCCGTCTTTCTTGCCCGGCGAGCTCTGGACCTTTTGCGCGAACTGCCGGACTTCCGTGCCATCGCGCGGTTCGGCAGCGTATTGCCGCTGTGCATCCACGTAGGCGCGGAGGGTGGCGATAGCGGTGAGCTCGTTTTCACCAATGCGGCGCTTCAGCAGTTCTTCAATCCCGGCATCGGTGTTGAATTGCCAGCCGGCGTCCGTCTTGACCAGTGGAATGGGGAAAGGCCACGCTTGGAAGCCGACAACGATTGTAACCGAGCCGTCGTCATTTGTGATGAAGTGCCGGTGATCGTCCGCCATCTTGGCGACACGCGCGCGCAGTTCGCGATCGCGCGCGGCATCGACCGTGCCGATCAGGTCCTTGTGTTTCGTGCCGAAGATTTCGATGAGAGGCGCGTTCTCACCGGTCTTGAGAGCGGTGACAACGGCGTCCGCCGCGGCTTCCGGCGTCTCGAAGGCGCGCTGCGTTGGCACGCCTTTTTCCTCCGCGCTAATTGCGGATTGCACACAGGCTGCCGCCACGATAAGAGAAATAAGAAAAGTTTTCATAGTTATATATAGAGAAGGGTTTTTTGAGTTTCGGCCTTATCGTCGGCGCCCGCCGCCACCTCTCATACTCGACATACTTTCGCCGCCACGACGGCTGAAGCTCTGAGAGTGCGAGCCCGAGGAAAAGCCACCAAACGCGCCGCCACCTTCCCTGCCGCCACCAAACCTTTCTCCGCCAAACTGCCCGGACGAACCGAACCTCTGTCCTCCTCCACCCTCGCCGCCACGAAAGCTTTGCGCACCCTCCGGCGAACCGCGGCCACCCTGGCGCTGACCCTGGCGTTGCTGCGCGCTGCTCTGGCGTTGCGACTGATTAGCCGACGCCTGCGACTGTGTGTTGCTCCTGGATTGCTGCCGTTGCGCCTGGTTGGTCGTGCTTGTCTGCTGCCGGTTTTGCTGGTTTTGGCTCTGCTGATTTTGCCGCTGCTGTTGGTTTTGTTGAGAATAGTTCTCGCGGTTTTGCTGCGCATTACTCGCGTAATTCTGTCTTTGCTGCTGATTGTAATAGGACTGGTTGGCGTAATTCGCGCCGTAGTAGACCGAACCCGAAGCCCAGTTCAGCCCGTAGGCCGTCGCGGCACCAGCCACGAAACCAGCCGTTGCCGCTGCTGCAGTCGCTCCGGGATAATAATAGCTGGGATAGGCCGTAGGATAATATGTGACTGCTGGTGCCGCTTGCTGAACGACCACGGTCGAAGGCTGGTATTGCGGCACGTAGATTACCTCGGGCTTCGCCGGAACGATTTTCACCACATCCTGCTGCACGACGACGACCTGCTTGTCGTCGGTTTTCAGATTTCCAGCAGCTTCCGCTTTGCGGCGAAAAACCTGGATCGCCTGGAGTACATCTGCCTGCTGCGCGAGCACCGCCTTTCCGAGTGCCTCGGTCCAGTCGAGGTCATTGGCCATGAGGTTAATCACATCCGGATAGGTCAAAAGATTCATGACCGGCTGTGAGATCGACGGATCGGGTTTGAGGCTCTTATTCGTCTTGTGCTTTGCGAGAAATTGCTGACCTTTCACGATGTCGAGCGGCGTCGTCGCCGCGGGCAGCACCAAGCCTAACAAGTCGTCGGGATACAGCGCAACGCGGCCGACCAGCTGTTCCAATTGATCAGGTGAGAGCAGCGGCCCGGCGGGCGCAGCAGCGGGGGCCGGCTGTCCTGGCGGCACTTGTGCGAACCCGCTGCCTGGGTGGAAGGTGGCAGCGACGCAGACGGCCGTGAGGAGGAGTGTTGGGAGCGGAGTTTTTATTTTCATATCGATTATGGGTCTTGGGGAATTTAATGAATTATCAAGCAGAGAATTTGACCTGTTTTTGCAAATTGCCTGAGACCATAACGCCCGAGAGCATGCTCCGCGAGCGTGAAGTCACAATATCATGGAACCGCGTCCAATGCTATTGGACCTTCCTTCGGACTCGCGTCGTAGCCGGCCGGCGCAACCGCCTCTCGCGCCGAGCTGGTCGACTAGCGAACGGCAAATCAGGATCAACAAAACCGAGGGCGTGTGGGGGCTTGATCACCCGCACCCCCGCTGCGCGTTGTTGGTCGATAATCTGATCACGGAAGGCCTGCATTCATCTGCTTTGTGTTCTTGGTTTCGGTGGCGTGTTGGTGATTGTATTAGGAGGCAACATAAGAAAACTGATTTCTTCTCTCCGCTGTCTGCCTGTTCAGAATTTTTTGGCGATGCTCAGGCCGAATGATCCGATCCGTAATTATAGACGGCGGCATAAAGGCCAGGATCCGGCATGCGGTAATCCCGGATGTTCATCACGCCACCGTTAAAGTGGCCGATCTCTCCGGCGTGGGTGTTTACTACCAGCGTCAGCACCGCCATAATCCCGACGAGACTCAATGTTTTGGGACGTTGCGTTTCATGGTTCGCTCGCTTCAGCAGACTTTCATCAACAAACTGCGAGGAATGGTGTGGGCCGCAGCCGCTTTGCGACGAGTGCGGCCCGGTTTTGTTGAGTTAGTCTTTCATTACCGGCGAGCGCGTCGGTGATGTTATAGCCATCGAGATGGGCCTTGAACGTCTTGTTGCCGACTTTCATGCCCTTGAGCAACTGCTCCTTCACATCGGGCACTCCGGCGGCAGCCATGAGAGTTGGGAGCATGTCTTCGTGAGCGAAGATATCGTTGAGCACTGTGCCAGGCTTGATGACGTCCGGCCACCTGATAACACAAGGAACGCGGTAAGCACCTTCCCAGTTACTCGCCTTTTCGTTGCGGAACGGAGACGTGCCGCCATCGGGCCAGGAAAACTTTTCCGCGCCGTTATCGGTGGAATACATCACGATGGTATTCTCATCGAGGCCAAGCTCGTGAAGTTTGTCGAGTAACTGGCCGACCATCGCGTCATGCTCGACCATTCCGTCGGGATAGACGCCGAGTCCGGTCTTGCCTTGGCTTTCTTTCTTCAGGTGCGTCCAGATATGCATGCGTGTCGAGTTCCACCAGAGGAAGAACGGCTTGTCCGCCTTCTTTGCCTTTTCAAGGTAGTCGAGCGCAGCTTTGGTGAATTCCTCATCAATCGTTTCCATCCGCTTTTTGTCGAGCGGACCGGTGCTCTCGATCTTCTGCGTGCCGTCCGGGTTCGCCCAGGTATGAATGACGCCGCGCGTCTGGTACTTCTTGATCAATGCTGGATCCTTGAAGTAGTCCGGGTTCTCGAACTCTTCCTCGGCGTTGAGGTGATAAAGTGAGCCGAAGAATTCGTCGAAGCCATGCGCGGTGGGCAAGTGCTCGTCGAGATCGCCGAGGTGATTCTTGCCGAACTGTGCTGTCATGTAGCCCTGCGCCTTGAGCAGCTGCGCGAGGGTCACGTCGCGCGCTTGCAAACCTTCCTTTGCACCCGGCAGGCCGACTTTGAGCAAGCCGGTGCGAAACCCGGCCTGGCCTGTAATGAAGGCGGCGCGTCCGGCGGTGCAGCTTTGCTGGCCGTACCAATCAGTGAACAGCGCGCCTTCCTTGGCGATCCGATCAATATTGGGCGTCTTGTATCCCATCATGCCTTGGTTATAGGCGCTGATATTCCAGTAACCGACGTCGTCTCCCCAAAGAACTAGGATGTTGGGTTTCTTCGCCTGCGCATCTGCAGATGGTCCGCTAGAGAAGAACGCCACGGCTGCTGTGCAAAGAGTCAATGCATTAAACAGGATTTTCATTTTCATACGTTTGCGATCTGAAATCAGCGACGAGATTCGCGACTGGGCCCCAAATCGGAAATGGGACTTTAGTCCTACGCGCCTGTCCCGAGCCTATTGCTTCAAATTAGGGCTGGCGTCGCGCCTCACCAGAATTTCTTGGCAACGCCACTCCGAACGAGCCGCCCTCTCCAGCGCGAGCGCTTAATGCAAATGCAAGCGGTACGACAATCGCGGTTAGGCCCAGTGTTGCTACCTTGCTACATTTCATGGCTCTCTGCGCCGCTCTGGCTATTTAGGGCTCTTCTATCTCGTAATAAGCGTCTTCGTTGGGCATCGCCGGTGGCGCGTGCAGGCCTGGCTGAATCGCCTTGAATTGCGCCTCCAGCCATAATGACTTGGCGCTTTCCTTTGCCAGTTGTTCAGTTCGCTGCTGCAACTCCGCGACGTTGCCTGGATTTGCGCCGGCCAGATTGTTCTTTTCAGACGGATCCTGCCTGATGTTGTAAAGCTCAATCGATGAAGGCAGCGGCGTGCGCCAGAGCAATTTCCAATCGCCTTCACGGACTGCGCCGCGGAACGGTTCGACGTTATAAACGATCTCAGTTCGCGGTGACGGCTTGCCTTCGCTGATGGTTTGCCAGACATCCATTCCATCCAGCGGCTTGCATTTGGCGGTCGATGCGCCGGCGAGTTTGGCCAACGTTGGATACATGTCCACGACGTGGAGCATGCCGTCCACAGTGCCGCCCGCTTTGATATGGCCGGGCCAGTTGGCGAAACCACAAACCCGGGTACCGCCCTCGTAAAGGGTGCCTTTCCCATCGCGATAAGAACCGTTGTCACAGGGTATCTTCACTTGGGACATGTCACCCTCGCCAGCGAACATGGTGTTCTTTGTGCCACCATTATCGCTATGGAAGATGATCAGCGTGTTATCGCGGATTTTCTTTTTATCCAGCGTATCGACAACGCGACCAATCTGGTCGTCCATTGCAGTAATTGCTGCAGCATAGGCGCGACGACCGGGATCAGCGATGTTTTTGTACTGATCGAGATATTCTTGCGGCGCCTGATAAGGCGTGTGCGGCGCGTTAAAGGCCAGATAAATAAAGAACGGCGTTGGTGCGGTATCGATGAATTTGACCGCATCATTTCCGAGTAAAGTGGTGGTATAGCCTTTCTCTTTAACTAATTTGTTGTCGCGATACCAGTCCACCACGCCGTGCTGCTCGTGGGTGAAGTAATCCAGCTCGCCGATGAGCGGTCCATATTG
>Ga0209056_10009256_pt1 | contig 10066 bp, 10 predicted proteins | sample GraSoiAngelo_114_FD_185876 | JGI IMG/M metagenome (GOLD analysis project Ga0209056, IMG submission 185876) | Grasslands soil microbial communities from the Angelo Coastal Reserve, California, USA - 14_0903_13_40cm (SPAdes) (version 2) | ecosystem: Environmental > Terrestrial > Soil > Grasslands...
AAATGAATGTTTTGCGCGAGCCACTCAAGAGCGTGAGTCCCGGAGTTGACATGTCCAACGTTGAGAAGTCAGTGAAGCAACAGTTCGCGAAGGTTTTCAAACCCTCGGACTGGCGCCTCTTTAAGCATGTAGCTGACGTTTATCTGAGGCAAGCCGCATTCCTGCGCAAGCGCGATGTTAGGGCCTCATCGCAGTTGAAATTGTTGGTACGCAATGCGCAAAAACGGTTACTGATTGGAGTGGGAATCGAGCTTCTACTGAAGGCTCTTTACCTCAGGAATGGATATGCCATCAATAGGGTAGAACAGAAGAATAAGATGCTGAAATTTCCTTTCGGATTAGACGAAGTCAAGGGGTTGCAAGTTCTCGATGGCGAAACCTTCCAACTGGCCAGTCTCATCGATCAGATCAGCAAAGTGATTCACCTGAGCGACGGTGAGGCGGCCCTGAATGGTCTTAAAATTGCCAAAGTGTTCCGAAATAAGGAGGGTCACGTTATCACGTCACACCACGCCTTTGATGCCTCCAATTATCGAGACATTGAGTTCGCACTTCGGAAGCTCTATCGTGAGGGGTTCAGTGAGTCCTTAGACGTGAGGTTTTCCCTTGGTCCAAACGAGCAGCCGGTCTGGAAGGTTCGGCGGAACCGCAGTCTCGGCTAGTTAGCGGGCACGGAGAGGTGCTCGTGGGCGATTCGCAATACGCCGCGCTCATCGCGGACAAAAACGTGAGTCGCGCGCACCAGGGCCAGCTTTTCGTCGACACGTTTTCCCCCGCCAAGGTCTCTCCCGCTGGCTTCAAATTGGAACGTGTAGCTGGCAACGGCAGCTTCATTGCCAAGCAAAAAGACGTCGATGGCTCCTAGTTTGAGGTGCAGGCGAGTGCCTGCTTGGAAATATTCGCGCGCGCGGCGCATCGCGCCCAGCCGCCCGGGCTCCGTGCGGCCCATCCCAACCTGAAATACCGTACTTCCAGGCGCGTAAAAGGAGTTTAGCGCCGCTTCCGATTTCGTTTGAAAGGTGCCCCAGAATCGTTTGACGGCTTGTTGAACATCTTCGGTGGACAGTTTTTCCGGCATGGTGCATGACCCTCGAAACGGGCGTCTCAAACGCTTGCGTGCGAGCCGATTGTACGCAATCTCGCGCTTCTGCGTTCCCGGGCTTTCGGCGGCTGGCGCGAAACACGCACTCCGCTTGCCTGAGCTGAAAGGATGGAATATACGGTTCGAATCGTATTAAACTGTAGCGTCGAGGGAAGACGCTATGGCCCGGCTGAATCTGTTGCCGCCGCGCGAGGCGGCCAATATCTTGGGGATCAGCTATCCCACTCTGAAGCAGTGGATCTACAAGAAAAAAATCCAGACGGCGAAAACCCCCGGCGGACACCATCGCATCCCGGAGAGCGAAATTGACCGGCTGCTGCCGAAAAAACTGTCGCGGGGCGCCGTGGGCCGGCGCCGCGGCGACTTCCGCAGAATCAGCGGCCGGAATCAGCTCATCGGCCGCGTGGTGAGCGTGAAATTCGGCGGATTGCTGGCCGAGGTAAAACTCTCCATCAGCGAGCAACGCATCACTGCGATTATCACGGCGGACGCGGCACGGGAATTGCGCTTGAAGCCCGGCGACCTGGCCGCCGCGCTGATCAAATCCACTGAAGTCATGGTTCTTCGAGTTTGATTCCCAATAGGTCCTGGGCATGTCAACCGATTGTCGCCACACTCGCGGAGATCCTGCCAACGGCGAAAGAAGCGATTGCGTTCCCAGGCAGAGCCGGGGCCGCATTCGAGGAATTCTTGCTTGTTTGCTCCTCCTGGGAGTCCTTGCCGCAGAGAGAAATGCTGGCGCGGAGGAGCTTCGAGTGGCGGCGGCTTCGGACCTGCAATTCGCCTTGCGCGATTTGAGCGTCCAGTTCCAGAAAAAGACTGGCCACACCGTCAGCATCACCTACGGATCTTCGGGCAATTTCTATTCGCAAATCGAGAACGGCGCGCCGTTCGATCTCTTCTTTTCAGCAGACATCGAGTACCCGCGAAAACTCGAATCCGTTGGTCTAGCCGAGCCCCGAACGCTCTACAAATACGCAGTCGGACGGATCGTCATCTGGATACCAGCAGAGGCAAAGCCGGATCTTGCCAAGTTGGGATGGAACGCGCTGCTCGATCCAGCCATTCACAAGATCGCTATCGCCAATCCGGCGCATGCTCCGTACGGCCGCGCGGCAGTGGCGGCGCTTAAAACTGCCGGGATCTACGAAAAAGTGGCAGCCAAGCTCGTGTATGGCGAAAACATCTCCCAGGCGGCGCAGTTCGTCGAGTCCGGAAACGCGCAGGCCGGCATCGTAGCCCTCTCCCTGGCTCTGTCGCCGGCGATGCGTGACAAGGGCAAGCGATGGGAGATTCCGGCAGAGGCTCATCCGCCCATCGAACAGGCCGCCATCATTCTGCGGTCATCCACAAAAAAGGGGACGGCACGAGTCTTTCTTGATTTTGTGAAAAGCCAGGAGAGCCAAAAAATTCTGGCGAGCTACGGCTTCCAAATTCCGCTTCAAGACGACGCGGCCGGCGGCCGAAAATGAACCTCACCGCCCTGCTTCTTTCGCTGCGACTCGCCGCGCTCGTATCTCTTATTCTTTTGCTTATCAGCTTGCCGCTTGGATCTTGGCTTGCCTTCGGAAAATGGCGCGGACGATTTCTGATCGAAGCCGTCGTTTCGTTGCCGCTTGTCCTTCCCCCGACGGTGCTGGGTTTCTATCTTCTGATTGCGATGGGTTCGCGAAGTCCTCTCGGCCGGTTGTGGGAGCGGCTCTTCGGCCACGGTCTCGTTTTCACGTTTGAGGGGCTCGTCATCGCCTCTCTTCTCTACAGCCTCCCGTTTGCCGTGCAGCCGGTGGTCGCCGCGTTCCGGGGCGTGGATCCCAAGCTGATCCAGGCCTCTGCGGTTCTTGGCGCGTCGCCGGTGCGCACGTTCTTCCGCATTGTTGCGCCGCTAGCGTTCCCCGGGCTGGTCACCGCGTTTGTGCTCAGCTTTGCGCACACGCTTGGCGAATTCGGCGTCGTGCTCATGGTCGGCGGCAATCTGCCGGGTATCACGCGCACCGTCTCCATCGCGATCTACGATTCGGCGCAGTCGCTTGACTACGCAAGCGCAAATTCCATGGCCATGGTGCTCCTCGGGTTCGCGTTTCTGGCTCTTTCGATTGTCTATGCGATGAACCGCCGCGTCTGGACGCCGTGGACCCCTCGATGACAACGCCCACGCTCGTCGCGCAAATCCGAAAGGGATTTCGCAGCGGAACGCTTGCTTCGTTTGCGCTCGATGTCGAAATTGATGTGCCGCCCGGCATCACGATTCTGTTTGGCCCTTCCGGAGCGGGCAAATCCACGCTGCTCGACTGCATCGCGGGGCTCACGCGGCCCGATGCGGGGCGTATCGCTTCGGGCGATGCGGTTCTGTTTGATTCGGAGGCGGGTATCAACCTGCCGCCACAAAGAAGAAGCGCGGCGTACGTGTTTCAGTCACTCGCCCTTTTTCCGCATCTCAGTGCGGAAGACAACGTCAGTTATGGACTCGCTCAGTTGTCTGCCGCAGAGCGCCGCGCCTGCACCGTCGAAATCCTGGAGTCGTTCCGAGTAGCCAGCCACGGGAGGCACAAGCCGGGGGAGCTTTCCGGCGGGGAAAGGCAGCGCGTCGCACTGGCACGCGCCCTGGTCACTTCGCCGCGTGTGTTGCTGCTCGATGAGCCGCTCTCGGCGCTGGATGCCGGCGTGAAGCTGGAGATTTTGGAAGATCTGCGGGGGTGGAATGCGGCCCGGCGGCTGCCCATCCTGTATGTCACGCACAGCCGGGAGGAGGTTGACGCCCTCGGCGAACGCGTGATCGCGCTGGATCACGGGCGCGTCGTGGCCACCGGGGCGCCGCGGGAAGTCTTGGATGCGCCGCGGCGTTTGCGGCTGGCGCAGGCGGCGGGTTTTGAGAATCTGCTGGCGGCAACGGTTCTCGAACTGCGGCAAGCCGACGGAGTTATGCGCGTACGGCTGGAAACAGGCGATGCCGAACTCGAGGTTCCGCTGGCGCACGCTGCGCCGGGTGATTCCGTGCGGCTGGCGATCCGCGCGGGGGACATTTTGCTGGCGACGGAGCGACCGTCGGGGCTGAGCGCGCGGAACATTTTGCCGGGGAAAATCCTCTCGCTCGAGCCGCGCAGCACGTTCGTGACGGCGCGTGTCGATTGCGGCGCGACGTTCGCGGTGCACCTCACGCCCGGCGCATGCCGCGGACTGGAACTAGCCGAAGGGCAAAACGTTTGGATGATTCTGAAAACGCATTCCTGTCATTTCGTCCAAGAGTGAGCCCCCCGGAGCGGTCTTCGCATCACGGCTGAGCTTTCTTGCTGGCCTGGGTCCTGGGCAGCGCGCGGAACTTTACCTCGTCGGCTTCGAGGATCTTTCCTTTGGGTGTGGCGTGAATCGCGGTGCGGTCGCCTACGGTCAGATCGGAGAGTTTGGCGGGCTGGCCATTCTTCAGAAAGACGGTCGTCTCGACGATTTTCACTTCCACGGATTTGCCGTCCGTCTGCCTGACCACGATGGAATCGGGATTGATTTTTACGACCTTGCCGAGCACGTGCCTTTTCTCTCCGTGCGCGAAGGCGACGGCGGCGACGAGAAAAATCAAAGCGAAGAAGATTGACGCGCGGTGGTTCATCAAGATACCCCCTCAGTGGTGATGATGCTTAGATTCTGACTTGGAGGGCGGGGCCTCCCCTTTCAGGAATTCTTCTTCTTGCTGCTCTTCGGCGCGCTCTTCCGGGCTTTTCGGATTGTTGCGCTCCATCTCCAGACGCTCCGTCGGCGTAAGCTGGGGCAAATGACGAATGAATCGGACGAGGTTCCAGCTCGATTGCGCGTCGTCGTTCTGTGCGCCCGCAGAGCTGGCGACGTGCGTTGAGAAGGCGGGCATGCCGGTGAAGCGGACGCCATTTTCGATGATCCAGTAAAGCTCGCCGTCGGAAAGACCCTGCGTGGCGGGACGGCGCAGATCGGGCGGCTTGGGATAGAGGCCGTTGCCGAACAGCGTGTCGCCGCTGCCATCGTTGCCGTGGCAGATGGCGCAATGGTCGGCGAAGTGAAGCATGCCTTCGCGGGTGACTTCCGCGGATGAAGGCACGGGGTTGGGCGTCTCTCGCGCGCCCGAGGGGATGGCGAGATGGCGAACGCGGCGGGCGACGGCGGTTTCGAGGCGGGTGGGCGTGGCGCGGGCGCTGAGCCCGCCGTGAAGGATCTGGGTAGCGAGCCAGCCCGCCGCGGCGAGGATAACGATTACGATAAGCAGAATAAGGCGGCCTCTGGTCATGGGTACGAGTTCATTTTAGCAGGGCAGGAGAGAAGGGACACAGAGGGATAGAAATCAGCGACGAGCGGCAAAACGATGGACGGCCTGCGTCGCGCGTCTTCTTGGAGGAGCCGCGCCGGGGACTGGCCGGAGGGACAGAGTAACGGATTGGAATAGTCCGTCCCTGCAAAGCCTCGATAGACCGCCCGAAAAGTGGCCTACTTGTGGCTAAGGCAAAGCCCAAGCCCTCGAAGGAACACAAATGAGAAAACATTTGATCGCCGTTGCAGTCACGGTAGCTGGGTTACTGTTCGGCGCACTCGCAGCTGCGGCGCAAGGCTCTCCCGGCGCCGGACAAAGCTCAGACACATCCAATCCGAAGCACTGGTACAGCCCAAGCCGGTATAACCCAGCGCGGGCGTTCAAGAAAGACTCGAGAACGGCCAGTGAACAGCTTGCCGCGAATAGAGACGAGGACAAAAAGCTCACTTCGCAGTTGCAGGCCCATGGAGTGTTGCCGGCGCGTACTGACCTGAAGGACGTGTGCTCGGCATTTAGGAAGGTGGAGGATTGCGTCGCCGCCCTGCACGCGAGCCACAACCTGAAGCTCAAATTCAACTGCGTGAAGTGGGATATGACCGGGGTGAAGCCTGGCGCGGGCGCTTCCTCGTGCGCCGGTCCGGCGAGCGACAGAGCGATGAGCCTGGCCAAGACCATCCGCGTTCTGAAGCCGGATGCCAGCGCGAATGCCGAAGAGAAGACGGCTCGGAAGCAGGCTCACGACGACATGGCGGACGCAAAATCCTAGCGCCGTCCGTGCGGTACGGAGAGCTTTTCTTGGGCACAATTTAAACGAGCATCCTCGCGCGTTGCCGGACTAAGACGTTACGGCGGCGACGCTTCCCAGAGAATCTCGAGAGGCGCGGGAATGAAGGTGATTCCCCGCAAGCACGGGATTGTGTGTGGACGCCACACAACCGAAAGCCCCGTCCCGAACGCGGCCAGCAGCAATCCGGTCTCCAGCAAGTCTCCATGTGAAAAAACAGGGAAGTTCAACGCCGACTGGAGGAGCGCGATAATCGGCGGGTCACCGCGTACGTCCAAAAGGCATATACTGAGCCCGGGAAGGGAACAGGAGCAGTGCCATGAAGCGAAGAGAGTTCCTGAAGCAAGCGGCGTTTGGCGCAGGCGTCCCGATAGGACTCGGGAGTCGGGGCCTTCGCTGGGCGCTTGCCGCGGAGGCGTTTAGCTGGGCGCCGCCGAGCTTGCCGCGGAAATTCGGCGCGGCGGACGTTGTGACGCTCGGCAAGACAGGCATCCAAACGAGCCGGCTGGCGATGGGAACGGGCACGGTGGGATACGGTCATCACTCGAACCAGACGGCGCTCGGGATCAAAGGGCTTTCGGAGCTACTTTTGAACGGCTATGACCACGGGCTGCGATTTTTTGACGCGGCGGATTCGTATGGAAGCCATCCTCATGTGGCCGAGGCGCTGAAGCGCGTGGCGCGCGACAAGGTGACAGTTCTGACGAAGACCTGGGCACGCGATGCGGCGACGGCGCGAGCCGATCTCGACCGCTTCCGCCGGGAACTCGGGACCGAGTACCTGGACATTTGCCTGATGCATTGCGTTACCGAGGCGGACTGGACGGAGCGTTTCCGCCCGGTGATGGATGTGCTTTCGGAAGCGAAGGCCAAGGGAGTTATCCGGGCGCACGGCTGCTCGTGTCACAGCATCGAGGCGCTGCGCGCGGCGGCGAAATCTCCCTGGGTGGAAGTGGATCTGGTGCGGATCAACCCGATTGGATCGCACATGGATGCGGATCCGGAGACTGTTGCCGGCGTTGTTCGAGAGATGCGGGCGGCCGGAAAGGCAATTGTGGGGATGAAGATCCTCGGGCAGGGGGACTTGCGCACGCGACAGGACGAAGCGCTGAAGTATGCCCTAGGGCTCGGGCTGCTCGATGCGTTCACCATCGGCGCGGAAAGCCGAGCCGAGCAAGAAGACGTGATCCAACGGATTACGGCCGCGGCGTAGCCTTATAGTCTGCGCGCTTGCCCGCCGCGGCGGGCTGGGCTAGTTCACCGTCGGCTTGGCACAGTGGCGGCACCAACCAGAAATGACTTGCTCCCGGCTTTTCACGTTTGAGAAGGCTTTGGGGTCAGAGATCGGGATCGCGGAGGATCTCGGTAGCTTCTGACTGCGTCAAGACGCCTTTGCGGACCAGAGTATCGATGAGACGAAGTGTGCGGGACTCGTCTGCTCCGGCAGGCTGTACGGTTTTGACGGGGCGGAGAGGCGTCAGGGGAGGGGGCTCCGGCGGCACGAGAGACTCGCACAACCAGGTTTCCAGGATTGCGCGTTGTGGCGGAGTGAGTTCCCGAAAGACCAAGCCCATCCCCGAACCAGGATGCTGGGAGCCGACGCTGGCGCGCGCGTCAAAGAGCTGGTTGTCTTTGTGGATGCGCAGCCTGACGCTCGCGCCGACAGGGAGGGGATTCAGCGTATCGATGTAACAACCATTCATGCTGAGATCAGAGGTGCGCGCTTGAATCCGAACTCCGGCTCGAGTATCAATCAGCTCCGCAGGGGCGATGAACGAGCAGCGCAGGTCGCGCCGCCGTTCTAGGTCGCCCGTGTTCATTCGCTCAGGAGGCTGCGCAAGAGAGTCAGCCGTGGCCACGTTTCTGTGCGATGAAAGTAGAACGGCAACGCCGAAGCCATCCACTTTCCGATGCACCCGGACGACTTCGCCCGTATCCTCCCAATTGCCGGAGCCGGTGAATGGCCCGTAGGGAGACGTGATTCGCAGCCGCATGCCCTTGTAGTATCGGTCGAGCTTGGTGAAGAAATATAGGGCGCTGCGTGAGGCGTTGAGCGTGGTTCGAACTTCTTCAAAACTTCCGTCGCTGAATTCCAAGGGCCGCAGGCAGACCTGAAGAGAGACACCAACCCTGCGATTCCGTCTCCGCTCGTGGTCCCGGCCGGAGGCAGGTTGCGGCGCTTCCAATTCTTGAGCAGTAAGCTGTCCGGACATAGGAATAGCGATTCGTTCAGGGCCTCTACGACCCGCATGGAAGAGTTTGGTCCGAAGACTCGCGAACTCCTATGGTGCCGGAGTACCAGCGCGGAAGTACGGAGGAACCTGGCTCTGCCAGGCGCTTCCGACGCGCCTCTTGAAGAAGCGGCCCCGCAGCCTGTGGTTAGTTGACGGTCATTTGGAACGTGGTCGCGTGGCTGACGTTGCCGGAAGTGCCGGTAACGGTGAGCGTGTAAGTTCCCGCAGGAGTGCCCGGAGCCGGGGGCGGAGTTACGGTGAGCAAGGCCGTCTTGGTCACGCCGGCATAGGACGCGGAAATGGTGACCGGGGTCGAGGCGGTCACTGCACTGGTGCTCACCGTGAAGGTCGCGGTGCTGGCTCCGGCGGCGACGGTCACGTTGGCAGGGACCGTGGCTGCGGATGTGTTGTTGCTTGCAAGGGAGACGGTGATGCCACCGCTGGGAGCGTAGCCGCCCAGCGCCACGGTGCCCGTGGAGGAATTGCCGCCAGTGACGCTCATTGGGTTTAGCGTCACGGAGGAGAGCGGTGCGGGCGGTGGGTTCGAGCCTGATCCACCATAGCCACCACCGCAGGAAATGCACAGCGCTATAACCAGGAGCGCGGTTGCTGCGCGGAAACCTAGTTGCTGGCGAGAAGCTCGGGATAAATTGCTAAGCACTGTCCAAGCAAGAAACCAGACGAGGCATAGCGCAACGAGGCTCCACGGTAGAAGCGGGCGAGCAAATCGCGGCTGGATCCGAGGCGCTGGCGGCAGGAGCGAGCGCGCCGTGGTCGTCACGGTGACGGTCGCGTTTGCGGGATTGGTGCCATCGAGTGGGACGCTAGAAGGAGAGACGGCGCAAGTGGAGTTGGGGGGCGCGCCGGAGCAACTCCACGTCACGGTCTGAGTGAAACTGCCGCTCGGCGTTGCGGTGACAGTGAAGGTTGCCGGCTGACCTGCGTTGATGGTGGCGTTGTTTGGACTCGGGGAAACGGCGAAATCCGAACCGGTACCCACCGGCTGCGACTGCAGCGCTTGGACGAGGTCAAGGCGACCGTTGCCCATATCGGGGTCTGTTAACGGCACGGCGTGCTTCACTGCGGTGGCGGCCTGGAACTCATTCGTGGCCGGCTGCTGGTTCAGCAGCAAGGCGCCCGCGCCGGAAACGAACGGCGCGCTGAAGGAGGTTCCCCAGCCGGCGGAATAAGTGCTGAACGGGTAGGTGGTGATAATGGCTTCGCCGGGAGCAGCGACCCAAACGATCGAGTTGCCAAAGTTGGAGAATGTCGAGCGCGTGGAGTCCGTGACGCCGGGGATTGAGCCAACAGACGCTACTCCCATCACATCGTTTTGCAGCGCGGCGGGGTAGACAAGAAAGTTTGGGCCCTGGCCATCGTTGCCCGCGGAGGCAGCGGAGATGACGTTGTTCTGGCTGGCGTAGTCTAGTGCTTTGGAGAGCTCCATGGAACTCGTCTGAGTCTCAAAGCTCATGTTGATGACGTTGGCCTTGCTCTGCACGGCGTAATAGATGGCGCGGAGGATGTCGGAGAGGTTGGCTGTGCCGTCGGAGCTGAAAGCTTTCAGGGGCATTAACTGAGCCTTTGGCGCGACGAGGTGGACCACGCCCAGAACCATGGTGCCGTGGCCGAAGGCGGCGAACTGCGTTTGATCGAGGACAGCGGCTGTGGATTGG
>Ga0209056_10009262_pt1 | contig 10063 bp, 7 predicted proteins | sample GraSoiAngelo_114_FD_185876 | JGI IMG/M metagenome (GOLD analysis project Ga0209056, IMG submission 185876) | Grasslands soil microbial communities from the Angelo Coastal Reserve, California, USA - 14_0903_13_40cm (SPAdes) (version 2) | ecosystem: Environmental > Terrestrial > Soil > Grasslands ...
CGCGGATGTTCACCCTCATCCTTCCCTCTCCCTCGGGAGAGGGAAAGCGTCCGGGCGGACGTTGCGGAGTGTTTTGTGATTAGGAGAGTGCACTATGGCTGTAGAATATAACTCACCAGAGTTAATTTTAATGAATGGCCGAATCGCGACAGTTGACCATTCCCGACCTTTTGCCGAAGCCGTTGCCATTCAAAATGGGCGCTTTATCAGCGTTGGCTCCAACGAAGAAATTATCCGTTTGAGAGCTTCCAACACGGAAACAATCGATCTCGGCGGCCGAACGGTGATCCCGGGTCTCAACGATTCGCACATGCATCCGATCCGCGGTGGCCTCAACTACAATATGGAATTGCGTTGGGATGGCGTGCCGTCGCTTGCCGACGCCCTGCGTATGCTGAAGGAGCAGGCACAGCGCACGCCGCCGCCCCAATGGGTGCGCGTGATCGGCGGCTGGACGGAGTTCCAGTTCGCCGAACGGCGCATGCCAACTTTGGAAGAAATCAATCAAGCCGCTCCCGACACGCCGGTCTTTGTGCTGCATCTCTACGACCGTGCTTTTTTAAACCGTGCAGCATTACGCGCTGTCGGCTACACGAAGGACACGCCCGAGCCGATCGGCGGCGAGATCCAGCGCGACAAGCAGGGCAATCCCACCGGACTGCTCATCGCCAGGCCAAACGCGATGATTCTTTATGCCACGTTGGCAAAAGGACCGAAGCTCTCGCAAGAAGACCAGGTGAATTCGACGCGGCACTTCATGCGCGAGCTCAATCGCTTCGGCGTGACCAGCGCCATTGACGCCGGCGGCGGCTTTCAAAACTATCCGGACGACTACCAGGTCATCAACGAGCTGCATAAACGCGGCGAGATGACGGTACGTCTGGCTTATAACCTGTTCACACAAAGACCCAAACAGGAGTTGGCGGACTTCAAACAGTGGACACACATGACGAAGCCCGGCGATGGTGACGACTTCTATCGAGTGAACGGCGCAGGCGAAATGCTCGTCTACTCAGCCGCGGACTTCGAGGACATCCTCGAGCCGCGCCCGGATATGGCGCCCGTAATGGAGTCGGAGATCAAAGCCGTCGTCAGACATTTGGTTGAAAATCGCTGGCCGTTCCGTCTGCACACAACTTATGACGAAACGATCGGCCGCGCCTTGAACGTATATGAAGAAATCAATCGCGAGATTCCGTTCAACGGCCTGCATTGGTTCTTCGATCACTGTGAAACGATCTCGGACCGCAACATCGAGCGGATTAAAGCCCTCGGCGGCGGGATCGCCGTGCAAAATCGCATGGCATTTCAGGGTGAATACTTCGTCGAACGTTACGGCGCAAAACAAGCGGAGCGCACGCCGCCGATCCGCCGCATGCTGGAATTAGGCGTTCCGGTCGGCGCCGGCACCGATGCCACCCGCGTCTCGAGCTACAACCCGTGGCTGTCGCTTTACTGGCTTGTGACCGGCAAGACGGTTGGCGGACTCGCGCTGTACCCTGAAAATAACCGCTTCGAGCGCATGGAGGCGTTACGGCTTTACACCGTCGGGAGCAGTTGGTTTTCTTCGGACGATGGTAAAAAAGGATCGATCGTTCTCGGTCAGCTCGCGGATTTGGCGGTTCTCTCGGCGGACTATTTCGCTGTTCCTGAAGAGGAGATCAAGAGAATCGAATCGGTGCTGACGATCGTCGGCGGCAAAGTGGTGTACGCCGCCAAAGAATTCTCCAAACTCACGCCGGCGCCGCTGCCCGTGAGTCCCGATTGGTCGCCGGTGAAAACACATGATGGCTACTGGCGACCAGGTCTACACTCGTCCCAATCGTTGCGAACCAGTCACGCTATCGTTTCTGCCAAACCTGCGGGTCGCGAGTTCCAAGGCGCGTGGAATCCGTGGTGGTTCGGCTGTGGGTGTTTTGTCTGAGAAAGTGAGCTATGCGTGCATTGCAATTCACCGAGTTTGGCCCAGTCTCAAATCTACACTTGATCGAGTTGCCTGATCCCAAGGCTGGTACCGCTACAGCGATTGTAAAAGTCGCGGCCGGTGCGATCAGCCCTAGCGATGTGAAGAACGTCGAAGGAAAGATGGAGCACACGACCTTGCCTCGCGTGCCTGGGCGCGACTATGCCGGCACGGTCGTCAAGGGCCCGCTCGAATGGATTGGCGCGGAGGTCTGGGGAACCGGTGGCGAGATTGGCTATTCGGTCGATGGCAGCCACGCAGAATTGATCGCAGTTCCAGTCGCGAGTCTTCGGCGTAAGCCCAAGAGGCTATCATTAGAACAAGCGGCGGCGATCGGTGTTACCTATCTCGCCGCTTGGCTCGGCGTAGTTGAATACGCTCAGCTCGCTTCCGGCGAGACCTTGCTAGTAATCGGCGCGGGTGGAGGTGTTGGAGGAGCTGCGGCACAAATTGGGAAATGGCGTGGGGCGCACGTCATCGGCGTGGACCAACATCAACTCCGATCGGATGCACCCGCGGCACGCGCTGTCGACGATTTCTTCGTTCTTCAAGGCGAGCCTCTCGGCTCCCTTGTTGCTCGCGCAACAGACGGCCGTGGCGCCCAAGTCATCTTCGACGCGGTCGGCGGACCCATGTTCGAGCCCGGCCTGAAAGCATTAGGACATTACGGCAGACAGGTCGAGATCACATCGGTGGGTAACCGCCGGGTAAGTTTCGACCTCCTTGACTTCTATCATAATGAGAGCCGGCTTTTTGGCGTCGACACGCGCCACCGTGACGCCACTGCATCTGCGGCTTTACTTGAGGCGCTTACGCCATTCTTCGACGATGGCCTATTCCAGCCGCCGGTGATCGATCGAGTGATTCCTCTCTCCGACGGACGTATGGCGTACAAACAGGTGGCCCACGGGGACGTGAGAGGCCGGGTCGTCCTGGTGCCGTAACACTGGATCGGCTGCGCCGTGGAAATGGTCCATCCACCGCAATGTCCGGGGGATCAATCAATGCTCCAAATGTAACAGAGTTAACGATGAATGAGTCCCTAGGCCAACTCAAAGAAGCGCAACATGTACCGCTGGCCCAACTGGCCCGAAACACTGCGTACGAATTGATCCTCACCTTCATTCTGCTTTTCGGCGTAACAACTATCGTGAGATGGGTGATCGGCCCCTCGCTCATCTCCCGGTCGATCCCGCAGATTCATGCCGAGCTAGTGGTTGTTGGTGCGGGCGTGGCGTTGCTCCTTGCGGGGCTAATCCTCAGTCCGTTGGGCAGGGCCTCGGGAGGGCATATGAATCCTGCCATCTCACTCGCCATGTGGCGCTTCGGTGTCTTTCCCGGAGCAGGCGTAGTGCCGTACAGTATCGCCCAGTTGCTCGGCTCAGTACTTGGTGTGCTGGCCGCCCGTGTAGTGTGGGGCCAAGTGGTCGCAGAGCCGCCGGTTGTGTACGCCGTGCTCCAGCCGGGACCGCTGTGGTCGACTGCGGAACTATTCACAGCCGAGGCCCTGTCTATGGCGGTCATCGTGTTGATCGTCGGCATGTGTCTCGCGGAGGACCGCCTGGCGCCGTTCGTACCCTGGGTCGTCGGCATCCTGATCGGAATGGCCATCGCAGTCCTCGGCACGTCTACCGGTGGCAGCGTGAACCCGGCCCGCCAGTTCGGACCGGCCGTAATCGCTGGCCAGACGCAGTTCCTGTGGTCCTATCTACTTGCCCCGATGCTCGGAGCAGTGATCGCGGCCTCGCTACGACAGACGATCCAGCACCGCCGAGCCGTATTGACGCACCGACTATGCGGTACCCAAGCGGACGGGCGCCGGCTATCCGGTCTCCCGACTCAAGCCGAACGCACTACTTAGCCTGGATTCCGCAATTCAAATGAGTGAGGAGCGGACCGTTCGACTGGGCTCACGACAGGCCTGGAATAGCGAAGACACCCAACTGTGCAGCTGCAAAGTCTTTTTTGCTGTAGCAGGTTGTTTCATTGGCGAACGTACTGACAAACAGCACTTACAATGGTTGTCATGCTCAGAGGCAGAATGCATTGTCTTCGCTATGGAAGGTTTGCTCCTCGCTCATGACTTATGTTCAACTGCGGAATCCGGGCTTAGTGCAACGCAAGGACAGTTAATAACAACCGGGAACGACCATGACGCACCGTTCATCTCAGGCGCGACGGAAGACGCTGCGCCACGAGGCTATCATCGCGCTATTGCTTCTGCTGTTTCCCCCTCAAGTCTTCGGCCAGGTATTGCGCGATCCGCCGACACCCTACCACTTTCTGCGCTATGACGATGTTCCGGCCGATCAGCAGAACCCCGCATGGCCAGACGATTTCTGGGCACCGCTGAAATTCATTCCCCTCGACATTGCTCATGGAAGCTACCTCAACTTCGGCGGCGAGCTCCGGGAGCGCGTGGAGCACTTCAGCCGGCCCTTCTTTGGTCTCACGCCACGAGGCACTACCACCTATGACATGCATCGCTTGTTGCTAAGTGGCGATCTACATATCGGCGACACGTTCCGAACTTTCATACAGCTCGGAAATCATGAGGTCACATCGCCCAGCATGTCACCACCGACCGACGTCGACCACTTCGATCTGCAGCAGGCATTTCTGGACCTGAAGGCCTCGATTGGTCAGGATTCGAGCTTGACCTTCAGAGGTGGCCGGCAAGAGATTACATTCGGAGGGGCCCGGCTAGTTGACGTGCGCGAGGGCCCGAATATCCGCTTGAGCTTCGATGGTGGACGAGTCTTCTATGAATCACCAGCACTTCGCATCGATGCCTTCGGCGTTGCCCCCGTCGTTGCAGAACGTGGCGTCTTCGACGACCGCAGCATTGGGCGAGAAGCGTTCCCCGGCAAAGCCTTCTGGGGTCTTTATAGTGTCATTCCCGTCGGCGCCGTTCCTGGACTCCATACTGATCTGTACTATCTCGGCCTCATTCGCGAGCAGGCGCCGTACGATTCCGGCGTCGCCAATGAGAGGCGGCACTCTCTGGGTGCACGCTTCTGGGGTCGAGCCGAGGCCTGGGACTGCGATATCGAAGGGGTGTTTCAGTTTGGAGACTTTGGCTCAAGGAACATACGTGCGTGGACCGTGGCTTCTAACACCGGCTATACCCTTGCGAGCCTCTGGGCGGAGCCGCGGCTGGGATTGCAAGCCGACGTCGCGAGCGGCGGCGGTCCGGGCAAAACACTCAAGACCTTCAATCCTCTCTTTCCGAAATTCGCGTATTTCACGGAAGCCTCGATCAACTCACCCATCAACTTCATCGATGTCTTCCCGTCGGTGACCGTTCAGCCATTGAAGAACTTCGCCTTCAGAGTTGGCGTTGACGTGCTCTGGCGCTACAGCATCCGGGACGGTTTTTACCAGCCGCCCGGGGTTCCGCTCGTGCCCGGCTCCGCGAACAAGAAGCGTTTTCTCGGTCCGCAGTCCAATCTCCAAGCAGAATGGCAGGCGACCTCACATATCTCTGTCAACGCCGCCTATGTTCACTTTCTGACAAAAGGATTTCTCCAAGCGGCAGGTGCGAAAGACATCGACTTTCTGGGCGTCTGGGCGTCATATAAATTCTGAGGCAGCCGTGAGTCAACGTTCACTCGACAACACTTCCCAACCTGAATCATTGGCGCGCCCAGGCGTTTCCGCATGGGAGCCGCTTCGAGAGCCGGTCTTTCGCGCTCTCTGGATCGCGTCGCTGACCTCCAATATCGGTACGTGGATGCAGAATGTCGGCGCCGCGTGGCTGATGACTTCTCTCACGCCCTCGCCTGTCGTGGTTGCGCTTGTACAGGCGGCAACGAGCCTGCCGGTTTTTCTGGTTGGATTACCTGCCGGAGCGCTGGCTGACATCGTCGATCGCCGCCGGCTGCTCATCGTGAGTCAAGGTTGGATGTTGCTCTCTGCCGCCGCCCTCGGCGTACTGACTCTGATCGGGTTCATGTCACCCTGGATACTACTCGCGCTCACGTTTGCTCTTGGTTTAGGTGCGGCTATGAACACGCCGGCATGGCAGGCGATTGTTCCGGAAGTCGTCTCGCCTTCCGAACTGCAGGAGGCGGTAGCGCTAAACGCTGCCGGATTCAACGTTGCCAGAGCGGTCGGACCGGCGCTCGGGGGTTTGATTGTTGCCGCCGTGGGCCCAGGACCGGTGTTCTTGCTCAATGCCGCTTCCTTTATAGCCGTGATGCTGGTCGTCTATCGCTGGAATCGACAAAGAGCTACGAGCCGATTGCCCGCCGAGCACGTGATTGGCGCTATGCGAGCGGGAATAAGGTATGTGCGAAACGCTCCGGCTTTACAAGCTGTGCTGGTGCGCTCGGGCGTGTTGATTGTGTGTGCTGCGGGACTTTGGGCGCTCCTTCCACTGGTAGCGCGAGATCAGTTAGGTCTCGGTGCGACGGGCTACGGTGTGCTGCTCGGGTGTTTGGGAATCGGTGCAGTCACCGGAGCGACCCTCCTACCGCGCATCAAACGAAAATTTTCATTGGATATGCTGGTTACCGGAGCGACGGTGGTCTTCGCGGTGGCCACAGCAGCACTTGCATATGTGCAAAATGTTTTCTTGGTCGGCGCAGCTATGGTGGCCGGCGGCATTGCTTGGATCGCGCTCATGTCCAGCTTCAACGCCGCAGCTCAAACCGCGGCCCCGGAATGGGTCAGAGCCCGCGCCCTGGCGGCTTACCTTCTCGTGTTTCAGGGCGGCATGGCCGTTGGAAGCATCCTTTGGGGTGCGCTCGCTACTCGAATGGGGGTCAGAGCGGCTCTGTTGGTTGCGGTCTTCGGCTTAATAGCGGGGTTGATGCTTATCACTCGTTATCGGCTAGCCGGAGGGGAGAAGATCGATCTAAGACCCTCACTGCATTGGCCCGAGCCCATGACGAGCGTGGAACTGCAACCCGAGGCCGGGCCTGTTCTCGTGGAAGTCGAATACTTCATTGAATCGGAGCGTGCGCAGGACTTTATCAAGGCGATGGACGACGTGCGGCGAGAACGCCTCCGGGATGGCGCCTTGCGATGGGAGTTGTTCACTGATTCTGTCAATCCAAACCGGTTCGTCGAAACGTTCCTCCTGGCGTCCTGGGTAGAGCATATGCGGCAGCACGAACGAGTCACTAAGTCTGACCGCATGGCGGAAGAACTCGCTCGGGCCTTTCACATCGGCACCGGGACTCCAAAGACCGTTCACTTAATTCATGCAAAGTACTGAGGGAGCTATTCCTTTCTAAAGGATCTGAATCATCGGCTCACCCAGAAACGAGGACGATAACCGCCGGCGGTGGCCCAAAAACGTGCCGGCGTAGTCACGCTTGGCGACGATTGGACTTCGGTGTGTTAAGAGATTTTCTTAGGAAAGACGAGCTGTCTCAGTCGGCCGCCCTACTCTCGCGTTCGTGACTTCTTGAGCGAGTCCGTATTCTTTTATCTTTTGATAGAGCGTGCTCTTTGCGATGCCCAGCTTTTCGGCCGCCTCAGTAAGGTTACCGCGGCATGCGTAAATTGTTGTCTTGACCGCGTCACGTTCAGCCCCCTCCAATTTTGTAAGGACAGGTTCTGAGCCTGGATTTGTCGACTGGCCGGCGCCGATCGAGGATAGGAACTCCTGCGGAAGGTCTGCCATCGTGACGGTGTTTCTTCTGCCCATCAAAACCACGAGGCTTTCGACAAGGTTACGCAGCTCTCTAACATTGCCTGGCCAACTGTATTCTGCGAAGGCCGCCAAGACGTCCGGCTCGAATTCTTTCATAGGCCTGTCATGACGTTCGGCCACACGACTGTTAAAGTGCTCCACCAAGCAGGGAATGTCCGCTTTTCGTTCACGCAGTGGCGGGATCCGCAATAATCCGACTGAGACACGATAGAACAGGTCCAACCGGAATCGGCCGGCTGTCGTCTCGGTTCGCAGATCCTTATTAGTTGCCGCAATCAGCCTGAAGTCCACCTGGCGCGGTTTGTTGTCACCCAGTGGATATATTTTGCCTTCCTCCAGCACGCGTAGCAGATAGGGTTGCATATCTAGCGGTATCTCTCCGATTTCATCCAGGAAAAGTGTTCCTTTGTTAGCCGCCGCGATGCGCCCGACCATGCCAGAACGCCGTGCGCCGCTGAACGCCCCTTCAACGTAGCCGAAAAGTTCGCTCGCTAAGAGGTCTCGGGGCATGCCGCCGCAGTTGAGCGGAATAAACGGCCCTTGACCATGGCGGCCGCTCTTATGGATCACTTCTGCGAACACCTCTTTTCCGACTCCAGTTTCTCCCAGTAAAAGGGTTGGCAAGTCCGCTTCAGCCAATTCTCGTGCCTTCTCTACCACACGCGCGAGGGACGGGCTTGCCCAAAGAATCTGCTCAAACCAATCGCGCGATTCATTCCCGGTCTTGGATAGGATTACGGCTGGGGAAGCGAAGCGTGTTTGATTTGAACGGCCGCCGGGAGATGGCAATATAAGAGCAGTCCCAATTTTCTCTCCTCCCTCAGTGATCGGTTCCAGCCATTCGGGACGAAGCCACTCCGGCAGTTTCATTTTAGCCGTCTTAGGCAATTCCTCACTGAGCGCATTTATACGAGTGTTCGGTTTGAGATCGACTGCAACCCCTATATTTGCAAGCGAACGGTTGGCACGAGCATCGGATCTGACGAGATTTCCTTTACGATCGAAAAGAATCAATCCTTCCAGGGCGGGATTTGAAAAGCGTTTCAAGGCCGCTTCGAAAAGGCGGCAGCGTTGTTTCGTATTGCGCGTGGCCAGTCGCTCCTCGATTGAACGGGCAAGTGTCATTGCTAGGCCCAACCAGTAGGGGTTAAAAGCTTTCGCCAAACCTGAAATATCGAGGCCGCCGAGGATTTCGCCGTTAAAAGGATCGCGGATGATAGTCGCTGAGCAGCTCCACACTTTGATTCCGGCGCAGAAATGCTCGGCGCCATGCACTTGAACCGGTTCTCCCGCAGCTAGCGCGGTGCCGATTGCGTTGGTTCCGATAGACTGCTCCTGCCAATCCCCGCCAGGAATAAGCCCGACCTCCAGCGCCGCTTCCAATGTCGCCGGGTCACCGTCCGCTTTTAGAATATGCCCAGTGGGATCCGAAAGGATCAGGATGCTGCTTGTTTGTGACAAGAGGTCCCGAACAGGCTCGGTGAACGGCGCGCTTGCTTCAATCAGTTCGCGGTGTTGTTCAGCGAGGTGATGGCAAGCGTCAGGGGTAAGCAACTCTGGCGTGTGGGAGAGCGTGGGGTTTACATCCGAGAACCGGCAACGATCCCAGGAGCGGACAATCAAATCGCAAAGCGGCGCAGGAGAAAATTCCTTGCCTGAAAGCAAGTTTTCCCAGGCTTCCATTGTCAGTCGTTCGTCGTATGATCTATGTGGTCCTTGGATCGTGCGTAGTGGTTCCATAGTGCCGCTACCCCGAGACGAGGCTTTTTCTGGTTGGAAGTCTAGCGGCTAAAAAATGGCCCACCGACGACCGGCGCACGCAGGCTCCCGAGTGAGAACATGAAGCAATACTATTCTCTTATTTCTCTAGCCTAAGGTTGTCAATCCACTTTAAAGAAGAACGTTCGGATTTCAGACGATGAGCGACTGAACCATCCGAATATCGAACGCTCGCGGCGACTCAAGCGACTTTCCCCTCGCCCTTTGTGGTGAATTTATCAATGTTTTCACGCGCATGCCCGATCTCTAACAGAACGGCACTGGGGTTGCTTGATCTGCCATATAGGGTTGGAACCAGAAAGTCACAAGAAGGTAAACCATGAAACATCGGTGAAAGAAGTCCGCGGCAAGGTTAGCACTTGCAAATTGGCTTAACAGCAGAGAGGAGAAGGATATGGATTTTATTCATACATATTCTGGGGCCGAAGTAGATGAGATTCCATCCTCTGAGCTGCAGGTGATCGATGCAAAAGAAAGGTTGCCAAGGAAACCCTCACCGCTTCGCCTTATTCCAACTGAACACAACTTCGAGGAGATCATCGGAGAAAGTCCGGCTCTGAAGCGTACGCTAAAACAAGTCGAAATCGTGGCTCCTACGGATTCCACCGTTCTGCTTTTAGGAGAAACGGGTACGGGCAAGGAGCTAATTGCCCGCGCGA
>Ga0209056_10009264_pt1 | contig 10061 bp, 5 predicted proteins | sample GraSoiAngelo_114_FD_185876 | JGI IMG/M metagenome (GOLD analysis project Ga0209056, IMG submission 185876) | Grasslands soil microbial communities from the Angelo Coastal Reserve, California, USA - 14_0903_13_40cm (SPAdes) (version 2) | ecosystem: Environmental > Terrestrial > Soil > Grasslands ...
GAGGAAGCGTAATTGAGTGCCCCCGGTTTTGCTTTCACAAGAGCGAGCAACTCCTTGAGGTTTTTCGCCGGCACGCTGGGGTGCACGACCAGCAGCAGATCCGAGTAATTCACCGGCGCGACCGGCACAAGGTCAGTCATCAGCTTGTACGGCTTGTTCGCGATGAGCGACTCGTTGACAGTGTGCGTATTGGACATCATAAGCAGCGTGTAGCCGTCCGGCGCCGCCTTCGCCACCGCATCGGCGCCGATGACTCCCCCGCCGCCCACACGATTCTCGACCACGACCGGCTGGCCGAGAGTCTTCTCGAGCTGCTGACCCAGGTAACGCGCGTAGATGTCCGCCGGGCCGCCGGCGGAGAACGGTACGATAATTTTCACGGGTTTGGTCGGATAGCCGGCTTGCCCGAATACGCCGGTCGCGACGCACGTTGCCGAGACCGCCCAAGAGATTTGGCGCAGCAGTTTCTTGAAAGTCATGTTTCCTTCCTTCTATTTGGGTGCGGCGACTGCTCCCGATCTACTTGGCGGCGGCATCGGCTGCCGGCTGCGTACCGGCGCCCTGCTGAGGCTGCGCCGGTGACGCTGGATTCATCTTTCGCAGCGTTTCGATCGGCGCAGGCGGCACAGAAGACGGATAGCCGGCTGAGTCGAGCAGCCCGTTAAGGAGCTCTTCGTGAAATCCGGTTTGCACTTGGGTGCCGACGACGAGCAATGGCAGATCGTTCTTGCCGGACAGTCTCTTCACCTCATCGGCGTCCTTCTGAGTGAGGACGCTTGCTTCCGTGAAGGGTACCGCGCGCTTGACGAGCAGCGCGCGAGCCTGGTCGCAGGGGGAACCGCAATTCGGGAGGGTGTAGAGAGTTACGGGAAAGTTCCTCGCCGCCACCTGGGTCGCGTAAGGGAGATTGGAGGCATCCGCTCCGCCACTGCGAAAACTCTTACGTTGTACGTTTCTTGCGTTCGGTGGTGGGGGCGTTTGCGTGTAGTGGACCCTACCGTTTTGATCCACCCAGCGATAAGCCTGCCCGAAGGCGTCGGCGCAGAGAGTCGAGAGGATCGCTGCAGCAACGAGCAGTATGCGCATGCGGTAGGGCTCCTCAGGGCGCGATCATACCATTGTGACGCAGCAGGGCATCGATTCTGGGCTCGCGGCCTCGAAACGCCGTGAACGATTCGAGCGCCGGTCGGCTGCCCCCGACGGCAAGGATCTCCTCGCGGAATCGCGCCCCGGTGCGGACGTCGAGCACGCCGTTCTGCTCGAAAAGGCTGTACGCGTCGGCCGAAAGCACCTCGGCCCATTTGTAGCTGTAGTAACCGGCTGCGTAAGCTCCCGAGAAGACATGTGAGAAGTTGTTGAGGAAGCGGTTGTACTCCGGCGGCATCGCCACGGCGACTTTCGCCCTGATTTCGTGGAGCAGCTGCAATGGCGTCTTTGCTCCCGCGGGGTCGTAATCATGGTGTAGGTGCATGTCGACCATTGCGAACTCGATCTGCCGTACGGTCTGCATGCCGCTCTGAAAATTCTTTGCCGCCAGCATCCTGTCGAACAAACTGCGCGGTAAAACCTCTCCGGTTTCGACGTGGGCGGTCATGTGGGTGAGCACACTCCATTCCCAGCAGAAGTTCTCCATGAGCTGGGAAGGCAACTCGACCGCGTCCCATTCGACACCGCGTATTCCGGAGACGCCCAGATCGTCGACTCGCGAGAGCAGATGGTGCAACCCATGCCCGAATTCGTGAAACAAAGTCATCACTTCGTCGTGCGTGAAGAGCGCGGGCTTGTTCCCGACGGGTGCGGGAAAGTTGCAGATGAGATGCGCAACGGGTGTCCGGAGGCCGTCAGGGATCCGCTGCCGCGTGATCGCCTCGTCCATCCACGCACCGCCGCGTTTGGTTTCCCGCGAGTACAGGTCCACATAGAACTGGCCGATGAGGCCCTCGTTCGGGTCGGTAATCCGGAAAAAACGAACCGCCGGATGCCAGGTCTCAGCCGTGTCCGGAAGAATGCGAATGCCATAGAGGCTTTCGACAAGCCGGAACATGCCTTCTAGGACCTGCGGTTCGGGGAAATACCGTTTCACTTCCTGATCGGAAAACGCGTAGCGTTTCGCGCGCAGTTTTTCCGATGCGAACGCGATATCCCAAACCTGCAGTTCCTGGATTCCGAGCTCTCCGCGTGCGAACTCCTCCATTTCAGCGTAGTCCTTGCGTGCGTGAGGCAGCGCTCTCGCGGCGAGATCATCGAGGAAGTCGAGCGCAGCCGCGGGTGACTCGGCCATTTTCGGGACGAGCGACAATTCCGCGAAAGTCTTGTAACCCAGCAACTGCGCCTTCTCTTTCCGCAGGCGAAGCTCACGCGCGATGATCGAGGTGTTGTCGAGGGCCGGGTCTCCGAATTCACTCGCCCGCGTGACGTGCGCGCGATACAGCTTTTCCCGCAGGTCGCGATTCTCGGCGTATTGCATCAGAGGCCCGTATGACGGCGCGTGCAAGGTGAGCTTCCACCCCTCCTGGCCGTCCTGACGCGCCGCTTCTTTGGCGGCTTCGAGTACATCCTCGGGGACGCCGAGGAGCTCTCTACGGTCGGCGATCAACGCCGAAAACGCATTGGTTGCGTCGAGCAGATTCTCGGAGAACTTGGCCTCGAGCGCTGCAAGTTCTTCCTGGATTTCGCCAAAGCGTCGCTTGCTCGGAGGCTCCAGTTCAGCTCCTCCAAGACGATAATCGCGCAAGTCGTTCTCGACGATCTTGCGCTGGGCTTGAGACAACCCCTCAAAACCCATCGAAGCGCGCAAGGCCTTGAATTTCTCATAGAGCTGAAGGTTTTGCGCGAGCTCGGTACGGTACCGAGTGATTTTCGGCAGATTTGCGTTGTAGGCGTCGCGGATCGGGGCGCTGTCGTCAACCGCGTGCAGGTGAGCGACCACGCCCCAAGCGCGCCATAGGCGTTCATTGGCGTTTTCCAGCGGGTCCGCGAACTCCTTCCAGGATGCGACCGTGGCCTTCGCCGTGAGCCGGGCGATAAGGGCGCGGTTCTCGCCGAGCAGCTGGTCGATCGCGGAGGCGACGTGCTTCGGCCGGACCGATCCGTAGCGCGGCAGACCCGAGAAATCGAGCAGCGGATTGACGGTTTTTTTCGGGTTCAACTCGCAATTTCTCCGGCTGAGATCACAGACTTTGCTCCACCGACTCAGGGGCTGCCGCGGCCGGCCGAGCTGCGCTCGGCGGACATTACCGTGTTCTCGAGCAACATCGCGATCGTCATAGGGCCGACTCCGCCGGGCACCGGCGTGATGCACGAAGCGGTTCCGAGTACGCTCTGGAAATCCACGTCCCCGGCGAGCTTGCCGTCCGCAAGCCGGGTGATACCGACGTCGATGACGACGGCTCCGGGCTTCACCATTCGGGCTGTGACGAGCCTAGGTCTGCCCGCCGCCACCACGAGAATGTCCGCTTGGCTGGTCATCGCGCCCAGATCGGGGGTTCTGGAGTTGCAGATGGTGACCGTTGCGCCCCTTTGCAAGAGCAGGAGCGCCATCGGTTTGCCGACGATGCTGCTGCGGCCGACTACGACCGCGTGCTGGCCCTGCACCTCGATTTCCTCGCGCTCGATCAGCCTCATCACTCCGAGGGGCGTGCAGGGCACGAAGCGGGGATTGCCGAGTGTGAGTAGGCCCATGTTGGTCGGATGAAATCCGTCTACGTCCTTTGCCGGGGCGAGGGCTTCGACCACCCGCTCCGCCGAAAATCCCGCGGGCAACGGGAGCTGCACGAGGATGCCATGGATACGGGCGTCTTGGTTGAGGATCCGGATGCGTCCGAGAAGCGTCGATTCATCCGCTTCAGCCGGCAATTCGATATGCTCCGAGTACAGCCCCGCTTCGCCGCATGCCTTCATCTTGTTCCGCACATAGATTCTCGAAGCCGGGTGGTTCCCGACCTGCAGCACTGCGAGACCGGGACGCACACCCATCGCCGCAAGGGCGGCGACACGTCGAATCAGCCCTACGCGTAAGTCGCGCGCAAGGGCGTTGCCGTCAATGATGCGGGTCTGCACGGGCGAGAATCGGCGCGGCGAACACGGAAGGCGCGCATTCTAGCATCCGCAGTTTCCTGGCCTAGGCTTAGCCAAGCTGACTCGATCTCTTTGATTGCGCGCGGCGCGTTTTCGTATAATGCGAAATACTCTTTCATGATATTGGACAAGGTGCAATTGATCCTGTAGGGCCGGCAGGGTAAGCTGCAAGCGAATCTCCGCAAGTCTCACACTCCCGCCCATACCTTCGCGCAGAGAGGGAAACGTCATGTCCGCGCTGCCTGAATTCCCCGCCGCCAACGACCCCGACGCGCCGGAAACGCAGGAATGGCTCGATGCGCTCGAGGCCGTTCTCGAACGCGAGGGTCCTGAGCGCACCCATTACCTGCTGGAGAAGCTGGTCGACAAGGCACGCCGTTCGGGGGCCTACATTCCCTTCTCGCTCAATACGGCCTACCTCAACACGATCCCGGCGCACATGGAGGAGCGCTCGCCCGGGGATCATGCCCTGGAGGAACGCATTCGCTCGTTCTGCCGCTGGAATGCGATGGTGATGGTGGCGAAGGCCAACAAGTCGGACGACGAGCTGGGCGGCCACATCGCGAGCTTCGCCTCGGTCGGAACGCTGTTCGGCATCGGCTTCAATCATTTCTGGCACGCGCCGCACGAAGGGCACGGGGGGGATCTCGTGTACTTCCAGGGACACTCGTCGCCCGGCATCTATGCGCGCGCGTTTTTGGAGGGTCGGCTCACCGAAACGCAGCTCCTGAATTTTCGTCGCGAGGTGGACGGCCACGGCATCTCTTCCTATCCCCACCCGTGGCTCATGCCCGATTTCTGGCAATTCCCCACCGTCTCGATGGGGCTCGGGCCGATTCAGGGTATCTACATGGCGAGGTTCCTGAAGTATCTGCAGGCGCGCGGGCTGGCAGGCACGGAGTACCGGAAGGTGTGGGTGTTCTGCGGCGACGGCGAGATGGATGAACCGGAATCGCTCGGCGCGATCGGCCTCGCGGCGCGTGAAAAGCTCGACAACTTGATCTTCATTGTCAACTGCAATCTGCAGCGCCTCGACGGGCCGGTGCGCGGCAACGGCAAGATCATCCAGGAGCTCGAAGCCGATTTTCGCGGAGCGGGTTGGAACGTCATCAAGCTCATTTGGGGCTCGTACTGGGATCCTCTGTTCGCTCGCGATCTCGAAGGCCGCCTGCTTCGCGTGATGGAGGACACGGTCGACGGCGAGTATCAGAACTACAAGGCCAACGACGGCGCCTTCGTTCGCAAGCACTTCTTCGGCAAGGACCCGAAGCTGCTCGAGATGGTATCGCGCATGACCGACGAGGACATCTGGCGCCTGAACCGGGGCGGGCACGACCCTCATAAGATCTATGCGGCCTACGCGGCGGCGGTGAAGCACAAGGACCAGCCCACGGTGATCCTCGCCAAGACCATCAAGGGTTACGGCCTGGGCAAACAGGGGCAGGCGAAGAATCCGACCCACCAGCTGAAGAAGATGGACCTCGCAACCATCCGCGAGATGCGCGACCGCTTCAACGTGCCGATCCCCGACGACAAGCTCGAGGACTTACCGCTCTACAAGCCCAAGGATGATGATCCGATCATGGTGTACCTGCACGAGCGCAGGAAGGCGCTTGGCGGCTACCTGCCTCAGCGCCGCCGCAAGGCGGACAGCGTTCCCGCGGTGCCGGCTCTCTCGGCCTTCGATCAGCAGTTGAAGGGCTCGGAAGGCCGCGAGATCTCCACTACCATGGCGTTCGTGCGCATGCTGACGGCGCTCGTGCGCGACAAGAACATCGGCAGGCACATCGTACCGATCGTTCCGGACGAAGCGCGTACTTTCGGCATGGAAGGGATGTTCCGGCAGCTCGCGATCTATTCGTCGGAAGGACAGAAGTACGAGCCGGTCGACCGCGAACAGGTGATGTACTACCGCGAAGACAAGGCGGGGCAGATTCTCGAAGAGGGAATCAACGAGGCCGGCGCGTTTTCGTCCTGGATCGCGGCGGCGACTTCATACAGCCATTCGAACCTTGTCATGGTGCCGTTCTACATCTTTTATTCGATGTTCGGCATGCAGCGCATCGGGGACCTTGCGTGGGCGGCGGGGGACCAGCGCGCGCGAGGGTTTCTCCTCGGCGCCACGGCGGGCCGCACCACTCTGAACGGCGAGGGGCTGCAGCACGAGGACGGACACAGCCATGTGCTCTCTTCGGTCATTCCCAATTGCATTTCCTATGATCCGACCTTTGCCTATGAGCTCGCCGTCATCGTCCAGGACGGCCTGCGTCGCATGGTCACGCTGCAGGAGGACGTGTTCTACTACGTGACTGTGATGAACGAGAACTACGAGCATCCCGCGATGCCGCCGGGTGCGGAGCAAGCGATTTTGAAGGGCATGTACCTCTTTCGGGAAGGCTCGAAGAAGAAAACGCGCGTGCAGCTACTGGGCTCGGGGACGATCTTGCGCGAAGTCATTGCCGCCGGCGAGCTGCTCGAGGCCGATTGGGGTGTGGCTGCGGATATCTGGAGCACACCCAGCCTGACCGAGCTGCGCCGCGAAGGGCTAGCGGCCGAGCGTCGGAACACGCTGCATCCGGAAATGAAGCCCGGGGTCCCGTACGTGGCCCAGTGCCTGGAGAAGCGTGAAGGTCCCGTGATCGCTTCTACCGACTACATCAAGAGTTTTGCCGACCAGATTCGATCGTTCATCCCCGGAGACCGCGTCTACCGGGTGCTCGGCACCGATGGATACGGCCGCTCGGATTCCCGCGCCAAGCTGCGTCACTTCTTCGAAGTGGATCGTTACTTCGTAACAGTCGCGGCGCTCAAGGCGCTCGCCGACCAGGGCGAGGTCAAAGCCAAGGTCGTTTCCGACGCAATCAAGAAATACGGGATCGATCCGGAAAAACCCAATCCAGTGACTGTCTGACCAAGCATGGGCCGGGCGCCTCGACGGCTGCCCAGCCCCGGCACCCCAAATCGCGAACTGGGCAAGCATGGGAACCGCTAGGGAAGTCTTCGTACCCGACATCGGCGACTTCAAGAACGTCGATGTAATCGAGGTGCTGGTCAAACGGGGCGATGCGGTACAGCCGGAGCAGTCGCTGATCACGGTCGAATCGGACAAGGCGACGATGGAGATTCCGTCGCCGGCTGCGGGCGTGGTGAAGGAATTGCGGGTCAAGACCGGCGACAAGGTTTCACAGGGCAGCCCCATCCTTATCCTCGAAGAGACGGAAAGCGCTTCGGTTGCGCCCGCGAAGCCGGCTCCGAAGCCCCAAGACGCGCCCACGGCAAAGCCTGCGCCGGTGCTTGCGGCCGTGCCGGCACCAGCCCCGGCCACGGTTTCGGTCGGCCGCACCGAACCGATCTCAAGCACATCTGCGCTAGGTCCCGGGGCGACGCCGCACGCGAGCCCCTCGGTGCGCAAGTTCGCGCGCGAGCTGGGCGTCGACCTCATTCGGGTCAAAGGCTCGGGCCCGAGGGGACGCATTACGCAGGCGGACGTCCAGGAGTTCGTGAAGGGAGTGATAAGGGGTGCGCCCGCGGTCGCCGCCGTCGCCGCGCGCGGCGGGCTCGTTCTGGATCTACCGGAGTGGCCGCAGGTGGATTTCGCGAAGTTCGGCCCGGTCGAAGCCAAACCTCTGTCGCGAATCAGGAAACTTTCCGGGGGGTTCCTGCACCGCAACTGGGTTTCCATTCCCCATGTCACTCAGCACGACGAGGCCGACATCACCGAGCTAGAGACTTTCCGCAAGGAGAACGCGCAAGTCGCGGAAAAAGGAGGCTTCAAACTCACCATGCTCGCGTTCCTGGTGAAAGCTTCGGTGAACGCGCTGAAGGAGTTTCCGGAGTTCAACGCCTCGCTCGACAAGACCGGCGAGAACCTGATCGTCAAGAAGTACTATCACATCGGAGTCGCAGTCGATACGCCCGACGGTCTGCTGGTCCCGGTGATCCGCGACGCCGACCGCAAGGGCGTTTTCGATTTGGCGAAGGAGCTGGCTGAAATTTCCAAGGCCGCGCGCGAGAAGAAACTCAAGCCCGACAGCATGCGCGGCGGCACCTTCAGCATCTCCAGCCTGGGCGGCATCGGGGGTACGGCGTTTACGCCGATCATCAATGCACCGGAGGTCGCGATTCTCGGCGTGGCGAGATCGCAGATGCGCCCGGTCTACAAGGACGGCGCCTTCGTTCCGCGGCTGATACTGCCGCTGTCGCTCGCCTACGACCACCGCGTCATCGACGGCGCGGCCGGCGCGCGCTTCACGACCTATCTGGCCTCAGTCCTCTCCGACATCCGCCGTACCCTGCTATGAGGACGGCGTGGCGCAGATGATCGAAGTGAAAGTACCGGACATCGGCGATTTCAAGGACATCGACGTCATTGAAGTTCTGGTGAAACCCGGTGACCGGGTGGCCAAGGAAGCCTCCCTCATCACGCTGGAGTCCGACAAGGCGACGATGGAAATTCCTTCCTCGGACGCCGGCCTCGTCAAGGAGCTGCGGGTCAAGGTCGGGGACAAGGTCTCTCAGGGGTCGGTCATCGCCTTGCTCGAGGTAGAGAGTGCCGTGGCCCCGCCGTCCGCGCCGCGTCCGGCCGTCTCTGCGGCGCCGAAGATTTCCGCACCTGCCGCAGCCAAAGCCTACGGCGGCGCAGCCGACATGACTTGCGACGTGCTGGTGCTGGGCTCCGGTCCGGGCGGTTATTCGGCTGCCTTCCGGGCCGCAGACTTGGGCCTGAACAGCATTCTGGTCGAGCGTTACCCGACGCTCGGCGGCGTCTGCCTGAATGTGGGCTGCATCCCGTCGAAAGCGCTTCTGCACATCGCTGCGGTCATGGACGAGGCAAAACATCTTTCCGAACACGGCATCGGTTTCGGGGAACCCAAGGTGGATCTCGATGCGTTGCGCGCGTGGAAGAACAAGGTGGTCGGCAAGCTGACCGGGGGGCTTGCGGGCATGGCGCGCTCGCGCAAAGTGACGGTGCTGCAGGGTACCGGAGCTTTCGTAGGGCCGAACCATCTCGCCGTGGAAGCGAAGGACGGGCGCAAGGTCGTCGCATTCGGGAACGCGATCATCGCAGCCGGCTCGCAGTCGGCGAAGCTCCCCTTTATTCCGGAGGACCCGCGAATCGTAGACGCGACGGCGGCGCTCGAGCTTCAGCGGCGGCCGAAACGCATGCTCGTAATCGGCGGCGGCGTCATCGGCCTGGAAATGGGCACGGTATATTCCACACTCGGCGCTCGGCTGGATGTGGTCGAGGTGCTCGATGGCCTGATGTCCGGGGTAGACCGGGACTTGGTCAAGGTATGGCAGACATTCAACGCGCGCCGCTTCGACAACGTGATGCTGAAGACCAGGACCACCAAGGTCGAGGCCGTGAAGGAAGGATTGAAGGTGTCCTACGAAGGTGACAACGCTCCGGCCAAGCCGCAGCTCTACGACATGATCCTGGTTTCCGTGGGCCGGACACCCAACGGCAGGAAGATCGGCGCCGACGCCGCCGGCGTAACGGTGAACGAGCGTGGCTTCATCCCCGTCGACGCGCAAATGCGCACCAACATCCCGCACATCTACGCGATTGGCGATATCGCCAAGCTGCCCATGCTGGCGCATAAGGCGGTACACGAAGGTCACGTCGCAGCGGAAGCCGCTGCGGGACAGAAATCCTACTTCGACGCGCGCGTGATTCCCTCGGTGGCTTACACCGACCCTGAGATCGCCTGGGCGGGATCAACCGAGGAGGAAGCGAAAAAAGAGGGAATCAAGTTCGGGGTCGCCAAATTTCCCTGGGCAGCCTCGGGACGCGCCATCGCCAACGGCCGCGACGAGGGCTTCACCAAGCTGATCTTCTCCGAAGAGTCGCACCGCCTGATTGGCGGCGCAATCGTCGGAGCTGGAGCGGGCGATCTCATCAGCGAGATTGCGCTCGCCATCGAAATGGGCGCCGACGCGGTCGATATCGGCAAGACCATCCATCCGCATCCGACGACGAGCGA
>Ga0209056_10009266_pt1 | contig 10061 bp, 5 predicted proteins | sample GraSoiAngelo_114_FD_185876 | JGI IMG/M metagenome (GOLD analysis project Ga0209056, IMG submission 185876) | Grasslands soil microbial communities from the Angelo Coastal Reserve, California, USA - 14_0903_13_40cm (SPAdes) (version 2) | ecosystem: Environmental > Terrestrial > Soil > Grasslands ...
CCAATTCAGTGAGCAACTTGGAAATCGCAAGAAAAGCATCTACCGGCGTCATATATTTTCAAAATCGCCAGACCATAGTGTTATGCAGCATAACCGGCTCGGCCATGTCTGCGCTTCTTTCTCTGAACAGTCCTCGGAATGGTGGAGCCGAGGGGATTCGAACCCCTGACCCCCACAATGCCATTGTGGTGCTCTACCAACTGAGCTACGACCCCAACCAAAGTGCGTGCAATCTAGTAAGCCGGTCCGCGTTGTCAAAACATTTTGCCGGACGCTAACCGCGCGCGCCGCTCATTTTATTCCAACCGTAGAATCCTCAGGAATCTGAACCGCGTCGCAATCACGCTTCAGCTCCACTGAAATCACATTGCGCATGGGGGCAGTCTAGTCGAAAACGCTCATCGGGAAAGCAGGAAAAAGTTTTCACGCTTGAGGCATTTTAACCTAAATTTGCCCATGCAAAATCCGGTTTGGCAAAACGCAATCCGCTCAAGCGCCGACCCGCGCCGCGCCAAACACGTCTTCGAGCAGCTTAAAGCCACGGAGGCCGCGTCCGCTTTAAGAAAAGCTTCTCCGGAACAGGCGCGGATTCTCGCCGCGCTGTTTAGCGGTTCGCAGGCGCTCAACGAACTGCTGCTCAAACATCCGGCTTGGCTCACTCAGGCGCTGGACGCCGAATTGCTCCGGCACCCCCGGCAGGAACAGGGTTTGCGCCGCGAAGTGGACGCGTGGCTGAAGCCGTTGATCGAAGCGCGCGATTTCACAACAGCCTTCGTGCAACTGCGCCTCTTTAAGCAGCGTGAAATGCTCCGCATCGCCGCGCGCGACCTCGCCCGTCTCGGCAACGTCACAGAAATCACACGCGAAATCTCCGGCGTAGCCGACGTCTGCCTGGAAGCCATGTATCGAATCTGCCGGAAACAGTTCACCGAGCGGTTCGGCCAGCCGTATCACCTCGACGCCAGCGAACGCTGGCAGCAGACGGAGTTTTGCATTTTCGGGATGGGCAAACTCGGCGGACAGGAACTCAATTACAGTTCCGATGTCGATTTGATTTTCGTTTACGCGGACGAAGGCCACGTTTTCAAGGAGCCGCCCGGAAAGACGGCACAGATCGGCAAAGGACTGACGAACCACCAGTTTTTCAAGCGGCTCATCGAGGCGTTAGTCGCTGAAGTCAAGCGCCTGACGCCGGAGGGAACACTTTACCGGATCGACTTGCGCTTGCGGCCCGAGGGGGACGCCGGCCCGCTGGCGCGTTCGCTCGGCAGTTACGAGAATTATTACGCGCAATGGGGCCAGACCTGGGAGCGGATGATGCTCATCAAGGCCAGGCGTGTCGCCGGCGACGAGTCGCTGGCCTCTGAATTCTTCGAGATGCTCCAGCCGTTCCGCTATCCGCGGTCGCTTGGCGAATGGATTTTGCGCGAAGTCGCCGAGACGAAACTGCGCATTGAAAACGAAGTGGTGAAGGCGGGCGAAATCGATCGCAACGTCAAGCTGGGACGCGGCGGAATTCGCGAAATCGAATTCATCGTCCAGGCACTGCAACTGCTGAAGGCGGGGCGGATTCCCTTCCTGCAAAATGCCCAGACGTTGCCGACGCTGGAAAAAATGGTGCAGTACCATTTGCTGCCCGAAGCCGACGCCAGGAAACTCGCGGATGCCTACTGCTTCCTGCGCGACGTGGAGCATCGGTTGCAAATGGAAAACAATTTGCAGACCCACACAATTCCAGCGGAACGCGAGGCGCGCGAACGGCTCGCCGCGCTGATGGGCTTTGACTCACTGCGCGCGTTTGAGCGCGCGTTGCGAGCGCACACTCAACACGTTCGCGAGACGTTCGACGCGCTGCTCAAAATCCAACAGCCGGAGTCAACCCGTCCGCTGCCTCGCGAATTTGCCGGAAGTGAAACCGAATGGATGAAGATTCTCATGGACCATTCGTTCCAGGACGTGGACAAGTCGTTCCGCCTGCTCGAAACGTTCGCGCTCGGCCCCGGCTACATTCACGTTTCGCCGCGCACCGTGGATTTGGCGATGGAATTGTTGCCGAAATTTTTTGCGCTTTGCCCGAAGAAGGATTCCCGAGGCAGGATCACGATGCCGAAGAACGCGTTGTCCGACCCGGACCGCGTCCTGACGCGTCTGGACAGTTTCGTCACTGCCTATGGCACGCGCGCGATGCTGTATGAAACGTGGACCAGCAATTCATCGCTGTTCGAATTGCTGCTGTGGCTGTTCGACCGCTCGGAGTTCCTCGCGGAAACCGCCATTCGCACGCCGGACCTGGTGGACGAACTGGAGCTGAGCGGCCGGCTGCGTCGGCGCAAAACGGCTGAACAAATTCTGCAGGATTTGCGCCACGGCCGCAACGACGAAGACCAGCGCCTCTGGCTGCGGCGTTACCACCAGGCCGAGTTGATGCGCATCGGCTTGCGCGACATTCTCGGTCTGGCGGACTTCGAGCAGAACCTCGCTGAACTTTCCGCCCTTGCCGATGCGTGCCTGCGCTACGGGCTCGAAGTCGTGTTGCGCAAAAACAAGTTCAAAACCGCGCCGCTCGTTATCCTCGGCCTCGGCAAGCTGGGCGGCGCGGAATTGAATTACGGCTCCGACCTCGACATCATGTTCGTCGCCGGTTCCAGGACCAGAAATCTGCCGACGTTGCAGCGTCTCGCGGCGGAAGTCATGGATTTGCTGTCCAGTCCGACTGAACTTGGCGTTGCGTTCGTCACCGACGCGCGCCTGCGTCCCGACGGCGAGAAAGGATTGCTCGTCAACACGCTTGAGACTTGTGAAGATTACTATCGCCGCCGCGCCATGCTCTGGGAGATTCAATCTCTCACCCGCGTCCGCGCCATCGCCGGCGACATGAAAACGGGGGAACAATTTCAACGATTGGCAGCAACCCTCGCGAATTTCAGGCCGGAAAATGCAGCCGCTGGCTTCCGTGTGCGCGTCACCCCGGCGACACCCGCGCCTCCACGCGCCGGGCGCCACCTGAAGGCTGCGACTAAAGAATCAAGGGGTGGTCTGGCGGCGTATCCGCACGATTGGAAGACAGAAATCGCCAAAATGCGCGCGCGCATCGAAAAGGAACGCACGCCGCCTGGCAAAAACGACCTGGCCATCAAGACCGGGACCGGAGGCTTAATGGATGCCGAATTCATCGCCCAGACGTTCTGCCTGGCCAACGGTTGGCAGGAGCCGAACACACTTCGCGCGCTGCAGCTTGCCGGCGAAAGAAATGCTTTGCCTCCGGCTGATGCCAGTTCGTTGATTGACAACTACCGCGACTTGCTGCGCATCGAATGCGTCCTGCGCCGGTGGAGTTTTGAAGGCGAAGCGGTATTGCCCGACGATCCGGCTCCGCTCTATCGCGTCGCCGTGCGTTGTGGTTTCGCTGACGCGGACAGTTTCCTGAAAGCCGTGGGAGCGCATCGGGCCGCGATTCGGAGCGTTTACAACAAGGTTTGATAGTGTGACCTGCGCCGGAGGCGGGCGCGAGGACCGGCGCGCGTTCTCAGGCGATCAATTCCCTGACCACATTGCCGTGCACGTCGGTAAGACGGAAGTCGCGGCCGGCATGCCGGAAGGTGAGCTTCTCGTGGTCAAAACCGAGCAATGCCAGAATGGTGGCGTGGAGGTCGTGAACATGTACTTTGTCCTCGACGGCCTGGAAACCAAATTCGTCGGTCGCGCCGTGGACACAGCCGCCGCGCACGCCGCCGCCCGCCAGCCACATCGTGAAGCCGTAGTGGTTGTGGTCGCGTCCGTTGATTTTGCCGGCGTTTGAGCCGGGCGTCGGCAGCTCCACGGTAGGCGTGCGGCCAAATTCCCCGCCCCAGATGACCAGCGTTTCCTCCAACAAGCCGCGCTGCTTCAAGTCTTTCAACAACGCGGCGATGGCCTGATCGGATTCCTTCGCCAGCCGGCGATGGTTGACTTCCAAATCGTCGTGATTGTCCCAGGGTTGGCCCGCGCCGTGCCACACTTGAACGAAGCGCACGCCTTTTTCAATCAAGCGCCGCGCGATGAGCAACTGCCGGGCCTGCGTCCCGTCCCCGTACAACTTGCGAATATGTTCCGGCTCGCGGCTGATGTCGAACGCGTCCGTGGCGTCCATCTGCATCCGGTAAGCCAATTCAAACGACTGAATGCGCGCCTCCAATTGCGCGTCCTGCTGGCGCTTCTTCAGATGCCGCTCGTTGAGTTCCTGCAGCAGACCAAGCTGATCCCGTTGTTCCCGCGGCGACGTGCAGTTGTTTCGGATGTGCTCGATGAGCTTTTCAATCCGGGTGTGCTGCGTGTCGATGTAGGTGCCCTGAAAAATCCCCGGCAGAAAACCGGACTGCCAGTTCTGTGACTCCTGGATCGGATAGCCGCCGGGGCACATCACGATGAAGCCGGGCAGATTTTGGTTCTCCGTGCCCAAACCATAGTTGATCCACGAACCCATGCTCGGCCGGATCAGCCGCGCCTCGCCGCAATTCATCAGCAGCAACGACGGCTCATGGTTCGGCACGTCGGCGTGCATCGAACGAATAACCGCGATGTCGTCCACGCACTCGCCGACTCGCTCAAAAATTTCGCTGACTTCGATGCCGCTTTGGCCGTATTTCCTGAATTGATAAGGCGAAGGAAACGCCGCGCCGGTTTTGCGCTCCGTCTTTAAATTTTCCATCGGCAACGGTTTGCCGGCGTATTTTTTCAGGGCGGGTTTCGGATCGAAGGTGTCCACGTGCGACGGCCCGCCGTTGGCGAAGATATGGATGACATGCCTGGCTCTGGCCGGGAACTGCGCCGGTTTGGGCATGAGCGGAGAAACAGCCTCCTCCGCCCGCGCCGAAGCGGCCAGCGCCTCGACTCCACCGAAGAAAGTCGCCAAGCTAAGCGCGCCCATGCCCATACCGCATCGGCAAAGAAACTCGCGCCGGGTCAGAAAAGTATCTTCGAGACGTGGCGGGTGATGTTGCATCTATTATTTTACGCGAGTCTGAGGTCTGCGACGGTTTTTATAGACCGCTGAATCATTCGACACGGTGCCGCCGGCAAACATAGGCCTAAACGACACGCTCGGGCAAACAACAAATTCGTGGGCCAATTGCCACCAACTCCGCCGTAGCGCCTTGTATTGCCGAGGCTCTTCCTGGCGCCGCCGCTCCTCCACTTGCCGTTGGAATACCCCGTCTCGCTTTGGAGTCTTTCGGTATCCCCATCTCCCGATCCCCGCGATTCAATCGAGGTGAGTCGGTTGTTTCCCCGCCTGGGTTCTTTAACGCAGTTGCCCTTGACCAGGGGTTTGTGTATTTTGCGGCCACTTTGAAAATGATGAGTGCGAAGGAAAATTTGTCGAAAGAAACCAACCGGAGTGACGCGCCGCCGCCCGGCGAAGCGGAACAGCCGGCTGAAGCCACCCCCGCGGAGAGGCCGGAAACCGAGCAGGCCATGAAGGAGACGACCGCCCGCGCCGAAGTCCTGTTGACCCCGCAGCAAATTGAGGAACTGAAAGTCAGGGCCGCCAAAGCGGACGAACATTGGGACCGGCTGCTGCGCGCAACCGCGGATCTTGAAAACTTCAAGAAACGCGCCGCGCGCGAACGCCAGGAAGCGACCCGCTTCGCCAATGCTTCGCTGCTCGAAAAGCTGATTCCGGCCCTGGACAATTTTGACATGGCCCTGGCGGCCGCCAGCAACACGGAAGGCAACTCTCTGGAATCCCTCAAGACGGGCCTCACGATGGTTTACAACCAGCTCAAAGCGGTGCTGACTGAAGCCGGGCTGGAGGAGATCGACGCTTCCGGCCGTCCGTTCGATCCGAATTTGCACGAAGCCGTTTCGCAACAGGAAACCGCCGATGTCCCCGAAGGCCAGGTGCTGCGACAGTTGCGCAAAGGTTACAAATTGCGCGATCGCCTGATCCGCCCGGCCAGCGTTGTCGTGGCCAAAAAACCGGCTGTCTGACCGCCATGGCCAAACGCGATTATTACGATGTCCTCGGGGTGGACCGCAGCGCCGGCGAGGAGGAAATCAAAAAGGCCTATCGCAAGCTGGCCCTCAAGTATCATCCCGACAAAAATCCCGGCGACAAAGCCGCCGAGGAAAAATTCAAGGAATTGGGTGAAGCCTACGAAGCCCTGAGCGATCCGCAGACGCGGGCTGCTTACGACCAGTACGGCCATGCTGCCTTCGATCCGCGCGCGCGCGCCAGCGGAGGTTTTCGGGGCGGCGGCTTCCATGATCCGTTTGAGATTTTCCGCGAAGTCTTCGGCGCCGGCACCGGCAGCATCTTCGATGAATTGTTCGGCGGCGAACGGCAGGATCCGGCCGGACCGAGGCGTGGCGCCGATCTTCGTTATGATCTGGAGATTTCGTTCGAGGAAGCGGTGTTGGGCTGCGAAAAAGAAATCGCGGTCACGAAGCTCGACTTGTGCGAGTCCTGCCGGGGTTCGGGCGCGGAGCCGGGCTCGACCTCGAAAACGTGTTCGACCTGCGGCGGGCGCGGGCAGGTGATCAGCTCGCGCGGGATTTTCAGCATTGCGCAAACGTGTCCACGGTGCGAAGGCGCGGGACGAGTGGTCGAAAAACCGTGCCGCGCGTGCCACGGCGCCGGACGGCGCGAGCGCACTTCCAAAACCACGATTAAAATTCCACCGGGCGTGGACACCGGCGCGCGGCTGCGCTCGGCGGGCAACGGCGAAGGGGGCATTCGCGGCGGGCCGTCGGGAAATCTTTACGTCGTCCTGCACGTCAAGCCGCATGAGCTTTTTCAGCGCGAGGGCGACGATTTGATTTGCGAGGTGCCGATCAGTTTCGTGCAGGCAGCGCTCGGGGCTGAAATCGAAGTCCCGACGTTGTCGAGCAAGGCGAACATCAAAATCCCGCCCGGCACTCAGACGGGAACGGTGTTCCGGCTGAAAGGCAAAGGGGTGAAAAATGTCCAGGGCTACGGCGTAGGCGATCTGCACGTGCGCGTGCACGTCGAAGTGCCGACTCATCTGAACGCCGCTCAGCGCGCCAAGCTGGAGGAATTCGCCGAACGATGCGATCCGAACGTGAACCCGCAGACGAAAAGTTTCTTTGAAAAGGCGAAGGACCTGTTTCGATGACGCGGATAGAGACGGGGATGGAGTGTTGGAGCAGCGGAGCGATGCGAGAGCAGCCAGCCAATCCAACCCTGCGTCGCTCCAATGCTCCATCACTCCAATTTGATTTTCATGCACCGGTTCTACCTTCCTCCGGATGAATGTCAGAAAGACTCGATCTCATTGTCGGAGCGAGAGTCGCGTCACGCGTTGAACGTTCTGCGGATTCGCCCGCGCGACCGGGTGGTCGTGCTGAACGGCGCGGGAGATGAAATGCTTTGTGAAGTGCGGGAGGCAGGTCGCCGCGCTGTCACGCTGAAGATCGTGCGGAAAAATCCAATCCCGCCTCTGCCCTGTCAAGTGACGCTGGCGCAGGCCGTCACCCGTGGCAGAACCATGGAGTTGATCGTCCAAAAGGCCACAGAACTGGGCGCGCATCGGATCGTGCCGATTCTTTCCGAGCGGACCGTCGCGCAGGTGGGAGCCGACCGCGCCGCGGCCAAAGTCGAGAAATGGGAGGCGACGACCATCGAGGCAATCAAGCAATGCGGTTCCGCCTGGCTTCCGCGCGTGGAGGCGCCGCTGACGCCGCAGGCATTTCTCTCCTGGAGCGAGAAATTTGACCTGTCGCTCATCGCTTCGTTGCAAAGCGACGCCCGGCATCCGCGCGCGCACTTCGAATCGTTCAGGGCGGAAAAGAAACGACCGCCGCAGGCAGTCTGCGTGTGGGTCGGGCCGGAAGGTGATTTCACTCCGGCTGAAATCGATGCGGTGCGCGCTGCCGGCGGGCTGCCCATTTCGCTCGGCCAACTGGTGCTGCGCAGCGAAACGGCGGCGATCTACTGCCTGTCCGTCATCAACTACGAGCTGCAAGCCTGGCGCGGTTAAACCGATTGAAATTTCCGAAATGAAACCGATTCTCGAGTGTCCAACGGCTCGCCTCACCCTATTCGAATGCGGAGTGCGGAACGCGGAACGCGGAATTGAGCCAGAGCCTCCTCACGTCGGCTGCTACGGCAGGGCGATGAGTTTCTGAAATTCAGGGAGGCTGCGAAGCGTGGTGAAACTCTGGTTGGTGCCGGCGTCTCTCCTCAAATCGTGCTCCTTGGGATTCTGCGCCAGGCGTTGCCCGCTTAACATCAATGATTTGCCCAGCGCCGCCAGGGCTTCATTGCTTTTTCCGAGGAGCGCGCGCGTGGAGGCAAGATTATACCACGCTTCCGGACTGTCCGGGGTGACCCTGACCAGTTTTTCCAACACCGTTTCGAGCTTCGCGCCCTGCTGGAGTTGGGCGTACGCGTTCGCCACCGCGAGCACGGCGTTCACGTCGGCCTGCGGACTGTTGATCAGTTGATCGAGAATATGAAAGGCGGCGTTCGTCTGATGCAGTTGCAGGTAAGCTGACGCCAGCTCAAACGCCACTTTTCCATCGCCGGGATTGGTCTGGAACTGCTGCTCCAACTGCGACAGCACCTTCTGGGTCTGCCCGAACTGGGTCTGCGCCGGGCCCGGCGATTGTTTGGCCGCTTTGAAATTATTCGACCAATACTGAAGCGTGACGTTATCGCGGTCGAACCTCAAAGCGGTCTCGATAATTTGCAACGCGTCTTCCAGCCGTCCGACGGAGGCCAGCAACGTGGTGTAGCGATAAACTGCTTCCGGGCTGAACGGACAAAAAGCAAAGGCCTGACGGAAAGCGAAATCCGCTTCCTTGAACATGCGGTCCTTTTCAGCAGTGGTTCTAGCGTAAGTATAACGCCAGGTGTAAAGGCCGCCGATCGAGCTGCGCAGTTTGGAAAACGACTTCTGCGCCTGGTCGTCGCGGATAAATTTGCGGTCGCCGCTGAAGCCTTTGTAATCACGACCTTCATTAACACGCTGCGCGAACTCGCAGACCTCCTTCACCGGCGTGTCGTAGGTGATCCAGTTGCCGATCAAGCGCTGGGAATATTGGCTCCAGAACTCATGGTCGCGCTTCACCATCTCTTCCGTCATTTCCGGCAGCGGTTGGCGATTGATTTTCATGATGATGCCGTAAGGCTCCAGATACGGGAACATCCAATCGAGCGGGAAACTTTCTTCGACGTAGAACTCGTTGGTCGGGTTTTTGTCAAAGATAACTTTTGTCAACAGACCGTTGATGGACATGACCGCCACCTGGCCTTGCACGGTCAGGCGTCCGCTCTCTTTGTCCAGGCGCACGTCTTCGTTCGGCTTGAGCTGGTTCAGTTGCATGCGACGTTGAGCGTCGGCCATGTATTCGTTGAAGGACTGTTCGTGATCGCCCGGAGAAGGCGTGAGAATCTCCGGGGGCGGATAAACGCCTTCGGCGCGGCGGCGCTGCTCGACCCGCGCGCCCAGGTCAGTAAAATAACGATCAAGGGGGGCGACCAACCGGGCGAAGTAATTCGTGGTGCTCCGCTTGAATTCGATTTTGGGCCGGAACAAATCCTGGAGCCACAGAAACATCCCCTGAAAAAACGGCGAGTCAATCTGCGTGCTGCGGTTGTAGTGCGCCCGGATGTATTCCAAATAGGTCTGATCGGCGAGCGCATTTTGAGTAATGATATAAACGTCGCGGCGGTCGAAATCCGGATCGCGCGGCTTGCATTTCGGCGGGATGAAACTTTCGCAGAAGATCATGTACGTCGGACAAAACCGGCCGGGGTCCGTGCCGCCGAAGAGCACCGCCTTGCGGGCCATTTCCGGATACACGAGCTTTGCGTTTGACCCTTTCATTGCCTCCGCGCGCAACCTGGCGTCGTAACTCAGCTTGCCGTCCGGCGCGACAAAGGGCGGCGTGAACATATCATGGCCGAACCAATACCCGAATAAATGGCCGCGCTGTTCGTTATCCGACCAGTGGGAGAGGATGGATTTTACCGGCATGAGGGCGTAAATGAAAAGCAGCGCAACCATGGGCGGACGCGCGCGCGCGGCAAGGAAAATGAGAATGGCGAAGGCCGCAAGTCC
>Ga0209056_10009267_pt1 | contig 10060 bp, 8 predicted proteins | sample GraSoiAngelo_114_FD_185876 | JGI IMG/M metagenome (GOLD analysis project Ga0209056, IMG submission 185876) | Grasslands soil microbial communities from the Angelo Coastal Reserve, California, USA - 14_0903_13_40cm (SPAdes) (version 2) | ecosystem: Environmental > Terrestrial > Soil > Grasslands ...
TCGAGGCGGATCTCCGCGGGCAGGCGGAACGCGTCACGGCCGCACGCCGCGAGGAGGCAGAAGAGCAGTGCCCGCGCGCGGCTCGGCATGAACGGGCGGCGACGATAGCGTGAGCGCCGCGCGAGGACAAATCCCGCGGGCGGGTCGGGAGGCGACGAGTCGGGACCTCCCCGCGGATGGGCGTCGAGCCGGGAGGATGGTAGAGTGACCGCCGTGACTCGCCCGGCAGGTAGGCTCGCCGCGTACACCTACGAGGAGTACCGCCGCTTCGAGGACACGAACCCCGCCCGCCACGAGTACGTCGACGGGCAGATCCTCGCCATGGCGGGCGGCACCCCCGCCCATGCACGCCTGCAGGCCGCCGTCCTTTTTGCGCTCGAGCGCCGGCTCGAGGGCGGTCCGTGTCAGCCCTTCCCGTCCGACCTCCGGGTGAAGGTCGTCGCGACCGGGATGGCGACCTATCCGGACGTCACGGTGGTGTGCGGATCGGTCGAGACGGACGCGGAGGACCCGAGTGCCGTCACCAACCCGACGGTCATCGTGGAAGTCCTCAGCGACAGCACGGAGGCTTACGACCGCGGGGACAAGCTCGAGCACTACCGGCAGATTCCCACGCTTCAGGCGTACGTCCTCGTCTCGCACCGCGAGCGGCGGATCGAGACGAGACGGCGGGCACCGGACGGAAGCTGGAGCGAGCACGTCGCCGGACGCGGGCAGACGGCGGCGCTCGAAGCGATCGGCACCGAGCTGGCGGTGGACGAGATATACGACCGCTCCCCGCTGACCCGCGAGCTGTAGCGGTCGAGCGCACGATCCCCGCAACCGAGTTGAGGAGCGATGCCTCGCGCTCCTCGGATCGCCGCTTCTCTCGCTGAAAGCCGAAAGATATCGCAGGGTGATGTGGTGCCGATGGGGACGAGCGGCCTGACAGGCAGTCGCGCGCCAGCCAGATCCCGCCGGCCTCGCTTGGTACACACGACTGCGATGACTGGTGAGCCACTCCGCTCATGCCGCTCGATCACGGTCCTCCCAGTCGCAGTCACTCCACCCTGGTCGAGTAAGGTCGTGGGCAGCGACATTCTGCTGCCGGCCGCGGCGTTCCAGTAGAGCCGCCGCAGGTGTCGGTCGAGGAACACATCGGACCTGAAGCCGGCGGGTGGAACTGACAGAGGCAGGAACTCGCGGGCCGTTCCGCGCTCCCAATAGAGCCACACGAGGGGGCTGGCAACATCGGAAATGACGAGGGCCTCGGGCGGGAGATAGCTGGCTACAGTGACCAGTGCGGCACCGACACGTACGGTGGGAGGGCCTGTCCCCAAGCTGTGCCGCGCGTCTCGCCACTGAAAGGCAATCAGGCAGGCAGCCAGCGCTCCCGCAGCAAGGGGTAGTCGCTCCCAGAGCGACTTCAGACCCAACGCCGCGAGGATGAGGACGAGAGGAACGATCGGGAGTACGAGGCGGAGATCATGGAAGAAGTAGGGGAGAACGATCCCGAGATGGCAGCCTATAGCCAAGACGACGAGCACCACGGTGGTCCGGCGCAAACGCTTCGAGAACACTCCCAGCAGGGCGAGAAGCGCGACGGGGAAAGAGTAGAAGGCGGGCCGATGTGCGAGACCGAGGAACGCTGCGGTGTAGCCCGCGACATTTGCGAGAAGCGGGGCGACGCCAAACGGTCTGACCAAGGTCCCATATTCGCCCGGCATCCAGTACGCGTAGCCTGCGAAGGGTCCGGACCACCCCGCGCCGGTGCACACGACCACCGGGAGCAAACCGAGCGCGGCGCCCATCACGAAGCGCGAGCAGCGTTTGTCCCTGATGGCCCCGAACGCGCTAGCTCCGAGAAGAAGGGCACCGGTGAGGCGAACACCACAGGCGAAACCGGCGATCAGGCCAACGGCGAGCCAGGAGCGTGTGAACAAGGACAGTGCCCACGCGGCCGTGAGGGCGGCTGCCGGCACGTCGCTCATCACCATGAGTCCGAAACGAATGTAGACGGGCGCCAGGGCGAGCAGTCCGGCTGCCCACGTCGCGAGAAGCCGATTCGTGATTCGGACGGTCGCCAGGTATGTCAACCCCACACCGAGCACCGCGGTCAGAGCCGAAACGATCCAGAGCTCGTGTGGTGGTACGCCTGCCTCGACCGCGGGCACCAGGAGAAGGGGGAAGCCCACGGGATAGCGACTCGGGTATTCCCGATCGCCGATGGGAATCGTCGGAGGTTCCAGCGCAGCGAGCCGATTGGCCACCACCGCGTAATCGAGCGCGTCTGCCCTGAAGAGAAGATTCGCCCCTTCCGTGTGGGGCGCACGCCACAGAATCACAGCGCTGAGCGAGAGCACGGCCAGCAACGGGGCTATCCTCGTCAATGACATGTGTCAGCCAGGGAAACGTCCCCAGACGCGAGGGCAGGCGTCATGCACGCAGCAGAGAGGATCGCCCCCCTCGCCCCCCGCCCCTCACGGCGCCGCCGCCCCGTAGCGCCGCGCCCCGTCGCGCACGCCGCGCGCGAACCACACGGTGCGGGCGAGCGCGTAGCTCGGGAGGTGCGCGAGCGCGCGCACCTCGCCCTGGCGCGCGAGCGTGCCCACCAGCCGCGCGAAGGCGCGGGCGGCGCCGTCGCGGGGCCCGCCCCACGGCAGCTCGACGCCGCGCCGGCGGCGCGCGTACTCGGCCGCCAGGCCATGCGCGTAGAAGCGCGCCCGCCAGGGCCCGAGGCCCATGGGGTGGCTGTGCGCGACCGCCGCCTCGGGCGCGTAGGCGATGCGCTCCGCCGCGCCGCGCGCCCACAGGTGATCCTCGGCGATCGCGATCTCCTCGTCGAAGGGCCGGGCGAGCACGGCCGCGCGCCGGACGGCGCCATTGGCGGTCGAGAAGAGAACGCCGGGCGGCGGCGCGGGGGGGAAGTTCCGCGCCGTCGTGAGCGCCTCGATCGGGTTGATGCCCGGCACCGGCACCTGCCGGCCGAAGCTCGCGACGACCTGCGGGTCGGCGAGCGGAGCGAGCAGGCGCGCGAGCCAGTCCCGGCCGAGCGGACGGCAGTGCGCCGAGAGGTAGACGACCAGCGCGCCGCGCGCGAGCGCCGCGCCGCGGTTGAGCGCCGCGCCGTAGGTGAAGCGCGCGAGGTGCTCGACGCGCACCGGGTGGCGGGCGAGGAGCGCGAGCGTCCCGTCGCGCGAGCCCGAGTCGAGCGCCACGACCTCGGCGGCGGGGGTGCCTTCCTGCCCGAGCACCGCCTCCAGCACCGGGCCGAGGCTGCGCGCCTCGTCGCGGCAGCGGATGACGATCGAGACCTCGGGCATGGAGGTCACGCCGCCGGCCGCCGGCCGAGCAGGTTCCGCAGGCGGACGTAGACCCGCATCGCCGGGTGATCGTAGATGCGCTCGAGCGTCAGCCCCGCGGCCGCCAGGCGCTCGTACATGCCCGCCATCGCGTCCTCGAGGTTCGACACGTAGAGGTCGCGGTGCTTCGCGACCAGGGTCCGCATGAGGCGCGTGCTGACCCCGGGCGCCCGCGAGCCGAGCTCGCGGCTGGTGGGGCTCCGCCGGTAGTAGACGAGCACCTCGGGCACGCAGCGGCCCGTCCAGCCGCGTTTCGCCGCGCCCAGCCAGAAGTCCCAGTCCTCGCAGCTCTCGACGAAGCGCGGGTCGTAGCCGCCGACGTCCTCCCAGATCTTCCGCCGGTAGAGCGAGGTGACGTGGATGGTGCAGCGGGAGAGCAGGTCCGTCACCGAGAAGCCGCCCGTGCGCCACACGCCGTGGTGGCCGCCCACGAGAGCGACCCAGGTGTAGACGACGCCGAGCGCGGGGTCCGCGTCGAGGAGGGGCACGGTCTTGGCGAGGAAGGTGGACGCCAGGTAGTCGTCGGCGTCGAGCGGCAGGACGTAGGCGCCGCGCGCGCGCTCGACGCCGAGGTTGCGCGCGCGCGACGGGCCGCCGTTCGGCGTGCGGTGCACGGTGACGCCGGGCTCGCGTGCCGCCGCCTCGAGGATGGCGAGCGTGCGGCGCTCGGTCGAGCCGTCGTCGACGATGACGGTCTCGAAGTCGCGGTAGGTCTGCCGCGCGACGCTGTCGAGCGCGCGGGCGAGGTAGTCGCCGGCGTTGAAGACCGGGATGACGACCGAGACGTGCGGCTCGCTCACCCGGCGGCCTCCGTCTGGACCAGCCGCCCGCGCACTGGCGCCCAGCGCAGGATGCCGAGCAGGTAGCCGAGCGCCTCGCGGCGCTCGCACTCGGCGCGCACGCGCGCCGCTTCCGGCTCGCCCCGCGGCCGGTAGGGAAGGCGGAAGGCACGCAGGCGGTAGTGCCAGCGGAGGAGACCGGCGACCTTCCGCAGGCGGCGGTGGGCGAGCCCGTTCATCGCCTCCGACCAGCCGGTCCAGAAGGCGCGCTGGAAGAACCAGCGCGGGTGGAGGCGTGCGGGGTCCACCAGATGCTCCACGACGGCGCCCGGCACGTAGCGGATCTCGTGGCCGCGCGCGAGGAGCCGGAAGCAGAGGTCGCTCTCCTCGCCCACGCTCGGCCGGCCCGCGCGCGGGCCGAGGCGGATATTGAAGCCGCCGACGGCGAGGAGCGCGTCGCGGCGGACGGCGAGGTTGAGCCCGCGTGGGGAGTCGTACCAGGGCCGCGCGCCGAGGTCGGCGGGCTCGGGGCCGAGGTCGTAGGCGGCGAGGTAGGTGGCGAGTGCGGCGTCCCACCAGCCCGGGAGCGCGCCGGCGAAGCGGAGCGACACGCGCCCGCCCGCCGCCGCGACGCGCGGGTTCGCGAACGGGGCGAGGAGGGCGGCGAGCCAGCCGTCGCACGGGAGCGCGTCGTCGTCGATGAAAGCGAGGACGTCGCCGCAAGCAGCGCGGGCGCCGGCGTTGCGGGCGCGCGTGGCGCCGGGGGTGGGTTCGAGGACGACGCGAACGCGGCCGTCGGCCTCGAGGCGGGCGAGCGCTTCGCGGGTGCCGTCGGTAGAGCCGTTGTCGACGACCACGACCTCGGCGCCGGCGGACTGCGCCTGCGGCGCGACGCGCGCGAGGAGGGCGGCGAGGGTGGCGCGGCGGTTGCGGGTGGGGATGACGACCGAGGCGGTCAGGGCCATGATGCCTGCTTGGCGAGCGTGACGTCGTCGGGTGCTGCGTCGCCGGCATGCATCCTCGGGTACGCGGCCATGACGGCGGGCCCGACCTGATCCCACGTGTGCAGCGCGCGGATCCGCTGGCGACCCCGCTCGGCGAGCCGCCGTGCGTGCTCCGGGTCCGCCAGCACCTCGTCGATCGAGCGTGCGAGATGGTCGGCGTCCTCGGCGCGAAACAGCGTACCCGCGTCGCCGATCACCTCGCGCACCGCCGGGATGTCGGCTCCCAGGACCGGCGTCCCGACCGCCCAGGCTTCGAGGAAGACGATCCCGAAGGCCTCGTGCCGGGAAGGCTGCACGAGGAGGTCGGAGGCGGCGAGCAGCGCGTTCTTGGCGGGCTCGGCAAGTATGGGCAGGTCCCGGGTGCGCTCCGCGCAGGGTGCCTCGCGGAGCACGCGCTGGAACCACTCTGTCGATGGGCCCGCCAGCGCCAGGATGGGCGGCGGCGAGTGCCCCACGGCGGGAAGCGCGCGCAGCAGGACCTCGAGGCTCTTCGCCGACGACTTCCGCCCGAGGTAACAGACCAGGGGCGCTCCGGGAGGGACCGCGAGCGCCGTGCGGACGGCCTCTCGCGCCGCGCTCGACGTTGCGAGCGCTGCCGGGTCGATCGCGTTGGACGCGCGCACGATGCGGTCGCCCCGCACGCCGCGGGCCCGCAGCGTCTCCACCTCCGTTCCCGTGACTGCGATGACCCGATCGCTGTGCCGGAGAAGCCACTGAACGGCGCGCTGCTCGTGCCGCGGGTCGCCGGCGTGGAAATGCGGGGTCAGCACGAACGGCCTCCGGGCGGCGCGCGCGCCGACCCAGGCCATCAGCGCGTGCAGCCCCGGGGCCCAGTGCGCGTGGACGGCCGCGGCCTTGCGCGCCTCGCGCAGGACGCGTCCGCAGAGCTCCGCGGACTGGCCCCAGGCGAACGCCTCGAGCCCGAGCCGCGACAGTAGACGCGCGACGGCGAAGCTGGTCGGCGAGAAGGCGCAGCGCCGGACCGAGACGCCGTCCTGCACGTCCTCGGGCCCGACCGCGACCGGGCCCGAGAGGCGCGGCGCGCCGCTCCAGTGGTCGCCCCAGAGCTCGTCGTCCGTGACCGCTCGCAGGGTGAGCACGCGCACCGCATGGCCGTGGCTCGCCTGCCAGCGCGCCACCCCCGCGCACCACGTCTCGGCGCCCCCGATCGCGGGCGGGTAGCGCGGCACGACGTGCAGGATCTTCACGCGACGAACGTCCCGGCTATGTGCAGGGCATCGCGCTCCCGACCCTCGACCCGAGCCTCGACGCGCCAGCGCCCCGTCGGGCGGGCGCCCCAGGCAACGGTCCGGTCGGGGAGCGGGTCGGTCGCCAACGAGGCGTCACCGTCCCAGCTCGATCTGACCCAGCGCTCCGCGCTTGCCCGCGGCCCGAGCACGACGTCCCACGCGACTTGGAATGCGGGCTCCGCCTCCTCGCCACGCCAGCCGCGGACCAGGACCGTGAGGCGACGGCTTGCTGCGGTGGGATTGTGGACCCGCACCCGGTATCCGCCCGGCACGCCTACGGGGGCGGACGCTTCTCCCTCGAGAAGGGCAAGACCCGGCTCGGGTCTCCGGGGGGCGAGCACCCATGTGAGCGTCGAAACGACGCCCACGAGCAGGCGCCACCCGACGCGGGCGAGCATCCGGAGGCGCCACCACCGGGCCGCGAGCCAGGATGACGCCCGAGGTGTGCTACGGGTCATGAATCGGCCATCGGTTAGCAGAAAGGGGGACGGGGCTCCACCGCGCGACGTTGAAATGACCCGCCACGGCCTCGCTGTTGCAACCGGCACCGGGCGCTGTATTGGTCCGCAATTCATGCTTCGGCGGCGGTTCAGAGCGGCGGCACCGGTGCGGGTGAGCGTCCTGATGCGAGTCCTCGCCGGGGAGGGCCCCGCGGTCGCACGTTCCCTGGCGTCGCTCCGAAGCCAGCGCCTCCGCGACTGGGAGATCGTGGCCGCGGCGACATCTCCTGCGGCGGCTGCCCTCCGGACGCTCGACGCCCCGGAGATCCGAATCGTCGAGCTGGACGTCGATCGAAGCCTGGCGGGGGCGTACGAGCACTGTCGCGCGCACGCAGCTGGCGATCTGCTCCTGCTGCTCGTCCCCGGAGAGACGCTGGCGCCATCGGCGCTGGCGAAAGCCGTCACCCTTCTCAACGGCTCGGAAGATGCTCCCGTCGTCTACGCGGACGAGGACCGCATCGGCGCTGCCGGTTCGCAGCACACGCCCTTTCTCCGCCCCGACTGGTCGCCGGACTATCTCCTCTCCGCCCTCTACATCGATCGCGCCTTCTTCGCGCGCAGGGCGGCCGTGGACGCGGTCGGGGGACTCCGCGCCGACTACGACCCGGTTCCGGAGTGGGACCTCCTCCTCCGCCTGAGCGAGCTGGGCCGCCCCTTCGCGCACATTCGCGAGGTGCTCTTCCACCGCCCCGGGGAGCCCGGAGAGGCCTGGCGTCCGGCGGACCCGGCGCTGATCGCCGCGGGTCGGCGGGCGGTGGCGGACGCCTGTCGTCGGCGGGCAATCGCGGCCGAGGTGGAGCCCCAGGCCGTCGCCGGGACGTATCGCGTGCGCCGGACCACGCGCGTTACCCGGCAGGTGAGCTTGATCGTGCCTTTTCGTGACGGGGCCGTCCTCCTCGAGCGGTGTGCGCGCTCGGTGCTCCGCCACGGCGGTCCCGTGCCGGTCGAGATCGTCCTCGTGGACAACGGAAGCGTGGAGACCGAAACCGCATCCCTGTTGCGCGAGCTTGCCGCGGAGCCGCGAGTACAGGTGCTCTCGGCCCCCGGCAGCTTCAACTATTCCGCGCTCGTCAACCGGGGCGCCGCCGCCGCGACCGGTGACGTCCTCTGTCTTCTCAACAGCGACGTCGAGGCGACTAGCACCGGCTGGCTCGAGGCGCTGCTCGACGTTCTCGAGCGGCCCGACGTCGGCGCGGTCGGGGCGCGGCTCCTCTATCCGGACGGCTCCGTCCAGCATGCGGGCGTGATCCTCGGCGTGCTCGGCGGCACGGGTCACGCACATCGCTTCGCCCCGCGTGACGCGGCCGGCTACTTCGCGAACATGGCGGTCGTGCGCGAGGTGAGCGCCGTCACGGGCGCATGCCTCGCCACGCGGCGGGAGGCGTTCGAGCAGAGTGGAGGCCTCGAGGAGAAGTTGCCTGTTGCGTACAACGACATTGACTTCTGCCTGCGGCTGCAGGAGCAGGGACTCCGGGTTCTCTACACGCCCTACGCGGAGCTGCTTCACCACGAGGGAGCGTCGCGCGGGCGCGTCGATGCAGCGGTCGAGGCGCGCGCCTACATGAGGCGCCGCTGGGGAGCGCGGCTCGAGGTCGACCCCTACTACCATCCGGGTCTCAGCCGCACCTCCGAGGACTACGCGCCGGCGCCGGCCGCGCCCGGCTCATCGCGGCTCGCGGCCTTCGTGCGCCTTCAGGATCGGCGACTCCGATGGCTTGCCCAGGACGTCGCCGCCGGGATCGGGGGGTGGGTGGACACCATCGCCAGCCTCGCTCGTCCCGTCGCCTGCGGCGCGGCGGTTGCGCTCCTGGCCGGCGCGCCCGTGGCGGTGCGGGGGAAGACGAATCGCTACCGCGTCCGCATCGTGAACGGCGGGCCGCTGGCGCTCGACGTGACGCTGACGCTCGACGGGTCGATCCGCGTTCCCCATGAGCAGCGTGCATTTCGCGTCGCCACCACTCGCGCCATCGAGGCGGGAGCGACTCTGGACCTCGCCTGCGAGACCGACTGGCGCGAGCGCTTCGCCTTCGCCGAGCCGAGCGGGCTGGCCGCCTTCCTCACGTCGGGGTCCGCGACCGGGTGCTGCGAGCTGACGGCCACACTGCACGCGCCCGGCGCCTCGGACATCGTCCGCATCGAGCAGCCCTTGCTCGCATGAAAGTGCTGCACCTGCTCGACGGTTACCCACCGGCCGGTGGGTGCGCTGGCCGCTGGTGCCAGGGACTGAGCCGCGCGCTCGCGGCCCGCGGGGTGGCGGTTCAGGTGGTGTCCGTGACTCCTCGGCCCGACGGCGGCGAGCTGGCCTCGGGAGGTGCGGATATCGATGAGGGAGTCCGCGTGCAGCGCGTCGTCATGTGCGCACCGCTCTACTTGCTCCGGCGGCTCCGGCCTGGCTTCCGCACGCGGCCGCCCCGACCGTGGTCAGGCGCGCTCCGTGGTCTGCTGGTGCGTGCGGCTGCCGCTCACGACGTCGTCCACATGCATGGCGTGGTACCGCCGCACGCGTGGTGGGCCGCGCTCGGCTGCCGCCTCGCCCGCCGGCCTCTCGTCTACAGCCCGGGTCTCCACGACCGCCGCGCCCTGACGGCATCCGTGTGCGGACTCGTGTCGAGGGCGGACGCGGTCGTGGTCTTCCATCCCGGCGAGGGGGACTGGCTGCGCGGGGCGGGCTCCCGGGTGACCCGGCTGGAGGAGATGGACGACCCGGGGCCCCCTCCGGGCACGCGCGGCGTCCCAGCGTGGCGCTCGATCCTCGGCCTTGCGGAAGGCGATCGCCTCGTCGTCTTTCCGGGACGTGCCGCGTGGGACAGTGGAGCGGTCACCTTCATCGACGCCGTGCGCCTGGTCCGGCTCGGCGGGCTGCCGGTTGTCCCGGCGATCGTGAACCCGGGCGCCATCGACGATTGGCTGCGGCGACTCTTGCACACGAGCCTCGTGCCGATCGTCGGAATCGTCGTGGCAGACGCGGCCGAACGAGCCGGCCTGCTGGCGGCTGCGGACCTGATCGTGCTGCCCGCGGATTCGTGCACCGGAACAGTGCTGGACAAGGAAGCGCCGGTACTCGCCCCCGAGCGCGAGAATTCGCCGGTCCTCGAAGGCGTGCCGCGGCGCTTCCCCGCCGGGGATCCGCTCGCGCTTGCCCGTGAGATGAGTCGCCTGCTGCGCGCGCCGAGGGCGAGGCGGGAG
>Ga0209056_10009270_pt1 | contig 10058 bp, 9 predicted proteins | sample GraSoiAngelo_114_FD_185876 | JGI IMG/M metagenome (GOLD analysis project Ga0209056, IMG submission 185876) | Grasslands soil microbial communities from the Angelo Coastal Reserve, California, USA - 14_0903_13_40cm (SPAdes) (version 2) | ecosystem: Environmental > Terrestrial > Soil > Grasslands ...
TGCCGACGTCATTGGTCCCGCCGGAACTCGTTGTCCCATAAAAGGTTGCCATCGGCAGCCTGGAACAGCACGGCGGGGTATGCGCCATCGGGGCAGACCGAGCCTCCTTGTGCGCAAATAGTGTAGAGCGTAGTGAACGTGCCGGTCATCGTCATCTTGAAGATGGTGCCGCGACTGGTGCTGCCGCCGCCGGCGAAGGTGACTCCATAGAAATTCCCGTTCGTGGCCTGTATGATGCCGTTTGGCTCCACGCCGTCGGCGCAGTTTGCCTGCGAGCAGAAATTGTGAAGAGTGGTCAGCGTGCCACGAGGACTCATCCTGAAAATTACACCGTTGGGGCCGCCAGCGAACGTGACTCCATAGAGGTTGCCATCAGAGGCTCGGATCAGCCCTCGGGAGTCTGCCCATCGGTGCAATTGGTCTGCGAGCAAAAGCTGTAGAGCCGGGCGAACGTGCTGCCGCTCGGGGTAATTCTGTACACTTCGCCCCATGCCTTGGCGCCGCCATATGGTGTCGTGCCGTAGAAGTCCCCGCTGGGGGGCAAGGCGAGTGTGCCTCCCGGTGTCCGGCCGTAGAGGCAGGAAGAAGTCGGGCAAAAATTGTGGAGAGTTGTCAGCACGCCGTCCGTTGTGGTGTTGAAAATCGTGCCACATCCCCCAATCCCTGGGCAATTGTTATAGATCCCTCCGGCAGACGTAGCTCCATAAAGGTTCCCGTCAAAACCCTGGACCAAAGGGCTACTTGGATGGGAACCGTTGGTCCCATTGAAGTTCACCAATGTGGTAAACGTCTGTGCCTGAGATGCAATCGAGACGCATAGCCCGCACGCGAGGCAAAGCTGTCCAACGATTCATAGTCTCGTCCGCTCCCGTTTTTGTCGGTGTTCAGTTCGAAATGCTCAATTTCTCAGAGTGCCGCGCTGTGGGGGAGGCGAGGATTGTACGTCTACTGAAGAATGCCGGATAGTCTGAAAGTTTTTGCATGGCCGGATCAGCTTGAGCTCTGTCTTGCTCCGACATCCGAGACAATTCCCCGGCAACTCCCCCACCCAGTCCTGCACCCAAGATTTGGCTTCGTCTGTCGATGTCGCCGATTTTGGCGGCATACAACACAAGGAGGAACAATGACAGCTAAATTGGGTCGTGTGCTTTTGTCTCTGGTTCTTGCGGCTTTTGCCGTTTCGTGGGCAGTGGCGCTGGATGGCAATGATGGTTCAAAATCCAAGGGCGATGTAAGAACCGTCACCGGATGTCTCTCCAAGGGCGACAGCGCCGACGAGTTCGTCCTGACCGCGAATGACGGCAGCACATGGGAAGTGCGCAACAGCAAGAGCGGCGTGGATCTTTCTAAACACGTCGGCCATACAGTTACGGCTACAGGCGTGGTCTCCCATGCCAAAATGCACAACATGAAAGAGGACAGCAAAGAGATGGCCAAGGACTCGGGCATGAAGAAAGAGAGTACCGAGCACGGGCATCTGAAGGTTACGGACGTCCAGATGGTCAGCGACTCGTGCCAGAAGTAGTCTCTGCACCGATACGCTGATGTTTTTTCTTTAGAGGGCGGGCTCCCCCGGCCCGCTTTCAGTTTTTTCCCCAGATTCTGGAAACTTCTCCAGGCGTGGTCCTTGCCGCAAACTCCAACCGTTGGGTATAGTCGAAGAGACGACCCAGTCGTCTCTTACCCGTCACAACCTGTTTCTCGAGATTGCTTGGTTTCGATGCCGCTTCTCAAGGAGAGCGTCCATGAGTGCACCGCTTACGGGAGAACTAGCGCAGATCGGCAAATCCGTCGTGATCAAGGGCGATTTGTCGGGCAGTGAAGACCTTTATGTAGATGGTCAGGTTGAGGGAAGCATTTCGCTGAAAACAAATAGCCTTACCGTTGGCCCGAATGGGCAGGTCAAAGCCAGTGTGGAAGCCAAGGGCGTAGTCGTTCAAGGGAAGCTCGAAGGCAACGTGGCTGCCAGCGACCGCGTGGAATTGAGGAAGTCCGCAGTCGTCACCGGAGATATCTCGACCCAGCGCATCTCCATCGAAGAAGGCGCCTACCTTAAAGGCAAGATCGATATTCAGGGAAAAGCGGAAGCAAAGACCGCACAGAAGTAGTGATGGCGTCGGTAACCCAGAACTTCATGAAACTGTTTCGAGGCTCGTCAGGCGGACCGGAAGCAAACTCGCCGGCGCAGGCATCACAAAAACTCACGCGGCGCTCCAGCGGCCTTGGCGAGCTTGCCCGCACCTGGGATACCGAGAAAAGCCTGTGCGTCCTCGATCTCGGCTCGACCTCAGCTCCCAACATTCGCCACTTCACCGCGCGCGGTCACAGAATCTACAGTGAAGACCTGCTCACGGCCTCGACCGAGCCCGGCCTCGTCACAAAGGATGAGCAGGGCAATGTTGTCCTCGACAGCCGGAAATTCCTGGCTGACAACCTCATGTATCCCGCGGCGCACTTTGACATCGTGCTGTGCTGGAACTTACCCGACTATCTGGATGAAAGCCTGGTCCGCCCCGTAGTAGGACGGTTGTGGTCGGTGATGAAGCCGGGAGGAATGCTGCTGGCCTTCTTTCACACCCGCGATGCAGGACCGGATTCGCCCTGCTACCGCTTTCACATTGTGGGCAGCGACACGCTGGAGATGCAGCGCATCGTCCTCCGCAAGGAAGCCACATTGAGAATCTCTTCCGCGATTTCGCCTCAATCAAGTTCTTCCTAGCCCGCGATAATGTCAGGGAAGTGCTAGTAGTCCGCTGAAGTGTGCGCCGGCAAAACCCACGTAGGGACAGCCGCCTCGGCTGTCCAGTCGAGCTGCGATAGACCTTCCCCAGATAGACCTTCACTACAGGTATGGATTCAGAGTTTTCTGAACAACTCGACTTACAGCTTGCTGAAAAACTCGAACCTACAGCCCCGCTTTGAAAGGGCGCGGCTTCCAGCCGCGCCGTAAGCCGCAAAATCAGTCGCGGCTTTAGCCGCTGAGGGTATTCTCCGCTCGGTAGAGTCACCCGCTCATCCTTTCCACACAATCACCCCCATCCGAAAAAGATAGTGTGTCGAGATTTCCAGGCGCTCATCCGACGAAAGAATCGGAGCCAGCATCTCCCGAATTTCCACGGGGGTATAGGCCCTCCGTACGGAGGCGACTCCATCCACCCGTGACACGCGACTGCGCATCAGGGCAAACCCCGCATACACGAGCGCCAGGTGTAGCGGATGCCGGATCAAGTCGTTGATCAACACCGCGCATCGGCTGACCCTCAACGCCTCCTTCACGAAGAGCCGCAGACTCTCAGGGTCAAGGTGATGGGCAAACAAGTTGCAGCTAACCAGGTCGAATGCGTTCTCGTTGAAAGGCAGGGCCAGCCCGTCGCCAACGACCGCGCGCCCGCCATCAAACAAGTGAGCCCTCGCCCGATCCAGCAGAGTGACATCCAGCGTGATCCCAGAGCGCGCGACCATCTCTCCCACGATCCGCGTAACTCCTCCTGAACCAGCGGCAACCTCCAGCAGTGAGAGACGCTTGCGTCCGACACGTTGAGCGACGCGCTTGACCAGCGCCGCAGTCGTCGCCGCTCCGCCAAACCAGCGGTTAATGCGGACCAAGTCACGCAGCGACGCTTCCACCTCGCCGGCAGGGCAAGCGTCAGAGTCAAGAATTTCGGGAGTGTCGACCCGCTGCATGTGTCGTGGGGGGCCAAAACTGGCAACTGCCCACTGGCCACTGACCACTGTACTTCAGACTTCCGCCAGCTCTTCTTCCAGCAGTTGCTTGTTATACAGGTCGGTGTAGTAGCCGTTCAAGGCGAGCAGTTCGTCGTGCGTGCCCAGCTCAACAATGCGTCCGCCGTGCAGGACAGCAATGCGGTCGGCATTGCGCACGGTCGAAACGCGATGCGAGATGAAGATGGTAGTGCGGCCCTGCATCACATCGCGCAGGTGATTGAGAATCTTGTCCTCGGTGTGGGTATCGACGCTGGAGAGTGCATCGTCAAGAATCAGAATGCGCGGATTGCGAATCAGCGCTCGGGCAATCGCCGTCCGTTGTTTCTGGCCGCCCGAGAGCGTGATGCCGCGCTCGCCCACCAGTGTCCGGTAGCCCTCGGGGAAGCTCTCAATCTCGGCGCCAATGTTGGCCGCTTCCGCCGCGTCGTGAATCTGGCTGTCGGAGGCCGATTCCACCCCCAGCGCGATGTTCTCGCGAATGCGATTGCTGAAGAGAAACGTTTCCTGCGGCACGAATCCGATGTTCTTGCGCAACGATGCGAGCGTGTAATCGCGGACTGGCCGCCCATCAATCAGCACCATGCCCGGCTGCGCGTCGTAGATGCGGGGAATCAGGTCGACCAGCGTGGTCTTTCCTGAACCCGTGGGGCCAACTATGGCCAGGCTGCTGCCCGCCGGGATTCGCAGGTTCAGATTGTGCAGCACGTCCTTGCCATCGTAGGCGAAACTCAACTTGCGGAACTCAATCTCGCCTTCGATGGCGAGATCGCGCGCCTGGGGCGCGTCCTGAATTTGAGGCTGCTCGACCAGGATTTCGTTGAGTCTCAACAACGACGCCGTGCCGCGCTGGAAAATGTTAACCACCCAGCCCAGCGCGATGATCGGCCACGTCAGCTGCATCATGTAGAAAGTGAACGAGGCGAAGTGGCCGATGTCGATGTGGCCCAGCAGCACTTCGCGCCCGCCAATCCACAACACCAGCACCATGGCAACGCCCAGCATGAGCTCGAGCGTCGGCCACAGCATGCCCATCAGCCGTACCAGCTTCAGGCTTCGCCCGATGTATTCGTCGTTGGCCGCCTCAAACGATGCGATCTCCGCATCTTCCTGCGCGTAAGCGCGAATCACCCGGACGCCGGAGAAATTCTCCTGGGCACGCGCGGAAATGTCCGAGAACATGGCCTGAATTCTTTCGAACCTCTCATGAATGCGACGTCCGAAATACTGGATCACCACGCTGGCCACCGGCAGTGGCAGGAAGGTGTAAAACGTCAGCTTGGGACTGATGGACACCATGAAGCCCAGGGCGGCCGCGGTGAACACCATCGTGTTCGCCGAATACATGATGGCCGGGCCCAGCAACATGCGCACCGCATTCAGATCATTGGTCGCCCTGGCCATAATGTCGCCAGTCCGCATCTGCTGGTAATAGGAATAAGAGAGAGTTTCAAGATGCGAGAAGAGGTCGTTGCGTAGATCAAACTCAATGTCACGGGAAATACCGATCAGGATCCATCGCGTCAGGAATAGAAATACGCTCCGCACCGTAGCGACAGCCAGTAACCATGCAATCCAATGAAGCAGCTTTTGCTGGGTGACGCCCGTCTTAAGGTCGTTGATGGCATGACCGATGACCCACGGAACCAGAACCAGAGCGGCGTTGCTGACAAAAATGCACAGAGTGCCCACCACGTATCCCCAGCGGTAGCGCTTGAGATAGGGCAGCAACGGACGCAAGCTCTTAGGCAACATGCAGATTCAGTAGATGAAATTCTAACAGGCAAGGTGCAAGAACTGCTCATGTGGCGACAGCCGCCTCGGCTGTCCCGCGAGGGCGCCAGCCGAGCGGCCACGGAGTAGATACCCGGCGCCGAGTGGCTAGGCACCAGCCTCGCGCCGGTTTGCGACGAGGAAAATCGCCGTTATTGCTCGGAAGCAGCGGGAGCCGATTCCGCGCTCATGTGCTTCTGCATGCGCGCCTCGCGACGGACCTCGAACTCCTTCATCTTGGCCTGCTGATCGGGCGTCAGCATTTGGAATAGTTCGTTGTGAATGCGTGCGTGCTGCACGGTTAGCTCGACGTTGGTCTGCGCCTCCTGTGTGGCGAGAGCGCGAACCTTGGCTTCGTCAAAGGTTCCTTCCTCGTACTGACGTAGCTGTTGGCGCGTCTGGTGCAGTTGCTGCATCAGCGGCTTGAGCGTGGCATGTTCCTTCTCCAGGACGGCTTTCATCTGCGCCTGCTGCCCATCGGTCAGATTGAGGTAGTCGGCGAAGAATCCCATCATGTGTTCGCCCGTACCAAATTCATGGCCATGGCCGTGCATCGGCGGAGCATCTCCTGTCTGCGACTTGGCCACAACCGTGCCAAGCAATACGGCGAAAGCTGCGATCAGAAAGCGAAAACGAATCGATCTCATACGTTGAACTCCTAAAGGGTCTGTTCCCCTAACCTCTTCCGGTCAAGCCGGCGATTTTGCGTACACTGATAGGAACACGGTTCGCAGCCAAGTGGCCGTAAAAAGTCGGTCAAGCGGAGTAAAGTTTTGTCAAAAGGCGAGAGGCGCAGAGAAGTGCGGCGCCGAAGCCTGCAGCTGCTCGACGGCGTCATCCCGAAGCCCCCGCGCTTTTACCAGCGGGGCGAGGGATCTCGCGTGGATGGGCGCTGGCTTTCGGGATGACGCCGATACCGGGGGCATGCACAGTCAAACCGCATTAAGCTATGGTTTGACAATTCTTTACAGCGCTTTGTTGAACTCGTGATGCACAATGAAGACGGCAACGATGGAACAGATTCTGGTCATCGACGACGATGTTGAACTCTGCAGCCTCGTCTCCGAGTACCTGCAAGCCGAAGGATTCGTTATCGATTGCGTGCACGACGGCGAGCGCGGGCTGCAGAAAGCCACGGCCGGCCCATACACACTGGCAGTACTGGATGTGATGTTGCCCGGAATTAACGGCTTCGAAGTGCTGCGAAGAATTCGAGCCAGCTCGCGTCTTCCCGTTCTTTTGCTGACAGCCCGCGGCGAAGATGTGGACCGCATTGTCGGGCTCGAGATTGGCGCCGACGATTACCTTCCCAAGCCTTTTAACCCTCGGGAGCTGGTGGCGCGGATTCGGGCGATTCTCCGGCGCACGCGCAGTGACGGGAAGTCGGCGAATGCCGCACCCGAAATTCTCCGCGTCGGCGAAGTCGAACTCGACCCGGCAACCCGCACTGTACGCCATGAGGGCAAGCCAGTTGACCTGACCTCGGTCGAGTTCAACTTGCTGGAAGTGCTTCTGCGCGAGGCCGGGCACGTGGTGCCGCGCGAACGGCTGGTCAATGCCGTGCTGAGCCGCAAGTTTTCGCCCTTTGACCGCAGCATCGATATGCATGTCAGCAAGGTGCGAAAGAAACTGGGCGACACTGACAGTGACGAGCACATCAAAACGGTTCGTGGCGTGGGATATATCTTTGCGCGTCCGCGCGAGAACGTGAAGAGGACCTCGTAAGGCCAAAACATGAAGAGCTTGTTTGTCCGAATCTTTCTGTCGTTCTGGCTGGCCCAGGCGCTGTTCGTGGTGCTGGCCATCGTGGTGACTCTTGCCTTTCGTCCTCGTACGTCAACCTGGGAAGCTCTGCGCACGACAGTCTTGAACGAGGCAGTAAATGCGTACGAGCAGGGCGGAACCGGGCAGCTTCGCGAGTATCTTGAGAACTTGGACAAAACACAACATGTGCGCGCGTACCTTTTCAACGATCGGAGAGAAGAGGTCTCGGGACGTGGCGCTCCCGACTGGGCGGTTCGCGTGGCCGCGGGTGGACCGCGAATGCCGCACGAAGGGTTTGTGTTCCCCATACCGCAGGTGCTGCGGGACTCCCGCGCGTCTTCCGATGGATTCCATCGCTACACGCTGGTCATCGGATTGCCGCCGGGCCCGCGCGTGTTCTTTGGCCCCCGCGGCATGCCCATCCCCGGGCTGATCATCGCGATTATTTCTTCCGGGCTCGTTTGCTACGTACTCGCCTGGTTGATGACCAAGCCAATTGTGCGGCTGCGCGCCGCGACTCAACAGTTGGCCGCGGGCGACCTCACAGCGCGTGCCGGAGCTCCTGCGGCCCGCAGACATGACGAAATTGCCGGGCTGATGCGTGACTTCGACGCAATGGCCGAGCGCCTGGAGAAGCTGGTCCAGGCACAATCGCGCCTGCTGAACGATATTTCGCACGAACTACGCTCGCCCCTGGCCCGCCTGAACGTGGCGCTGGGCCTGGCGCGGCAGCGTTCCGGGCCGGAGAGCGCTGCCATGCTGGAGCGCATTGAACTCGAAGCCAGCCGTCTGAACGAGCTGATTGGGAGAATCCTAATGCTGGCACGGCTGGAAGATGGCGAACAAAGAGTTCCGCGCACGACTGTTCCGCTGAATGAACTGGTGCTGAACGTTGCCGAGGACGCGGAATTTGAGGCGCAGGCGCGCCATTGCCACGTGCGCTGCGCGATTTCCCAAGGCGACTGGGGAGTGCCGGGGGATGCTTCGCTCTTGCACAGCGCCATCGAAAACGTGGTGCGCAATGCAATCCGCTACACGCGTGAAGGATCATCCGTAGAGGTTCAATTGGAGAGATCGACTGGTCCGGCACGAGCCGAGGCGGTGTTGCGGGTCAGCGATTCCGGGCCGGGCGTTCCCGAGGATGCGCTGGATAAATTGTTCGAGCCCTTTTACCGCCTCGACGACGCTCGTGGCAGACTCACGGGCGGTGTTGGACTTGGGTTAGCAATCACCGACCGCGCTGTACGTTTTCATGGTGGACGTGTGGCGGCTTTCAATCGGGGGGAGGGGGGACTGACGGTGGAAATCCGTCTGCCTCTGGTTTCAGGCGGTGAAACTTCGCCGGCGGCGCCGGAGACGAGCACACGCTGCGCCAGAACCTCGCCGCCTATCGGCGCTGGAACCTCCGCCCTCGCGTTCTCTGCGACGTCAGCTCGACGACGACTTCCACGACCGTCCTCGGGACGGAGATCTCGATGCCGCTGCTCGTCGCGCCGGTCGCGTTCCAGCGGGTCGCGAACCCGGACGGCGAGACGGGCACGGCGCAAGCAGCCGCGGCGGCCGGGACGATCATGTGCCTCTCGACGATCGCGACGACGACGCCCGCAGAGGTCGCCGCCGCGGCGCCGGACGGCAAGCACTGGTTTCAGCTGTACGTCTTCAAGGACTGGGCCGTGACCGAGGCACTGATCCAGCAGGCGGTCGACGCCGGCTTTTCCGCACTAGTGCTGACGGTCGACACGCCATACCTCGGCCGGCGCGAAGGCCCACTCCGCACCGGCTTCGGGATCCCGGACGAGATCCGGGTCCCCGCGGTCGACGCCGCACGCGGAGGCCTGGAGCCGTTCTCGCTCGCCGAGCACTTCTCGCTCTTCAGCCCGGCCGTCAGCTGGCGCGACCTGGAGCGGCTCCGCTCCCTCTCGCGCCTCCCCGTTGTGCTGAAGGGCATCCTCACGGCCGAGGACGCGGCGCTCGCCTGTGAGCACGGCGCGGACGCGATCGTCGTCTCGAACCATGGGGGGCGCCAGCTCGACTCGGTGTCGGGGACGCTCGACGCGCTCCCGGAGGTCGCCGAAGCGGTGGACGGGCGGATCGAGGTGCTCCTCGACGGCGGGATCCGCCGCGGCGTCGACGTCGTGAAGGCGCTCGCGCTCGGCGCACGCGCCTGCCTCGCGGGCCGCGCCGTCCTCTGGGGCCTCACCGTCGACGGGGAAGCAGGCGCGGCGCACGTGCTGAAGCTGCTCCGGAACGAGATCTCCCTCGCCCTCGCGCTGCTCGGATGCACGTCCCCCGACGAGGTCCGGCGCGAGCACGTCGGGCTCGCGCCGCGCTAGCGCCTAGCGCCGCGCGCCCGGCACGCTCACCGTCACCGGCTCGCTGTCGAGCCCGGTCGTCGTCGTGCTGAGGCAGCCGGCGGGCGCCGCGGACGGCCCGGCGCAGCCGCCGACCGCGTTCTCGACGAAGGCCAGGAAACCCGTCGTCTTCCGGATCCGCTTGCGAAACGTGTACGTGCCGCTGGCGCTCGTCCGCGTCGAGCCTGCGTAGGAGTCGTCGATCCGGACGCCCTTCGCCGTGATCTTCCGGACGAGGCTGATGAACTCGATGCGGACGCCGCCGTGCGGGGTGTCGCCGTCGGAGAGCCGGCCCGTGAGCACAGCCGTGTGGGAGCCCGCCACGTAGCGCCCGCGGAGCGAGAGCCGGTGCGGGACCGGGACGAGGGCGCGCACCTCGTAGGCGTGGTCCGCGAGCGCAGTGCGCCTGTCGGGCGCGAGCGGCGTCACGACCGCGCGCCAGAGGTA
>Ga0209056_10009271_pt1 | contig 10058 bp, 7 predicted proteins | sample GraSoiAngelo_114_FD_185876 | JGI IMG/M metagenome (GOLD analysis project Ga0209056, IMG submission 185876) | Grasslands soil microbial communities from the Angelo Coastal Reserve, California, USA - 14_0903_13_40cm (SPAdes) (version 2) | ecosystem: Environmental > Terrestrial > Soil > Grasslands ...
CGCTGTCGATTATCATTCCGGCTGTTAGAATGAAAGAGCAATGGTTCTGTCCTTCGTTCGCGAACTCTTCGCGGACGTGGAAAACTTACCCGAATTTGCGCGTGCTGCCTCCCACTTGAGAGAGGGCGCGGGGCAGATTCGTCTATCCGGGCTGACTCCAACTGCCAAAGCACTGCTTCTGGTCCTGCTCCAACGTGCAACTGGACGCCCATTCCTCATTGTGGTCACCGATAATCGCGCGGCTGAAGATCTCGTTCCGGTGCTGCAATCTTTCTGCGAACTCAGCCGAGCAACCGATCCGAATTCCGTGGTCGTGCTTCCGGCACGTGATGTTTTGCCGTTTCAAAACCTTTCACCACACCCGGAAATTCAAGAGGAACGAGCAACCGCGCTTTGGAAGATCGCGACTGGTGCGGCTTCGCTGGTGGTGTGTCCAGTTTCGGCGACAACCATCCGGCTACGTTCCGCCGAATACTACTCAGACCTGGGCCGCGTAGTCCGTCGTAATGAGACTCTGGATATCGAAGCTCTCATTCGGCACCTGAACACGGTGGGCTACACATCTGCCGATGTGGTTGAGATGCCCGGACAATATGCGCTGCGCGGAGGAATCCTGGACGTCTACTCTCCAGAAGCCGACCGCCCGGTTCGTATCGAATTTTTCGGCGATGAGATCGAGTCGATCCGAAAATTTGATCCCGCGTCTCAGCGTTCCTCAAATCCGGTGGACGAGTCGTTGCTTCTGCCGCTCACCGAGACGCCGGTACACGAGGATTTGTTGGGAGCCATCCACGCGCAGCTTTCGGGAAAGCGTATCAGTGGCTCCGAAGATGTAGTTGAGCAGGCGCTTCGAGCGGGCGCAGTTACGGTGTTTCCAGGATGGGAGTTTTACGCCCCGGTTGCCGGCGCGGATCGCAATCTATTCGAATTGATGCCTGAAGCGAGCGTGATTTTGGATGAACCCGACAGTCTGAAGCACGAACTCGACCGGGCATGGGCACGGATCGAAGAAGCGCACGAGCGTAGCGGGATCGGCAATTTGGTAAGGCCCGAAGACCTATACGTCCCGCCCAAGGACTGGCAGCGAAACCTCCACAGCCTGCCCGGCGCCGACATGGAACACCTCAGCATCACGCGCAGCATCGAAGCCGAGCCGCCAATCACATTCATTTCCCAACCCACACCGCGCTTTCACGGTTCCGTTTCCGCAATGCTGGAAGAAGTCAAGAAGTTGGTAGCGGAAGGCAAGCACGTCGTATTCGCCGCTCCGAACATTGGGGAACTCGAACGTCTGGCCGACATTTTCAGCGAGTACGGTGTTTCGTTTCGACTGGGTAGCCGGACGCGTGGCGGCGAGAGCTATGCAGATGAGACCGCATATTTTTCTGGCGAAGTATTCACCACCACACTGGTGAAAGCTTACATCCCGGACGGCACACTGCTGCCGGCGGGCAACCTCGCGATATTCGGATGGCGTGACCTATTCGACGAATCAGAGGCTGTGGTCAGGCGGCCGCAGCGGCAGAAGTCGAAAGTCTCGGCCTTTCTTTCAGATTTCCGTGACTTGCAGGTGGGCGACTATGTAGTTCACGTGGAACACGGAATCGGCCAGTACCAAGGCCTGAAAGAAATTAGTCAGAGTGACGGCTCGGCAGAGTTCATGCTGCTCGAGTACGCCGAAGGCGCCAGGCTTTATGTCCCGCTGACCCGTCTCGATTTGGTGCAGAAATACCGCTCCTCTGAAGGCGCCAAGCCTGTGCTCAGCCATCTGGGCACTGCCACCTGGGCTAGAACGAAAGCTCGAGTACGCAAGGCCATGAAAGACATGGCCGACGAGCTGCTCAAGCTGTACGCCGAACGCAAAATGGCCGAGGGGCACGCCTTTTCCGCTGACAGCGAGTGGATGAAGGAGTTTGAGGATACCTTCGAGTACAGTGAGACGGAAGACCAGGAGCAAGCAATTAGCGATGTGAAGCGTGATATGGAGTCGTCGCAGCCCATGGATCGCCTGCTCTGCGGTGATGTTGGTTACGGCAAGACGGAAGTGGCTATGCGCGCGGCGTTCAAGGCAGTCAGCGACAACAAGCAGGTTGCGATGCTGGCGCCTACCACCGTACTTGCATTCCAGCATTATGAGACTTTCAAGCAGCGGTTCGCGGCGTTTCCCGTCAACATCGAGATGATCAGCCGCTTTCGTAGCGCGAAACAGCAGAAAGAGATTCTCCAAAGGGTCGAAGCCGGGAAAATAGACATTCTCATTGGCACGCACCGGCTTTTATCGAAGGATGTGAAGTTCGCCGATTTCGGATTGCTCGTGGTTGATGAAGAGCAACGCTTCGGAGTGCGCCACAAGGAACGGCTGAAGCAAATACGGAAACAAGTTGACGTGCTGACCATGTCAGCCACTCCGATTCCGCGTACGCTGCACATGTCACTGGTAGGGTTGCGCGACATGAGCGTCATTGAAACGCCACCTAAAGACCGCATGGCGATTCAAACAGTCGTGGCAAGCTGGGATGAGAAACTGATTCAATCTGCCATTGAGCAGGAACTGGAGCGCGGCGGGCAGGTCTACTTCGTCCATAACCGAGTGGAGAGTATCTGGGAAATCGCTGCCAAGCTCCAGGAGTGGGTGCCGCGAGCGCGCATAACCGTCGGACACGGGCAGATGTCGGAAGCAGAGCTGGAGAAGGGGATGCTCAAATTCATGCATCACGAAGCCGACGTTCTCGTGGCTACGACCATTATCGAGAATGGCCTGGACATCCCCCTCTGCAATACGATTCTCATCAACCGGGCCGACCGGCATGGGCTATCAGAGTTGTACCAGTTACGTGGGCGCGTAGGACGCTCCAATCGACGCGCCTATGCGTATCTCCTGCTGCCGCCCGAAATCGAATTGACCCCGGTCGCACGTCGCCGCCTGGCTGCACTGAAGGAATTTTCGGACCTCGGGGCCGGTTTCAAGATTGCGGCGCTCGATCTGGAACTACGCGGTGCAGGGAACCTGCTGGGCGGCGAGCAGAGCGGTCACATTGAAGCGGTTGGCTTCGAGCTTTACACGCAAATGTTGGAACGCGCCGTGCGAGAAATGAAAGGTGAGGCCGCGCCGGAAGAAACTGAAATCCAGCTTAATCTCGGCCTCAACATCCGGATACCGGCGGATTACATTCCAGAGGAGAACCAGCGCCTGCGCATGTACAAGCGAATTGCTGGAGTGGAAACGGAATCGCAGCTCAGCGATGTGCGTGCCGAACTGGAGGACCGCTATGGCGAGCCGCCGGCCGCAGTGCAGAACCTGCTCGAGTATGCTGCCCTGAAGTTGCTTTGTCTTACGGTTGGAGTCACCAACATTGAGCGCAAGCGCGAACTTGTGAGTATCAAGTTTCGCCAGAACGCGGGGGTTGATCCGGATCGGCTGGCGCGCTTCGTCTCCTCACAGCGTGCAGCCCAGTTCACGCCAGAGGGTGTTCTGAAATTCTCGGCGAGAGCGACCGGCGCCGAAGAGGTTTTGCGTCATCTCAGGAACGTGCTGCAGGAACTTGCCAGCGGAACTTTGGAAGAGGCTTCCGCAACGAGAAGATCGTAGTCATCACGAATTTATTTTCTTCGTCAGCCTTCAGCACAGTCGCAGATGAGAGAGCAGGCTGCTATCTTTATGTGCCAGGTTAGATTTCGCAGAAGCTGATCATCCGCGCTAGCCCGCGGCTAAGGGACTTCCCGATGACCATGAAAGTTCGCAAGGCAGTTTTCCCTGCTGCCGGACTCGGCACACGCTTCCTTCCCGCTACCAAAGCCCAACCGAAAGAAATGCTGCCGATTGTTGACAAGCCAATCATTCAATACGGGGTCGAAGAGGCGCTGGCGGCGGGGTGCGACCAGATTATTATCGTGACCGGCCGGGGCAAACAAGCGATTGAAGATCATTTCGACGTCAGCTACGAACTGGAGAAGATGCTTGAAGAGCGCAAGAAGACGGACCTGCTGCAGATTGTCCGTCAAATCTCGGACATGATCCACGTGGCCTATGTCCGCCAGAAAGAGGCTTTGGGCCTGGGTCATGCCGTGCTAATGGCGCGCGAACTTGTGGGCAATGAGCCCTTTGCCGTGCTTCTGGCGGACGACGTCATTGATGCCGAGGTCCCCTGCCTGAAACAGATGATCGACGTTTTCGAAGAAACACAATGCTCCGTCCTGGCGACGCAGGTCGTCGAAGGACCGGCGATCTCCTCTTATGGGGTGCTCGACGTCCAGCCGGCCGAAGGGCGTTTCAATGGACGGCTATTTGAAATTAAAAATATGGTGGAGAAACCAACGCAAGCGGAAGCGCCTTCCAATCTCGCCATTATTGGGCGCTACATACTTACTCCCAAAGTATTTGAGACTTTGTCTGAAACCCCGCTTGGGACGGGCGGAGAACTGCAGTTGACTGATGGAATGCGGCTGCTGCTGAAAAGTGAGAAGATGTACGCTTACATCTACGAAGGCCGGCGCCATGATACCGGGGACAAGCTCGGATTCCTCAAGGCCACAGTCGAGTTCGCCTTAAAGCGTCAGGATCTCGGAGATGAATTCCGCCGATACTTGAAAGAGCTGCAGTTCTGAGCCCTTTTTTGATCGATCCGTTTGGATCCCGAGTCTTGCTCGGCCCTGTAGCGGCTGCTCACACCATACCGCGGGAGCCGCGCATAGTCCGATCCGGTTAGTGAAACCGGCGCTCGCGCCTATCTTCGCGCCGCGGGGACCTTCGCCGCAGCTGCTTCTGCGGCGCTCGGCATGGTCGTGAGGCGACTGCCCTGTGGCGGGCTTTGCGTCTGTGCAGTAGCAGGTTGGGCCGTTGGAGTAGCTGGAGTAAGCCCTAGCTCTTTCCGGACCTCGGCCTCGAGCTTCGCCAGAATATCCTTGTTTTCCTTCAGGAACTGGCGCGCGTTTTCCCGGCCTTGTCCAATACGCTCACCTTTGTAGCTGAACCAGGCGCCAGATTTTTCCACAACTCCGTGACTCGCGGCCAGATCGAGCAGATCGCCTTCGCGGGAGATGCCTTCGCCATACAAGATGTCGAACTCCGCCTCGCGGAAGGGAGCCGCTACTTTGTTCTTCACAACTTTTATCTTGGTGCGCGAGCCGATAACCTGATCGCCTTCCTTGATCGCCGCGATGCGCCGGATATCAATGCGTACTGAGGAATAAAACTTCAACGCGCGGCCGCCCGTGGTAGTTTCCGGGTTACCGAACATCACGCCAATTTTTTCGCGGATCTGGTTAATAAAGATCAGACAGGTGCGCGACTTGGAGACAATACCGGTCAACTTGCGCAAGGCTTGCGACATCAGGCGGGCCTGCAGGCCCATATGACTGTCGCCCATTTCGCCGTCGAGTTCGGCCTTGGGGACGAGGGCGGCGACTGAGTCCACGACCAGCACGTCAATCGCACCCGAGCGCACCAGCGCCTCGGCGATTTCGAGCGCCTGCTCGCCATAGTCAGGTTGCGATACCAGAAGGTTGTCCACGTCCACGCCGAGCTTTTTCGCGTAGCCGGGATCGAGCGCGTGTTCCGCGTCCACGAAAGCAGCCATGCCACCGCGCGCCTGAGCTTGGGCGATCACTTGTAGGGCGATGGTGGTCTTGCCCGATGACTCCGGTCCGAAGATTTCGACCACGCGCCCGCGCGGCACGCCGCCTACGCCCAACGCTGCGTCGAAGGAAATGGCGCCAGTGGAGATTACCGCGATGGGGACGATTGCTTCCTTCGACCCCAGCCGCATGATGGAGCCCTTGCCAAACTGCTTTTCGATCTGGGCAAATGCCAGATCAATTGCTTTAGTACGTTCCGCACGGTCGTCGGCCATTTGGGTGCCGCTCCTTTATGAATGCAAGATGACTTGAGGCGGATTATACATTGGATTTGTGGCGAATAAAAGGCGAATAATTCCCGTATCGTTTTGCAATCTTCCCAAAACTGAACAAACGTCGGTTTCACGCCCGGCGAAACGCGCTGTAGGTGAGGGCACGCCCGGACGCGAGACGCCGTTCCCCCATCGCTCTATCTTTGTAGCAAATCGACCGGCTCACTTACATCGTGCACGTGAAAATGCTTGGCCAGCGCCGGATATTTTCGGGCTACGGCCTCATACATCGCGTATGCCACCCGGCGGTAGGACGTGTGCCCGGCAGGCGTGGTGCGCAGCTCTGAAATGTACACCACTTCGGCGAAGTCCATCTTGAACAGCGTTCGTTTGCGGAAGCCGAGCGGGATCGCGTAGTGCGATTTTTCCTCGGCTTCTTCCTCCGGACTCTGGGCAAGTTTCTCCACGACCTCGGAGGCACGGTTCATGGCCGCGTCGTAGCCAGAACGGACACCCGCCGCTTCGAGTTCTTCCGGCGCATCGTACCCGTGCTTCGTCGTGAACCCCTGGCCGATTTGAATACAGCGTCGGTGCCGGTGCATGTCGCGGAAGCCGCCAATATCCATGAGGATATCGAAGCGGAAATGCTGCCCGACACAGAAGGCGCGGAGCATCTCGTCGTGTTTGCTGCGGTGGCGCACCCCGAGATCGATGATCTCGCGCCTCATTTTTTCGCCCGCCGCTTCCACTGCCTGCCGGATTTGCCGGTACGAGTAGTGACAGTGCTCGTAGAGCAGCGTCGTCGCCAACTCCACCTCCAGCGGCTCCTCATCGAGCAGGTCGACCGCCTCGGCCGGAGTGATTGGCGACCTGCCCATCAACTCAGCGGCCGCTTGCCGCAGTTCGCGCCTGGTTTCGATCTGGTAGGGATTTGGATCGGCGTACTTCAGTAGTGTTGGCGCTGCGCAGACTTCCCGTAGCAGTTCCTGTTCCGCCCGCGCTCCTAGCCGCGGGTCCACTGCGCGAATCTCTTCGACCAGCTCTCGTAATGATTGATGATTCATGTTGTAAGCGGGGGAAGTGGCGGCGCGCTTGAGTAACCCGCCTAAGTTTCGGATCTCCTGGTGTGTGTGGGAGAGCAGGCGGGCCACCTGCGTTTCCAAAGTCCGTGCGTTAACGATTTCGCCGAGGGAAGTGTTGGTCGCCAAGGGCAGCAGGTAACGCGAAATGTCAAAAGCCCGTGCCCGCAGCGCGCGTTCGTACGCATCTTGCTTCACCTCCGCCGGTTTCGGCGTGATTTCCGCAAGGTAGAGCCACATGCGCTCGGAGAGAGCTTCATAAACTGAGAACAGTCCCTCGATCGTCTCGCGATACAGGTTTCGCGCCTGCTCGTTGCCAAAATCCGGGGAGTAGTAGCCGCTCTTCTTAAAATCCTGATACCGAGTGGAGCGCTCCTGTCCATCCCACCGCTGCTCATCAGCGATGGCGATTGCCGCCAGGATCGATAGTCGCTCAATCGCCAGAGCAATATGAGCCAAATCCGCAATCGATCGGTGTCCGTACTGGAAATAGAAGGTGTTAAGAAATTTTTCCGCCTTTTGCCTATTAATCTCGCGGAGCGACTCCTTCATGGAGAGCGCCGAGCGCGAGTACTTGGCCATGGCATAAGCCTGAACTTCGGGTTCGACGCCATAGACGGCATACACCTCGACGGAGGGCCCCTCTGGAGATAAGCTAGTATTGCTGGCGGGCTTCGGCTTCGTTTTTAAGTCAGATAATTTCACGTCAGACATGGGAATCTCGAATGTTACTTGCCGGGCTCAGGTTGCGCAAATACTCACGGCACCCTATACGAGATGATTCCGAACTACGTAGGACAGGCGCCCAAACTGCGCATCCGGTCCCGAGCCGCTAGCTGGACCCCGCTCCCTCCCATCTACAATTGACTCCGACCCGTGCACCCTGCGCCCAAGTCGGTCGTCCACCGGCCGTGGCCGCTGCCCAAAGGTAGCTGGATCATGGCCCAAACCTGGCACGACCTGTTGTTTGCCCATTGGCCAGTTCCGACTGACCTAATGCGTCCCCTGGTTCCGCAACAACTCGCGCTCGATACTTTCGATGGCCAGTGCTGGGTAGCGGTGACTCCGTTTCACATGAGCGGAGTGCGGGCGCGCGGCTTGCCCGCCCTGCCGTGGCTTTCGCGTTTTCCCGAGTTCAACGTGCGTACCTATGTATCATTCGACGACAAACCCGGTGTCTTTTTCTTCAGCCTCGATGCTGGCAATCTGCCCGCCGTCTGGGCGGCCCGCGCCTTCTATCGCCTGCCTTACTTCCACGCCAAGATGAGGGTCGACATCACGAATGATTCGTTCGCATACGGTTCACGCCGCTACCAAGGCGAGGCGGAGTTCCGTAGCCGTTACCGGCCGGTCCGCGAGGTCCAGTTCAGAAAAAAAGGGACACTCGAGTACTGGCTGACCGAACGCTACTGCCTTTATGCGACTGCGAACGGCCATGTATATCGCAGTGAGATCCACCACGAACAGTGGCCACTGCAGGACGCCGAAGCTGAAATAGAAATCAACACCATGGCCGCAGTTGCGGGCATCATGCTGCCGAATGCATCCCCGCTCCTGCATTTCTCTCGCCGGCTTGAGGTCTTGATCTGGCCACTACGCCGTGTGGGGTGAGGACTGGGCAGGTATAATTCCGCGTTTTGAAGGGGGAGAGGAGAGTCTGCATGAGTCTTTCAGGACGAGTCGCGCTCGTTACGGGCGCCTCGCAGGGAATCGGGCACGCTTGCGCGCTCAAACTCGCGCAATCGGGTGCTGCCGTAGCTGTCGCCGCCCGCAACCAGGAAAAATTGAACCAACTTGTCCACCAGATTGCCAATACTGGCGGCAAAGCTGCGGCTTTCCCCATGGATGTTGCTGACGAAGAACAAATCAAGACGGCATTCAAAGCCGCACTCGCGCAGTTCGGCAAGATCGACATCCTGGTGAACAATGCCGGCATCACCCGCGACCAGCTGCTGATGCGCATGAAGCGCGCCGACTGGGACGCGGTGCTCAGTACCAATCTGACTTCCGCCTATCTGTGTATCCAGCAGGCCATCAGTTCCATGCTCAAACAGCGCTGGGGGAGAATCATTAACGTCACCAGCATCTTTGGACAAATTGGGCAAGCCGGCCAGGCTAACTACGCTGCCTCCAAAGCTGGTCTGATTGGCCTGACCATGGCAATCGCGCGCGAAGTCGCCTCGCGCAACATTACCTCTAACGCCGTGGCGCCCGGCTTCATCGAAACAGCTATGACGGCGGGTTTCTCCGACGACTTTAAGCAGAACGCGCTGAAAATGATTCCGTTGGGACGTGTGGGCACACCGGACGACGTCGCGCATGCTGTTTGCTTCCTGGCCTCGGATGAAGCGTCTTACATCACAGGACACGTAATGAACGTGAACGGAGGCATGCTGATGGGGTAGCTCACAGCGCCGTACCGGGACTGGAGATCGTGCAGGCCGAGACACCCGCCCAGATCGCCCAGGCCCGCGAGCTCTTCCTCGAATACGCCCAATCACTGGGTTTTAGTCTGTGCTTCCAGAGCTTCGAGCAAGAATTGGCGGGACTGCCCGGAGACTACGCCCCTCCTAGTGGCCGCCTGCTACTCGCCCGGTTTCAAGCGCAGCTAGCCGGCTGTGTGGCCCTGCACCGCCTGGAGCCAGAAATCTGCGAGATGAAGCGCCTTTATTTGCGTCCGAACTTTCGCGGCAAGGGGATAGGTCGCGCGTTAGCGAGAACCATAATCGACGAGGCTCGGGGCATCGGCTACGCGCGCATGCGTCTGGATACTGTCGAGCCCATCATGAAGGATGCCGTCGCGTTATATCGCATGCTGGGATTCAAGGAAATTGCTCCCTATCGTCCCAATCCGATCGAAGGAGCAATGTACATGGAATTGGAGCTGTCAACACCGGATACGCCAACGACTGAAGCCAGTTGAATTTGTACTTAGGTCCCGAGATCCGCCACCAACAAAAGAGCCTCTTGCTTGCGCAAGAGGCTCTGGGGGGAGGCTAGGGCCGTGTGGCCCCTGTCGCTACTTGGGAGGCGCCTGCTGTTGCTGGTTTGCCGGTGCAGGCGGTGCGGTGTTCGAAGACAGTTGCTCCAGATTGTTCTTCAGGAGACTGATTTCGACGCGACCGCCAGTCGT